>Ga0255140_1000021_pt1 | contig 75564 bp, 74 predicted proteins | sample Law_Colum_RepC_8_FD_188547 | JGI IMG/M metagenome (GOLD analysis project Ga0255140, IMG submission 188547) | Freshwater microbial communities from St. Lawrence River, New York, United States - Law_Colum_RepC_8d | ecosystem: Environmental > Aquatic > Freshwater > River | place: USA: New York...
GACCACAACCCCCACGGGGCCGCCGACCAAGGCACCCAGGCCTGCACCCGTGGCGATACCCGCCGCCATGCCCCCGGCGGTCAACACGGAGTCGGATTCGCGCTCGGCTTCTTCGGGATTCAATGCAAATTGCGCAGCAGGGTCGGGATCTTGTGACGGAACGCCATGGCCTGGACGGGCCTGATCCGCCAGGTCATTGTCGTCGGCTGGCATGGGCAGCGGTGGCGTGTTCATGTGCTTCTCCTGAAAGGTCCGATGGGATCCGCTGATGCGAAGTCCACGGCTCACATGCGCATGCATGCGGGTGTTGACCTTAGGTTTCACCACGCTCTGGGTCTGTGTGACGGCATACACGCACAGAGCTCAGTGGGCACAGCTGCCCCGATCAGAGGCGGTGATTGGCGCAGGTTGACGGGCAAGGCTGCCCTGAAGTTCCACGACAGACCCCGAGGCCGTGCACGAGCCTGGACGACCTGCTCACCGCGCAAACTGAGCTGCTGCCCACCCAGCACAGCGCCTTGCTTTTGGCCCTGAGTGGCCATCAGCGACACGCCCGGGTTTGGCGCGCTGGGTTCGTCGTGAACCATCCAGCTAGGGTGCGTTCGACGATTTGGTGCGTGCAGCGCGTGCGTACTCGGCAGCGGCATTGGACATGGCCACGGCATGCGCGGCGGCTTCGGTGGCCAGCTGTGTGGCGTTGGCGGCATCGGCAGAGGCTTGGGCCGATGCGTCTTCGGCATGGTGTGCCACCGCCATGGCGGTGGCAGCCGCCGCCGCTGCTGCAGACGCTGCGGCCTCCATGGCCGCCTGTGCAGAGGCATTGGCGGCTTCGGCCGCCATTTCTGCTGCGGTCACCACCGAAGCTTGCGCAGCCTCCTTGGCGGCGTTGGCACAGCAAGTGGAGGCATGGGCCGCGTTTTCTGCCGCCTTGACAGCACGCTTGGCAGCCTCAGAGGCATGCAAAGTCAAGCCCTTCAGGGCAACCAGCGTGTCTGAGTAACTCAGATGCAGATTTTTGTAGCTGTCTTTGAGCCCGCTGACCTCTTGCTGAAGTGCGGTCAGCTCCTTGCGGAAGCCATGAATGTCTTCGGTCATGCTCACCTTGTGTAAAAAGCCAAGTGTTGTGCGACAGCGTGTTTCATGAGGCGATTTCCTCAGGCAGAAGCCGATCAAACTCGTTTTTGACGATCTTATAGCACTCGCATGCGTGGGCCTCTATGCCTTTGCGGTCCAAAATCGCGACACAGCCGCGCACGTAATGGATCAGGCCTGCCGCTTGCAGCTTTTGCGCGGCGAGCGTGATGGCTTCCCGCCGCACCCCCATGGTCCGGGCGATCAGGTCTTGTGTCAGCGTCAGTTCAGTGGTCTGTGTGCGGTCCAGACACAGCAAGATGATGCGACACAGTTGCTGCTCAATCGAGTGGCGACGGTGGCACACCGCCCGTTGTGAGGCCTCGGTCATCATGGCTTGCATGTAGCGCAGGATCAAACGCCTGAACGCGCCAGAATGGTTGAACTCGTCGTACAGCAAATCGGCCTGAAACCGGTATGCAGGCCCTTCGCGGATGACGACGGCGTTGCTGATGGTCGAGCGGGTGCCCATGAAGATGAAAACCCCCACCACACCTTCGTTACCCGTCAAGGCAAATTCTGACGAAGAGCCATCCACCAGATCGCATTGCAAAGACACAATGCTGGTGACAGGAAAGTAGACATGGCTGAGTTGTTGACCATGCTCGAAAAGAATTTGCCCCACCTTCAGCTCGACGAGCTCCAGATGAGGACGCCATCGGGCCCAGTCGGCAGGGGGCAATGCCGCAAAGAGACGATTGGATTGTTTGTGCGCACTCGGCTCAGGATACTGCATGGAAGACGTAGTGGGCAACACAACGAGAATGGGACACGCGTCCAGTATCGTTTGAAATCAGGACGGCATCCGAGTTCATTTGTGTTCAACAGACAAGGGTCGGATATCCACGACAAGTCTGATCCACTGTTGGACGGCGCACAGACAAACGTTGCGCATTCACAGGCTTGGGCGCGAGGCTTGGCATTCGGCCAAATGCATTCGCCCGTGCAAAAAGTCCAAGCGCATGCGGGAATCACTTCGGCGTGGGCAGACCACAAAGTCCTTCAACCTGTTGGCGCAATGGCTGATGAGTAGACTTTGGGCATGAAACTGCATGCTCGATTGCCGGTTTGGTCCATCATCTTTCCGGGTGTTGCCTGGGCCATTTTTATTTTGAATCTCACAGGACTCGGAACCGATCTGGGCGGGCTGATGGATGTGCTCCTGGCCCTCGGTCTGATTGCAGGGATTCTCGCGGCGGTGTTCCATGCAGAGGTCGTGGCGCATCGCGTGGGTGAACCCTATGGCACCTTGGTGCTTGCGCTCGCCGTCACAGGCATCGAGGTTGCGCTCATCGTATCGCTCATGATCGCAGGCGGCGAGGCCGCCAGTGGCTTGGCCCGCGATACTGTTTTCGCCTCGGTGATGATCATACTGAACGGCATGGTCGGTATTTGCCTGCTGAGCGGGGGGCGCCGCCATGGCGAGCAATCTTTTGGTTTGTTCGGCGTGTCCGCTGCCTTGGCCACCTTGGCCGCCATCTCCGTGCTCACATTGGTGTTGCCCAACTACACCACGACCATTTTGGGCCCGGTTTACAGCCGCAGCCAATTGATGTTGATTGCCGCCGTCTCGCTCGTGCTGTATGCCACCTTTGTGCTGGTTCAGACAGTCAGGCACCGGGACTACTTTCTGCCTGCGGCGGCCCCGGCAGATGAAGCCGTTCACGCCCCCCCGCCCTCCAAGAAGTTGGCCGTCTTGAGTGCGGCGCTGTTGCTGACTTGCCTGGGTGCCGTGGTGTTGCTGGCCAAAGCACTGTCGCCTGCTCTGGACATTGCCGTGGCGAGCATGGGGGCGCCCAAGGCCCTTGTGGGCATCATCATCGCTGCGATCGTCCTGTTGCCTGAAAGCATTGCCGCTTACCAAGCGGCACGGGCCAATCGATTGCAGACCAGTCTCAATCTGGCGCTCGGCTCGGCGTTGGCCAGCATTGGATTGACCATCCCGGCCGTCTCCATCGTCTCGCTGATGACCGGCTGGACCCTTTCATTGGGCATCGATGCGAAATCGACCGTGTTGCTTGTGCTGTCGCTGTTCGTGGCCTCATTGTCTTTGGGGACCGGCCGCACCACCGTGATGCAGGGGACAGTCCATCTCGTGATATTCGCGGTGTATCTCTTTACGGCCATTGTCCCCTGAGCTTGAAAGGACACTTGGCGTCAACGCCAAGGTCAATGGCCGGATCACTTTGGCCCTCGCCCGATGCAACACACGATCCGGCAAAGCACGGCAAGTGGCGACTGGGTGATCCAAACTTCAACGGCCTCATGGCCGGCTGAACCGCTTCACTTCGCCATCGAACAATGCCCGCCACTTGTGGCCTGGCCCGAGCCGGCCGCAATCAGCGGTGGTTCGTTGCGCAGGTCGACGGGCAAGGACGTCTTGAAGTCCCAGGCCAGAAAGGCGGCCAGGCTGAGCCAGAAGACCGCTTGCAGTTGCTGTGTTTTGTTCATGCGGCCTCCTTCAAAATTGGTAGTGGCGGCGCACGCGCACACCGATCAGCGTGCCCGCAAAGGCCATGGGCACCCAGATCCAGCCGTGCAGGCTGCCAGTGGAGATGCCGCTGAGCATGGCGCCGATGTTGCAGCCAAAGGCCAGGCGCGAGCTGTAGCCCATCACAAAGCCGGCCACCAGGCCGATCACCCATTGCTGCGAGGTGAGGGGTTTGCTGTCGCCAGGCGCCTTGGCCGAGACCCACAGCGCGCCGCCCAGGATGCCGATGTTGGTGATGGTGGTCACGTCCATCAGCACGGTTTGCGTCAGGCGCTGCGCGTTGCCAGCTTGGCCCCAGAAGGCGTTGCCTGCCGGGTCGAACAGGCCCAGCGCCACCGCGCCTTTGGCGGCCCACAGGCCAAAGCCATAGACCACGCCCCAGGGTTGGCCGGCCAGCAGCAGGTTGATGGTGGCCAGAATGGCCAGCGCCACGGCACCCCAGAGCCAGCGTTTGTTGAACCAGGTCTGGCCCGCACCCACCCACAGGCGGGTGGCCACCAGCACAGAGGCCAGCAGCGCCAGCGTCAGGCCTAAGGACCCGGAGGTGCCCAGTTGTTCGCTCAGGCTCACGGGTTCCATCTGGCCCAGTGACAACCAGCTGTCCAGGTGCACCGAGCCCAGAAAACTGCCCAAGGCGAACAAGGGCAGGATGCCCATGTTGAGCGGCACACCCAGGCCCGCTTTGTAGAGCGTGCCCGAGCCGCAGCCGTCGGCAATTTGCATGGTCAAGCCGAACACGAAAGCGCCCACCAGCAGGCTCACGCTGGGTGGCCCCAAGGCGGCGTGCAGTTCAGAAAACTGGCCCAGCAGCGGCAGCGCCGCCAGGCTGGCCAAGGCCAGCAGCAGCACCTGGCCGGTCACGCCTTGCGGGTTGCGCTGTTCGATGAGCTGACGCCAGCCCGTGGTGAAACCAAAGCGTGCCCCGGCCAAAGCCGCGCCCATGCCCACGCCCACCAGCAGCAAGACCGACTGGCGCACCGAGACTTCGAGGATCAGGAAGATGAAAAAAGCGGCCAGGATGGCCGCTAAAGGGAGTCGTTTCATAAGTCTTATTGGACCATCATTTGCTGAAGGTTTTGGCGCCCCAGGCCTTGGCATCCTGCAGCAGCTGGGTGGTGCGGCTGGGCACGTTGGCCATGGGCAGACCGTTCGGGTCTTGCGACCACTCGACCATGGAGCCCGCGTAGAGCTTCACGTTTTTCTGGCCCAGCACTTCGGACATGGCAAACCAGTTGGTCGCTGCCCAGTGGCCAGTGTTGCAGAAAGACACGGTTTCTTTGGCGGGGTCGATCGGGCTGGCGGCGGCGATTTTCTTGGCCTGGTCAGCGGGCACAAAGGTCGAGCTGCCGGGGGCGAACCACTTGTCGTGTTGCAGGTTCACAGCGCCGTCCAGGGTGCCAGCCACTTTGGCAGCGGGGGCTTTGGTTTCGCCGTTGAAGAAGGCGGCAGGGCGGGCGTCGATCAGGGTGGCGTCACCGACCTTCACGCGCTGGATCAGCTCTTCTTTGGTGGCGATCTGGCTGTGGTCCAGTTTGGGCTGGAAGTTGCTGGCGGCGACTTTGACGGCGTCGGTGTTTTGCGTCAGACCGGCTTCGCTCCAGGCTTTCAGGCCGCCGTTGAGCACGGACAGTTCTTTGAGGCCCAGCACTTTCAGCGTCCAGTACACGCGGGCGGAGGCACCGAAGTCGGTGGCGTCAGCGCCGCTCGACACCACCACCGCGTGGGTGGCGGGCGTCAGGCCCAGGCTTTGCACCAGCGCCGTCAGCTTGGGCAATTCGGGCAATTCGCCGGGGTTGTGCGCGGGGCCGCGCCAGCTGCCGTAAGGCGCGTTCACCGCGCCGGCGATGTGCCCGGCGGCATAAGACTTGGCGTCGCGGATGTCGATCACGCGCACTTGGGGGTGGCTCAGTTTGGCCTGCAGCTCGGCGGGGCTGAGCAGGGGTTGAGCGGCCGAGGCGGCGGCCGACAGGGCCAGGCCCAGAACCAGGGCGGTGAGGTGTTTCATGGTGTGGCTTTCTGAAATGCAATGAAGTTCAATGGCGCGATTGTGAGGGGCCACATGCCCTCAGGGAACGATTTTTTAGTTGGTTATATATGCCGCCACGGATATAAGGCCGCGCAAGGGCTGAATCCAGCCTTGTGGCGCGGCGCAGGGCCGGGCGCTCAATGGCGGGACTTCAAGGCCTGTGCCTGGGCCAGCCACAGGGCGGCCGTGCCCAGCAAGCTGGCCAGCAACAGCCACCACAGCGCCAGCGTGTAACCGTGCTCGGGTGACCACAGCAGGCCCAGCGTCAACGGCGCTGCCGCACGCGCCAGCGCGGTGGGCAAGCCCAGCAAGCCATTGAGCTGCCCCACATGGGCGCGGCTGACGTATTGCGCCATGGCCGTGCCTTTGACGATGGTGTTCATGCCATTGCCCAAGCCGTACAGCACCACAAACACCAGCGCCGCAGTCGGGTGCAGCCCGCCCAGCAGCAGGGCCAGCAAGCCTGCGGGGATCAACGTGGGAATCCAGCGGTTGGCGGCGTGCACGTCCCAATAGCGTTCAAAGACGAACAGCACCAGGCGGCCCACCACCTGAATGGCGCCAATGGCCGCCGGGATGGCGATGACCCAGGCCGGTGACAGGCCCGACTCCTTGAGCAGCGCAATCATGTGCGCCGGCAAGGCCGAGGTGACCGACATCATCAGCACCATGAACAGCGCCAGTAACCAGAATGGGGCATGGCGCAGGTGCTCGCGCACCGAGGCCGGGCGCGCCGCACCGGCAGCGCCCCCTGCAGGGTGATCTGTCGGCGTGTTGGCCAGTGAAGGGGGGGGCGCCTGCAGCAACCAACCGTGCAAAGGCGCACACACCAGGAACTGCAGCGCGGCCAGTGCCCACAGCGCCTGCCGCCAGCCCCACAGCTCCATCCACCACGAAAACAGCGGAATGAACACGGTGCTGGCCAGGCCGCCCAAAAAGGTGAGCGTGATGATGGCGCGGCGAAAGTCCTGCGGAAAGCGCCGGGTGACCACGGCAAAGGCAGGGGTGTAAAAAGTGGCCGCCGTGCCCAGGCCCAGCCAGATCCACACCGCGTAAAACCCGGCCACGGATTGCACAAAACTGTGGGCCAGCAAACCCGTGCCAATCCACAGCGAGCCCAGCGTCATGACCAAGCGCTCACGTCCTGCATCGATCCAGCGTCCCACCAGATAGGCCATCAGCCCCTCGGCCAGCAGCGCCAGGCTGAAGGCCAGCGAGGACTCGGCGCGGCTCATGCCCAGCTCATTTTCCAGCGGTGTCATCAAGAGTGAGAAGGTGTAGAACACGCTGCCCCAGGTGATGAGCTGGGGCAAGGACAACCAGAAGCTGAAGGGCCCCAATTCAAAAGTTCTCAAAGGGTGGCGGGGTGAATAACGCATGGCCTCATGATTGTGACCCGGCGGCAGACCGGGTCTTCATCTTGCTTGCAGCGGGGCAGAAACGCTGTCGCATCGGTGCGGCGTTTGGCGTGCCACACGCATTAGAGTGTGCGCAAAATGGACCCGATATGGATACTCAATTGCTGTCGGTTGTGAAGCGCTTGCACGCGCTTGATCTGAACGCACACCCTGCGTTGCAAACCCATGCCCGCTGGTTGGTGCTGGACACCCTGGGCTGCATCGTGGCGGGCTTGCGTGCTGCGCCCGTGGCCGAACTGGCCCAACGCGCGGCGGCAGCCGACCCTGGCAGCTTTCGCCTGATGCCCGATGGCCCCGGTTTGTCGGCGGGCAACGCCGCGCTGGTGCTGGCCATGGCCGCCTGCTGGGACGAGGCCTGTGAGGGCCATGCCGGTGCCCACGGCCGACCGGGTGTGGCGGCCTTGGCGGCGCTTTTGCCCATGGCGTCCCGGCTGACGTACGGGCAGTTCCTGCAGTCTTTTGTGCTGGGTTACGAGGTGGGCGCCCGCATGGGCGCCAGCTTGCGCATCAACCCGGGCATGCATGTGGACGGCAACTGGCCCGCTTTGGGCGCGGCGGCGGCGGTGGCCCATGCGCTGGGCCTGACGCCCGAGCCCATCGTGCAGGCCGTGAACGTGGCCGCTTGCCAATTGCCCATGAGCTTGTATTGGCCGGTGCGCTCGGGCGACACCGCGCGCAACACCTACTTGGGCCATGCTGCGCAATTGGGGCAAAGTGCCGCGTTGGCGGTGTCCAGCGGCATCACCGCGCCCGCCGGGGCGGTGGCCGAATACGCCCGCGTTGGTTTGGGCAAACCGCCCGTGGCCTTGGACGATGCGCCCGACTTTCAATTGCTGAAGGCGTATTTCAAACCCTATGCCGCAGTGCGACATGTGCATTACGGCGCTCTGGCGGCCCATGCGCTGCGAGCCGCGATCGATCTGGACACGGTGGACAGTGTGGTGTTGCAGATTTACGAAGAGGCCACCATTTACTGCGGCAACCGGGCGCCGCAGACGCCATTGCAGGCGCAGTTTTCGCTGAGTTTTGGCCTGGCCGCCATGCTGCGCTGGGGGCGACTCGACCCCTGGGTTTACCGCGAGCCCCAGTTTCAGGACCCTGCGCTGCGTGCGCTGGAGGCCAAGGTGCAGGTGCAGGTCGATGCCGTGTGGACCCAGCAACAAAAGCGCGGTGCCCGGCTGTTGATCGAATGCCGCGATGGCGCCCGGCATGAACATGAAATCACGGCTGTGCCCGGTGACGCGCAAATGCCCTTCAGCGAAGACGCCTTGCGGAACAAATTTTTGAGTTACTGCGAAGGCAGCCTGCCTGCCGCGCAGGCCGCAGACTGGGCCAGGCAGTTGCTGCAGGCACCGCTGGATGCCCACCCCTTTCCGTTTTGGAATTCACCCAAGGAGAAAACCCCATGTTGAAGAAAACCCTTGTGACGACCGCTGTGCTGGCCGCTGCCTGGCTGGTCGGACCTGTGGTCGCGCAGACCACCGACTTCCCGAACAAGCCGGTGCGCATCGTGGTGCCTTTTCCGCCTGGCGGCGCCACCGACATCACGGCCCGCGTGGTGGCCGAAAAGCTCAGCACCAAATGGGGGCAGCCGGTGGTCATCGACAACAAGGCGGGCGCGGGCGGCAACGTCGGCTCGGACCTGGTGGCCAAGTCGGCCCCTGACGGCTACAGCATCGTGCTGGGCGTGACCGGCTCGCACTCGATCAACATTTCCTTGTACAAGAAGATGCCCTACCACCCGCTCAGCGATTTCGAGCCGCTGACGCAGGCCACGATCTACCCGAACGCGATCGTGGTGAACCCGCAGGTGCCCGCCAACAACCTGCCCGAGCTGATCGCCTTGCTCAAGAAGGAGCCGGGCAAGCTGTCGTATGGCTCTGACGGCAACGGCACGGCCTCGCACTTGGGCATGGAAATCCTGAAATCCAAGGCCAATGTGCAGCTGACCCACATCCCTTACCGGGGCAGCACGCCCATGATCACCGATTTGCTGGGCGGCACCTTGATGGTGGGCATCACTGGTTTGCCCGCAGTGCAGCAGCACTTGAAGGCGGGCAAGCTCAAGATGATCGCCATCACCACGCCCCAGCGTGCACCCGGCGCGCCGGATTACAAAACGGTGGCCGAGCAAGGCTTTGCCAACTTCAACGCCGCGCCCTGGGCCGGATTCTTTGCGCCCAAGGGCACGCCCAAGCCGGTGGTTGACAAACTCGCCCAGGACCTGGCCGATGCACTCAAGCAGCCCGACGTGGTGCAAAAGATGAACGAGCTGGGCAGCACCGTGGTGGGCAACAAGCCCGACGAGTTTCGCCAGTTTGTGAGCCGCCAGATCGAAATGTGGGCCGAGGGGGTGAAGATCTCCGGCGCCACGGTGGACTGAGCCATGGCGGCTTTGGGCAACTTGGCGCCTTCAGGCGATTACGCGTTTCCTTACCGCGACCTGGTGGGCACGCAGGTGCTGGTGACGGGCGGGCGTGGCACCCTGGGCGCGGCCATCTGCCGGGGCTTTGCATCGCTGGGCGCGCAGGTCTGGTGCGTGGACCTGTCGCCTGTTGACGGTGGCGAGCCGCATCCGCGCATCACGCACCGGGTGGCCGATGTGCGCGACCGCGCTTCGCTGCAGGTGGTGCAGGCCGAGTTGGCGCAGACCGAGGGCCTGGACGTGCTGGTCAATGCGCATGGCTTGCAGATCCGCTCGGATTTTGCCGGCTGCGACGAAGAGACCTGGATGACCCTGACCGATGTGAACCTGAATGGGGTTTACCGCAGCTGCCAGGTGTTTGGCGAGCCCATGCGCAGCCGCGGTGGCGCCATCGTGAACATTGGCAGCGTCAACGGGGTGGTGGTGTCGGGCAAGGGCACGCCCTACGGCATTCAGAAAGCCGCCGTCTCGCACATGACCAAGGTGCTGGCGGTGGAGTGGGCGCCGCTGGTGCGCGTGAATGCGCTGGCCCCCACGGCCATCCCGTCGGGCATGACGAAAGACTTGTTTGCCAACCCGGACTACGTGCGCCACAAGACGCAAAGCATCCCGCTCAAACGCACCGGCACCGAAGAAGACATCGTGCACGCGGTGATGTTTCTGGCCTCATCGGCCTCGGGTCTGGTCACGGGGCACACCTTGATGATGGACGGCGGTTTGTCTTTGGTCTGAGCGGGTGGCCTGGGTCAGGGCGGCGCTGTTGAACAGGCCGCTTCACTGCTCCTTGAGCACCCGCCGGTATTGCACCGCTTCGGCCACATGCGCGGCGGCGATGGTGTCGCTGCCCGCCAGGTCGGCGATGGTGCGGGCCACTTTCAGGCTGCGGTGCACGCTGCGGCCGCTCCAGCCCAGTTTGGCGGCGGCTTTTTGCAGCAAGGCGGTGGCCTGCGCGTCCAGCCGGGCCTGGGCGTCGATGGCCTGGCCTTGCAGATCGGCGTTGGCGCAGCCTTGGCGGGCCAGGGCGCGTTCGCGGGCCGCCAGACTGCGCTCCGCAATGGTGTCGGTGCTCTCGCCGGGCGGGGCGTTCAGCAGTTCGTGTGCGGGCAGGCTGGGCACTTCGATGTGCAGGTCAATGCGGTCGAGCAGCGGGCCACTGAGCTTGCCTTGGTAGCGGCTGACCTGGTCGGGCGAGCAGCGGCAGGTTCGGGTGGCGCTGCCCAGATAGCCGCAAGGGCAGGGGTTCATGGCCGCGATCAACTGAAAACGCGCTGGAAATTCGGCCCGACGCGCCGCCCGGGCGATGGTGATGCTGCCGGTCTCCAGCGGCTCGCGAAGGGCTTCCAGGGCCGCACGCGGAAATTCGGGCAGCTCGTCCAGAAACAGCACGCCGTGGTGGGCCAGCGAAATTTCGCCGGGTCGGGGCGGCGAGCCGCCGCCCACCAAGGCCACCGCACTGGCCGAGTGGTGCGGCTGGCCCGTCGGGCGTTGCGCCCAGCGGGCGAGGTCAAAGCGCCCGGCCAGGCTGGCCATGGCGGCCGATTCCAGCGCGTCTTCGATCGACATGGGTGGCAGCAAACCCGCAAAGCGCTGCGCCAGCATGGACTTGCCCGAGCCGGGCGGGCCGACCATGAGCAGTGAATGGCCGCCTGCGGCGGCGATCTCCAGCACCCGTTTCACGCCCGCCTGGCCTTTCACATCAGCCAGATCGGCATAGCGCGGCGGGGCGTTGGGCGTGGTGGCGGCCATGCGCGCCCAGCCGTCGCCGGGTTCGGGCGGCGGTTCGCTGGACGGTGGCAGGAATTGCTGCACCACGTCCAACAGGTGCCGCGCCCGAAAGACTTCGGCATCGGGCACCAAAGCGGCTTCTTCGGCACTGCCTGGCGGCAGCACCAGCCGGGTGCGCACGCGCTGCTGGCGCAGCACCAGGCTCATGGCCAGTGCGCCACGCACCGGGCGCAACTCGCCCGAGAGCGACAACTCGCCTGCGAATTCATGGCCGGCCAATTTGCTGGCGTCAATCTGCCCGCTGGCCGCCAGGATGCCCAGCGCGATCGGCAGGTCCAGTCGACCCGAGTCTTTGGGCAGGTCGGCCGGGGCCAGGTTGACGGTGATGCGTTGGTTGTGCGGAAAGTCGAGCCCGCTGTTTTGCAGGGCCGAGCGCACCCGCTCACGCGCCTCCTTGACCTCGACATCGGCCAGCCCCACCAGCGTGAAGCTGGGCAGGCCATTGGCCAGATGCACCTCGACGGTGACGGCGGGTGCTTGCAGGCCGACCAAGGCGCGGCTGTGCACCAAACTGAGACTCATATCCCCTCCCTGCCCCATGCTGGTGCATGGTGTGTGTCCATGCACCCAGACGTGATGCATGCAACTTGTTGGAATGCCATTCAACCATGCACAGAGTGAGAACGCACTGGTGAATGCCCTTGTGGAGGGCTATGAAAGCGGGTTGGCACGCTCCCTGCATGAGGGGTGAGTCCTTTCTTCACTTCATTGGAGTTCCTCATGCAAAAAATCTTCGTTCCTTCCCTGATCGCCCTGGCTTTGGGTTCTGTGAGTGGTTTGGCACAAGCCCAGGCAGCAGCGCCCGAAAGCAGCCTGTCTTTCAACGTGGGGGCCACCAGTGACTACCGTTACCGTGGCATTTCCCAGTCGCGCCTCAAGCCTGCCGTGCAAGGCGGTATCGACTACGCCGACAAGAGCGGTTTGTATGTCGGCGCCTGGGGCTCCAGCATCAAGTGGATCAAGGACGCGGGTGGCGACGCCGGTATGGAGCTGGACCTGTACGCGGGTTACAAGGGCGCTGTGGGCGATGTGTCTTATGACCTCGGTTTCCTGCGCTACGAATACCCCAGCAACAAGCTGGCAGTCAGCGCCAACACCAACGAGGTGTATGGCGCCGTCACCATGGGCCCTGCCACCTTGAAGTACTCGCATGCCATCTCTAACCTGTTCGGTTTTGCCGACAGCAAGAACAGCTATTACGTGGACCTGAGCGGCACATTTGACCTGGGCAGCGGCTTCAGCCTGGTGCCGCATGTGGGCTACCAGTCCGTGAAAAACAACAGCGCCTTCTCTTACACCGATTACGCCTTGACCTTGGGTAAAGACCTGGGCAATGGCTTGTCGGCCACGGCCGCCCTGATTGGCACCGATGCGGACAAAGCCTTGTACGTCACCCCCGCAGGCAAGTTCACCGGCAAGACCGGCCTGGTCGTCGGCCTGAAATACGCCTTCTGATCGCCACTCAAATCAACAAGGAGCCATCATGAAACTGGTGACCGCCATCATCAAACCCTTCAAGCTGGACGAGGTGCGTGAAGCACTTTCGGGCATCGGCGTGCAGGGCATCACCGTGACCGAAGTCAAAGGCTTTGGTCGTCAAAAAGGCCACACCGAGCTGTACCGCGGCGCAGAATACGTGGTCGACTTTTTGCCCAAAGTGAAGATCGAAGCCGCTGTGTCCGACGAACTCGTCGAGCGCGTGATCGAAGCCATCGAAGCCGGTGCCCGCACCGGCAAGATCGGCGACGGCAAGATCTTCGTGTACGACCTCGAGCAAGTGGTTCGCATCCGCACCGGTGAAACCGGCGGCGAAGCCCTTTGATGCATCAGAAAGAGAGTCGATAAATGAAAAAACTACTCGCTACCCTGGCCTTGGGCCTGAGTCTGGGTCTTGGTTTGTTCGGCACGGCATCTGTCGCCACCGCACAAACCGCTGCCCCTGCTGCCGTCACGGCACCAGCGGCTGAAGCCAAACCGGACGCTGCACCGGCTCCTGCAGCGCCTGCTGCTGCGGCCCCCGCTGCGGCCGAAACGGCACCCGCACCGGTGCCCAACAAGGGCGACATCGCCTGGATGATGGTGTCCACCATCCTCGTGATCCTGATGGTCATTCCGGGCCTGGCCCTGTTCTACGGTGGCTTGGTGCGCAGCAAGAACATGCTGTCGGTGTTGATGCAGGTCGTGGTCACTTTCTCGATGATCACCGTGCTGTGGTTCATCTACGGCTACAGCCTGGCCTTCACCGAGGGCAACGCCTTCATTGGGGGCTTTGACCGCCTGTTCATGAAAGGCATCTGGGACAACGTGGGCGGCACCTTTGCCAACGCGGCCACCTTCAGCAAGGGCGTGGTCATCCCCGAGATCTCGTTTGCTGCTTTCCAGGCCACCTTCGCAGGCATCACCTGTGCGCTGATCGTCGGCGCATTCGCCGAGCGCATCAAGTTCTCTGCCGTGCTCGCTTTCATGTTGCTGTGGTTCACCTTCAGCTACCTGCCTGTGGCGCACATGGTCTGGTTCTGGATGGGCCCTGACGCCTACACCGCCAAAGAAGTGGCCGACGAAATGACCAGCAAGGCCGGCCTGATCTGGCAGTGGGGTGCATTGGACTTCGCAGGCGGCACGGTGGTGCACATCAACGCCGCTGTGGCGGGTCTGGTGGGCGCCTTCATGGTCGGCAAGCGCATCGGTTATGGCCGTGAAGCCATGGCTCCGCACAGCCTGACTTTGACCATGGTGGGCGCGTCCTTGCTGTGGGTGGGCTGGTTTGGTTTCAACGCCGGCTCGGCGCTGGAAGCCAACGGTTTCGCAGCCCTGGCCTTCATCAACACCTTGGTCGCCACAGCCGGTGCGGTGCTGGCCTGGTGCGTGGGTGAAGCCCTGATGCGCGGCAAAGCCTCCATGCTGGGTGCCGCTTCGGGTGCAGTGGCCGGCCTGGTCGCCATCACGCCCGCCGCAGGCAACGTCGGCCTCGGCGGTGGTCTGGTGATCGGCATCGTGGCAGGTTTTGCTTGCCTGTGGGGTGTGAACGGCCTGAAGAAGATGCTGGGTGCAGACGACTCGCTGGACGTGTTCGGTGTGCACGGTGTGGGCGGTATCGTCGGTGCCTTGCTGACCGGCGTGTTCAACTCGCCCGCCTTGGGTGGCCCGAGCGCCGTGGGTGACTGGGTCACCGTGGCCATGGTCACGCCAGACGCTTACTCCATCGCCGCTCAGGTCTGGACACAGGCCAAGGCTGTGCTGCTGACCATCGTCTGGTCGGGTGTGGTCTCGGTGGTCGCCTTCAAGATCGTGGACTTGACCATCGGTCTGCGTGTCACGGAAGAAGAAGAGCGCGAAGGTCTGGACATCTCTTCGCACGGTGAGTCGGCCTACCACGGTTGATGACCCCAAGCTTCGGGCGACGATTGTCGCCCGCCTGAAAAAACCCGCTGAACTTCGGTCAGCGGGTTTTTTCATGGACAGGCCGCTGCGCATGTCGCCATGGTGGCGCTGCAGCGCAAGGGACCCTTCGGGGGGCGTGGTAAAGTGAATTGTCAAATTTCGCTTTATCCATATGTCCAACATCCATGAGCAGGCGGGTCCAGAGACGGCTGCCGCAGACCACGACGAGAAAACGGTGGTTCCCCTGAAGATTGAAGACTGGCTCACGGTCGTTGTCATGGGCTTGTTGTCGCTCATCACCTTTGCCAATGTGCTGGTGCGCTATTTCACAGACCAGTCGTTTGCCTGGACGGAAGAGTTTTCGGTGTTCCTGATGATCGTGTTGGCGCTGGTGGCGGGCTCGGCCTCGGTGGCGCGCAACCGGCAAATCCGCATCGAATATTTTGCCGACAGTGGCTCTGACAAACGCCAGCGCGCATTGGCCCGCTTTGGTGCGCTGATGGTGTTTGTGCTGTTTGCCCTGATTGCGGTGCTCAGCGTGCGCGTGGTCTGGGACGACTTCCGTTTTGGCGAAACCTCGCCCGGCATTGGTGTGCCGCAGTGGTGGTACACCATCTGGTTGCCGGTTTTGTCGGTGGCCATTGCCGGTCGTGCCCTGGGCCTGTTCATCCGTCGGGGTCGTCGGTCATGATCCCAACGCTCCTGTTTGTCGCCTTTGTCGTCATGATGCTGATGGGCGTGCCCATTGGTGCCGCTTTGGGTTTGGCCGGTGCGGCCTGCATTGCCCTGGCCAACTCGGACGCGCAGTGGTTTGGCCTGCTGGCCGTGCCGCAAAACTTTTACGCGGGTCTGGGCAAGTACCCGCTGCTGGCCATCCCCATGTTTGTGCTGGTGGGCTCGATTTTTGACCGCTCGGGCGTGGCGCTTAGGCTGGTCAACTTTGCGGTGGCCATTGTGGGCCGTGGCCCCGGCATGTTGCCCCTGGTGGCGATTGTGGTGGCCATGTTTCTGGGCGGCATTTCGGGCTCAGGTCCTGCCAACGCGGCGGCCGTGGGTGCGGTGATGATCGCGGCCATGTCGCGGGCCGGTTACCCGGCGGCGTTTTCGGCCAGCGTGGTCGGGGCGGCGGCGGCCACCGACATCTTGATCCCGCCCTCTGTGGCCTTCATCGTGTATTCGGTGCTGGTGCCCGGCGCCTCGGTGCCCGCGTTGTTTGCGGCCGGCATGATCCCGGGCATTCTGGCGGGCATTGCCCTGATCGTGCCCACCGTGTGGATGGCGCGTCAACACAAGATGGGCGCCCAAGAAGCGAGCTTGCCACGCCCCGAATTGTGGAAAAGTTTTGTGGAAGCCACCTGGGGCCTGGCCGCGCCGGTGCTGATTCTGGGCGGCATGCGCGCCGGCTGGTTCACCCCGACCGAAGCCGCTGTGGTGGCGGTGTTTTATGGCCTGTTTGTGGGCATGGTGGTGTACCGCACGATCAAGCCGCGTGACCTGTTTGTCATTCTGCGCGAGTCGGGCGAGTTGTCGGCCGTGATCTTGCTGGTGGTGTCGCTGGCGGGCATCTTTGCTTTTTCGCTGTCCACTTTGGGTGTGATCGATCCGGTGACGAACGCCATTGTCAATTCCGGCTTGGGTGAATACGGCGTGCTGGCGCTTTTGATCCTGATGCTGATCACTGTGGGCATGTTCCTCGATGGCGTGTCGATCTTCCTGATCTTTGTGCCACTTTTGTGGCCCATCGTGCAGTACTACAAATGGGACCCGGTCTGGTTCGGCGTGATCCTCACGCTCAAGGTGGCGCTGGGACAATTCACCCCACCGCTGGCCGTGAACCTGATGGTGTCCTGCCGCATTGCCGGTGTGCGCATGGAAGAGACCGTGCGCTGGGTCGGCTGGATGCTGTTTTCCATGTTCCTCGTCATGCTGGCCGTCATCGCCTGGCCCGAGTTGGCTTTGTGGCTGCCGCGTTATCTGGGTTACTGATTTCATTTTTTTCAACAAGGAGACAACCATGAAACTTCGTCGTCATTTGCTCAGCCTGCTCGCCGTTGCGGCCGGTTTGGGCGCTTTCACCGCACCGGCTGTCGCTGCCGATTACAAAGCCGAATACCGCATGTCGCTGGTGCTCGGCCCACCCACACCCTGGGGCCAAGCCGGCAAGATGTGGGCCGACATGGTCAAGGAACGCACCCAGGGCCGCATCAACATCAAGCTGTACCCCGGTGTGTCGCTGATCCAGGGTGACCAGACACGCGAATTCAGCGCGCTGCGCCAGGGCGTGATCGACATGGCCGTGGGCTCGACCATCAACTGGTCGCCCCAGGTCAAGGAACTGAACCTGTTCTCGCTGCCCTTTTTGATGCCTGACTACGCGGCCATCGACGCGCTGACCCAGGGCTCTGTGGGCAAGAAAATTTTCCAGACCCTGGACAAGTCGGGCGTGGTGCCTCTGGCCTGGGGTGAAAACGGCTTTCGCGAGCTGACCAATTCCAAGCGCCCCATCAAGTCGCCCGCTGATCTGAAGGGCATGAAAATCCGCGTGGTGGGCTCGCCCATTTACTCGGACATGTTCAGCGCCATGGGTGCCAACCCGACGCAAATGAGCTGGGCCGATGCGCAACCCGCGCTGTCCAGCGGTGCGGTGGACGGCCAGGAAAACCCGCTGTTCCTGTTCACCGTGCTGAAAATGCACACCGTGGGCCAGAAGTTCGTGACCACCTGGGGCTATGTGGCCGATCCTTTGATCTTTGTGGTCAACAAGGACATCTGGGCATCGTGGACACCGGCTGACCAGGCCATCGTGCGCCAGGCCGCCATCGATGCGGGCAAAGCCGAAATCGCCATCGCCCGCAAGGGTCTGGTCGAAGCCGACAAGCCTGTGCTCAAAGACATCGCCGCCATGGGTGTGACGGTGACCTCACTGAGTGCCGATGAGCGCGCGGCCTTTGTCAAAGCCACCCGTCCGGTGTATGACAAGTGGAAGAACACTGTGGGCGCGGCTTTGGTGAAAGAGGCCGAAGAGGCGGTGGCTGCGCGCAAGAAATAAGCGTTCTCCATCAGCGTTTGCTGCGCACCATGAACAAAGCCCCTTTTCAGGGGCTTTGTTCTTTTTGGGCGCGGTTGGGGGGCGGCGGCATGGGGTGATGTTGCGCCGATTCGCCCCTTACGCACCTTGGCAGCGCTCGCGCCAGATCCGCTCGGCCTCGGCCAGAGCCTCGGGTGTGTCCACATCCAGAATGCAACCCATGTCGTCCACATCGATGCGCTGCACCGTGTGCGCTTGCACCACGCTTTGGGCACCCTGGTCGCCGGACAAGGCGAGCAGGGCATCGCGGCAAACAGTGCCAAAGCCGACCGGGTGACCGCGCTGGCCGTCGACAAAAGGCACCACCACGGCTTGCGTGCGCAGTGCCTGTGCCACGCGGCGCAGTGTCCCGGGCTGGATCAGGGGCAGGTCGGCCGGCAGAATCAGCCAGCCGCTGGCGTTGGCCGTGGCGGCCACACCGGTGGCGATGCTGCTGCCCATGCCTTGCACACGCAGGTGTTGCGTGTGTGCGTGCTCCACCACATGCCAGGGCAAACCGCTGGCTTGAACCGCCGCCAGCACATGCGCGCGAACGGACCGACCGCCCAAAGGCGCGTCCAATTTGTGCTGCTGGCCCCCGGCTGCGCGAAAGCGCTCACCCAGCCCGGCGGCCAGCACAATGACCACGGGCGCGTCGGCCCCAATCACACCGGGCAAGCCGGATGGCGCCACTCGGTGTCGGCGTTGGCTTCGGCTGAGAAAACCAGCATGGCGTCGGACATGCCCTTGTTTTTGACCTGCACGATTTCCGCAATGATCGACACCGCGATCTCGGCGGGGGTCTTGGCGCCCAAGCGCAAACCCACCGGGCCGTGCAGTCGGGCCAGTGCCTGCTCACTCAGGTCAAAGTGTTCGGCCAGCCGCTGTTTGCGCGCTTGCTGGTTGCGTCTGGAGCCGAGCGCGCCCACATAAAACGCACTGGAATTGAGCGCGGTCAGCAGCGCCATGTCGTCCAGCTTGGGATCGTGCGTGAGGGCCACGATGGCGGTGTGCGCGTCGGGCGCGATCGCCTGCACTTCGTCGTCGGGCATGCCGCTCAAATGCGTCACGCCGGGCAAGTGCCAGCCTGCGGTGTATTCCTGGCGCGGCTCGCACACCAGCACTTCAAAGTCGAGCATCTGCGCCATTTGCGCCACCGACTGGCTCAGCTGTCCGGCGCCGATCAAGAGCAAGCGCCAGCGCGGGCCAAACAAGGTGGTCAGCGTGTCGCCGTCAAACTGCAGGGTTTCGCTGCGCACGGCCTCGCGCAATTGGCTGCGACCGTCACGCAGTGTCAAGGTGCGCGCCACCAGCTGGTGGGCCTGGGTGCGTTGCAAGACCTGCTCGATCCAATCGGTGTCCAGCACAGGTTCTTGCACCAACCGCAAGGTGCCGCCGCAGGGCAGGCCAAAGCGGGTAGCTTCTTCCTTGCTCACGCCGTAGGCCACCATGCAGGGGCGTTGCAACTGAGCATATTCGCCCGCGCGGATGCGGGCGATCAGGTCGTCCTCCACGCAGCCCCCCGAGACCGAGCCGCTCACGCTGCCGTCGCCCCGCACGGCCAGCAAGGCACCAGGCGGCCTGGGCGCGCTGCCCCAGGTTTCCACCACGGTGACCAGGGTGACGGGGTGTCCGGCCTGTTTCCAGGCCAGCACGTCCGACAAAACCCGAAGATCCAGACTTTCCATGTGTGCTCCTTCAGGCGTGACGCGATGCGCCACCCAGGCGGTTTTGGCCGTGAAGGCGCGGGACGTGGATTCGAACAAACAGGCTCATGAGAAAGCTCCTTGCTGCGGTTTTAACATGAACGCGCTGGGTCGGCGGTCAACACGGCACAGCCAGACGGTGCACCACAGCGGGCAGGGATAAGGGTGTGGATGCGGGCTTGCATGGTCGGGGTTCTTTTGAGTTACAGCCCGGCCCCACCAGGCCCGGCCACGTCCTGCCGGGGCAAAATGAACATCCCGCTCAACGACACCCCAGCCCATGACCCTTTCCAGCCCGTTTGATTGGACCGACATCACCGCCGAGCCCGATGGCCTGGGCGAGTCGCCCTTTTGGCATCCCCTGGAGCAAAGGCTTTATTGGGTGGACATTCCCGGCAGGCGCATCGCGCGTGTGGCGGTGCAGGGGCTCAAGGCGCAAGGCCCGGTCGAGTACTGGCCCATGGCCGAAGAGCCCGGCTGCATCGCACCGTTGGAAGGTGCTGGCTTGGTCATTGCCCTGCGCGACGGCATCTGCCTGGCACGCACATGGGGCGGTCCGCTGCAGCGGCTGGCCGCAGCGCCTTATGACACCACCAAGCTGCGCTTCAACGACGGCAAGTGCGACGCGCAAGGCCGTTTTTGGGCTGGCAGCCTGTACGAACCCAAAGACCAGGCACTGGGCGCGCTTTACATGCTGGACGGGCAGGGCCTGCACCCCATGATGGGCGGCGCGAACGGTGGCGTGAAGGTCGGTGTGGTCACAGCCAACGGCCTGGCCTGGTCACCCGATGGCCGCACCGCTTATTGGGCCGACACGGCAGCGCACCAAGTGCGGGCGTTTGACTTTGACCCGACAACGGGCCAACTGTCAGCCCCTCGCGTCTTCCACCAAATGACGCCCAAACCCGCGGGCTGGACCTGGGGCGGTACCGCCCCCTATGGCGGCCGCCCTGACGGCGCTGCGGTGGACGCCGAGGGCTGCTACTGGTCTGCCCAATACGAAGGTCAGCGCCTGCTGCGCCTGTCGCCTGCAGGTGAGGTGCTGGCCGAGGTCAGAACCCCTGTCCCGTGCCCCACCATGCCCTGTTTTGGCGGGCCGGACCTGAAAACCCTGTTCATCACCACATCGCGCCAAGGGCGCAGCGCTCAAGAACTGGCCCAGTACCCCGATGCCGGGTGTGTGTTTGCCATGCGGGTGGCGGTGGCGGGCTTGCCGGTGAATTTTTATGGCGTGGTTTGATGTTTGATGTGATAGCATCAAACATCAATCAGGAGGCGGAACATGCGCACGACTTTGGATATTGCCGACGATGTCCTTTTTGCTGCCAAGGAAATTGCCCAAAAAGAAAAAAAATCCATTGGCCAAGTGATGAGCGATCTGGCGCGCAAGGCATTTGCCATGGGCGCTTATCCGCAAGAAGCCGCGACACAAGCGCCACAGGCGTCCGAGCGCCTGGCCCGATACGGCATTGAGCCCTTGCCGGCAAGAGGGGTTGTCATCAGCAACGAGTTGATTGACCGCTTGCGCGATGCGGAAGGTGTTTGATGCGGGCGCTGCTGGATGTCAATGTCCTGATTGCTTTGCACGACCGGGATCACGTTCACCATGTCCGTGCTGCGCAATGGTTGGAAGACAACATCGCGTTCGGTTGGGCCAGTTGTGCCATCACCCAAAATGGTTGTTTGCGCATCATGGGTCTGCCCGCATACAGCAGCCCTCAGCCTTTGCAGGCGCTGATTGAAATGCTGAAAAAATCCACGCAGAACGCATTTCATGCATTTTGGAGCGACGACATCAGTTTGCTGAGTGGGACACAATTTCTGCACGCCCACATCCACAGCGCAAGACAACTGACGGATTTGTACCTGCTGGCACTCGCTGTTAAAAATCAAGGACGGTTGGTGACGTTTGACCAGCGTATTCCGCTCAGTGCGGTGCATGGCGCAACGCCCTTGCACCTTGTGGTGCTCTGAGCTGTCAATTTCCCACAACCCCTGCGTTCAAAAAATTCACACATCCATCAGAGGCCGGGGGTTACCATCTTGGCCCATGGAAGCTCAACTCAATTCCCTCATCGACGCCGTGCGCCAGGCGGGTGCGGATGGCCGCGTGCTGCGTTTGCGCGGCAGCGGCAGCAAAGATTTCTGGGGCCAAAGCCTCTTGGGTGATGTGCTCGATACCCGGGGCTACCGTGGCATTGTGAGTTACGAGCCCAGTGAGCTGGTGGTCACCGCGCGCTGCGGCACGCCCTTGGCCGAGTTGGAAGCGGCATTGGCCGAAAAGGGCCAGTGCCTGGCGTTCGAGCCGCCGCATTTTGGTGAGGGTGCCACCGTGGGCGGCATGGTCGTTGCTGGCCTGAGCGGCCCGGCCCGCGCCACCGCTGGGGCTGTGCGCGACTACGTGCTGGGCGCGCGCTTCATCAACGGTCTGGGCGAGCACCTGACCTTTGGCGGTCAGGTCATGAAAAACGTGGCCGGCTACGACGTGAGCCGCCTGATGGCGGGCAGTTGGGGCACGCTGGGCCTGATCACCGAGGTCAGCCTGAAGGTCTTGCCCGTGGCCCCGGCCGAGGCCACCTTGATGATGGCGGGTCTGGCCCAAGGCCCGGCGCTCGATTTGCTGCACCGCTGGGGCGGTCAGCCCTTGCCCCTGAACGCCAGCGCCTGGGTGCGCGACACCACGGCCCAACCCGTGGCCGACTATTTGTATGTGCGCTTGCGTGGCGCGGTGGCGGCGGTGCAGTCGGCGGCTGCCAAGATGAGCGTCGATGCCCAAACTTTGGGCGCGCAAGTGACCGTGATGGACAACGCCGAAGCCGCGCAGGACTGGCGTGCCAGTGGTGAGCAGACGCTGCAGTTTTTTGACGCACCCGCACCCGATGCCTGCCTGTGGCGACTGTCGCTGCCGCAAACCGCACCGGTGCTGGATGTGCCTGGTCTGGACCATCCGTCCCAGTACATCGAATGGCAAGGTGCGCAGCGCTGGCTGTGGGCACCTGCCTCGGCGGCGGTGGCCTTGCGCGAACTGGCGCAATCGGTGGGTGGCCACGCCACCTTGTTCCGCGCCAGCGTCGCCCATGCCGAAGTGGACAAGGTGGCTGGGGTCAACACCCCGCTGGATGCTGTGCAAGCGCGCATTCAACAGCAGTTGCAAAAGCAGTTCGATCCGAAAGGCGTGTTCGCCACCGGTCGCTTGCACCCCCTCTGAGGCGAATCGCCATGCAAACCCACCTCGCCCCCGAATACCAAAACACCCCCGAAGGCCTGGCGGCCGAAGCCATCCTGCGCAAATGCGTGCACTGCGGCTTTTGCACCGCCACTTGCCCCACTTACCAGCTGCTGGGCGACGAGCTGGACGGCCCGCGTGGCCGCATCTACCTGATGAAGCAGGTGCTGGAAGGCGAAACGCCCACCCGCAAAACCCAGATGCACCTGGACCGGTGCCTGACTTGCCGCAACTGCGAAAGCACATGCCCGAGCGGCGTGCAATACGGCCACTTGGTGGACATCGGCCGCAAGCTGGTGGACGCCAAAGTCGAACGCCCGGCCAGCGAAAAGCTGGTGCGCTGGGCGCTGAAAGAAGGCCTGCCTTCGCCCCTGTTTGCCCCGGCCATGAAGATGGGCCAGATGGTGCGCGGCCTGCTGCCTGAAAGCCTGAAAGCCAAAGTGCCCGCGCCGCAAGACGCCGGTGCCTGGCCCACCCGCCAGCACGCCCGCAAGGTGCTGATGCTGGCCGGTTGTGTGCAGCCGAGCATGAGCCCCAACATCAACAGCGCCACCGCCCGCGTGCTGGACGCTGCCGGTGTTCAGGCGGTGACCGCGCCCAAGGCCGGTTGCTGCGGGGCGCTCAAGTTCCATCTGAACGACCACGACGGCGGCAAAGACCACATGCGCGCCAACATCGACGCCTGGTGGCCACTGGTGGAGAGCGGCGAGGTCGAAGCCATCGTGATGAACGCCTCGGGCTGCGGCGTCATGGTCAAGGACTACGGCCATGTACTCAAAGACGACCCGGTGTACGCCGACAAAGCCGCCCGCATCGGCGCCTTGACCCGCGACCTGAGCGAGCTGCTGCCCGAGCTGGTGCCGCTGCTCAAACCCAAGCTGAAGCCCCAAGCTCTGCAAGCCGCAGGCCTGCAGGCCTACCACCCGCCCTGCACGCTGCAACACGGCCAGCAACTCAAAGGTGGTGTGGAAAAGCATCTGGGCGATCTGGGTTTCCAGATCAAGGTCACGGCCAACGAGTCGCACCTGTGCTGCGGCTCGGCAGGCACCTACAGCGTGCTCAACCCCGAGCTGTCCAAGCAGCTGCGCGACCGCAAGCTGGGCCACCTGAATGCGCTGGAGCCGCAAGGCGTGCTGAGCGCCAACATCGGCTGCATCACCCACCTGCAAAGCGGCAGCGGCCTGCCCGTGCGGCACTGGGTGGAATTGTTGGACGAGGCGATCAGCGGCTGAGCATCAAAGAACACAAAGAAGCACAAAATTTAATTTCTGTTAAAGTTTGTGTTATGCCAAAGCCCTCTCTTGCTGCCGACCACCTGCCCGCTTCAGCCGCCAAAGCGCTGCGGGATTTGGGCGAAAACTTGGCGCTGGCCCGTCAGCGCCGCAAGGAAAGCCTGCGCGCTTGGGCCAGCCGCATGGCCGTGTCGGTGCCCACGCTCATCCGCATGGAAAAGGGCGATCCTTCGGTGGGTATGGGTGTCTATGCCACTGCGCTATGGCTCATGGGGCGTCATGCTGCATTGCCCGAAGTGGCGGCACCTGCACAAGACCTGAATGCGCTGGAGCAAGACATTGAAGCCGTGCGCCAGCGCAGCAAGCGCTTGTCGCGCAAACCGGAGCCCTCACTGTGAGCCAGGCTTATCAACCCCAAGACAGCATGAACCTGTGGTGGTTGGGTGATGCGCATGCGCCTCAGCGTATCGGTACCCTGAGCCTGCAAGACCAGCGCCGTAAAGTGGCCTTGACTTATGACCCCGCATGGATGGCATCGCCAAAAGGCTTTGCCTTGAGCGAAGACTTGCCTTTGCAAGTGGGCTTGATGTTGCCTGAAGCGCGCGATACGGCTGCCGGTGCGGTGGACGATGCCCGGCCCGACCAATGGGGCGAGCGTGTCATCCGATTGATCGAGCGTCCTGCGCGTTTGTCTTTGCTGGAGTATTTGTACTTTGCAGGCGATGACCGCTTTGGGGCTTTGGGCGTCTCACTGCAAGCGGAAACTTATGTTCCCGCCGCAACAGCGGCCATGCCCACCTTTGAAGTCCTGAACGACATGCATCAGGCGGTGCAGCGCGTCATGGCGGGCGATGCCGTCAGCGAGCAGCAGCGTCGCTTGCTGCAGCCTGGCGTGTCCATCGGCGGCGCACGGCCCAAGTCATTGATGCAAATCGATGGCGCATCCTGGGTGGTCAAGTTTTCTGAAGGCGGTGAGCTGGACTCGCCACTGATCGAACATGCCAGCATGCAGCTGGCGCGCCGCTGCGGCATCCAAACGGCAGACAGCTTGGCGCTGCCATTGCCACAAGGCCACGCCGTGGCTGTCCGGCGGTTTGACCGTGCGGGCTCACAGCGCCTGCATGTCCAGTCCGCCCATGTCGCATTGCGGGCCGCAGGCGAGGTCATCGGCTACCCCGAACTGGCGCAACTGATTCGCCGCGTGGGGCGGCCTGAGCAAGTGCGAGCGCAGCAGCAAGAGTTGTTCAGGCGCATGGTCTTCAACATCCTGATCGACAACACCGACGACCATGAAAAGAACCATGCACTGGTGCGTGGTGCGGACGGGTTATATGAACTCTCCCCAGCTTTTGATGTGCTGCCCGCCGTGCAAGGCTTGGGCTATCAGCAAATGCGCGTGGGCGCTCTGGGTCACGAGGCCACCCTGGCCAATGCGCTGTCAGAAGCGCGGGCCTTCGGGCTGACGGACGCCCAAGCCCGGCAGACCGTGGCCGAAATTGCCCATCAGGTGGCGCATTGGAAACAGGTCTTCAAAAGTCTGGACGTGCGCGATGCGGACATTGACCAGCTGGCGCAGTATCTGGATGGCGCGCATTTGCGTGAGCAGCGCGCAGCATTGAAATCCTAGCGCGTCGTTGAAATTTCCATGTTCAAACGTCCGATGAGTCGTTGCTGGCGTTAACCAGTTCACCTTCCAAAGTCCTTTCGCCATTCCGGTAAGGCACGAGTCCTGGCGCAGCGATGTGCCCACGGCGGTAGTATTCAGCGCTGGACGGCAGACCGCGCTTGCAATGCGCAAACAAAGGACAAAACGATGGCTATTCCCTGGTTGACTGCCCTCAAAGTGATTCCCTGGGGCGATGTGATCGAACACGCCCCGACAGTCCTCAAAGCTGCGCGCAAGCTGATGGACCGTCAGCCCGCGCCGCCGTCTGGCCCATCGGGCACATCCGCCACGTCAACCCCGGTCAGTGCCGTGCCCAGCCTGGGAGAACTCAAAAACGCCCTGATCGCCGCGCAAGGCCAGATCGACCGTCAGGCCCAGGCCCAACGCGAGCTGACCGAAACCCTGGCCGAGTTGGCCGAGCAGAATGCACGCTTGGTCAGCGCCGTGGAAGTGCTGCGTCTGCGCACGCGGGTGTTGGTGTGGGGCGGCGCAGCCATGTTGGTGTGGTTGGCCGTGCTGACCTGGCAGGCCTGAACAGGTTCAGACCAGGGATGGCGCAGCCTCGACTCGCGCTGCCGGTCAAGCCGCCAGCGCCGCCTCAATGTCCTTGGCGATCTTCTCCGGCGAGTCCTGCGGCGCATAGCGCTTGATCACCCGCCCATCGCGCCCCACCAAAAACTTGGTGAAGTTCCATTTGATGGCTTTGCTGCCCAGAATGCCGGGCGCTTCGGCGGTGAGCCATTGGTACAGCGGGTGCGCCTCGTCGCCGTTCACCTTGACCTTGCTCATCATCTGAAAGCTCACGCCATAGTTCTTCTGGCAGAAGTTGGCGATTTGTGCGTCGTCGCCCGGGTCCTGGCTGGCGAACTGGTTGCAGGGAAAGCCGAGCACGGCAAGGCCTTGTGCGCTGTACTTCTGGTGCAGCTTTTCCAGCCCGGTGAACTGGGGCGTGAAGCCGCAGGCGCTGGCGGTGTTGACGATCAGCATCACCTGGCCCTTGTAGCGCGACAGGGGCACGGTTTGGTGGTCGATGCTTTGGGCTTCGAAGTCGTACAGGCTCATGGGGTGCTCTCCGGTGGGTGTGGTCAGAAGGACATCATGCCAGCGACAGCCCATGGCTGTGTCAGCCGATTCACTTGGCCTTGTGGCCCGGACCGACGATGGACAGCAATGCCGCCAGCAAAATCAAGGACCCGCCAATCAGCGTGCGGCTGTCCCAGTTGGATGCCCCCAGCAAGACCGAGGACACGCTGGCAAACAGCACCTCGGACAGCATGACCAGCGCGGTGGTGTGGGCGGCCAGGCGGGCGGCGCCGTATTGCAGCGCCAGGTTGCCCAACAAAAACGAGATGCTCAGCAGGGCCACCAGGGGCAGCCAGCTCCAGGTTGGGGTCGAGCCGATGGCCACCACGCCCGTGGCCAAACCCACAAATGCCGCCAGCGTGGCCATGACCGCGCCGCCACCAAACATGGCCAGGGTGCGCGAGGAGCTCGGCGTGTCTTTGAGCTTGAGCAGCAAGGCGTTGGTGATGGCAAACGTCAGGCCGCCCATCAGCGCCAGCCCATCGGCCAGGCTCTCGGGCACAGGCCAGGGCGTCTCGGGGGTTTTGAGCACGATGAACAAACCGCCCAGCGCCACAAGTAAGCGCAGCAAGGCCATGGGGGTGGGCTTGTCACCCAGCAGCCACCAGGCCACCAGCACCGACCAGGCGGGCATCAAATAAAACAGCAGCACCACACGCACCACGTCGCCCACCGTCACGGCCCAGTTGAAGCCCACATTGGTCAGGCCCGAGGCCAGCAGCAAAAGCCACAGCCCGGGGTGACCACGCCAGCTTTGCAGCTGGCCGCTGCGCCACAGCCACAGTGCGATGGAGACGAAAACAAAGGCGTAGACCAGCGCGGTGGCCCACAGCGGGTGCAGACCCTGGGTTTCGAGTTGTTTGAAGGGCCACCAGCACACGCCCCAGACAAAGGCGTTGAACAGGAGCCCGGCGACCGCCAGGCTTTTGGGAGCGGCTGGGCCCATGTCCGGGCTTGTCAAGATGGGTCGTTGGGGGTGTCGGCGGCTGCAGTGGTCTGGCGTTTGCGCCACCAGCGCCAGCCCAGCCACACCACACCGATGCCCAGCAGGGCAAAAATGCCATGCTGGAACTGGCGCAGCACACCAAACATCCAATCCCAGTTCTGTGCGCCAAAGTAGCCCAGATAAACCCAGATCGGCACGCTGATCAGAGCGGCAAAGCCGTCCATCAGGAACCAGGTGGCGAAGCTCACACGGTGGCTCATGCCTGCCGAGAAGAACACCGGGGTGCGCAGACCGGGCAGAAAGCGGGCCACGAACATGACCCATTTGCCGTATTTGTGGAAAGCGTCTTGCGCGCTGGCAAAGCGCTCGGGGGTCAGGATCTTGCGAAACCCGGGCAAACGGGAAATGCGCTGGCCATAAAGACGTCCCAGCGTGAACATCAGCCCGTCGCCAATCATCACGCCCGCCATGCCCACAGCAAACATGGTGTGCACGTCGGCATGGCCCAGACCGGCAATCACACCACCCGTCACCAAGGTCACGTCTTCAGGAACGGGAACGCCGAAACCGCAGATCAACAGCATCACAAACACAGCCAAATAGCCGTATTCGGTGAAGATGGGCATCAGAAACTGAAAAACTTCCATGGATTACAAGGGTCAGCCAGCGCCTGAACAGCTCAGGCGGAATGCGCGGGGTTAACAGGCAGCGGGCCAGTGTAAATCATTTGTAAGCCCCTTCCCGCGCGGGGAAAGGGTGTGTTTACCCGATGGTTTGGGGCCGATTGGGCGCTCGCTCAAGCTGGCATACTTGACCCGCACTTTTCGCCCTCAGACCCCATGCCCCGCCCGATACAAGCCACCATCCACACCGCTGCGCTGCGCCACAACCTGGGCGTGGCCCGCCAAGCTGCGCCCGACGCCCAGGCCTGGGCCGTGGTCAAGGCCAATGCCTACGGGCATGGCATCGAGCGGGTGTTTGACGGTTTGCGCGGGGCCGATGGTTTTGCGCTCTTGGACCTGGCTGAGGCCGAACGGGTGCGGGCTTTGGGCTGGCGCGGCCCGATTTTGCTGCTCGAAGGTGCTTTCGAGGCGCGAGACCTGGAGCTGTGCTCTCGCCTGCACCTGTGGCACACGGTGCATTGCGATGAGCAGATCGACATGCTGGCGCTGCACAAGACCCACGAACCGCACCGCGTCTTCCTGAAGATGAACTCTGGCATGAACCGCTTGGGTTTTGCGCCGCAGCGCTTTCGCTCGGCCTGGACGCGGCTGAACGCCTTGCCGCAGGTGGACGAAATCTCGCTCATGACCCATTTCAGCGATGCCGATGGCCCCAAAGGCATTGCCGAACAAATGGCCCGCTTTGAAGAGGCCACCCGCGACCTGCCCGGTGAGCGCAGTGTGAGCAACAGCGCCGCCACCTTGCGCCATGCGCAAGATGCCGCCGTCAAGGCCGACTGGATTCGCCCCGGTATCGCGGTCTATGGCAGCGCGCCGGATTTCCCGGAACACAGCGCCGCGCATTGGGGTTTGCGGCCCGCCATGAGCCTGAACGCCCGCATCATCGCTGTGCAGGATTTACAGGCGGGCGACAGCGTGGGTTATGGCTCCAGCTTTGTGGCCGACCAGGCCATGCGCATCGGCGTGGTGGCCTGCGGTTATGCCGATGGTTACCCACGCATTTGCCCCACGGGCACGCCGGTGCTGATCGATGGGGTTCGCGGCCGCACGGTGGGCCGCGTGAGCATGGACATGCTGACCGTAGACCTGAGCCCCGTGCCCCAAGCGGGCGTGGGCAGCCAGGTCACGCTGTGGGGGCAGGCCGACCACGGTACGGTGCTGAGCATCGACGACGTGGCGCAAGCGGCGGGCACGGTGGGCTATGAACTGATGTGCGCGCTGGCCCAGCGTGTGCCGGTGGTGGTGCAAGCCTGAATGCTGCAGGCGTGACACGGTCCGCTGGCCCATGGCCGCACAATGACAGCCATGCCTGACCGCGCTTCGCAGCACCCCCAAGACCAACTCGCCCTGGCCGTGGCCCTGGTGTTGATCGTCATCTGGGGCGGCAATTTCACGCTGCAAAAGTACCTGTTCCACCTGATCACGCCCGGGGGCTTCCTGTGGGCGCGTTACCTGATCATGCCGGCGTGTGCGCTTTTGCTGCTGCGTTGGCGCTTTGGCCGCTGGCTGCCGCCATTGCCGCGCAAGGACTGGCTGCAGATGGCTTGGCTGGGTTTCATGGGCCATTCCTTGCATGTGGGGCTGGTCACCTATGGCATCCATTGGTCGACCGCATTTTCCAGCTCGGTCATCCTGGCCTGCGGGCCGATTTTGACCTTGCTGATCTTGCGCATCCAGGGCTTGGAGCGGCTGACCGGGGCGCAGCTGGCCGGTGTGACGCTGGCTTTTGGCGGCATCTTGCTGTTCCTGTCCGACAAGTTGCTGGGCGGCAATTGGCGCGCGGGTGGCGGCGATCTGGTGTTGCTGGTCGCCGCCGCTTTCTTTTCTTATTACACCGTGGCGGTCAAGCCCGTGATGGAGAAACACGGCCCGGTGCTGACCATGGGCTACGCCACCTTGCTGGGGGGCTTGCCGGTGATGCTGTTGTCGGTGCCTGCCGGTTTGGCGGCCAATTGGTCAGCGCTCGACTTTTGGGCCTGGGTGGGCTTGTTCTGGTCCATTTTGGTGTCGGCCTTCATCGGCTGGCTGGCCTGGGGCTGGATCAACACGGTGCGCGGTGTGGCCCGCTCGGCCCCGCTGATGTATTTGATGCCGCCCATGGCGGGTCTGTTTGCCTGGGCCTTGTCGGGTGAACACTACAGCTGGATCAAGATCGCCGGGGCGGGTGTCACCCTGCTGGGCGTGGCGCTGGCGCAGTACGCCGGGCAAATCAAATGGCGCCTGCGCTGACCGTGTTCAGCGCAGCCAGGTGTCGTAACCGGTTTTGCAGATCAGGGCCAGCACCACGAGGATGAAAGCCTGACGCACAAAGCCCGCGCCGTGTTTCAGCGCCAGACGTGTGCCAATCAGGCTGCCAACGATGTTGGACACCGCCATGGCCAGGGCCAGATGCCACCAGACATGGCCCTGGATGGCGAACAGCACCAAGGCAGAAAAGTTGGTGGTCATGTTGATCAGCTTGGCAGAGGCCGAGGCATTCAAGAAGTCATAGCCCAGCAGCCGCACATAGGCAAAAATCAGAAAACTGCCAGTGCCCGGGCCAAAAAAACCATCGTAGAAACCAATCGTCAAGCCGATGCCTGCCGCCACCCAGGCTTCCTGTAGACCCGCAAAACGCGGCGCATGGTGGCGGCCCATGTCTTTTTTGGCCAAGGTGTAAAGCAGCAGCACCAGCATCAACACCGGCAAGATCTTGCGAAACAGGCTGGGGTCGACCTGGGTGACCACCCAGGCACCGATCGGCGAGCCGACCAGGCCGGCACCCGCAGCAGGCAACAAGGAGCGCCAGGGCATGACCACTTTGCGGCTGTATTGCACGGTGGCAAAGGCCGTGCCCCATATCGACGCGCTTTTGTTGGTGCCAAACAAAGTGGCGGGTGGGGCTTGGGGAAAGGTGGCAAACAGGGCCGGGATCAGGATCAGACCCCCACCGCCCACGATCGAGTCCACTAGCCCTGCCAGCAGCGAGGCCAGCGAAACAATCAGTAATTCCATGCGGGCGATTGTGGCATTGAGTTTTGGCGATCCCTGTCAGCGCAGCATGTTTTTGGGCAGCTTGCTTGGGCTGCAAAGTAAGGGCGTGCACATCAGAGCTTGCCTGCAATGTATGGGTGTGCTCGTGAGGGGCTTGCCTGCCAGCGATGGCCTGCAAACCACGGCTTTCCATATCGCCAGCAGAAAATCAGGACCAAGCCAAGCAGCAGTTCCTGCTTGCAGATAGACCAAAAAAAAGCGCCGCTTTCGCGACGCTTGGGAAGTCACATCTCGTTCGGATGTTGGTTGATGTTCGAATTGTTAGGGTTCGAGTTGTCTCCTCGGCCCTCGAGATGCAGGTACTGCTTTGCATCGAGTGAGTGAAATGTAAGTGAACAAGACCATGATTCTTCTCAGGGATTTCCCCATTTTGGGGAAATCCCTGCCCGTAACTGACCTTCAACTGACAAAAATGAACCCATTCCGGTGCTTTTCATGGGCAGAACGGTTCTGCGCGTCAGGTTTTTAAAAGGCATCCTCGGCAATCCACTGCGCCGCTTTTTCGGCAATCATGAGCGTCGGGCTGTTGGTGTTGCCGCTGGTGATGGTGGGCATCACGCCCGCATCGACCACGCGCAAGCCCGCCACACCGCGCACTTGCAGGCGTGGGTTGACCACGGCCATCGGGTCGTCTTCGCGGCCCATGCGGGTGGTGCCCACCGGGTGGAAGATGGTGCTGGCGATGTCACCGGCCAGCTTGGCCAGTTCTTCGTCGGTCTGGTACTGCACGCCGGGTTTGAATTCTTCGGGTGCGAAAGGTGCCATGGCGGGCTGGGCCATGATGCGCCGCGTCACCCGCAGGCTGTCAGCGGCCACCTTGCGGTCCTCCTCGGTGGCCAGGTAATTGGGTGCGATGGCGGGTGCGTCGTCAAATTGGTTGGTCTTGATCTGCACTGTGCCCCGGCTGGTCGGGTTGAGGTTGCACACGCTGGCAGTGATCGCCGGGAAGCTGTGCAGGGGCTCGCCAAACGCGTCCAGACTCAGCGGCTGCACGTGGTACTGGATGTTGGCGTGCGGCTGCGACGGGTCGCTTTTGGTGAACGCACCCAGCTGGCTGGGTGCCATGCTCATGGGGCCGGTGCGTTTGAAGGCGTATTCCAGCCCGATCATGGCCTTGCCCACCAGGCTGTTGGCCAGGGTGTTGAGGGTTTTGGCGTTCTTGACCTTGTACACCGAGCGGATCTGCAAATGGTCTTGCAGGTTGGCGCCCACGCCGGGCAGCTCGTGCTTGACCTCGACGCCTTTGTCCTGGAGCAAAGCGCCGGGGCCGATGCCCGACAGCTGCAGGATCTGCGCCGAGCCGATGCTGCCCGCGCTCAGGATCACCTCGCGGGTGGCTTTGACTTCGACCATCTCCACACCCGACCACACTTGCACCCCGGTGCAACGCTGGCTGCCGTCGGGCTGGGTTTCCAGGATCAGCTTGGCCACTTGCGCCTTGTTCCACAACTCGAAGTTGGAACGTGCATAGCAGGTGGGGCGCAAAAAAGCCTTGGCCGTGTTCCAGCGCCAGCCGGACTTCTGGTTCACCTCGAAATAGCTCACGCCCTCGTTGTTGCCCCGGTTGAAGTCGTCCGTGGCGGGAATGCCCGCTTGCTGGGCCGCTTGCGCGAACGCGTCCAGCACATCCCAGCGCAGGCGCTGCTTTTCGATGCGCCATTCGCCGCCCGTGTTGCGTCCGCGCAGGGTGTGCAGGTAACTGCCCTTGGGCAAATCGGCAGGGGCCAGCAACTCGGACTTGGCCCCTTTGGCGCCGTGAAATTCGTTGGCCCCGTTGTAGTGGTCTTCGTGCAGCTTGAAGTAGGGCAGGGTCTGGTCCCAGCGCCACGCGTCATTGCCGGTGATCTGCGCCCATTGGTCGTAATCACGTGACTGGCCGCGCATGTAGATCATGCCGTTGATGCTCGAGCACCCGCCCAGCACCTTGCCACGCGGGTAACGCAGGCTGCGGCCATTGAGCCCATCGGCCGGTTCGGTTTGGTACAGCCAGTCGGTGCGGGGGTTGCCGATGCAATACAGGTAGCCGACCGGGATGTGAATCCAGTGGTAATCGTCTTTCTTGCCCGCCTCGATCAGCAGCACGCGCTTGCTGGCGTCGGCGCTCAAGCGGTTTGCCAGCAGGCAGCCTGCCGTGCCGCCGCCCACGATGATGTAGTCGAAGGTGTTGTCGTTCATGTTGTACCTGGTCTCCTCAGCAGGCGATTGTGCCTTTGCCATGGCCGTTTTTCGCGATCGGACGTAGCGTCCGAGACTCGGGCTGGGGCGCGTGCCGCCCATCCATCAGCAGCCTTGCTCCGGTTTTTCGACAAAAGAGCAGGCACATCAGGGTGTAAAAACGGCGTAAAACAGGTCTTTACGACACTTCATGTGTCGCATAAAATGGTTTGCGACACTTATTTGTCGCTAAGCATCTGCCACTTCAAAGCCCACCGCATGTCACGCCTGACTCCCACCCACGAGCTGGACAGCTTGGTCGAACTCATTGGCACCTCACCTGACGGCGTGGGCATTGACACCATCGCGCAGCAATGGGGCGCTCCGATCCACCGCCGCACTCTGCAACGGCGCCTGGCCTTGCTGGTGGCGCAGCAACGCATCGAGATGCTGGGCGATCGCCGCACGGCGCGCTACCGCCGCATGCCATCCGCCGCCATCCGCGCACAAGAGCCCGAAGCCGCTTGGCGCACAGCCCCGCCGCCCGATGACATGCCTGTGTCCGCGGCTGGGGTAGAGGTTCGCGCCTACGTCACCCAGCCGCGCCACCAGCGCCGCCCAGTGGCTTACCAGCCATCGTTCGTGGAGCAATACCAGCCTAACCACACGGCCTACCTGCCGCTGGACCTGCGCGAGCAGTTGCACGCCATGGGCCGCTCGCCCGCCGCGCACACCCCCGCCGGCACGTTCGCCAGAGACATCCTCAACCGCCTGTTGATCGATCTTTCGTGGGCCTCGTCGCAACTGGAGGGCAACACATACAGCCGCCTGGACACCGAGCGGCTGATAGCGTTTGGCCAGGTCGCCGAAGGCAAAGACGCGCTGGAAACGCAGATGATCCTGAACCACAAACAGGCCATCGAATACCTGGTGCTCAGCCCCGACAACGCGCGTGTGCAGACCGACACCGTGATCGCGCTGCACGCTTTTTTGTCGGACGGTCTGATGGCCGACCCAACCGCCGTGGGCCGCGTGCGCCGCCGCGCGGTGGAAATCGGTGGCAGCGTCTACCTGCCGCTGGCGCTGCCCCAGCGGCTGGAAGAGTTGCTGGGCATCGTGGTGCAAATGGCGGCCGAGATTGCCGACCCGTTTGAGCAGGCTTTCTTTTTGATGGTGCACCTGCCTTACCTGCAGCCATTTGAAGATGTGAACAAACGCGTGTCACGGCTGGCCGCCAACATCCCGTTCATCCGACACAACCTCTGCCCGCTGTCCTTCATCGACGTGCCGCAGCAGGCCTATGTGAACGCCATGCTGGGCGTGTACGAACTCAACCGCGTGGAGCTGCTGCGCGACGTGTTTGTGTGGGCCTATGAACGCTCATGTCAACAGTACGTGGCCATTCAGCAAACCCTGGTGCCGCCCGACACCTTTAGGCTGCGCCACCGGCAAGCCCTGGCCGAAGTGGTCGCGGCCATCGTGCGCCAAGGCGAAGCCGCCACCGAGCAGGCGGTGAAAAGCAAGATGCCCGACTCGGTGCCGCCAGATGAGCACGCGCATTTCACCGCGCTGGTGCTGGCCGAGTTTGCGGCGCTACATGCGGGCAATGCGGTGCGGTTTGGGATTCGGCCGTTGGAGTATTCGGCTTGGGTGGGGCGGTAGGTTGGTGCTCGCTGGACTGGCACACCGGGGTGCCAGTCCGGGGAATGGTGCGGCTGCACTTTGAACTGAGCTTGTTCATGCCTTCCGAGAGCACACCAACACGCCACCAGGTCTGAGCTGGGGTGGAGGGCGAAGCGAAGTCAAGGAGGAGGACCGGGCAAAGCCCGGTCCGGGGGACATGAGCGCAGCCCTCCACCCCAGTTCAGACCCACCACAGAAACGCAGCGACACCCGTGGACGGCTTCGCTGCGCTCGCAGTGACGGGGGCACTTACTTGGCAGTAGGCATCACAAATTCCGCACCCTTGCCAATCGACTCAGGCCAGCGCTGCATGATGGACTTTTGCTTCGTGTAGAAACGCACACCCTCTTCGCCATAGGCGTGCATGTCGCCAAACAGCGAACGCTTCCAGCCGCCAAAGCCGTGCCAGGCCATGGGCACCGGGATTGGAACGTTGATGCCGACCATGCCCACCTGGATGCGGCGCGAGAACTCGCGGGCCACGTTGCCGTCGCGGGTGAAGCAGCTCACGCCGTTGCCGAACTCGTGGTCGTTGATGATTTGCACGGCGGTGGCGAAGTCGGGCACGCGCACGCAGCTCAAGACCGGGCCAAAGATTTCTTCCTTGTAGATCTTCATGTCGGTGGTGACGTGGTCGAACAGCGTGCCGCCCAGCCAGAAGCCTTGCTCGCAACCGGCACCCGCTGCCTTGCCGTCAAACTCGCGGCCGTCGACCAAGAGCTTGGCACCTTCGGCCACACCCGCGTCGATGTAGCCCTTGATGCGCTGACGCGCCGCGTCGGTCACGATGGGGCCCATCTCAGCCGCGAGGTTTTCGCCGTTGAGCACCTTCAAGGTTTTGGTGCGCTCGATGAGTTTGGGGATGATTTTGTCGGCCACATCCCCGACCAAGACCGCCACCGAAATCGCCATGCAGCGCTCGCCCGCCGAGCCGTAACCGGCGCCGATCAGCGCGTCCACGGTCTGGTCGATGTCGGCGTCGGGCATGACCACCAAGTGGTTCTTCGCGCCGCCCAGGGCCTGCACGCGCTTGCCGTGGTGGGCGCCGGTCTCGTAGATGTAGTTGGCAATCGGGGTGGAGCCAACGAAGCTGATGGCTTTCACGTCGGGGTGCTCCAGCAGCGCGTCCACGGCTTCCTTGTCACCTTGCACCACGTTGAACACGCCGTCGGGCAGACCGGCTTTTTTCAGCAAGTCGGCGATGAACAGCGAAGGCGTTGGGTCGGTGGGGCTGGGTTTGAGGATGAAGGTGTTGCCCGCCGCAATCGCGACCGGGAACATCCACATGGGCACCATGACGGGGAAGTTGAAGGGCGTGATGCCCGCGACCACACCCAGCGGCTGGCGCATCGTCCAGTTGTCGATGCCGGTCGAGACCTGCTCGGTGTAGTCACCCTTGAGCAGCTGCGGGATGCCGGTGGCGAATTCCACGATGTCGATGCCGCGAGAGACTTCGCCTTGGGCGTCGGTGAACACCTTGCCGTGCTCGGCGGTGATCATGTGGGCCAACTCGTCTTTGTGGGTGTTCAGCAGTTCGAGGAACTTGAACATCACGCGGGCGCGGCGCAGGGGCGGCGTGTCGGCCCAGGCCGGGAAAGCGGCTTGTGCTGCGGCCACCGCCTTGGCGACTTCAGCGCTGTTGGCCAAGGCCACGTTGCCGGTCACGGCACCGGTAGCGGGGTTGGTCACAGGTTGGCTGCGGCCCGAAGTGCCTGCGGCGACCTGACCGTTGATGTAATGGCCGATGGGGGAAATGCTCATGTGGGGCTTTCGTGTGGGATGTGGAAACGCGCCCTTGGGCGCGAGTGATTGCGTGAAACGGACTCAGTTTAGGCACCCCCGCCACCCGCCGCAATGCCTGAAAGTTGAATTGATTGTTCAAAATAGTGAACAATACAACGATGGAAGACCAAAAAATCACCACCCTCTGGACGCACTTGCACTGGCTGAGCGTGCTGGCCCAGCAAGGCAGTTATACCGCCGCTGCGGCTCGGTTGGGGGTGAGCAAGGCGGCCATGAGCCAGCGCATCGCCGAATTGGAGCGCGCCGCCAAAGTCACCCTGGTGCAGCGCACCACCCGCAGCTTGCGCCTGACCGAGGCGGGCCAAAGGCTGGTGGATGACACCCGCGCCGCGTTCGAGCAAATCGAGCAAAGCTTTGCCCAGGTGCGTGACCTGGCCGAGCAGCCTGGCGGTTTGGTTCGGGTCACCGCCCCGGTGGCGCTGGCGCGCCAACAGCTGGTGCCGCTGCTGGCCGAATTTCTGAAAGACTTCCCGGATGTGCGGATCGAGCTGGACCTGTCCGACCGCCTTAGCACCTTGGCCACCGAAGGCTACGACCTGGCCATCCGCCACACCGCCCGCCCGCCCGACACCCATGTGGCCTGGGCGCTGTGCGCCACCGAATCGGTGCTGGTGGCCACCCGCGCCTACTTGCGCAAACACGGCGAGCCGCAGACCCCTGCCGAGCTGCAGGCCCACAACTGCCTGCACTACCCCCGCTCGCAAGACACCCCGGCCTGGACGTTTGAGCCACGCCAGCCGTCCATCGCTGGCGAGCGCATCACCGTGCCCGTGTCGGGCAACTTCGCCGCCAACAACAGCGAAGCCCTGCGCGAAGCCGCCCTGACCGGCGCAGGCATCGCCCTCATGCCCGATTTCAGCGCGCAGACTGCCCTGCGCCAGGGCAAGCTGGTGCGGGTGCTGGCCGACTGGAAACCCGTGGGGGCCTTTGCTGAAACCATTTACGCCATCCGACCCTATGCACCACATGTACCTCGGGCGGTGGCGGCGCTGGTGGCGCATTTGCGCCAAGGGCTGGCGCAGGGCTTTGCAGAGGTTTGACATGCCATCGCTGAAAAACACCTTCTCCGCTGTCCGGACCTGGGCGCGCCGCATCCAGCGCGATGGCCTGATGCTGTGGTTTGCCTGCCGTGACCCGCGCACGCCGTGGTGGCTCAAATGCCTGGCTTTTTTCGTGGTGGCTTATGCGCTCAGCCCGATCGATCTGGTGCCCGATTTCATTCCGGTGCTGGGTTATCTGGACGATGTGATTTTGTTGCCCGTGCTGATCTGGCTCGTGGTGCGGTATTTGCCGGCGCACATTGCGCTGGACTGTCGTCAGCAGGCCGACGAATGGATGGCCGAGCGCCAAGCCAAGCCCGTCAGCTGGGCAGGCATGGTGCTGGTCTTGTCGGTGTGGTCCGCGGTGGCTTGGGCTGTGTGGCGCTATGTCACGCCGCCTTGACCGGTCAAAGGCCGCGCGCCAGCAACGGAAACAGCTTGTGCAGCCCGTCGGCCATCACCTCCACCGCCAGCGCGGCGAGGATCAGACCCATGAGGCGGGTCATGACGTTGATGCCGGTTTTGCCCAGGATGCGGGCAATCGGGGTGGCCAGTGAAAAGCACAGCGCCGTGGCCAGAGCAATGACCACGCCGTAGCCGACCAGGGTGCCCAGTTGGGCGAAGTTTTTGGCTTTTTCGGCATAAATCACCACGGTGGACATGGTGGCCGGGCCCGTCAGCAGCGGGATGGTCAGGGGCACCACGGCAATGCTGGCGCCCACAGCGGCTTTGGCTTCGGCGTCGTGCACTTCGTCGGCATTGGCGCGGGATTCGGCCGGTTGCGCGTTCAGCATCGACAAGGCCGCCGTGAGCAGCAACATGCCGCCGCCGACCTGGAAGCTGGCCAGTGAAATGCCGAAGAACTCCAAAATCTGCAGACCCAGCAAGGCGCTGGCTGCGATCACCACAAAGGCAGAAAAGGACGACACCCAAATCGTTCTTTTGCGTTGGGCGCGGCTGAAGCCCTGGGTGTAGTGGATGAAAAACGGGACGATGGCCAAGGGGTTGACGATGGCCAGCAGGGTGATGAGCGGTTTGAAATCCATCGCCCCATTGTGCCCCGCTTCAGGCCGCTGGTGTGCGCCTCCTGAACATGCCCCAGCCTTCCATGTGCAGCACCTTGTCGCCGTTCTGGTTGAACATTTCCCACAGGTTGCGCGTCATGCCCACGTCCGGGCGTTTGCCCATGGGCTTGGTCTCCAGCACGGTGCTTTGCAGGCGCAGGGTGTCGCCCGGGTAGACCGGCTTGAGCCACTTGATGCCTTCGAGACCTGGCGAGCCGAGGCTGGAGGTTTCGTGCAAAAAGTTGGTCACCATGAGCCGCATGGCCATGGCGCAGGTGTGCCAGCCGCTGGCCGACAGGGCACCAAACACCGAGGCCTTGGCCGCTTCGTCGTTCAAGTGAAAGGGCTGCGGGTCAAACTGGGTGGCGAAGGCGATGATCTCTTCGCGGGTGGGCGTGATGGTGCCCAGATCGCGCACCTGGCCCACAGCCATGTCTTCCCAGAAGTATTTGATCTCGGCCATCAACGGCCTCCCGAGATGTCGATAAAGCTCATGGTGGTGTAACTGGCCTTGTCCGACAGCAGCCAGACAATGCCCTCGGCCACTTCTTCGGCAGTGCCGCCGCGCTGGGCGGGCACCAGGTGTTGCAGGTCTTTCACGCGGTTGGGCAGACCGCCCGAGGCATGGATCTCGGTCTCGATCAGGCCTGGGCGCACTGCATTCACGCGAATGCCCTCGGCGGCCACTTCTTTGGACAGCCCGATGGTGAAAGCGTCGATCGCGCCTTTGGCGGCGGCGTAGTCCACGTACTGGTTGGGTGCGCCCAAGCGCGAGGCAGCACTGGACACGTTGACAATGCTGCCGCCTTCGCCGCCGTGCTTGGTGCTCATGCGGCGCACGGCTTCGCGGGCGCAAATCAGGCTGCCGATCACGTTGATGTCGAACATGCGCTTCCAGCGGGCCACGCTCATCTGGTCCACACGGGCGGCCACATCGACCACACCTGCGTTGTTGACCAGGCCTTGCAGGCGGCCGAGTTTGGCGTCAATGTGCTCGAACATGCGCAGCACTTGCGCTTCGTCGGCCACGTCGGCCTGTACCGCCATGGCTTGCCCCCCCGAGGCGCGGATTTGGCGCACCACTTCGTCAGCGGCCAGTGAATTGGCGGTGTAGTTCACCGCCACCGACCAGCCATTTTGGGCCGCCAAAATGGCGGTGGCCGCCCCGATACCCCGGCTGCCGCCCGTCACCAACAAGACCTTGTTCATTGCGTATCTCCTGCAAAAATCCATGGATGCGGTTACAACCGCTGCTTCGCTTGACGATTACACAACACACAAGGAGACCACATGGGTCGCACAGTGGACTATTACTTCGCCCCGCAAAGCCCCTGGGCTTATTTGGGCCACCAGCGCCTGGCCGACATCGTGCAACGCACCGGGTCCACGGTGCGCGTCATGCCCATCGACCTGGGCGGCAAGGTCTTCCCGATCTCGGGTGGTTTGCCGCTGGGCCAGCGTGCGCCACAGCGGCAGGCTTACCGCCTGGTGGAGTTGCAGCGTTTCAGCCAGCACCTGAATGTGCCTCTCAATCTGAAGCCCCGGTATTTCCCGGTCGGTGGGGACGATGCTGCGCGCCTGATCATTGCGGCCGATTTGGCCCAAGGTCCGCAAGCTGCCATGAAGATCGCGGGCGCGATTTTGGCCGCTTGCTGGGCGCAGGAGCGCAACATGGCCGACGACAAGGTGTTGGCCGAACTGCTGGCTGAGCAGGGCTTGCCAGGCCAGCTGATGGACGCCTCCCGCAGCCAGGCGGTGCAGGAGCGCTACGAAAGCTACACCCAGGCGGCCATCGATGCGGGGGTGTTTGGTGCGCCCAGTTATGTGGTGGATGGCGAGATTTTCTGGGGCCAGGACCGGCTCGATTTTGTCGAGCGTGCGCTGGCCCGTTGAACTGACCTCTGTCTTGAAAGGAAAACACATGGGATCGATGATCGAACTGAAGTCGGCTGACGGCACAGCCGTGCCCGCTTATGAGGCCCGGCCCGCAGGCACACCCAGGGGTGCCGTGGTCGTGATTCAGGAAATTTTTGGCGTCAACAGCCACATCCGCGCTGTGGCCGATGGCTATGCCGCCGAGGGTTATCTGGCGGTGGCTCCGGCGGCCTTTCACCGCGTCAAGCCGGGGGTGGAATTGGGTTACACCGAAGCCGATATGGGCGAAGGCTTTGGCTACAAAACGGCGGCCGAGGCCTTGCCTGCGCCCGGCGTGATGCAGGACATCCAGGCGGCGATTGACCATGCCGCGCAGGCGTCGGGTGGCAAGGTGGGCATCGTGGGTTACTGCTGGGGCGGCTTGTTGACCTGGCGTGCGGCCTGCACCTTGTCAGGCCTGAGCGCAGCGGTGCCGTATTACGGCGGTGGTGTCACCACTGAAGCCGAAACCGCCCGTCAGCCCCGGGTGCCGGTGCTGGCGCATTTTGCCGAAGAAGACCATTGGATTCCGATGGACACCGTGGCGGCTTTCCGCAAGGCGCTCCCCGAAGTGACGGTCCACACCTATGCAGCCCACCACGGCTTCAACTGCGACCAGCGCGCTTCCTGGCACGCCCCTTCGGCCCAATTGGCCCGGGAACGCACGCTGGCGTTTTTCAAGCAGCATCTGAGCTGATGGGTTGTGGGCGGTCATACCCGTGCATGCGGGTATCCAGGGTGGGCGAAGGCATGGGCCCCCGATCGAGTCGGGGGTGACGAGATAGGCTGGTGGTGTTTGGCGCTTATTCGCCCGTGCGCGCCAGATACCGTTTGCGCCAGAACACCAGGCCCATGGTGGTGGCAATCGCCCCCATGCCGCCCAGCGTCCACCAAAAAGCGCTGGCGGTGTGCAGCCAGGGCATGAACTCGAAGTTCATGCCGAACACCGCTGCGATCAGGTTCAGTGGCAAGAAGATCGCGGTCAGTGCCGTCAAGGTCCGCATGATGTCGTTGGTGCGGTTGCCTTGGGCATTGAAGTGCATTTGCACCGCGGTTTCGGTGTTGTGCTCCAGGCGGCGCACATGGTGGACCACCCGGTCAATGTGCTCCAGCACATCCCGGCAGCGCACCTTCAGCAATTCGTGTTCGCGCAGGGCGGCCGGGTCTTCGTTGACCACCCAGTCGTCCAGGGTTTCGTTCCAATTGAGCATGGCCGTGTGCTGGTCATCGCACAGGTCTTCGAGCTGGTGCAACGCCAGTCGTGCTTGCAGCAAGGCGTCCCAGCGGCGAAAGCGTGCACCGGGGTGGAGCAGTTCGGCCTGCCAGTGGTCCAGCTGGCGGCTCAGTTCCCGTCTTAAATCCAGGTACGCGTCCACCATCTGGCTGACGATGCGCAGCATCATGTCGGCTGGGCTCATTGGGATGCCTCGAGCGCCTGCAGACCGGGGGTCGTGCGCCAGGGCCTTGTCGCCTGTCGCATTCAACAGTCGGCTGGCGTAGGCTTCGCGCACGGCGCAGTCGTCGGGGTGCACGCTCAGCAGCACCTTGTCGAACACCGCAAAGCCCACTGGGCTGGTGTCGATGCGCTGCAGGATGGGTGGACCGGGCCGCTTGCCTGGTGAATGTTTGGCCTGGGCTTCGCTGTGCCGGGGAGCGGTGCCCGATTGCTGTGCCAGTCGGCGAAACACCAGCAGGTCGTAATGCGAAGTGAAGTCGTAGCGCGAGGGCAGTTGGCCGTTGAGCAAGTCCGACACATGCAGGTCCACCAGGCTTTGCCCCGTCAACTGCTGCAGGCAGGTCTGGATGGCGGGCACATGGCGCTCGAAGTGTTCGCGTGAAAAGGCCAGCCAGAGAAAGCCTTGTTCGGGCAAAGCCTCGGGCAGCGGGGTGTCAGGGCTGTGCGAAGGCCAGGCCTGCACCCGATTGCCCGCGATGCTGAACACCCGCAAACCGGGTGCGCCAGCGTGGAGGGGGGTCTCTTTCAATGGGCGGCGATCCAGCGTGCGGCGTCGCGGGCAAAGTAGGTCAACACGCCGTCTGCGCCCGCGCGCTTGAAGGCCAGCAGGCTCTCCATCATCACCAGGTCGTGGTCCAGCCAGCCGTTTTGTGCGGCGGCCTTGAGCATGGCGTATTCACCCGACACCTGGTAGGCGAAGGTGGGCACCTTGAACTCGTCCTTGACGCGGCGCACGATGTCCAGGTACGGCATGCCGGGCTTGACCATCACCATGTCCGCGCCTTCGGCCAGGTCCATGGCGACTTCGCGCAGCGCTTCGTCGCTGTTGCCGGGGTCCATCTGGTAGACCTTTTTGTTGCTTTTGCCCAGGTTGCCGGCCGAACCCACCGCGTCGCGGAAGGGGCCATAGAAGGCGCTGGCGTATTTGGCGCTGTAGGCCATGATGCGGGTGTGGATCAGGCCGCGGGCTTCGAGCGCCTGGCGGATCGCGCCGATGCGTCCGTCCATCATGTCGCTGGGCGCGACCATGTCCACCCCGGCTTCGGCTTGCGTCAGGGCCTGCTGCACCAGCACCGCTGTGGTTTCGTCGTTCAGGATGTAGCCGGTCTCATCGAGCAAGCCGTCCTGGCCATGGCTGGTGAAAGGGTCCAGCGCCACATCGGTCATCACGCCCAGCTCGGGGAAGCGTTTTTTGAGTTCGCGCACCACGCGGGGCACCAGACCGTCTGGATTCTTGGCTTCGCTGCCCGTGGGGTCCTTCAGGCCGGCGTCGATGACCGGGAACAGCGCCATGACCGGGATGCCGAGCTTGACGCAGTCTTCGGCCACGGGCAGCAGCAGGTCGAGCGACAAGCGCTCCACGCCGGGCATGGAGCCCACGGCCTGGCGCTGGTTTTGGCCGTCCAGCACAAACACCGGGTAGATCAGGTCGTGCGCTGTGACCCGGTGCTCACGCACCAGATTGCGGGTGAATTCATCACGGCGCAAGCGGCGTGGGCGGTTGGCGGGGAAGGGAGCGACAGGGTTCATGTTGAAAATTGTGCCTGAAGTCGTGCCGAACACAACCACAGCCAGTCCCGGACAGTGACTTGGACGGGACAGCAAGGCCAATCCCGAAAACCAACAGATCAAAAAAAACACAAAAAATGAATTTGTACTTGTTATTGGTTTTGTTATTTGTTAAATTTGTCTCGGGCAGCATGCTGCCTCCCGCTTTTCCTCCCTGAGCGGGCGCCTTGATGTGTGACAGCAAAAAGGCTTCCCACCCTCGGCCCAGGCCGGGGGTTTTTTTTGATTTCAACGTTGGGAGTTGTTCAGACCCGCAAGGGCCTGACTACACTTGGCCCATGCTCTGGATCAAAGCCCTTCACATTGTTTTCGTGGCCAGCTGGTTTGCCGGTCTGTTTTACCTGCCGCGTATTTATGTCAATCTGGCCATGGTTTCCCCGGATTCAGAGGCCGAGCGGGCACGCTTGCTGTTGATGGCACGCAAGCTTTACCGGTTCATGACCATTTTGGCCATTCCGGCGCTGGCGCTGGGTTTGTGGCTGTGGCTGGTGGTGGGCATTGGGCGTGGTCCCGGGCAAGGCTGGATGCACGCCAAGCTGCTGATCGTCGTGCTTTTGTTGGGTTATCACCACAGCTGTGGTGCTTTGTTGCGCAAATTTGAAAAAGGTCAGATGAACCGCAGCCACATCTGGTTTCGCTGGTTCAATGAGGCACCGGTCCTGATGATGCTGGCTGCTGTCATTTTGGTGGTGGTCAAGCCCTTCTAAGGGTTGGCTGGCGCACATCCGTCATGCGCAAAACAGCAGCTTGGCCTTTGGCGTGGATCTATGCGATCTTGATCGTCTATGCCAGCCTGTATCCGTTTGAGAACTGGCGCTTCCAGGGCATTGCACCCTGGGCCTTCCTGACGGCGCCCTGGTCGCAGTACTGGACGGGGTTTGATGTCTTGTCCAACGTGCTGGGCTACGCGCCTTTTGGCTTTTTGCTGGCCTTGGCATTGCACCGCACGCACCGTCGCAAGCCTGCCGTTGTGTTGGCCACACTGGCTTCGGCATGGCTTTCGTTTTGCATGGAGTCCATGCAAATGTTTTTGCCTGTGCGCGTGCCTTCCAATCTGGACATGGCGCTCAATGTGGCCGGAGCCTGCATGGGGGCCGTGGTGGCGCGTGGCCTGGCTTGGGTGGGTGTGATGGCGCGCTGGAGCCGTTTTCGTGACCGCTGGTTTGTCCCGGAGGCCAGCGGTGCCTTGGCCTTGCTGGCTTTGTGGCCATTGGCATTGTTGTTTCCTGCACCGGTGCCTTTTGGTCTGGGCCAGGTGTTTGAGCGTCTGGAGATGGCTTTGACCGAGGGCTTGCAAGACACACCTTGGCTGGAGTGGTGGCCGGTGCGTGAGGTGGAGCTGGAGCCTTTGTTGCCCGTGACGGAAATGCTGTGTGTGGCCCTGGGTCTGTTGTTGCCTTGCCTGCTGATTTACGGCGTGGTGCGTCGCTGGCAGCAGCGCCTGGTGGTCGCCGGGGTCTGGTTGATTTTGGGCTTGCTGGCCAGTGCCTTGTCGGCTGCTTTGACCTACGGCCCCGCGCATGCATGGGGTTGGGTGAGTGGGGAAGTCTGGGCTGGCCTTGTGCTGGCCATGGTCCTGGCGGGTGTCTTGCTCTGGAGTCCCGCGCGTTTGTGTTGGGTGCTGGCGCTGGCTGCCTTGATGCTGCAGCTGAGCTTGCTCAACGATGCGTCTGCAGATGTGTACTTTGCCATGACCTTGCAAACCTGGGAGCAGGGTCGGTTCATTCGCTTTCATGGGCTGATTCAGTGGCTGGGCTGGCTATGGCCCTATGCATTGCTCATTTACCTGGTGCGGTGTTTGTCGGCTTCGAATCCTTTGAACCGCACGTGAAAGAGCGCAAGCCTAAAATTCGTGCATGAGTCACGAAAACCGCCACCCCTATTTCCAGCGCCACATTTTCTTTTGCCTGAATGAGCGTCAAAACAACGAGGCCTGCTGCGCCCAGCACAACGCCCAAGCGGCCTTTGACCGCTGCAAGTCTCGCGTCAAAGCACTTGGACTGGCAGGCCCTGGGCAGGTCCGCGTCAACAAAGCGGGCTGCCTGGACCGTTGTGCCGGCGGCCCTGTGGCCGTGGTGTACCCGGAAGGAGTCTGGTACAGCTATGTGGACCAGCATGACATCGATGAAATCGTGGAGTCGCATCTGAAAAACGGTCAGGTGGTCACACGCCTGGTCACTCCTGAGCACTTGGGACGTTGATGAATTCGGCCACCCAAACCCGCCATTTGCTGGGCGAATCGGGCGTTGTCGAGGCCTTGATCGATGCACCGACCCATGATGCCGTGCGCGGCACAGCGGTCATTGCCCATCCGCACCCCTTGTTTGGCGGCACCATGCACAACAAGGTGGTCCAGACGCTGGCCCGCGCCTTTGTGCAATGTGGCTGGCAGGCTGTGCGCTTCAATTTCCGGGGTGTGGGCGCCAGTGCAGGCACGTACGACGAAGGCCGGGGCGAGGCCGCTGACATGTTGGCTGTGATCCGGCAGGTGGCCGACGAAGGTCCTCTGGCGTTGGCGGGGTTTTCATTTGGTGCCTTTGTCACCAGCCAGGTGGTGCAGTCGCTTGCGGCCGAACGGCCACCCGAGAAACTGGTGCTGGTCGGCACAGCCGCCTCGCGTTTTGCTGTAGCGCCCATTGCCTCCGACTTGCACGAGCGCACCCTGGTGCTGCATGGCGAGCAAGACGATACGGTGCCTTTGAGCAGCGTGATGGATTGGGCCAGACCACAATCATTGCCTGTGATGGTGATTCCCGGGGTGGAACACTTCTTTCATGGGCAATTGCCCCTCCTTAAAAATCTGGTGATCCGGCATTTGCGAGCCTGACTGACCAGCCGAATTTTCGGGCGTGAGCCATGCGTCCACGACACTTTGAAAAGTAGCCATGAACCGATTCCTGAAAACCCTGGTCGCCAGTTGTTTGTTGGCCGCAGCCCTGAATGCACAAGCCCAGATGCCCGCGCCGCCTGAGATGGCTGTTCAATCGTATTTGCTGATGGATGTGACGGCCAATCAGGTCTTGGCGGCCAAAAACCCAGACCTTCCCGTGGAGCCGGCCTCCTTGACCAAGCTGATGACGGCTTATTTGGTGTTCGATGCCTTGAGGGTCAAAAAAATCGACCTCAAGCAAACCCTGCCGGTGTCGGAGCGCGCCTGGAAAATGCCGGGCTCGCGCATGTTCATCGATCCCAAAATGCAGGTGCCGGTGGAAGATTTGATCAAGGGCATGGTTGTGCAATCGGGCAACGATGCCACCGTGGCCTTGGTCGAGGGCGTGGCTGGCACAGTCGAGCGCTTCGTGCAAATGATGAATGACCAAGCCAAGGCGTTGGGCATGAAAAACACGGCCTACAAAAATCCGGAGGGGTTGGCCGTGTCAGGCCACACCACCACGGCACGCGATCTGGCGACGCTGGCTACCCGCTTGATGCGTGACTTTCCGGAATATGTGGCGTATTACGCCATCAAGAAGTACCGTTATGCGGGCACGCCCGCTGCCAACGACTCGAACCGCAATTTGCTGCTGTTTCGTGACCCCACTGTGGATGGCCTGAAAACCGGGCACACGCAGGCCGCAGGCTATTGCCTGGTCGCATCGGCCAAACGCGACTTCCCCAATGTCGGGTCGCGCCGCCTGTTGAGTGTTGTCTTGGGGGCCGAAAGTGAGAATGCCCGAGCCAACGAAAGCCAGAAGCTGCTGAATTGGGGTTACACCGCGTTTGATGCGGTCAAACTGTTCAACGCCAACCAGCCCGTGGTCTCTCCCGCAGTCTGGCAAGGACGGGCGCCCGTGCTCAAATTGGGGTCTGCCCAGCCTTTGGTGGTGGCCGTGCCCGCTGGCAGTGCGGCCCAACTGAAAACCCAGGTGGTACGTCCTGATCCGTTGGTGGCCCCTTTTGCCAAAGGGCAGGTGGTGGGGAGTCTGAAGATTTTGCAGGGCGACAAACCCCTGTTTGACGTACCCCTGGTGGCCTTGGAGGCCGTTGAGCAAGCCGGCGTGCTGGGCCGCGCCTGGGATGCTGTGCGTCTGTGGATCAAGTAAGTGAGCCCCTTGCATGGGGCCCACATTGTGGATAACTTGCCATCAGCCCGTCAGGCGGTTATACTGGCGGGCTTTTCCGCTTTTGGGGCGGTGAAGTTTCTTTTGTCCAATTCCAACGTTTAGGGACGTTACAAACAATGCCAACCATCAATCAATTGGTGCGTCAGGGGCGCGAGGTCGAAACGATCAAGTCCAAAAGCCCTGCGATGCAAAACTCTCCACAGCGTCGTGGTGTCTGCACCCGTGTGTACACCACAACGCCTAAAAAGCCTAACTCCGCTCTGCGTAAAGTGGCCAAAGTGCGCTTGACCAACGGTTTTGAGGTCATCTCCTACATCGGCGGTGAAGGTCACAACCTGCAGGAACACTCGGTGGTTCTGGTGCGCGGTGGCCGTGTCAAGGACTTGCCAGGTGTGCGTTACCACATCGTGCGCGGCTCGCTCGACTTGCAAGGCGTGAAAGACCGCAAGCAGTCGCGCTCCAAGTACGGTGCGAAGAAGCCAAAGGCCAAGTAAGCCCTTTGGGGTTGAAATTTTTCGGTGCTGTTTCCCGCGTGGCGCGGTGATGCAGCGAAGTGACCCGAAGCCCGGAATCGTCCAGGTGGGTCGAGTAAGTGAGCTGTTTTGAATAACGCTCGCGGTGTCTGAAAAGATGCTAACTGAAGCAATATGAGGTGAAATATGCCACGTCGTCGCGAAGTCCCTAAACGTGAAATCCTGCCGGATCCCAAGTTCGGCAATGTCGAGCTCTCCAAGTTCATGAACGTGATCATGGAAGGCGGCAAGAAAGCTGTCGCAGAACGCATCATTTATGGTGCTCTGGACACCATGGAAAAGAAAACAGGCAAAGACCCTGTGGAGCTCTTCTCCATCGCCATCAACAACGTCAAGCCCATGGTGGAAGTGAAATCCCGCCGCGTGGGTGGTGCGAACTACCAGGTGCCTGTTGAAGTGCGCCCTGTTCGTCGCCTGGCCCTGTCGATGCGCTGGATCAAGGAAGCCGCTCGCAAGCGCGGTGAAAAGTCGATGGCCCTGCGTTTGGCCAACGAATTGCTCGAGGCCAACGAAGGCCGTGGTGGTGCCATGAAAAAGCGTGACGAAGTTCACCGCATGGCCGAAGCCAACAAGGCGTTCTCGCACTTCCGCTTCTGATGCACAAGGGCTTCACACAGAAGCCCGACACGTTCAGAAGCCAGCCCGCTGGCCCCATTTGGGGTGGCGGGCTTTGGTACTTAATCTTTGGAGAAATAAATGGCTCGCACTACCCCCATCGAGCGCTATCGCAACATTGGTATCTCGGCTCACATTGACGCCGGCAAGACCACGACGACTGAGCGTATCCTTTTTTATACCGGCGTGAACCACAAGATTGGTGAAGTGCACGACGGCGCTGCCACCATGGACTGGATGGAGCAAGAGCAAGAGCGTGGCATCACGATCACCTCGGCGGCCACCACCTGCTTCTGGAAGGGCATGGACAGCTCTTTCGACGAGCACCGCTTCAACATCATCGACACCCCCGGCCACGTGGACTTCACCATTGAAGTCGAGCGTTCCATGCGCGTGCTGGACGGCGCTTGCATGGTGTATTGCGCTGTGGGCGGCGTGCAGCCCCAGTCCGAAACCGTGTGGCGTCAGGCCAACAAATACAGGGTGCCACGTCTGGCCTTTGTGAACAAAATGGACCGCACGGGTGCCAACTTCTTCAAAGTCGTTGAGCAGATGAAGCTGCGCCTCAAAGCCAGCCCTGTGCCGATCGTGATCCCGATTGGCGCGGAAGACAACTTCACCGGCGTGGTCGACCTGATCAAGATGAAGGCCATCATCTGGGACGAAGCTTCCCAGGGCATGAAGTTCACCTTCGAAGACATCCCGGCCAACTTGCTCGAGACAGCCAAAGAGTGGCGCGAGAAGATGGTCGAAGCGGCTGCCGAAGCCTCTGAAGACATGATGAACAAGTACCTGGAAGAAGGTGACTTGACGGAAGAAGAAATCAAGCGCGGTATCCGTATCCGCACCTTGGCTTCCGAAATCCAGCCCATGTTCTGCGGCACCGCCTTCAAAAACAAAGGCGTGCAGCGCATGCTGGACGGCGTGATCGACTTCCTGCCATCGCCCCTGGACGTGAAAGCCATCAAGGGTTTTGACGAAGAAGAGCAAGAAGTCACCCGCAAGGCCGACGACGAAGAGAAATTCTCTGCGTTGGCGTTCAAGCTGATGACCGACCCGTTTGTGGGTCAGCTGACATTCGTGCGCGTGTATTCCGGCGTCCTGAAAAAAGGCGACACCGTGTACAACGCGGTGCGCGGCAAGAAAGAGCGTATTGGCCGTATCGTGCAAATGCACGCCAACAACCGTGAAGAAGTCGACGAGATCCGTGCGGGCGACATCGCCGCTTGCGTGGGCTTGAAAGACGTCACCACCGGCGAAACCTTGTGCGATCCCAACTCTGTGATCACGCTCGAGCGCATGGTATTCCCTGACTCCGTGATCCGCCAGGCGGTGGAGCCCAAGTCCAAAGCCGACCAGGAAAAGATGGGCATTGCCCTGTCGCGTCTGGCCGCTGAAGATCCATCTTTCCGCGTGCAAACCGACGAAGAATCCGGTCAGACCATCATTGGCGGCCAGGGCGAATTGCACCTGGAAATCATCGTGGACCGCATGAAGCGTGAATTCGGTGTGGAAGCCAACGTGGGCAAGCCTCAAGTGGCTTACCGCGAAACCATCCGCAAGACCGTCGAAGAAGCCGAAGGCAAGTTCGTGCGTCAGTCCGGTGGTAAGGGCCAATACGGCCACGTGGTTCTGAAGGTCGAGCCTCAGGAGCCAGGCAAGGGCTTTGAATTCGTTGACGCCATCAAGGGCGGTGTGGTTCCTCGCGAATACATCCCTGCCGTGGAAAAGGGCGTGATCGAAGCTTTGGGTCAAGGCGTTTTGGCCGGCTACCCAGTGGTGGACGTCAAGGTCACGCTGCACTTCGGTTCTTACCACGACGTGGACTCGAACGAAATGGCCTTCAAGATGGCCGCCATCTTTGGTTTCAAAGAAGGTTGCCGCAAAGCCAACCCCGTGATTCTGGAGCCCATGATGGCTGTGGAAGTCGAGACCCCAGAAGACTACGCCGGTAACGTGATGGGCGACTTGTCCTCACGCCGCGGCATGGTCCAGGGCATGGACGACATGGTGGGCGGCGGCAAGGCCATCAAGGCCGAAGTGCCACTGTCCGAAATGTTCGGTTACTCGACCACCCTGCGATCCATGTCGCAAGGTCGCGCCACCTACACGATGGAATTCAAGCACTACGCTGAAGCTCCGAAGAACGTGGCTGACGCCATCGTTGCCGCTCGTGCCAAGTGATGAAGCGGGCACCCGGTGACGGGTGCCCTTTTCCGCTTTTCAAGAACTGTCTGCGATCAAGTGCCACTCTGTGCCCGTGCGGAGTGATCCAGCAACCTGATGCAAACATTAAACCAACACACGGGCATTGCTCTTTTTAAGGATTGAAAAATGGCTAAAGAAAAATTCGAACGGACCAAACCCCACGTGAACGTGGGCACCATCGGTCACGTTGACCACGGCAAAACCACCCTGACTGCTGCCATCACCACCGTGTTGGCTGCCAAGTTCGGCGGTGCAGCCAAAGCGTACGACCAGATCGACGCGGCGCCCGAAGAAAAAGCCCGTGGTATCACGATCAACACCGCACACGTCGAGTACGAAACAGAAAACCGTCACTATGCCCACGTGGACTGCCCTGGCCACGCTGACTATGTGAAGAACATGATCACCGGCGCTGCCCAGATGGACGGTGCGATCTTGGTTTGCTCCGCTGCTGACGGCCCCATGCCCCAGACTCGTGAGCACATCCTGTTGGCCCGCCAGGTGGGCGTGCCTTACATCATCGTGTTCCTGAACAAGTGCGACATGGTCGACGACGCCGAGCTGTTGGAGCTGGTCGAGATGGAAGTTCGCGAACTCCTGTCCAAGTACGACTTCCCAGGCGACGACACCCCCATCGTGCAAGGTTCCGCCAAGTTGGCGCTGGAAGGCGACAAGGGCCCTCTGGGCGAGCAAGCCATCATGAAGCTGGCCGAGGCTCTGGACACTTACATCCCGACACCTGACCGTGCAGTGGACGGCGCCTTCCTGATGCCCGTGGAAGACGTGTTCTCCATCTCCGGTCGCGGTACCGTGGTGACTGGCCGTATCGAGCGCGGCATCATCAAAGTCGGCGAAGAAATCGAAATCGTCGGTATCAAAGACACCGTCAAGACCACTTGCACAGGCGTCGAGATGTTCCGCAAGCTGCTGGATCAAGGTCAAGCAGGCGACAACGTCGGTATCTTGCTGCGCGGCACCAAGCGCGAAGACGTCGAGCGTGGCCAAGTGCTGTGCAAGCCCGGCTCGATCAAGCCCCACACCCACTTCACGGGCGAGATCTATGTCTTGTCCAAAGACGAAGGTGGCCGTCACACGCCTTTCTTCAACAACTACCGTCCCCAGTTCTACTTCCGTACAACGGACGTGACCGGTGCGATCGAGTTGCCAGAAGGCAAAGAGATGGTGATGCCAGGTGACAACGTGTCGATCACGGTGAAGCTGATCAACCCCATCGCGATGGAAGAAGGTCTGCGTTTCGCTATCCGCGAAGGTGGCCGTACCGTCGGCGCTGGCGTGGTTGCCAAGATCATCGCTTAAAGAGGTTCAAGTAGGGGTATAGCTCAATTGGCAGAGCGTCGGTCTCCAAAACCGAAGGTTGTAGGTTCGATTCCTACTGCCCCTGCCACCTGAAACAAGGTGGATTTCAAGCCCGCTAGACCCTAGCGGGCTTCCTTGTCTGATAAGAGGCCTCAATTTGTTGGGGCACAACAAAGGTTTCAAGCCGTATGGCATCGTCCGAAGTTCAAACTGTGAGTGCTGCAGGCGACAAGATGCGCTTGGCCTTGGCGGGCGCCTTGGTCATTGCTGCATTGGTGGCCTATTACATGTTGTCCAAACAAGGTGGTTGGGCACAGTGGGCGGGCTTGCTGGTGGGCTTGGCTGCCGCGCTGGTCGTTTTCTTCACCAGCGAAGCTGGGCGCCAGTTGATCGCCTTTGGCCGCGATGCTGTGCGTGAAGTCAAAAAAGTGGTCTGGCCCGAGCGCAAAGAGGCCATGCAGATCACGGCCTACGTGTTTGCTTTTGTGGTGGTGATGGCGCTGTTTCTGTGGCTCACCGACAAAACTCTGGAATGGGTTTTTTACGATCTGATTCTTGGGTGGAAAAAATAATGAACGATGCTGTAGTCAATGCGCCGATGGCGGGTTCTTCCACCAATCCAGACCTGAAATGGTATGTGGTGCATGCCTATTCGGGCATGGAAAAAGCGGTCGAGCGCAACATCATTGAGCGCATCGCCCGCTCGGGCATGGAATCCAAGTTTGGCCGTATTCTCGTGCCCACTGAAGAAGTGGTGGAAGTCAAGAACGGTCAAAAACGCACCACTGAGCGCAAGTTTTTCCCTGGCTATGTGCTCGTGGAAATGGTGATGGATGACGAAACCTGGCACTTGGTCAAGCACACCAACAAGGTCACAGGCTTTGTGGGGGGCGCCAAAAACCGGCCTGCACCCATTTCCGAAGCCGACGTGGCCAAAATTGTGAGCCAGATGCAAGAGGGCACCGACAAGCCCCGCCACAAGGTGGAGTTTGAAGTGGGTGAGTACATCCGCGTCAAGGAAGGCCCATTCACCGACTTCAATGGCACAGTGGAAGAGGTCAACTACGAGCGCAACAAGATGCGCGTGTCGGTGACCATCTTTGGTCGTGCCACACCCGTCGAATTGGAATTCAGCCAAGTCGAAAAGACCTGATCGGGTCTTCAAGTTTTCTGTCTGGCGCTTCCCGACTCGGTGCCAGACATTGCAAGTGAGTCGTTAACCCCGGGGAGCTTGAAAGAGCGTTATCACCCGCAAGGAGAAAAGCATGGCGAAAAAAATCGTCGGCTTCATCAAGCTGCAAGTGCCAGCTGGTAAAGCCAATCCATCGCCACCCATTGGCCCAGCATTGGGTCAACGTGGTCTGAACATCATGGAATTCTGCAAGGCGTTCAACGCCCAGACCCAAGGCGTCGAGCCAGGTCTGCCTTTGCCTGTGGTCATCACAGCGTTTGCAGACAAATCCTTCACCTTCATCATCAAGACGCCACCTGCTGCGACTTTGATCAAGAAGTCTATCAAGATTGACAAGGCTTCGACCAAGCCAGGTCTGGAAAAGGTCGGCAAGATCACCCGCGCTCAGCTGGAAGAAATCGCCAAAACCAAGATGAAAGACCTGACTGCTGCAGACCTCGACGCAGCCGTTCGCACCATCGCTGGTACTGCCCGTTCCATGGGCGTGAATGTGGAGGGCGTGTAAATGTCCAAACTCACCAAAAAGCAAAAAGCCCTCGTCGGTAAAGTGGACAGCCTGAAGCTGTACGCACTGGCCGATGCTTTGACCATTGTCAAAGAGTGCGCGACTGCCAAATTCGATGAGTCCATCGACGTGGCTGTGCAGCTGGGCATCGATGCCAAAAAATCCGACCAAGTGGTTCGTGGCGCTGTCGTGTTGCCTAACGGTACAGGCAAAACCGCCCGCGTGGCGGTGTTCGCCCAAGGTGCCAAGGCTGATGAGGCCCGCGCTGCTGGCGCTGATGTGGTCGGCATGGACGATTTGGCTGCCCGTGTGAAGGCTGGCGACATGCCTTTCGACGTGGTGATTGCCGCCCCTGACGCGATGCGCGTTGTAGGTACTTTGGGTCAGATCCTGGGTCCACGTGGCCTGATGCCCAACCCCAAAGTCGGTACCGTCACCCCTGATGTGGCCACGGCTGTGAAGAACGCCAAAGCCGGTCAAGTGCAATTCCGTGTGGACAAGGCCGGTATCGTGCACGGCACCATCGGTCGCCGTTCGTTCGACACCGACAAATTGCAAGGCAACCTGGCCGCTTTGGTCGAGGCTTTGGTCAAGGCCAAGCCCGCCACCAGCAAGGGCGTTTACCTGCGCAAAGTCGCCGTGTCTTCGACCATGGGTGTGGGCGTTCGCGTCGACACGCAATCCATCGCAGCTTGATGACGATAAAAATTTGAGCGGGGCTGCAAAGCCCGTTCAATGTGGTGGGCTGCAGTCCTTGCAAGAAGACTGCAGGCCATCCAAGACCGTTGGTGCACACCCGTTGTGCTTAATCAACAGACCCACAAGCTCGCTTGAAGGTTTGGGCCAACGCAGATGGCGATCCCGCTGCAGATGGATGAAAGTCCAAAACAGTTGGTCGCTGCAAACAGGCGTGTTCCAAGGGCAACCCGAAGAACACATAAAAAGGAGTAGACCTTGAGTCTTAATCGCAGTGAGAAAGAAGCGGTCATCACCGAAGTGACCGACCTCGCCGCTAAAGCTCAAACGCTGGTGATGGCGGAATACCGTGGTATCACGGTCGCTGACATGACAAACCTGCGTGTCAAAGCTCGCGGCTTGGGCGTTTCGCTGAGCGTGTTGAAAAACACCTTGGCTCGCCGTGCTGTGGCTGGTACGCAGTTTGAAGTTGTCGCCGATCAGATGACCGGTCCGCTGATCTATGGCTTCTCTGAAGATGCAGTCGCTGCCGCCAAAGTGGTGGCAGACTTCGCGAAAACCAATGACAAGTTGGTCATTCGCGCAGGTGCATTTGCAGGCAAAGCCCTGGACGTCGACGGCGTTAAGCAATTGGCAAACATCCCTTCGAAAGAAGTTTTGTTGGCTCAATTGTGTGGCTTGCTGATGTCGCCAATGTCCCGCACCGCTGTGGTGTTGGGTGCTCTGGCGGCCAAAAAAGGCGAAGGCGAAGCTGTTGCCGCTTAAGGCCAGCGTTCGTGTTTTAACCAATTGTTAGGAAACAAAAAAATGGCATTCGATAAAGACGCATTTTTGACCGCGCTGGACAGCATGACGGTCATGGAACTCAACGACCTGGTGAAAGCCATCGAAGAGAAGTTTGGTGTGAGCGCTGCCGCCATGGCCGCTCCTGCTGCTGGCGGCGCTGCTGCTGGTGGTGCTGCCGCTGAAGAGAAGACCGACTTCAACGTCATGCTGCTCGAGGCCGGCGCCAACAAAGTGTCCGTGATCAAGGCAGTGCGCGAAATCACCGGTCTGGGCTTGAAAGAAGCCAAAGACCTGGTGGACGGCGCTCCCAAAGCAGTCAAGGAAGGTCTGCCTAAGGCTGACGCTGAAGCTGCCAAGAAGAAGCTGGAAGAAGCTGGCGCCAAGGCCGAACTCAAGTAATTCGGTCTCGTTCCAAGGCTGGAGTGTCCGCAAGGGCCTCCAGCCTTTGGTGCTTGAAGAGCACACCGAAAAGCAGCCTTTGCAGCGCTGCTTTTCAGTGTTTTTGGCGAAACACCGGAAAGTGGATTTGAGTAAGTCTACTTTCCAGTGTTTTCTGACCCGACTGCAGAAGACCCTTGGTTCGGGTTGCGTGCAATGCGCAATCGTCCGCCAACGCTGGTAGAGGCCAGCCGCCAAGCCCGTTGAAGGTGCCCCAAAGCATCCTCAGCACACAGTTCTGAAAGATCAAGCCCGGAGATCTCATGGCCTATTCCTATACCGAACGCAAGCGAATCCGCAAAAGTTTCGGCAGCCGCGAAAGCGTGCTCGAAGTTCCTTACCTGCTGCAAATGCAAAAAGACGCCTATACGTCCTTTTTGCAAGCAGGTGTCGTTCCATCCAAACGCACCCACGAGGGCCTGCAAGCCGCGTTTGAATCCGCTTTCCCGATCGTCTCCCACAACGGCTTTGTGGAGATGAAATTTGTCGAGTACAACCTGGCCAAGCCAGCGTTCGATGTGCGCGAATGCCAGACCCGCGGTCTGACCTTCTCCTCGGCCGTGCGTGCCCGCGTCCAGCTCATCATTTATGACCGCGAGTCATCGACTTCGCAGTCCAAAGTGGTCAAGGAAGTCAAAGAGCAAGAAGTCTACATGGGTGAAGTGCCCCTGATGACCGACAAGGGCTCCTTCATCATCAACGGCACCGAGCGCGTGATCGTGTCTCAGTTGCACCGTTCGCCTGGCGTGTTCTTCGAGCATGACAAGGGCAAAACCCACAGCTCGGGCAAGCTGTTGTTCTCGGCACGCATCATCCCTTATCGGGGCTCCTGGCTTGACTTTGAATTCGACCCGAAAGACATCCTGTACTTCCGCGTTGACCGTCGCCGCAAGATGCCGGTGTCGATCCTGCTCAAGGCCATTGGTCTTAACCCTGAATCGATCCTGGCGAACTTCTTTGTCAACGACAATTTTCGTTTGATGGACAGCGGCGCACAAATGGAATTTGTGGCCGAGCGTCTGCGCGGCGAAGTCGCGCGATTTGACATCACCGACAAGTCCGGCAAAGTCGTGGTGGCCAAAGACAAGCGCATCACCGTGCGTCACACCCGTGAATTGGAGCAGTCCGGCACCACCCACATCAGCGTCCCTGAAGACTTCCTGATTGGCCGCGTGGTGGCACGCAACATTGTGGATGCCGATACCGGCGAGATCATTGCCAAGGCCAACGAAGAGCTGACCGAAGCCTTGCTGAAGAAGCTGCGCTCCTCCGGTGTTCAGGACCTGCCTTGCATTTACACGAACGAGTTGGACCAGGGCGCGTACATCTCGCAAACCCTGCGCATCGACGAAACCGTGGACGAGTTTGCGGCTCGCGTGGCCATCTACCGCATGATGCGCCCTGGCGAGCCACCGACAGAAGACGCTGTGCAGGCCCTGTTCCAGCGCCTGTTCTACAACCCGGACACCTACGATCTGTCGCGCGTGGGCCGCATGAAGTTCAACGCCCGCGTGGGTCGCAGCGAATCAACGGGTCCCATGGTGTTGACCAACGAAGACATCTTGGCTGTGGTCAAGATTCTGGTGGACCTGCGCAATGGCAACGGCGAAGTTGATGACATCGACCACCTGGGCAACCGCCGCGTGCGTTGCGTGGGCGAATTGGCCGAGAACCAGTACCGCACCGGTCTGGCCCGTATCGAAAAAGCCGTCAAAGAGCGCCTGGGTCAAGCCGAGCAAGAGCCTTTGATGCCGCACGACCTGATCAACTCCAAGCCGATTTCTGCGGCCCTGAAAGAGTTCTTCGGTGCTTCGCAGCTGTCGCAGTTCATGGACCAGACCAACCCGTTGGCCGAGATCACCCACAAGCGCCGCGTGTCGGCCCTGGGCCCAGGTGGTTTGACCCGCGAGCGTGCAGGCTTCGAAGTGCGTGACGTGCACGTGACCCACTACGGTCGCGTCTGCCCGATCGAAACGCCTGAAGGTCCAAACATTGGTCTGATCAACTCCTTGGCTTTGTACGCCCGCCTGAACGAGTACGGTTTCATCGAAACCCCGTACCGCCGTGTGGTGGACGGCAAGGTCACCATGGACATCGACTACCTGTCGGCCATCGAAGAAGGCAAATACGTCATCGCCCAGGCCAACGCGGCCTTGGACAAGGATGGCAAGTTGACTGGTGATCTGGTGTCTGCCCGTGAAAAAGGCGAATCCATCCTGTGCGGTGCCGAGCGCATCCAGTACATGGACGTGTCGCCCGCACAGATCGTGTCGGTGGCCGCTTCGCTGGTGCCGTTCCTCGAGCACGATGACGCCAACCGCGCCTTGATGGGTGCCAACATGTCGCGTCAGGCCGTGCCTGTGCTGCGTCCTGAAAAGCCCATGGTCGGCACTGGCATCGAGCGCGTGGCCGCGGTCGATTCGGGCACCGTGGTCACCGCCACGCGTGGCGGTGTGGTCGACTACGTGGATGCGACACGCATTGTGATTCGTGTGAACGACGCGGAGGCTTTGGCCGGTGAAGTGGGTGTGGACATCTACAACCTGATCAAGTACCAGCGTTCCAACCAGAACACCAACATCCATCAGCGTCCGATCGTCAAGCGTGGTGACAAGCTGGCCAAGGGTGATGTGATCGCCGACGGTGCATCGACCGACCTGGGCGAAATCGCCATCGGTCAGAACATGTTGATCGCTTTCATGCCCTGGAACGGTTACAACTTCGAAGACTCGATCCTGATCAGCGAGCGTGTGGTGGCCGAAGACCGTTACACCTCGATCCACATCGAAGAACTCGTGGTCATGGCCCGCGACACCAAGTTGGGCGCCGAGGAAATCTCGCGCGACATCCCCAACCTGTCGGAGTTGCAACTGGGCCGTCTGGACGACTCCGGCATCATCTACGTGGGTGCCGAAGTGCAGCCCGGCGATGTGCTGGTGGGCAAGGTCACGCCCAAAGGCGAAACCACCCTCACGCCTGAAGAGAAGCTGTTGCGCGCGATCTTCGGCGAGAAGGCATCGGATGTGAAAGACACCTCGTTGCGTGTGGACCAGGGCTCGCAAGGCACTGTGATCGACGTGCAAGTCTTTACCCGCGAAGGCATTCAACGCGACAAGCGTGCCCAGCAGATCATCGACGACGAACTCAAGCGTTTCCGCCTGGACCTGAACGACCAGCTGCGCATTGTGGAAGCCGACGCATTTGACCGCATTGAGAAACTGCTGGTGGGCCGCGTGGCCAACGGTGGTCCTCAGAAACTGGCCAAAGGCACCAAGATCGACAAGGCCTACCTGGAGTCCGTGGACAAGTTCCACTGGTTCGACATCCGTCCTGCCGAAGACGAAGTGGCCACTCAACTCGAGTCCATCAAGAACTCGCTGGAGCAAACCCGTCACAGCTTCGACCTGTCTTTCGAAGAAAAACGCAAGAAGCTCACCCAAGGCGACGAGTTGCCTGCTGGTGTGCTGAAAATGGTCAAGGTCTACCTGGCCGTCAAGCGCCGCTTGCAGCCCGGTGACAAGATGGCCGGCCGTCACGGTAACAAAGGCGTGGTGTCCAAAATCGTTCCGGTGGAAGACATGCCCTTCATGGCCGACGGTACACCCGCTGACATTGTGCTCAACCCGCTGGGCGTGCCTTCGCGCATGAACGTGGGTCAGGTGCTGGAAGTTCACCTCGGCTGGGCCGGCAAGGGCATTGGCCAGCGCATTGGCAACATGCTCCAGGCAGAAACCCAGCGTCTGGAAAAGATCGCCGAGCTGCGCAAGCTGTTCGAGCAGTTGTACAACAGCATGGGCCGCAAGGAAGACTTGTCGCAACTGACGGACGACGAAATCCTGACCATGGCCGACAACCTCAAGGACGGCTTCCCCTTCGCAACCCCGGTGTTCGACGGTGCGGCAGAGGAAGAAATCCGCGCCATGTTGCACCTGGCGTATCCCGACGACCTGGCCAAGGCCAAAGGTCTGACGGCCACACGCACGCAAGCCAATTTGTTTGATGGTCGCACAGGCGATGCCTTTGACCGTCCCACCACCATTGGCTACATGCACTACCTGAAGTTGCACCACTTGGTGGACGACAAGATGCACGCCCGCTCGACCGGTCCTTACTCCCTCGTCACGCAGCAGCCGCTGGGCGGCAAGGCGCAGTTCGGTGGTCAGCGTTTTGGTGAGATGGAAGTGTGGGCGCTGGAAGCCTATGGCGCTTCTTACGTGCTGCAAGAGATGCTCACCGTCAAGTCCGACGACGTGCAAGGCCGTACCAAGGTGTACGAAAGCATCGTCAAGGGCGAGCACTCTATCGAAGCGGGCATGCCCGAGTCGTTCAACGTGCTGGTCAAGGAAATCCGTTCGCTGGGCCTTGACATCGAGCTCGAGCGTTCTTAATTCACAGGCAAAGGATTCAAACCATGAAATCACTACTCGACCTGTTCAAGCAGTTCACGCCCGATGACCATTTCGATGCCATCCGCATCGGCCTGGCATCGCCCGAGAAGATCCGTTCCTGGTCTTTCGGTGAAGTGAAGAAGCCGGAAACCATCAACTACCGCACCTTCAAGCCCGAGCGCGATGGTCTGTTTTGCGCCAAGATTTTTGGCCCCATCAAAGACTACGAATGCCTGTGCGGCAAGTACAAGCGCCTCAAGCACCGTGGCGTGATCTGCGAGAAGTGCGGCGTTGAAGTCACACAGACCAAAGTGCGTCGCGAGCGCATGGGCCACATCGATCTGGCCGCGCCTTGCGCCCACATCTGGTTCCTCAAGTCGCTGCCATCGCGTTTGGGCCTGGTGCTCGACATGACGCTGCGTGACATCGAACGCGTGCTGTACTTCGAAGCTTATGTGGTCACCGACCCCGGCATGACCCCGCTGAAGAAATTCAGCATCATGAGCGAAGATGACTACGACGCCAAGGTCAAGGAATACGGCGACGAATTCCAGGCCAAGATGGGCGCCGAAGGCATCAAGGAATTGCTGCAGGGCATCGACATCGAAAGCGAAATCGAGCGCCTGCGTGGCGACCTGACCGGCTCCGAGTTGAAGGTCAAGAAAAATTCCAAGCGCCTGAAAGTGCTGGAAGCCTTCAAGAAGTCGGGCATCAAGCCCGAGTGGATGGTGCTCGAAGTGTTGCCCGTGTTGCCACCGGACCTGCGTCCGCTGGTGCCGCTGGACGGTGGCCGCTTTGCGACCTCTGACCTGAACGACCTGTACCGCCGCGTCATCAACCGCAACAGCCGTCTGCGCCGTCTGCTGGAACTCAAAGCCCCCGAAATCATCGCGCGCAACGAAAAGCGCATGTTGCAAGAAGCCGTGGACAGCTTGCTGGACAACGGCCGTCGCGGCAAGGCCATGACCGGCGCCAACAAGCGCGCCCTGAAGTCTTTGGCCGACATGATCAAAGGCAAGAGCGGTCGTTTCCGTCAGAACTTGCTGGGCAAGCGCGTCGACTACTCCGGTCGTTCCGTGATCACCGTGGGCCCAACCCTCAAGCTGCACCAGTGCGGCCTGCCCAAGTTGATGGCGATTGAGCTGTTCAAGCCTTTCATCTTTGCCCGTCTCGAAGCGATGGGCATTGCCACCACCATCAAGGCGGCCAAGAAGGAAGTCGAAGCCGGTACACCGGTGGTGTGGGACATCCTGGAAGAGGTCATCAAAGAGCACCCCGTGATGCTCAACCGTGCGCCAACGCTGCACCGCTTGGGCATTCAGGCCTTTGAGCCCTTGTTGATCGAAGGCAAAGCCATCCAGCTGCACCCCCTCGTTTGCGCGGCCTTCAACGCCGACTTCGACGGTGACCAGATGGCCGTTCACGTCCCGCTGTCGGTGGAAGCCCAGATGGAAGCCCGCACCTTGATGCTGGCTTCGAACAACATCTTGTTCCCTGCTTCGGGCGAACCCTCGATCGTGCCTTCGCAGGACGTGGTGCTGGGTCTGTACTACACAACCCGCGAACGCATCAACGCCAAAGGCGAAGGCCTGATTTTCTCGGACATCGGGGAAGTCCAGCGCGCACTCGATGCGGGCGTGGTCGATCTGACCGCCAAGATCAATGTGCGCATGACCGAATGGACCAAGGACAAGGCCACGGGTGAATTCACCTCATCGGTGTCGATGGTCGAAACCACCGTGGGCCGTGCATTGCTGTCCGAGATCCTGCCCAAGGGCCTGCCCTTCAGCAACCTGAACAAGGCGCTGAAGAAAAAGGAAATCTCCAAGCTGATCAACACGTCTTTCCGCAAGTGCGGCCTGAAAGAGACCGTGGTGTTTGCCGACAAGCTGTTGCAAAACGGTTTCCGTCTGGCCACACGCGCCGGTATCTCGATCGGCATTGACGACATGCTGGTGCCGCCCGAAAAGCCCGCCATCATTGAAGCTGCAGAAAAAGAGGTCAAGGACATCGAGCAGCAATACGTCTCCGGTCTGGTGACCGCTGGCGAGCGCTACAACAAGGTGGTGGACATCTGGGGCAAGGCGGGTGACGCTGTGTCCAAGGTGATGATGGACCAGCTGCGCAAAGAGAAGACCATTGACCGCCATGGCAATGAAGTCGAGCAGGAATCCTTCAACTCGATCTACATGATGGCCGACTCCGGTGCCCGCGGTTCTGCAGCCCAGATTCGCCAGTTGGCCGGTATGCGTGGTCTGATGGCCAAGCCAGACGGCTCCATCATCGAGACCCCCATCACGGCGAACTTCCGTGAAGGTCTGAACGTGTTGCAGTACTTCATCTCGACCCACGGTGCACGTAAAGGTCTGGCCGACACGGCTTTGAAGACTGCTAACTCAGGTTACCTGACCCGTCGTCTGGTGGATGTGACCCAAGACCTGGTGGTCACCGAGCTCGATTGCGGCACGGCCGATGGTTCGCTGATGCGCGCCATCGTGGAAGGTGGTGAAGTGATTGAATCGCTGCGTGAGCGTATCCTGGGCCGCACGGCGGCCGAAGATGTGTTGCACCCCGAAAACCGTTCGGTGCTGGCCGAGGCGGGCACCATGCTCGACGAAGACCTGATCGACGAACTCGAAGCTGCGGGTGTCGACGAAGTCAAAGTGCGCACCGCATTGACTTGCGCCACGCGCTTTGGTTTGTGCGCCAAGTGCTATGGCCGCGATCTGGGCCGTGGCGGTCTGGTCAACAACGGCGAAGCGGTTGGTGTGATCGCTGCCCAGTCCATCGGTGAACCCGGTACCCAGCTGACCATGCGGACCTTCCACATCGGTGGTGCGGCTTCGCGTGCGGCGGTGGCCTCCAGCGTGGAAGCCAAGTCCAACGGCATCATCGGCTTCAATGCCACGATGCGTTATGTGACCAACAGCAAAGGCGAGTTGGTGGTGATTGCACGCTCTGGCGAAATCATCATCCACGACGAGCATGGCCGTGAGCGCGAGCGTCACAAAGTGCCTTATGGTGCGATCTTGTCGGTCAAGGCTGACCAGACCATCAAGGCCGGCACCATCCTGGCCAACTGGGACCCTCTGACCCGTCCGATCATCACCGAGTACGCCGGTACCGTGAAGTTCGAGAACGTGGAAGAAGGTTTGACCGTGGCCAAGCAGCTCGACGAAGTCACCGGCTTGTCGACTCTGGTGGTCATTGATCCCAAGCGCCGTGGTGCCGCCAAAGTGGTGCGCCCACAGGTCAAGCTGATCGATGCCCAAGGCAAAGAAGTCAAGATCCCCGGCACCGACCACTCGGTGACCATTGGCTTCCAGATCGGCTCGTTGATCCAGGTGCGCGACGGCATGGACGTGGGCCCTGGCGAAGTGCTGGCCCGTATCCCGGTCGAAGGTCAAAAGACCCGAGACATCACCGGCGGTTTGCCCCGTGTGGCCGAACTGTTCGAAGCCCGTACGCCCAAAGACAAGGGCATGCTGGCCGAGATCACCGGTACCGTGTCGTTTGGCAAGGAAACCAAAGGCAAGGTCCGCTTGCAAATCACCGACCCTGAAGGCAAGGTCTGGGATGAGCTGATCCCCAAGGAAAAGAACATCCTGGTGCACGAAGGCCAGGTGGTCAACAAGGGCGAGAGCATTGTGGACGGTCCGGCGGATCCGCAAGACATCTTGCGCCTCTTGGGCATCGAAGAGCTGGCCCGCTACATCGTCGACGAAGTGCAGGACGTTTACCGCTTGCAAGGCGTGAAGATCAACGACAAGCACATTGAAGTGATTGTTCGTCAGATGCTGCGCCGCGTGGTGGTCGAGAACGTCGGTGACTCCAGCTACATCTCCGGTGAGCAGGTTGAGCGTTCCGAAATGCTCAACACCAACGATGCATTGCAACGCGAAGGCAAGATCCCGGCGACCTTCAGCAACCTGTTGCTGGGTATCACCAAGGCCTCTTTGTCGACCGACTCTTTCATCTCGGCCGCTTCCTTCCAGGAAACGACCCGTGTGTTGACCGAAGCAGCCATCATGGGCAAGCGCGACGAATTGCGCGGCTTGAAGGAAAACGTCATCGTCGGTCGCCTGATTCCTGCAGGTACCGGTCTGGCTTACCACCAAGCACGCAAGGTCAAGGATGCGATGGACGATGCCGAGCGCCGCGCCATTGCCGATGCCGAAGCCGCTGAGTTGGCCGGTGAGTCTGTGGAAGACGCAGTCGCAGGTCCTGACGAAGCGGCCTGAGCGATGAGGTCACCGGCTTCACGGTGATCACCACGATCAGCCCCTGTACCGCTGTGCGGTCAGGGGCTGTTTCACGACCGACTTTGCAACGAGGTGTCGCATGGGCTTTTTGATTTTTGGTGCGCTGGCAGCGCTGATCCTGTTTTGGGCGGTGGGTGCTCACAATCGGCTGGTGCGATTGCGTTCGGAAGTCATTCGGCAGTGGAGCAGTGTGGATGCCGTTTGGCTGAGGCTGCTGATTCGCTTGCAGGGCGGATTGGCGGCGCGACAATCCCTGGCCCATGAAGTGGACAACCAAGCGCTGGATCTGTTGCAGTCGGCTTGCGATGAATTGCTGGAGGCGCTGTCGCAGATGCGTTTGCAGCCCTTGGCGCCTGCCAACCAGAAACAAGTCGTCACCCAACATTTGAAGTTGGTGGGCGAGATTCGACTGCTCCAGCAAACGGCACCACCCGCCATTCAGCCTGATCTGGAGATTGCCCTGAACCGCATGCGCCAGACCTTGCCAGCAGCGGTCATTCCGTACCACGTTGCTGTCGCCGCGTACAACGATGCCTTGGCCATGCGCCCGGCCGCCTGGTTGGCCCGGCGATTGAAATTCAATCCCGTCATGCGCATGGATTTGACCATGGCCTCAACCTGAACGCCCCGCACATGAGCCCCTCTTCGATGCTTGTGGATGAACCGGTAACAGGCCAGTCCGCACCTTTGTGGCGACTGCTTCAGGCGACGGCTGCGGCCGTGCAGGCCGTGCGATCCGGTCGATCTCTGACGGCCCAGATCGAAACGGTTGCGCATGACTTGCGCCCGGCTGTGCAGGCCTTGAGTTTTCAGGTCATGCGACAACTTGGGCGTGCGATCGCCTTGCGGGAAAAGTTGGCCGCCAAGGCCCCACCGCCTGCTGCGGATGCTTTGCTTTGCACCGCACTGGCTTTGTGCTGGCAAGACGCGCAAGCGCCATATCAGGTGCATACCTTGGTGAATCAGGCGGTCGAAGCCGCCCGGCAACAAAGACAAACGCAAGCCCAAAGCGCCTTCATCAATGCCTGCCTGCGGCGTTTTTTGCGGGAGCGCGATGCCCTGGTGGCGGCCACCGATGCCGATGTCCAGGCCCAATGGAATCACCCGCGTTGGTGGGTCGAGCGTCTGCAAGCCGACCATCCCGGCGATTGGCAAAATTTGCTGACCCTCGCTCAACAACCGGCACCCATGACGCTGCGGGTCAATCGTCGGCATCACAGTGTCAGCGCATACCAGTCGCAATTGATCGCGATGGGCATAGCCGCCAGTCCGGTGGGCGCTTCTGGCTTGCAGCTGGACAAGGCCGTGCCCGTCAACCGCTTGCCGGGATTTGCCCTTGGACATGTCTCTGTGCAAGACGCTGCGGCCCAAATGGCCGCGCCCTTGTTGCTGCAAGGCTGGGATGCCGACCAACCATGGCGAATCCTGGATGCGTGTGCGGCGCCGGGGGGTAAGACCGGACATTTGCTGGAGTGGTGTCCGTCAGCGCAAGTCTTGGCACTGGATGTGGATGCCCTGCGCTGCCAGCGCATCGATCAGAATTTGCAGCGTCTGGGCGTACATGCCCAGGTGCTGGCTGCCGATGCCGGCAAGCCGCAAACCTGGTGGAGTGGTGAAAGTTTTGACGCCATTTTGCTCGATGCCCCCTGCACCGCCTCGGGCATTGTGCGCAGACACCCCGATGTTCGTTGGTTGCGGCGCCCCACGGACAGCGGTCAGTTGGCCAAAATACAGCGGCAACTGCTCCAAGCCCTGTGGCCCTTGCTCGCGCCGGGGGGCCGACTTCTGTATTGCACCTGTTCGGTCTTCAAGGCGGAAGGCGATGAAACCGTTCAAGCGTTTCTTCAGCGCAACACTGATGCCCAATTGCGACCTTCGCTGGGGCATTTGATACCCGGGCAGATACCCCAAAGTCTTCCAGTCGAGCACAATCCATTGGGTGAACATGACGGGTTTTATTACGCACTGCTGGAGAAACGCCGGTTTTGAGCCTGGGTTACGGGCTGGCAGCTTCTTGTGTGCCTGGCTGCTGAGCCTGTCTTGCGCCTGGGCGCAAAACTCTGTGCTCGAGTTGACGGATTTGCGGGCAGCGCGCCAGGACAATGCCCTGGTTCTGAATGCACAGTTGAAACTGGAGTTGGGTCCGGTGGTCGAAGACGCACTGGTCAAGGGCCTGGCGGTCCACTTCATGGCGGAAGCCGAAGTGATGCGGGATCGCTGGTATTGGACGGACCGCAAAATTAGCGCGGTCACACGCTATTACAGGTTGGCGTTTCAGCCGCTGACACGTCGCTGGCGCTTGAATGTTTCCAGCGATCCTTTCTCTGGCGCCAGCTTGGCGGGAAGCATCTCGCAGAATTTTGAAACACTCAACGAAGCCTTGAGTGTCATGAGGCGCCAGAGTGGATGGAAAGTGGCGGACATGGCCGATTTGAATCCTGAAGCCCGCCAGTATGTCAGTTACCGTTTCAAGCTGGATGTTTCGCAATTGCCTCGGCCTTTTCAAATCGCTTCGGGCAACCAGGCCGATTGGAACTTGCAAGTGGGAAGCCAATTGCGCCTGAGTCCGGAAACGGTGCGCTGAGATGGCCATGTTCAAAGGACCCTCCTCGAAATTGTCGGAGCTGTCCTCCAAAGCCAGCCGCTGGTTGCTGCTCATTGGCGCATTGACCGTTCTGGTGATTGGCTTGGGCTTGCTGGTGCTGATGACCCAGGCTACAGGAAACCGCGAGCGCTACAACCAGACCTATGAGTGGCTGGTGATGATCAATGCCGTGGTGGCCAGTGGCCTGTTTGTCACCATTGTCTGGGGCATGCTGCGCCTGTTGCTCCGATTGCGGCGTGGTCAGTTCGGATCCCGCCTTCTCATCAAGTTGGCGGGGATTTTCGGTTTGGTAGGCGTGGTGCCTGGCGTGCTGATTTATGTGGTGTCTTACCAATTCGTATCGCGATCCATCGAAAGCTGGTTTGATGTCAAGGTGGAAGCGGCCTTGGTCGCCGGCTTGAATCTGGGCCGGGCCACGCTGGATACCCTGAGCCATGAATTGGTCAAACAGTCCAGGGTTGCTGCCTCAGAGTTGGCCGAAGTGGGTGATCTTCAGGCAGGACTGGGCATCGAAAAAATTCGCACCCAAATGGGTGTGAGCGATGTGGTGTTGTGGTCTGACAGTGGGCGCATGCTGGCCAGCAGTGGACAGTCACGGTTTCAGATCAGAGCGGAGCGCCCCACAGCTCAGCAACTCAAGGAGGCCCGCCAAAAAGGCAGCATTGAATGGATCGAGGGGCTGGATGAGTCCATACCCGGAGGGGACAAGGGGCGGATCAAGGTCCTGGTGCCGATCCCCCAGCAGAGCCTGGCATTTGATGAAGAGAGGCGTTTGCTGCAAATCACACAAGACCTTCCTCCTACATTGGTGAACAACGCCCTGGAGGTCCAGACGGCGTATCGCGAGTACCAGGAGCGCGCACTGGCGCGGGAGGGTTTGCGACGCATGTACATCGGGACACTCACCCTGAGCTTGTTCCTAGCCGTGCTGGGGGCCATTTTGCTCGCCGTGTTGCTGGGCAATCAACTGGCCAGGCCCTTGCTGCTGTTGGCGCATGGCATGCGTCAGGTGGCGGCGGGCGATTTGCGCCCCAAACTGGCCTTGCAAGGCAAGGACGAATTGGGCGGATTGACGCGGTCTTTTGCCGAAATGACACAGCAGTTGGCCGATGCGCGGGGCAGCGTGGAGCGCAGCTTGAGTCAGTTGGGCCAAGCCCGAAGCAATTTGCAAACGATTCTGGACAATCTGACTGCGGGTGTGATGGTGCTGGATGCCCACGGCGTGATCCAGTCGGCCAACCCCGGCGCCACACGCATTTTGCGGGTGCCGGTGGCCGCACACGAAGGCATGCCCTTGCTGAGCCTGCCTGCATTGCAGGACTTTGCACAAGGGGTTGCCGATCAATTCAAGACCTTGGGCGCAGACAAAGCCATGCGCGAACTGGACCATTGGCAAAAATCATTTGAAATTCACACCACCGGCCAGGGCTTGAGTCAAACCGCCGTCACCGTGCTGGCGCGTGGCGCCGTGCTGCCGGACGGCATGTGGCTGCTGGTGTTTGACGACATTTCTGAAATCGTGTCCGCCGAGCGAGCACAAGCCTGGGGTGAAGTGGCCCGGCGCCTGGCGCACGAGATCAAGAACCCCTTGACGCCCATTCAATTGTCCGCAGAGCGCTTGGAGCGCAAACTGACGGGCAAGCTGGATGCACAGGATGACGCCATCCTGACCAAGTCGGTCAAAACCATTGTCGATCAGGTCGATGCCATGAAACGACTGGTCAATGAGTTCCGGGATTACGCCCGCTTGCCATCGGCAGAGCTCAAACCTGTTCAGCTCAATGCCCTGATTGCCGATGTGATGGTCTTGTATGCGAACGAACCCGCCGACAGCATCGTCCGTGCCAAGGTGATCACCGAGCTGGACGCCGCTTGTCCTGCCATCATGGGCGATGAGCAGCAACTGCGCCAGGTCATTCACAATCTGCTGCAAAACGCACAAGACGCTTGTGAGGCCCGAGGGGGCGTGCCGGATCAGGCTTGCGTGATGGTGCGCACAGAGTGGCGTGCAGCGCGTGGCCGTGTGCGCTTGACCGTGACCGATACGGGGCCGGGTTTTGCGCCCAATATTCTCAAACGGGCCTTTGAGCCCTATGTCACCACCAAGGCCAAAGGGACGGGTCTGGGTTTGGCGGTCGTGAAAAAAATTGCAGACGAACATGGTGCAAAAATCGAGATGGGTAACATCCTGCAAAATGACGTGATTCAAGGGGCGCAAGTCTCGTTATCATTTGCAGCAATGCAAGCCGCAGTGGGGCTGGAGAAGTCCTCTGCATGAACTGAGACAAGACAAGCAACATGGCAAATATATTGGTGGTGGATGACGAGTTGGGGATCCGCGATCTGCTCTCGGAAATCCTCTTTGACGAGGGTCACCAGGTGGAGCTGGCAGAAAACGCAGCGCAAGCCCGGGAGTCGCGTCAGAACAGTCGCCCTGACCTCGTGCTGCTGGACATCTGGATGCCTGATACGGACGGCGTCAGTCTTCTCAAGGAGTGGGCTGCAACAGGTTTGCTCAACATGCCCGTGATCATGATGAGTGGGCATGCCACCATCGATACTGCGGTCGAAGCGGTCAAGATCGGTGCGCAGGCTTTTCTGGAAAAGCCCATCACCTTGCAAAAATTGCTCAAGGCGGTTGAGCAAGGTCTGGCGCGTGAGCAGGTCAAGCAGACCGTCATGGTTTCTCAAATGCACCCGCCCCTGAACGCGGTGTCCATGATGGCGGCACCTCTATCCGAGCTCAGCGTGACGCCAGAGGTGTTGCAAAGCTTTGACCTGGATCGACCTTTGCGTGAAGCCAGAGACGCATTTGAGAAAGCGTATTTTGAATTTCACCTTGCACACGAGGGCGGCTCCATGACGCGTGTGGCTGAAAAAACAGGTCTTGAGCGCACGCATTTGTACAGGAAACTCAAACAGCTGGGCGTGGACTTGTCACGCAGCAAACGAATCCTCTGATTTCGAATCAAAGCCCGGAAGAATTGCTGTTTTCCTCTGCTATAATTTCGACTCCGGCCCGGTAGCTCAGTTGGTAGAGCAGCGGATTGAAAATCCGCGTGTCGATGGTTCGATTCCGTCCCAGGCCACCAAGATCAAGCGCCCAACTGTTCTCAGTTGGGCGCTTTCGTTTTGGCGACCGCAAGATGGTGCGGGGTGCAGCGCAATTCTACGTGTGCCATACCCTTCCTGCATCCGAGGCGGTACCGCCCCCCAAATCTCATACTCCGCTCTCTCTTCTCACAAAACTTCTGCGAACACTGACGAAGTGGCACACGCAGATCGCCTTTTGCGGCAATGACTTATGCGTGTGTCGCATACGAAGGTTTTGCGTTCTACCTGCTGAGGCAAACCATGTGGTTTGTGAGCTGTCGCACACAACGTTGTGAGAATTCGCGAGAAAAGCCCATATTTTTCCGTCCTTGAATGGTGCGGTAGGGGGGTAGATGTATGTGAACACTCGCTTTGTATTTTTATAGACATGACCAGTTGCTACGGCTCATGTCGGCCATAAGCAGTCGGTCATGCCAGAAAATCTAGTGGACTGCTTTAGGCCTTGAAGTACCGCGCAGTCAAGGAAAACTGTCCAAGAAGATGCGTTCTCTTTTTGGCCCATCTCGTAGATTCTGACTTCCGGCGGTGTTGATGGTTCACTCGATGAAACAGGTATGGGATTGGAAACTTCCCCTATCGGATGTGATGAGCACCGTCATGGTGAGCGCCCAAAAGGACAAAGTCATCATGGCGGCGCTTTCCTTTCAGATCAGACCAGCGTCAACTCTACGACGATGTTGCCGCGAGTGGCATTTGAGTAAGGGCAGACCTGGTGGGCTGTGTCGATCAGGTCTTGGGCCACGGCACGGTCCATGCCGGGCAGGCTGATGTCCAGACGGGCGGCGATTCCGAAGCCTGCGGGAATTGGACCAATGTCCACGCTGGCGTCGATGGCCGCATCAACCGGCACCGCGACTTTCTTCAAACTGGCTACATGTTTGAGTGCGCCCATGAAGCAAGCCGAATAGCCCGCTGCAAACAGTTGTTCGGGGTTGGTCGCACCGCCCATGCCGCCGAGTTCCTTCGGTGGTGCCAGCTTGACATCCAGCAGACCATCACTGGAGACTGAGCGGCCGTCACGGCCTCCAGTGGTATGGGCTTTGGCGGTGTAGAGGACTTTGTCGAGTTTGGTGGTCATTGCATATCTCCATTCAAGGGTTAAGGGATTGATTTAAGCCAGCACGGCTGGCAAAGATTTTTGTAAAACGGTTTTCTGGCCTGTAGCCTTGCCAGCAATTGCAAAGCCTAGCAAGGTGCCATCTGAACCAACAAATCGAGCGTCCACTCCGTCAGAGAAGGCGTTGACCTGCCAGCTTCCTTGGGCGTCCGCGAGTGGCGGCGAGACCACTACCGGCATGGCGGGTGTCTTGACGACCACAGGCATGGCCGGGTAGCGCAAAGTGGCCGGCTGGCCAGCCAGATGAGCTGCCAGAGTGCGTGCAGACTGCATCAGAGGCATGACATAGGGCAAGAGCAGACCTTCAACTTCTGCAACGTCGCCCAGCGCGTAAATGTCGGTTTGGCTGGTCTGCAGTTGGCGGTTGACGACGATGCCGCGCGCGGTCTGTAGTCCGGCAGCCTTTGCCAGCGCGATCCGAGGGCGCAAGCCAACAGCCGATAAAACGAGGTCGCTGGCCAAGCGGTGGCCGTTGGCCAGTTCGACCTGCAGACCTTGCGGCGCAGCGAGCACTGCCTGTACCGAGGTGCCAAAGTGAAAACGCACGCCAGCGTGCGCAAGCGCCTGCTGCACCTGCTGCCCCGCCTCTAGCGGTAGGAGTCGGCCCAAGGGGTGAGTGCCAGGATCGATCACATCAACCTCATAACCGGCCTGCACAAGGTCATTCGCAAATTCGCAGCCGATCAAGCCTGCGCCGATGACGGTCACTCGCTTCGCACCTTCGAGCTGTGCACGAAACGTCGCGTAATCTTGCAGGTCATTGACCGAGATCACCCGGTCCGCTGCATCTCCCTGCAGGGGCAGACGCACCGGGTCAGCGCCTAACGCCAGCACCAGACGGCTGTAAGTCACTGGCCCCAGGGCAGTGGTGACACTGCAGGCGACCGGATCGATGGCCGTCACATCGGTCTTAGTCATCACAGTGACCCCCAACTGGTGCGCCATGGCCGCGCTGGTGGCGCTGACCAGCTGAGCTGCGGTTTTGCCGCTGCTCAGGGCGTTGGACAACATGGGCTTGCTGTAAAAGTCCCCGTTGTCGCGGGTGATCAGGGTGATGGGTGTCTGGGCATCGAGCTTGCGGAACTCCCGGACCAACGTCCAGGCCGCGAGACCCGAGCCTACGATCACCAGGCTTTGTGCAGGCGCAATCATCAAGTGCTCCTGTTCGCTCAGCCGATCTCGACCATTTCGAAGTCGGCCTTGGCGACGCCGCAATCAGGACATTCCCAGTTTTCAGGGATGTCTTCGAAACGGGTGCCGGCGGCGATGCCGTCTTCAGGGATACCTTGGGCTTCGTCGTAGATGAAACCGCAAACAATGCATTGCCAAACTTTCATGATGTTCTCCAAAAATTGAAACGTTGAATCGGTGTGGATGGCTCAGGCCTGAATGGCGTCGAGGGCCTTTTGGTAGTGGTTGGCGTGGCGCTCTTCAACTTTGGCCAAGGCAGCAAAGCGCTTGGCGGCCTTTTCGAGCACGGCCTTGAACTGATCGGCGTGTTCTTTGGACTCGCTGATCTGCTCGTCGATTTCGGCCACGGCAGCGGCGTTTCCTTCCTCCACGGCGGTCTTGCGGAAACCTGGGTACATCTCGCTGTACTCGTAGGTTTCGCCTTCGATGGCGATCTGCAGGGCCTTAGCCGGAGTCATGTCGGTCGCTGGGTAAAGCAGATCGAGGTGGCCGAAGGCGTGCATCACTTCCTGGTCTGCGGTTTGCTCGAAGATGCGGGCTGTATCTTCGTCACCAGCAGCGCGCGCCAGTTTGGCGAAGTAGCGGTACTTGATGTGGGCCATCGATTCGCCGGCAAATGCGGCTTCGAGGTTTTGGTAGGTTTTGATTTCTGGACGTGCCATTTGAAGCTCCTTTCAGGGGGTGGTTTTGTTGCGATGGATGAATTGTGAAATTTCTCAATCAATCAGTCCAACGGATAATTTTCATTGAATCAATCTAAAATATCGATAATGAACTTTTAGCAACTGAAAGAACACTCCCTATGGCCGCCTTGCCCTCGCTGCGACAGCTGCGCTATCTGCTGGCCTTGGCCGAGCACCTGAACTTCACCCGCGCTGCTGAAGCCAGCTTTGTCAGTCAGTCCACTTTGAGCACAGGTCTCAAGGAGCTCGAAGGTACGCTGGGCGTGCAGCTGGTCGAGCGTGACAAGCAGAGCGTGGCGCTGACGGCCGTGGGCAAAGACGTGGTGACTCGTGCGCGGCAGGTGCTTGCAGCAGCCGAAGACCTGAGCGATTTCGCCTCTGACGCTTCGCGCCCCATGCAGGGACGATTGCGTCTTGGAGTGATTCCGACAATTGCGCCATTCGTGCTGCCCGCCGTTATGCCTCTGCTTCGCGAGAAGTTCCCGATGCTTGAGCTTGGCCTACGCGAGGACCTGACTGCGCATTTGCTGGAGCGGCTGCGAAACCGACAGTTGGACTTTGCGCTGATTGCGCTGCCCTACGACACGCCAGACCTGCGGGTCTTGCCGCTCTATAAGGACAGGTTTTGGCTGGTGGGGCGGGAGAAAGACCCAGCGATCCAAGGACATGCCATCCAGTTGGGCAGCGAGTGGACGGAACGGCTGTTGCTGCTCGAGGAGGGTCATTGCCTGCGCGACCATGCTCTGCAAGCCTGCCAAGCCACCGAAGTGGCCAGCGTGGACGGCATCGAAGCCACCAGTCTCCTGACGCTGGTACAAATGGTCGCTTCGGGAATGGGGGTCGCGTTGTTACCCGAGATGGCCATCAAGAGTGGTGTCCTGGGTAACTTGCCATTGAAATCCAGACCCTTGGCGCCTCCGGCGCCTGAACGAACGATAGCGTTAGTCACGCGCTCAACATCTGCCCACATGGTGGAATTCGAGGCGATTGCTCAATTGATTTCGTCTGTTCGCCGAAAAAAATGAACGGCTCGAAGACCCGCTTGCTTAGCATGCAAGCAGACATTCCGAACCCAAAGACCAGTAACGGCTTTGGGTCGACTAGAGACGGCCAAGGATGACCGTACCCTCAGTCGCCTGCTTCAACTCGAGTGGCGACTCTTCTTGATCAGTGAGTCACCCTTGCCGCGATTCACGGAAGAGTTCAGCGCTTGCAGGTTTTTGGTTGCATCAGAGCCACCCCGTGATTTCGGGGTGATGTGATCAACATCCCATCCCATTTCTGAGCTCTTGCCGTGCGAGTTGCGGTACATCGGATTCCCGTACGGATCCTTGCGGTACAGGTCCGGATCCTTGCCGCGCATTTTGTCTGCGTTGTCCCAAGCTTTTTTGATCTGATCTTTCGTTGCCATAGTTCGAGTCCTAGAGGTTATTGCCCTGAAGCGCAGGGCATCGCATAAAAACCTTGTCGGCGCTGTGTGACCACAAGCGCCCGGTAAGCCAGCAGGGGGCGATCGACACCAGGCTTGCCTTTGTCGCGGGACTTCACCTTGAATACATCGATCGGCTTGTCGCTTTCAAGTCCTGCCTTGGCCATGATTCGTTCTCCACGCGTTGGCTCCCCCCTGAATGACCAGAGAGCGCCGAACACGGATGCCTGAGCATCTGTAAGTGCAATGTGTCCGAACTCTGGCAGTAGCACTGAGCGGAAGTCGTCAGCAAAGGGGCCGTAAACCGGTTTAGCGGGCTCACGTTGCGTTTCTGTGGGGCGTTGGCCCTGTGGGGCAATAAATGAGATTCCGCCGCCGTAAAAGGCGAACCGCTCCTGAAGTGGCAGCCAATCTATGTCAACGGCAAATGGGTGTGCGG
>Ga0255140_1000022_pt1 | contig 73385 bp, 67 predicted proteins | sample Law_Colum_RepC_8_FD_188547 | JGI IMG/M metagenome (GOLD analysis project Ga0255140, IMG submission 188547) | Freshwater microbial communities from St. Lawrence River, New York, United States - Law_Colum_RepC_8d | ecosystem: Environmental > Aquatic > Freshwater > River | place: USA: New York...
CCCCCACGGCCACCACGTCGGCGGCGCACAGGCCTGAGCCAGCGCCCGCAGCGCCTCCCATGCAAGCCCCCGTCGCTTCAGGCGAGCCACCCATGGACGATGCGCCATGGCCCGATCCCGAAGACGAGTACTCGCCGCCTTGGGATGAGCCGATGGCGGAGCCTGCCGCGCCCGCACCGCGCCAGGTGGTGGCCGTGCCGGTGCGTGAGGCCTTGGCGCCCAAGAAGGTGGAGGCCCATCCCGCGCCTGAGCCCAGGGCCGCGCTGAACCTTCAGACCACGCCCGAGGGCGATTTCTGGCACGCCACGGTCCAAGCCCTGATCGAGGCCGAGGCCATCACCGCGCTCGTGCGCGAATTGGGCCTGCAATCGCAGTTGGTGGCGCGCGAAGCCGACCATTGGCGCCTGCACGTGGAGATGGCCTCGCTCAATCAACCCAGCGCCCGGGATCGCCTGGTGGCCGCCCTGGCCACCATCGGGCACACGGTGCGGCTCTCGGTGGAGCAGGGGCCCGTGACCGATTCGCCTGCCAAGCGCCTGCAGGCGCTGGCGCAACGCCGACAGGCCCAGGCGGAAGAGGTCATTCTGGGCGATCCTTTCGTTCAGGAAGTGATGCGCGACTTTGGGGGCAGAATCGTGCCCGGCACGCTCAAGGCGACCCCCGCCTGAGCTTTGTTTTTTGATATTCAAGGATAGACATGTTCAACAAAGGACAACTGGCCGGCCTGATGAAGCAAGCCCAGGCCATGCAAGACAACCTCAAGAAGGCCCAGGACGAACTGGCCAACATCGAAGTGACGGGCGAGTCGGGCGCGGGCTTGGTGAAGGTGGTGATGACCTGCAAGCACGACGTCAAGCGCGTCACGATCGATCCCAGCCTGCTGGCCGACGACAAGGACATGCTGGAAGACCTGGTGGCCGCTGCCTTCAACGCGGCGGTGCGCAAGGCAGAAGAGACCTCCAACGAGAAGATGGGCAAGATCACCGCCGGCATGCCTGGCTTGCCCGGTGGCATGAAATTCCCCTTCTGATCGCGAGCCGTGGCCGACAACCTCTCGATTGAGCACTTGGTGCAAGCGCTGCGTTGCTTGCCCGGCGTGGGGGTGAAGTCGGCCCAGCGCATGGCGTTTCACCTGTTGCAGCACGACCGCGAGGGGGCCATGCGCCTGTCGCAGGCCCTGGAGCAATCGGTGCGCTCGGTGCGCCACTGCGAGCTCTGTCACACCTTCACCGAAGCCCAGGTTTGCGCCACCTGCGATGACCCGCGCCGCGACCGCACGCAACTTTGCGTGGTGGAGACGCCAGCCGATCAGGCAGCGATGGAGCGCACCGGTGCGTACAAGGGCCTGTACTTCGTGCTGATGGGCAAGTTAAGCCCGCTGGATGGGGTGGGGCCGCGCGACATCGGCTTGGAAAAGCTGTTCGATCGGGTGGGCCCAGAGCAAGACCCTCCGGTGCGCGAGGTGATCCTGGCCACCAACTTCACGGCCGAAGGCGAGACCACGGCCCATGTGATCGCCCAGGCCCTGAAGGGCCGAGGCATTCAGGTCACGCGCTTGTCGCGTGGCGTGCCAGTGGGCAGCGAACTGGAATACGTGGACCTTGGCACGATTGCGCATGCCCTGGTCGATCGCCGGTGACGGCCAAGCATTTTTTTGACGGAGCCTGGCGATGACCCAGACCAGCCTGACCGTGGCTTATTGGACCGTGTTGATTGCCGCTTTGCTGCCCATCGTGTGCGCGGGTGTGGCGAAATGGGGCGCCGTGGGCAAGTCGAGGCGCGAGGGCGGCTACGACAACCACAATCCCCGCGCCTGGCTGGCCAAGCAGAGCGATTGGCGTGCCAGGGCCAACGCCGCACAGGCCAACAGCTTTGAAGCCATGCCGTTTTTCATCGGCGCGGTGATCATTGCTCACCAGCTGCATGCGCCGCAGATGCGGCTGGACGTACTGGCCTTCACCTGGGTGGTGCTGCGCATGCTCTACATCCTGATGTACCTGGCCGACATGGCTACCATGCGCAGCGTGGTGTGGGTGCTGGCCCTTGGTGTCAACGTCGGCATTCTCTTTCTCTGAGCGGGGCCAAAGCCCCGTGTAAACCCGCTCGGGAATCGCCCCAATGCGGCAACATCGCTTCCCCACTAGCCTGAAGCCATTGGCAAGGTGCCAGTGGCACCGTGAGAGGGAAGGCAGCCATGGGGAGTCGGCGTCACTTTATGGCGGCCGGGCTGGGAGCCTGCGCATGGTGGGCTTCCTTGGCCGTTGCCGCCGCTGCTGATCGGGTCACGAGCACGCGCCTCGTGGTGGCGCTCGACCAGCGCGCCTCGCTCTTGCATTTGCCCCTCACCATCGCGGAGCGGCTGGGCTACTTTGAGGCTGAGGGCGTGAGCGTGGAGCTGCGGGAGTTCGGTAGCCCCTCGAATGCCGCGCAGGCCGTGCTTCGCCGGGAGGCCCATCTTCTGTGCGCTCCGCTCGGGCAGTTTGGGCTGGCTCGCGATCAGGCGAACCAGGCGCTCTTGCGCTCTTTTGTGCTGCTCTCCCGCACCCCGCAACTGGTGCTGGGTCTCTCGATCAAAACCCTGCCGCAGGACGCGGAACTCGTGGCCTTGAGGGGCCGCCGCATTGGTGTGCCAGCCATTGGGTCCATGGCCGATCGAACGGGACGCGCCTTGTTGCGGCGGGCCTTCGTGGCGCCTGAAGACCTGGAGTGGGTGCCGCTGGCCCACCCCTTTGCCGCGGTGCAGGCCTTTCGCAACGGGCAAGTCGATGCGCTCTGCTACAGCGATCCGGCCATTCGTCAACTGGAGCAACTGGGCGAGCTGCGGGCCGTGGTCGATACCCGCAGCCTGCGGGGCTGCATTGATGTTTTTGGCGGCCCGCTGCCCTCGGCCTGCCTCGGCGCACCCGCCAGCTTCCTCAGCCAGTACCCTCGCTCGTCACAGGCAGTGGCCGATGCGGTGGTGCGGGCCTTGAAGTGGTTGCAGAGCGCCGAACCGGCGGATGTGATCAAGGTGGTGCCGGAGCCTTATTTCCTGGGCGACCGCTACCTCTATCTGCAAGCGTTCGTGCGCACGCGAGACGCCTGGTCCGGCGACGGCGTCATGCCCACCAGCGGAGTGGCGGTGGTTCGAGACGTGTTCGAAGCCGGCGATGCCGCCGGTGTGAGCAAGGCCATGCTGGACGACGCCTACACCAACGAACTCGCCTTGCGCGCCAAGCAGCGCTGGCGGGTCTGAGGCCGTGCCGTGACGACCTCAGGGCCCTTTATTTGCGAGCGGCCACGCGGGTTTTGCTGCTGCGCTCGGTCTTGGTGCGACTGCTGGCCACCTTCTTGGTCTTGGTGGTCGGCGCGGCCGCTGTGGTCTTCGAGCCTGTCTTGGCGGATGCCTTGGCGCCAGTGCGGGTCGTGCTCGTCCGGTCAACGGCCGCCACGGCCACCCGCTGCGGCAGCATCAGGGCCACTTTCTGGCCGGGCTTGAGGGCAGCAGTCGCGGCCAGCTTGTTCCACTCGGCCACGCTGGCGGGGCTCACGCCATAACGGCTGGCCAGGCGGGCCACGGTCTCGCCCTTGCGGGCCTTCACCACCGTGCGGCGCAAGATCACCTCGGGTTGGAAGCTCAGGGTGGCGTTGTCGGCCACGTGCTCGGGCACGTCGCGGTCGCGCTGGTCGTTTCGGTGCACCAGCAGGCTGGAGCCAGCCTTCACCTGCATGCGCGGTGGGATGTTGTTGACGGCGCGCAGTTCGCTCTCGCTCATGCCCACGCGCTGCGCGGCCTGCGCCACCGACATGGTGGACGGCACCACCCAGGCCGTCCACGAGGCCAGGGGGCCAGTGTGCGCGGCCAGGTTGCGCTGGAAGACGATGGCGTTGTCCCATGGCAGCAGGATGGCGGGGGTGCCGGCCGCCATCACGATGGGGTGCTTGAGTGAGGGGTTGAGCGCTCGGAAGTCGGCCTCGCTCACGCCCGAGAGGCGGGCAATCACGGCCACGTCCATGTCGCGCTCGACGGTGATGGTGTCGAAGAAGGGGTGGTTGCCGATGGTGGGCAGGGTGGCGCCATAGGCCTGCGGCCGGGCGATGATGTTCTTCACCGCCTGCAGCTTGGGCACGTACATGCGTGTTTCCATCGGCATGGTCAGGTCGGTGTAGCCGGTGGGCAGGCCAGCCTTCTGGTTTTTGGTGATGGCCCGGTTCACGTTGCCTTGGCCCCAGTTGTAGGCGGCCAGCGCCAGGTGCCAGTCACCAAAGCGGGCGTATAGCTGCTCCAGGTAGTCCAGCGCGGCGCGGGTCGAGGCCAGGACATCGCGGCGGTCGTCGCGAAAGATGTTTTGTTTCAGGTCGAAGGAGGCGCCAGTGGCGGGCATGAACTGCCACATGCCGGCGGCACGGGCGCTGGACACCGCCTGCGGATTGAAGGCGCTTTCAATGAAGGGCAGCAGGGCCAGCTCCATCGGGATGTTGCGGCGCTCAATCTCCTCGACGATGTGGAAGAGGTAGCGGCTGGAGCGCTCGGTCATGCGCTGGATGTAGTCGGGGCGGGAGGCGTACCACTGCTCGCGGTCGCGGACCAAGTCGCTTTCCAGGTCGGGCATGGAGAAGCCGCGGCGAATGCGCTCCCACAGATCGGCGGGGGCAGCCAGAGACGCCACGGGGGCCACGGAGGGGTTGGCTACCCCGAGCGTGCTGAGGGGGCCGCTGGGGGTGATTCTGGTGCTGCTGGGGGCGTGCGCGCCGCTGCGGTGGCTGTCCAGCGTGGGACTGCTGGCGTCGGGTGCCACGGTCGCACAACCGGTGATCAGAAGGCTGAGCCCCGCCAGCAGGGGCATCAGGCGGCGGCTCAGGGAGCGCAAGGATGGGTGGTGATCGGTCATCGGAATCCGTTTTTCCATTCGCGCAGGGTGGCCAGCACCGCCACGGGGTCATCGGCCAGGGCGGGGTTTTGCGTGCGGGCCGCCTGGGCCACGCTGGCTTCGTCAGTGCGCAGAAAGGGGTTGATCTGTCGTTCGAGGGCGATGGAGCTGGGCAGCGTCGGGAGGTTCCCGGCCCGCAGCGCCATGCAGCGTGCCGCGTAATCGGCCAAAGCCACATTGTCGGGCTCCACCGCCTGGGCAAATTTGATGTTGGACAAGGTGTACTCGTGCGCGCAGCACACACGCGTGTCACCAGGCAAGGCGGCCAGGCGCGTGAGCGATTCGTGCATCTGGGCAGCAGTGCCTTCGAACAGGCGGCCACAACCGGCACTGAACAAGGTGTCGCCGCAGAACAGCAATGGCCCGCCAGGCGCGTCGGGTGCGAAGAAGGCGATGTGACCCGCCGTGTGGCCCGGCACGTCGATCACCTCAAAGCGCAAGCCCAGCGCCGTGACCGATTCGCCACCGCCAACGCGGTCCAGCGGCTCGGGCATGGATTCAAAAGCCGGGCCGATCACGCGGGCACCAGTGGCCTCGCGCAGAGCGGCCACGCCGCCGGTGTGGTCAGCGTGGTGGTGGGTGATGAGGATGGTGTCGAGCGCCACGTTGTGTTGCACCAGCCAGTTCAGCACCACTTCGGGCTCGCCCGGGTCGACCACCAGGGCTCGTGCACCTTCGTGCAGCAGCCAGATGTAGTTGTCGTCAAAGGCGGGCAGGGGGTGCAGGGTCATGCGGGAAAGGGCGCTGGGCGTGTAGAGTGCGGGCTGGCCGCCGCGCGGGGCTGGCATGGGCGCCAGCTGTGTACCGGCATGGCCAGCAGTACACCCGCCATGACCGAAAAAATTATAGGGTTGACCGAGTGGTTCGCCACCGCCCCTGGTCGGTATTTGCTCGATTGGGAGCAAATGCAGTTTGACCTCGCGGTGGCCGACGTCTTTGGCTTCAATGCCCTGCAGCTTGGCTTGCCCGAGCTGGACACCTTGCGCGCCAACCGCATGCCGCACCGCTGGCTGGCGCTGCCCGAGGAGCTGGCGAGTCTGCCTCTGGCCGCGCCGCGCGTGGCCCTGGTCACCGATGCCGCGGCCCTGCCGTTCCCGGCGGCCAGCCTGGACCTGGTGGTGTTGCCGCACACGCTGGAGCTGAGCGCCGACCCGCACCACGTGCTGCGCGAGGTGGAGCGGGTGCTGGTGCCCGAAGGGCGGGTGGTGATCAGCGGGTTTAACCCGGCGAGCTGGTGGGGCATGTGCCAGTCACGTGGCAAGCTGTTCGGGCGGCTGGGCCTGCATGGCCTGGGCGCGTCTCGCCTGTATTTGCCCGAGGCGGGTGACTTCATCGGGCCTTGGCGCTTGCGAGACTGGCTGAGACTGCTGAGCTTTGACCTGGACGCTGATCGTTATGGTTGTTACCGCCCGGCGGTGCGCACCGAGAAGTGGTTGCAGCGCACGGCCTGGATGGACCGTGCCGGCGCCCGCTGGTGGCCACCGTTCGGTGCGGTCTACTTCGTGGTGGCCGTCAAGCGCGTGCGGGGCATGCGCCTGCTCGGGCCGGCCTGGAAGCCGCGGCGTGTGCGGGCTGCGTCGCCGGCTTCGGTGGCCAACCGGCACTGAGCCGGTGGCCACCTTTCCCATTTTTGTTGCTTGAGAAGACAGGCCTTGCCATGGTGGCAGGCCTTTAACTGGAGATTGAGTTTTGGACCATGTGGTGATCTACACCGACGGCGCCTGCAAAGGCAACCCGGGCCCGGGGGGCTGGGGCGTGTATCTGAAGGCCGGCGCGCACGAAAAGGAACTGTGGGGCGGGGAGCGCGTCACCACCAACAACCGCATGGAACTCACGGCCGTGATCCAGGCCCTCATGGCCTTGAAGCGGCCGTGCCGCGTGTCGCTGTACCTGGACAGCGAGTACGTGCGCAAGGGCATTACCGAGTGGATTCACGGCTGGAAGAAGAAGGGCTGGGTCACCGCGGCCAAGCAGCCGGTGAAGAACTCTGAGCTCTGGCAGCAACTCGATTCCCTGGTGCACGGTGGCGTGCACCAGATCGAGTGGCACTGGGTGAAGGGCCATGCGGGCGACCCGGGCAACGAGCGCGCCGACGCGCTGGCCAACCGGGGTGTGCCGGGCTGAGCCTGGTTCAGACGAACCAACAAACAGGGCCCTCACGGGCCCTGTTTGTTTGGCGGTCACCGGGGGATTAGATCGCCCCGTCGAACATCATCACGTCCACCAAATCGCCCGGTGCCACATTGCCCTGGCCGTGGTGCAGCACGATGAGGCCGTTGGCCTCCACCATTGAGCGCAGCACGCCAGAGCCTTGGTTGCCGGTGGTGCGAACGCTCAGGCGGCCATCGGCATCGCGGGTGACGATACCGCGCTGGTACTCGGTGCGCCCCGGCTTCTTGCGCATGGCTTCGCCACTGTGCGCCTGCAGCAGCACGGGCTCGGTGGGCGTGGCGCCCATCAGGCGCTGCAGGGCAGGGCGCACGAAGGCCAGGAAAGTCACCATCACGGCCACCGGGTTGCCCGGCAGGCCGAACAGCACGGCCGAGCGGCCCGCCTGTTCGATGCGGCCCACCGCCATGGGGCGGCCCGGGCGCATGGCGATGCGCCAGAAGGCCACGTCGCCCAGTTGCTTCATCATGGCCTTGGTGTGGTCGGCCTCGCCCATGCTCACGCCGCCGCTGGTGATGATGGCGTCGGCCTGGGCGGCGGCGCTGCGGAAAGCGGCCTCCAGTTCGGCGGGCTCGTCTTTCACCACGCCCATGTCGATCACCTCCACCCCCAAGCGGGTGAGCAGGCCAAAGACGGTGTAGCGGTTGCTGTCGTACACGGCGCCTTCACGAGGTGCTTCGCCCAGGCTCAGGATCTCGTCGCCGGTGGAGAAGTACGCCACCTTGACGCGCCGATACACCGCCACCGAGGGCAAGCCCAGGCTGGCCACCAGGCCCAGCGCGGCCGGCCCCAGCGTCTGGCCCCGGTGCAGGGCAGGGTGGCCCGCCATCAGGTCTTCGCCGAGCAGGCGGCGGTTGTCGCCGGGCTTGACCACGCCGGCCGGCACCTCAATGCGCTCAGCGCTGGCCTTCACGAATTCGAGCGGCACCACCGTGTCCAGGCCCGCGGGCATGATGGCCCCGGTCATGATCTTCACGCACTGGCCCGGTTTGACCGTGCCTTGCCAGGCCTTGCCGGCGTAGGCCGTGCCCACCACGTCAAGGGCCAGCGCGTCGAGCCCGAGCTGGGCCCCGTCGAAGGCGAACCCGTCCATGGCCGAGTTGTCGTGCGGCGGCACGCTGATGGGGGAAATCACGTCTTCGGCCAGCACGCGGCCCAGGGCCCCGAAGGGACTGACGCGCTCGGTGGCGTCCACCGGGGTCACCAGGCGAGCCAGGAATTCGTTCACCTGGCCCGCACTCAGCGCTTGCGGGTCATAGCCTTGCAGCTCGGCGGCGATCTGTTCGATGGTCTTCATCGGGCTTCAGTTCTTTTCAAGGGCGTGCAACTCGGCCAGGGTGTTGGCGTTGAAGAAGGCCTTAGGGTCGTCCTCGGGGCGGTCAAAGGGCACCACCACCGTGCGGTGGCGCGCCGTCCAGGCGTCGATCTTGCGGCCGCCTTCCTGCGTGAACTGCGTCAGGCTCTCCAGCAGCCCAACGGGCATCAGGCAGAACACCGGCTGGGTGCGCAGCTGCCCGTCGTCTTCGGGGGCGGCGACCATGGCGATTTCGGTGGTCGGGTCATCGAAGGCGGTGGCCAGGCGCTCGGCCAAATCCAGCGGCAGGCGCGGCGTGTCGCAGGGCACGGTGAGCAGGAAGGGCGTCTCGCAGCGCTCCAACCCGGTGAGGAAACCACCCAGCGGCCCCGGAAAGTCGGCCAGGTTGTCGGGCCACACCGGCACGCCGAAGGCCTCGTAGGCACCCAGGTTGCGGTTGGCGTTGATCATGAAGTCGCCCACGCGCTGGCCTTCCTGCATTTGCAGGCGCATGAGGGTGTGCAGGGCCAGGGGGATGCCGTTGAAGTTCTGCAGGCCTTTGTCGGCGCCGCCCATGCGGGAGCCGCGTCCACCGGCCAGCACCATCGCGGTGATCTCGTGGGGTTGAATCATGAAAGCTGTGGGTTGTGGGGCTGGGCGCGGGGAAGGCGCTCAACCACCGATGTACGACATTTCGATGCGACGTCCGCCGACGGCAGTGTCAGGGGGCAGGGAGGCCCGCAGTTCGGAATAGCGGTCATCTCGCTGCTGCCAGATGGCGGCAATGGCACTGGCCAGTTCCTCGTCGCTGGCGCCACCGCGAATCAGCGGGCGCAGGTCGTGGCCATGGGTGGCGAACAGGCACAGGTAAAGCTGGCCCTCGGTGGACAGGCGGGCGCGGTTGCAGTCGCGGCAGAAGGCGTGCGTCACGCTGCTGATCACGCCGATCTCGCCCGAGCCATCGGCGTAGCCCCAGCGCTCGGCGGTCTCGCCGGGCGCGGCCGGGCTCAAGGGCACCAGGGGCAGTTCGGCGCTCAGGCGGGCCACCACCTCGGCGCTGGGCAGCACCTCGTCCATGCGCCAGCCGTTGGTGGCGCCCACGTCCATGTACTCGATGAAGCGCAAGACGATGCCCGTGCCCTTGAAGTGGCGTGCCATGGGCAGGATCTGGTCGTCGTTGGTGCCGCGCTTGACCACCATGTTCACCTTGATCGGCCCCAGGCCCACGCGCTGCGCGGCTTCGATGCCGGCCAGCACGTCGGCCACGGGAAAGTCCACGTCGTTCATGGCGCGGAAGGTGGCGTCGTCCAGCCCGTCCAGGCTGACGGTAACGCGCTGCAGGCCGGCATCTTTCAAGGCCTGTGCCTTGCGCGCCAGCAGCGAACCATTGGTGGTGAGGGTCAGGTCCAGCGGCTGTCCGTCGGCGGTGCGCAGGGCGGCCAGTTGCGCGATCAGGATTTCCAGGTTCTTGCGCAGCAGAGGCTCGCCGCCCGTGAGGCGAATCTTTTGCACCCCGTGCGCCACGAACTGCTGCGCGACCCGGGTGATTTCTTCAAAGGTCAGCAGCGCGCTGTGGGGCAGGTACTGGTAGTCCTTGTCGAAGACTTCTTTCGGCATGCAGTAGCTGCAGCGGAAGTTGCAGCGGTCGGTCACGCTGATGCGCAGGTCACGCAAGGGGCGGCCGAGTGTGTCGCCCAGCAACCCACTGGTGGGAATGGGCTGGCTGGGCACCGCCACGGGGCGCGAGCGCAAGCGCTGGTCGATCAGGGGAATCACGCGTTCGGACATGGCCGGATTATCGGCCATACCCCCCAGTGGCATCGGCCAGCGGCCCCAGCATTCCCGGGGCTTTCCTGGGGGGAGTGGCGCCCTTGGCGTTAGGTCGCCAGCGGCAGCAGCGGCACGATGAGCAAGGCCACGATGTTGATGATCTTGATCAGCGGGTTCACTGCCGGTCCGGCCGTGTCCTTGTAGGGGTCGCCCACGGTATCGCCGGTGACGGCGGCCTTGTGGGCCTCGCTGCCCTTGCCGCCGTGGTGGCCGTCTTCGATGTATTTCTTGGCGTTGTCCCAGGCGCCGCCGCCGGTGCACATGGAAATGGCCACGAAGAGGCCGGTGACGATGGTGCCCATCAGCAGGCCGCCCAGCGCCTTCGGCCCCAGAAACACGCCCACCAGAATCGGTGCCACCACGGGTAACAGGCTGGGCACGATCATTTCCTTGATGGCCGCGCTGGTCAGCATGTCCACCGCCCGGCCGTACTCGGGCTTGGCGGTGCCCTCCATGATGCCGGGGATCTCCTTGAACTGGCGGCGCACCTCCACCACCACCGCCCCAGCGGCACGCCCCACCGCCTCCATGGCCATGGCGCCGAACAGATAGGGGATCAGGCCGCCGATGAACAGGCCAATGATCACCATCGGGTCGCTCAGGTCAAAGCGGATGGACTGGCCGTAGGCCTCCAGCTTGTGGGTGTAGTCGGCGAACAGCACCAGTGAGGCCAGGCCAGCCGAGCCAATGGCGTAGCCCTTGGTCACGGCCTTGGTGGTGTTGCCCACCGCGTCCAGCGGGTCGGTGATGTCGCGCACGCTGGCGGGCAGTTCGGCCATCTCGGCGATGCCGCCCGCGTTGTCGGTGATGGGGCCGTAAGCGTCCAGCGCCACCACGATGCCGGCCATGCTCAGCATGGCCATGGCCGCCACGGCGATGCCGTACAGCCCCGCCAGGGTGTAAGCCGCCACGATGGCCGCGCACACGAACAACACCGGCCAGGCGGTGGAGCGCATGGACACGCCCAGGCCCGCAATGATGTTGGTGCCGTGGCCGGTGGTGGACGCCTGCGCAATGTGGCGCACCGGGCTGTATTGCGTGCCGGTGTAGAACTCGGTGATCCACACCAGCAGGCCGGTGAGCGCCAGGCCCACCACGCAGGCGCCGAACAGGCGCCATTGGCTGCCGCTGGCGGCAATGGCGTTGTCAGGCACGATCCAGGCCGTCACGAACCAGAAGGCCACCAGCGACAGGGCGCCGGCCACCACCAAGCCCTTGTAGAGCGCTGGCATCACGTTCTTCATGCCCGGGCTGGCCTTCACGAAGAAGCAGCCGACGATGGACGCCAGGATCGACACAGCCCCCAGCACCAGCGGGTACAGCGCCGCCTGCATGGGCGCGGCGCTCACCATCAGGGCGCCCAGCACCATGGTGGCGATCAGTGTGACGGCATAGGTCTCGAACAGATCGGCCGCCATGCCGGCGCAATCGCCCACGTTGTCGCCCACGTTGTCGGCGATCACCGCTGGGTTGCGCGGGTCGTCCTCGGGGATGCCGGCCTCCACCTTGCCCACCAAGTCGGCACCCACGTCAGCGCCTTTGGTGAAGATGCCACCGCCCAGGCGAGCAAAGATCGAGATGAGCGATGAGCCAAAGGCCAGCCCGATCAGCGGGTTGAGCAGATTCGCCAGGTTGGACGCCGGGTTCAGGTTGCCGTTGCCGACCAGAAACCAAAAGAAGGCCGTGACCCCCAGCAACCCCAGGCCCACCACCAGCATGCCGGTGATGGCGCCGCCTCGGAAGGCCACGTCCAGCGCCGGGCCGATGCCGCGCGTGGCGGCCTGGGCGGTGCGCACGTTGGCGCGCACCGAGATGTTCATGCCAATGAAGCCGCAGGCGCCCGAGAGCACCGCCCCCAGTACAAAGCCCACGGCGGTTTTGCCGTCGAGGAACACCCCGATCAGCACCGCCAGCACCAGCCCCACCAGCCCAATCGTTTTGTATTGCCGCGCCAGGTAGGCGGCGGCGCCGGTCTGAATGGCGCCGGCAATTTCCTGCATGCGGGCATTGCCCGCGTCCTGGGCCAAGATCCAACTGCGCGACCAGAAGCCGTAGACCACGGCGACCAGGACGCATACCAGCGCAAACACGAGCGCGTTTTGTCCAACCATGAAGCTCTCCTGCAAAGTTCGACTTGGAGGGGGCAACGCCTCCGGGGCTGCCCCCGCTGCGTTGCTTCCTCGCTCGTCATGGCGCCGCCTTGCGCGGCGCCCTGCAGGGCGATTGGCCAACCGCCTCAATGTAGCGGCTATGTCCCTTCGTGCCATCGGGTGTGTCAGGCTGGGATCAGTAAAATCAGGGTAAATCCCGACCGCCAGCCTCGGTCATCCGCGTCGGTTCGCCGCGATGGGCCGGGGTGCACAGCTTCCTTTTTCCAACCACCCTAGCAACGGAGCAACATGTCTCTCGACCACGTCACCCCTGGCAGCAAAGTCCCTGAGTCGTTCAACGTCATCATCGAAATCTCGATGAATGGCGACCCGATCAAATACGAAGTGGACAAGGCATCGGGCTGCATCTTCGTTGACCGCTTCATGAACACCGCCATGCACTACCCCACGAACTACGGGTACGTGCCCAAGACCATCGCGGGTGACGGTGACCCGGTGGACGTGCTGGTGATCACCCCCGTGCCGCTGCCCCCGGGCGTGGTGGTGCCTTGCCGCGCGCTGGGCATTCTGAAGATGGAAGACGAAGGCGGCGTGGACGGCAAGGTGCTGGCCGTGCCCACCGAAAAGATCCTGCCCCTGTACTCGCAGTGGAAATCTCTGGAAGACCTGAACCCGGTGCGCCTGAAGGCCATCGAGCACTTCTTCGAGCACTACAAAGACCTGGACCCGGGCAAGTGGGTGAAGGTGCTGGGCTGGGACAACAAGGATGCCGCCCACAAGGAAATCCTCGACGGCATCGCCGCCTACAACCAGGAAAAGGCTCAGGCCTGATCGGCAGAGGGGGGCGCTTGCCCCCCGGGCGCGACCACCACGATGTCGCGCAGCACAGGCAGCGTGTCGGCGGCCACCAGGGTTCGCAATGGGCCCTTGAGCTGGCCGCCTTCATACACCTGCACCCGGCGCGCCAGCAGCGTACCGGTGGACACCCCGGTCTTGGACACATAGACCATGCCCTGGCATTCCAGGTGGGTGTCGGCAGGGCCGCCGTTCTCGGCGCCCAACTGGCCAAACAGGTACACGTCGCCCTGCACCCGGATGCGGCCCCGTACCTCGGCGCCGGTCCAGATCACCAGACGGCCTTTCACGCGCACATGGCCCGCCACCGTGCCCTGAACCAGCAAGCCGCCTTCAAAACTCAACTCGCCGCTCAGTTCGCTGCCTTGTGCCACGCGGTTGACGATGTTCATCGCCACCGGGTCGATGGTGAGTGTGTCGGTGGAAGAGGGGGTCACCACAAGCGGCTCCCCGCCAGCACCACCAACACCACCCCAGCGAGCAGGGCCATCAGGCCCAGGCCGGCGATCAGCAGCGCATGGCGCTCCAGGGCCCGGCGCCAGCGGCCAGGGCGCTGCATGGGCACACCCACCGGCCATTCCGATAACCGCTGAATCGCCCAGGGTTGCCAGGCCGGTGAGAGCCGGGCATCACCCGTGTGCGCTTGAACTTCCAGGCCCTGGGTGCTGCCACCGGGCGCGCGACGGCCCAGCACCACCGACAGGGGGGCGCCCACGATGGTGTGGGTGAAGAAGGCGTCTTGCTCCGTCATGGCGAGGCAGTTTAACTGGGTGCGCCCGGCCAATCGCGCCGAAGCGGCAGGCGCTGGCGCAGGTCATCCAGGTAGTGGCTGACGCCCTCGGCCTCGCGCTCGAGGTAGCGCTCCACGGCGTCTGCAAACGCCGGGTGGGCCAGCCAGTGGGCGCTGCTGGTCTTCAAGGGCAGCAGCGCCCGCGCCATCTTGTGTTCGCCTTGCGCGCCGCCCTCGAAGCGCTTGAAGCCGTGGGCAATGCACCAGGCAATCGGCTGGTAGTAACAGGCCTCGAAGTGCAGGCAGTCCACCCTTTCCAAGGCGCCCCAATAGCGCCCATAGGCCACGCCGCGCTGTGGGTCCAGCGCGATGAGGCTGCTGGCGATCGGCCGGCCGTCGCGCTCTGCCACGAACAGCAGCCAGTGGTCGGGCATGGTCTGCGCCATGTGCTGAAAGAACTCGCGATTGAGGTAGGGCGCGTTGCGGTGCTCCAGGTAGGTGCGCTCGTAGCAGCGGTAGAAAAAATCCCAATCGGTGTTGGTGATGTCTCGTCCTCGCGCCCAGCGGAAGCTCACGCCGGCCTCGTTCACCTTGCGGCGCTCCTGCCGAATCTTCTTGCGCTTGTCCTGCTGCAAGCGGGTCAGGAAAGCGTCGAAGTCGGCATACGGTTGCGAGGCATCGTTGTGCCAGTGGAACTGCACCGTGTGGCGCAGCAGCAGGCCCGTGTCTTGGCACACGGCCAGGTCGCGCTCGCGGGCGAAGAGCAAGTGCAGCGACGACAGCCCTTGTTCTTGGCACCAGTCCACCACCGCAGCCAGCAGCGCCCGGCGGGCGTCGTCGTTTCGCGCCAGCAGGCGCGTGCCTGGCACGGGTGTGAACGGCACGGCCACCAGGGCCTTGGGGTAGTAGCGAATGCCATGGCGCTCGTGTGCGTCGGCCCAAGCCCAGTCAAACACGTACTCGCCATAGGAATGCGCCTTCAGGTACAGCGGGCAGGCGGCCAACATGGCGTCGCCTTGCCACAGCGTCAGGAAAGCGGGTGTCCATCCGGTGTCGGGCACGGCGCAGCCACTGGCGTGCAGGGCGCTCAGGTAGGCATGGCCCATGAAGGGGCTGGGGTCTTCGTCCAGGGCGAGCAGCGCGTCCCATTGGGTGGCGTCAATCTGCCCCGGATCGGCAAAAACCCGGGTGACATAATCGTTCGGCGTCACGCACTCACCCTTGATGGACTCGTTGTTTTCATGACCATTTCTGTTTCCGTGGCCCAGCTCAATTTCGTGGTGGGCGACATGGCGGGCAACGCCCAGCGCATCATCGATGCCGCCGTTCAGGCCCATGCGCGCGGGGTTCGCTTGCTGCTCACGCCAGAACTGGCCCTTTGCGGGTACGCCGCCGAAGACCTGTTTCTGCGCCCGGCGTTCATCGACGCCTGCGATGATGCCTTGAACCGGATTGCCACCGAGACGGCCCACCTCAAAGGCCTTGGCATTGTGGTGGGACATCCTGCTCGCATGCACCAAGGGCGGCGTGAGCGCAGTGTCTCCACCGCCAGCCTTTGCAACGTCGCCACGGTGGTGTTTGAAGGGGAGCTGACCCACAGCTACGCCAAACGGCAATTGCCCAACTACCAGGTGTTCGATGAACGCCGCTATTTCGTGCCCGGTGACCGCCCCTGTGTGTTTGAGCTGGCGGGCGATGATGGCCAGCCAGTCAAAGTGGGTCTGCTCATCTGCGAAGACGCCTGGTTCGACGCACCCGCTGCCGATGCCCGCGCGGCAGGGGCGGAGGTGCTGGCCGTCATCAACGCCTCGCCATTTCACCAGGGCAAGGGCGGCGAGCGCGAAGCCACCATGCGCGAGCGGGTGCGCGCCACCGGCCTGCCGCTGATCTACGCCCACCTGGTGGGCGGGCAGGACGAGATCGTGTTCGAAGGCCGCAGTTTTGCGCTGGATGCGCAAGGCGAACTGGCCGGCCGTGCGGTCAGTTTTGAAGAAGCCGCGTTTGACGTTCGATTGACCAGAGAGGGCAACAACTGGACGGTGCAGGCCCCGATTGACCGTGCCCACAGCGCCGAGGCCGACCTTTGGCATGCCCTGGTGCTGGGTGTGCGCGACTACGTCGGCAAGAACGGTTTCCCGGGCGTGTTGCTGGGGCTGTCTGGCGGCATTGATTCCGCCCTGGTGCTGGCCATTGCCGTGGACGCTTTGGGCAAAGACCGGGTGCGCACGGTGATGATGCCCTCGCCCTACACCGCCGACATTTCCTGGATTGATGCCCGCGACATGGCCGAGCGCCTCGGCGTGCGATACGACGAGATCGCCATTGCGCCTGAGTTCGAGGCCTTCAAGGCCTCGCTCAAGCCCTTGTTCGAGGGGCGCCCCGAGGACACCACCGAAGAAAACCTGCAGGCCCGCATTCGCGGCACCTTGCTGATGGCCTTGTCCAACAAATTCGGCAGCGTGGTGCTGACCACCGGCAACAAGAGCGAGATGGCCACGGGCTATTGCACCTTGTACGGCGACATGGCCGGCGGCTTCGCGGTCATCAAGGACGTGGCCAAGACCACCGTGTTCCGTCTGGCCCGCTGGCGCAACGCGCATGACCCTTACCGCACGGGCGCCAACCCCATTCCCGAGCGCATCATCACCCGCCCGCCCAGTGCCGAGCTGCGCCCCGACCAGGTGGACCAGGACAGCCTGCCGCCCTACGAGGTGCTGGACGCCATCATCGAGCGCTACATGGAAAACGACCTGAGCCCTGCCGAGATCAAAGCACAGGGCTTCGACGCCCAGGCGGTGGACAAAGTGGTGCGCCTGATTCGCATCAACGAGTACAAGCGCCGCCAGGCGCCGGTGGGCATTCGCGTCACCCATCGCAGCTTCGGCAAGGACTGGCGCTACCCCATCACCAGCCGCTACCGCGCCTGAACAGTGCTGTCCGACCGTCGGCGCGGCTTCGCACCGCGTGATACATTTTTGCGTTTGCCATACCCCACCCAGGAGCCCCTCGAATGAAGCAGATCACCGCCGTCATCAAACCCTTCAAGCTGGAAGAGGTGCGCGAGGCCTTGGCCGAGCAGGGCGTGACGGGGTTGACCGTGACCGAGGTCAAGGGCTTTGGCCGCCAGAAGGGCCACACCGAGCTCTATCGGGGTGCCGAGTACGTGGTGGACTTTCTGCCCAAGGTGAAGGTGGAAGTGGTCGTGAAGACCGACGACGTGGACCGCTGTGTGGACGCCATCATCCGCGCCGCCCGCACCGGCAAGATCGGTGACGGCAAGATTTTCGTCACGCCGGTGGAGCGTGTGGTGCGCATCCGCACCGGTGAGCAGGACGAAGGCGCTATCTGAGCGCGATGGCAGGGGCGCACCGCGCCCCTGCTGTCAGATGGTGTCCAGCATCGGGGCGGGCGCCAGCCCAGCCTCTTGAACCAGAGCGGGCAGCAGCGCTGCGTGGTCTGAGTCGCTGCGAATCAGGTCCATTTGCCAGGGGTTCATGAAGCCCTGGTCAACGCCCGTTTTCAGGAACGCGAGCAGGCCATCGTAGTAGCCGCCTTGGTTCAGCAGGCCAACGGGTTTGTCGTGGTAGCCCAGCTGGCGCCAGGTCCACACCTCGAAGAACTCTTCAAACGTGCCGATGCCACCCGGCAGGGCCAGGAAAGCGTCGGCCCGCTCGGCCATCATGCGCTTGCGCTCGTGCATGGTGTCCACCACGTGCAGCTCGGTGCAGGCCGTGTGCGCCCATTCTTTCTCGACCAGGGCCTTGGGGATGATGCCCACCACCCGGCCGCCTGCCGCCAGGGTGGCGTCGGCCACCACGCCCATCAGGCCATTGCGCCCGCCGCCATAGACCAACTGACCGCCGCGGCGACCGATCCACTGCCCCACCAGCGCGGCAGTGGCCGCAAAGGAGGCGTCTTCCCCCAGGCGGGAGCCGCAGTACACACAAAGCGAAAAGGACGGCGACTTGCTCATGTCAGGCGTGAAAGTGGTGCCACAAGGCGGCGCCCCAGATGCCGGCGCACAGCAGCAGGCTGAGCAGCACGGCTGCACTTCCCATGTCCTTGGCGCGCTTGGAGAGGGCGTGCCATTCGGGGCCGATGCGGTCCACCGCGGTCTCGATGCCGGTGTTCAGCAGCTCCACCACCATCACCAGCACCACGCTGCCCGCCAGGGCCGCCACCTCAATCCACGTCCGGCCGACCCAGAAGGCCAGTGGCAGCATGAGCAGGGCGAGAGTGGCTTCCTGGCGGAAGGCGGTTTCGCCCCAGCCCGCACGCAGACCCGCCATCGAATAGCCAAAGGCATGCCAGACCCGGGAAAGGCCTCTGCGCTGCTTTTGAGCCAGGGGCGACTCTTGTTTTTCTTGGGGCATGGGGCTCATCGATTTATTTTTTGGGTCGGACAGGTGGCAGTTGCTGCACCAGACGTGTACCCGCGAGCGCGTCGTGCAGGAATTGGCGTTGTTTGTGCAGTCGCGAGAGCAGGGCGTAGAAGATCACCCAACCGGGGAAGAGCACCGCCAGGTCACGCCCGCTCAGGCCCAAGGCGTAGGTCAATCCCAGCGGTGGCAGCAACCAGAGCCATGAGAGCACATAGCGGGCCAATGCCCGCGCCTGGGTGAGCGGGCGACCTTGGGCGTCAACCACGCGGATGTGCCACGTCTTCATGGCCAGCGTCTGCCCCTTGGCCCAGAACCAAGTGAAGTAGATGCCGAACACCACGAACAAGAAGGCCTGTTGGGCATGGCGGTTGTCCAGAGCATGGCGCGTCTGGGTGAGCGTGGAGAAGAGATAGCCGGCGATGAAGACCACGCCGAAGAGCAGCATGCCTTCGTAGAGCCAGCAGGCCATGCGACGCTTGAGGGACGGCGCCGTGAGGTCGGGCGCGAGGGGGGATGGGGCGGGAGCCTGTGTCATGGAGTTACGCAAAAAATGCGCGCGCATTGTCGCATTCCTGCTTTTTTCATCGCTTAGGCAGGGGTCGGTGCGGCGCCGGGTGCTTGGCAAGCCTTGTTGCAGTGCGATAATGCCCGCTTGCAATTCATCACAAGGCAAACGGATCAGGGTTCGGCGGGGTATGTGTCCGCTCATGGCCACTGGTCTTAAGTCCCGACGTCGCCTCACAAGGGTGGGCCAAGGGGCACCCAAGGTTTTTCGTCAGAGAAATTCTCGAAAGGTTGATCATGGAAGTCACCAAGGCCGAAATGGCCTCCGCCGCTGCTGCACAGGCTGCCGGCCAAGAACTCCGCGGAGCAGAAATCCTCGTCAAGGCCCTTCAGGCCGAGGGCGTGAAGTACATCTGGGGCTACCCCGGTGGCGCTGTTCTGCACATCTACGACGCTTTCTACAAGCAAGACACCATTCAGCACGTGCTGGTGCGTCACGAGCAGGCGGCCGTGCACGCGGCCGACGGGTACGCACGCGCCACCGGCGAGGTGGGCGTGGCACTGGTCACCTCCGGTCCTGGTCTGACCAACGCCGTCACCGGTATCGCCACCGCCTACATGGACAGCATTCCCATGGTGGTCATCAGTGGCCAGGTGCCCACGGCCGCCATCGGCCTGGACGCCTTCCAGGAGTGCGACACCGTTGGCATCACGCGCCCCATCGTCAAGCACAACTTCCTGGTGAAGGACGTGCGCGACATGGCCACCGTGATGAAGAAGGCCTTCCACATTGCGCGCAGCGGTCGTCCGGGCCCGGTGGTGGTGGACATTCCGAAGGACGTGTCTTTCAACAAGACGGCCTACCACGGATACCCCGAGTCCATCGAGATGCGCTCGTACAACCCGGTGCGCAAGGGCCACGGCGGACAGATTCGCAAGGCCCTGCAGCTGTTGCTGAACGCCAAGCGTCCCTACATTTACACCGGTGGTGGTGTGCTGCTGGGCAACGCCACGGGTGAGCTGCGCACCTTGGTCGACCTGCTGAACTACCCCGTCACGAACACGCTGATGGGGCTGGGCGCCTTCCCCGCCACCGATCGCCGCTTCCTGGGCATGCTGGGCATGCACGGCACGATCGAGGCCAACAACGCCATGCAGAACTGCGACGTTCTGTTGGCGGTGGGCGCCCGTTTCGATGACCGCGTGATCGGCAACCCCAAGCACTTCGCGTCGGTGGACCGCAAGATCATCCACATCGACATCGACCCGTCGAGCATCTCCAAGCGGGTGAAGGTGGACGTGCCCATCGTCGGCGACGTGAAAGACGTGCTGACCGAACTCATCCACATGGTGCGCGAAAGCACGGCGAGAGCCGATGAGAAGGCCCTGGGCGAATGGTGGAAGACCATCGAGACCTGGCGCGACCGCGACTGCCTGAAGTACGACCGCGACAACACAGACGTCATCAAACCGCAGAAGGTCATTGAGACCCTGTGGGACATGACCAAGGACGCCGACGCCTACATCACCTCCGACGTGGGTCAGCACCAGATGTGGGCGGCCCAGTACTACCGCTTCGACGAGCCGCGCCGTTGGATCAACTCCGGCGGTCTGGGCACCATGGGCGTGGGCATTCCCTACGCCATGGGCATCAAGCTGGCCAAGCCCGAGAGCGAGGTGTTCTGTGTCACGGGCGAAGGCTCGGTGCAGATGTGCATTCAAGAGCTGTCCACCTGCTTGCAGTACAACACCCCGATCAAGATCCTGTCGCTCAACAACCGCTACCTGGGCATGGTGCGCCAGTGGCAGGAGATCGAGTACTCCGGCCGCTACAGCCACAGCTACATGGACGCGCTGCCCAACTTCGTGAAACTGGCCGAGGCCTATGGTCACGTGGGCATGCTGATCGAGCGTCCTCAAGACGTTGAGCCCGCGCTGCGTGAGGCACGCAAGCTCAAGGACCGCACCGTGTTCCTTGACTTCCGAACCGACCCCACGGAGAACGTGTTCCCCATGGTTCAGGCCGGCAAGGGCATCACCGAAATGCTGCTGGGGTCTGAAGACCTCTGATCCTTCCCTCCAGGCTGGCAGCGCCGGCCTGGCCCCTTAGACGAATCTATTGTCCGTCGAGCCCGCGCATTACCGTGCGCGGGGGAGGGCGGCGAAAAGAGGAATCGCACATGAAACACATCATTGCCGTGCTGCTCGAAAACGAGCCAGGTGCCCTGTCCCGCGTGGTGGGCCTGTTTTCTGCCCGTGGCTACAACATTGAGTCGCTCACGGTGGCGCCCACCGAAGACCCCAGCCTCTCGCGCATGACCATCCAGACCACCGGGTCGGATGACATCATCGAGCAGATCACCAAGCACCTGAACCGCCTGATTGAGGTCGTGAAGGTGGTGGACCTCACCGAAGGCGCCTACACCGAGCGTGAGCTCATGATGGTGAAGGTGCGCGCCGTGGGCAAGGAGCGCGAAGAAATGAAGCGCATGGCCGACATCTTCCGCGGCCGCATCATCGATGTGACCGAGAAGAGCTACACCATCGAGCTCACGGGTGACCAAGGCAAGAACGACGCCTTCCTGGAGGCCATCGATCGCGGTGCCATTCTGGAGACGGTGCGCACCGGCGCCAGCGGCATCGGCCGAGGTGAGAGAATCCTGCGCGTCTGACACGACCGCCATCTCAGGGCTCAGCCATACGGCCCGTTCTGGCTGAGCTTGTCGAAGCCCTGTGCAGCCACGGCATCACAGGGACTCCCAGAGCCCTTCGACAGGCTCAGGGCGAACGGCCAAATCCAATTTTTTATTTATCGGAGCCAACGACATGAAAGTTTTCTACGACAAAGACTGTGACCTGAGCCTGATCAAGGGCAAGACCGTGGCCATCATCGGCTATGGCAGCCAAGGCCACGCTCACGCCCAGAACCTGAACGACAGCGGCGTGAAGGTCGTGGTCGGTCTGCGCAAAGGTGGTGCCTCCTGGGACAAGGTCGGCAAGGCTGGCCTGACCGTGATGGAAGTCAACGATGCCGTGAAGGCCGCTGACGTGGTCATGATCCTGTTGCCCGACGAGCAGATAGCCGAGGTTTACAAGAACAACGTCGAGCCCAACATCAAGCAAGGCGCTTCGCTGGCCTTCGCTCACGGCTTCAACGTGCACTACAACCAGGTGGTGCCCCGCGCTGACCTGGACGTGTGGATGGTGGCCCCCAAGGCGCCTGGCCACACCGTGCGCAACACCTACACCCAGGGTGGCGGCGTGCCCCACCTGGTGGCCGTGCACCAGGACAAGTCCGGCAAGGCCCGTGACCTGGCGCTGAGCTACGCCATGGCCAACGGTGGTGGCAAGGCCGGCATCATCGAGACCAACTTCAAGGAAGAGACCGAGACCGACCTGTTCGGCGAGCAGGCCGTGCTGTGCGGTGGCGCTGTTGAGCTGATCAAGATGGGCTACGAGACCCTGGTGGAAGCCGGCTATGCCCCCGAGATGGCCTACTTCGAGTGCCTGCACGAACTCAAGCTGATCGTTGACCTGATCTACGAAGGTGGCATCGCCAACATGAACTACTCGATCTCGAACAATGCCGAGTTCGGTGAGTACGTGACCGGCCCTGAGGTCATCAACGAAGAGTCGCGCAAGGCCATGCGCAATGCGCTCAAGCGCATCCAGAACGGTGACTACGCCAAGATGTTCATCCAGGAAGGTCGCCTGAACTACCCCAGCATGACGGCTCGCCGCCGCAACACCGCCGATCACCAGATCGAAGTGGTGGGTGCTCAGCTTCGCGCCATGATGCCGTGGATCGCCAAGAACAAGCTGGTTGACCAGACCCGCAACTGATTGACGCGGGTCCATGCCCGCTCAGACAAAGGCCACTTCGGTGGCCTTTCTTTTTTCCTGCGCCCAAGGGGCTTCGGTACACTGTCCGACCCGCGTCCTTGTGGACGCTTGCCCTAATAGCCATGCACGACGGTCAAGACCTTTCCGATTCCGCGATTCCCGAGGCCCACAAGCGGCCCAAGGGCATCTACATGTTGCCCAACATGATCACCCTGGCCGCTTTGTTCGGCGGTTTCTATGCGGTGGTGATGGCCATGAACGACCGTTACGACCTGGCCACCGTGGGCGTGTTCGTGGCCATGGTGCTGGACAGCCTCGACGGTCGCGTTGCGCGCCTGACGAACACCCAAAGCGCGTTTGGCGAGCAGATGGACTCGCTGTCCGACATGGTGTCCTTTGGTGCGGCGCCGGCGCTGATCGCCTACGAATGGGCCCTCCGAGACCTGGGGCGCTGGGGATGGATCGCCGCCTTCGTGTACTGCGCGTGCGCAGCCTTGAGGTTGGCGCGTTTCAACGTCAACACTGCCGTGGTGGACAAGCGTTACTTCCAGGGCTTGCCCTCTCCAGCGGCCGCTGCGCTGGTGGCCGGTTTTATTTGGTTGATGACCGAAGCCAAGGTTGACCCGACCAGTCTGACTTGGGCCATGTTCGCGCTGACCCTCTACGCAGGTCTGACCATGGTGACCAATGTGCCGTTCTACAGCTTCAAGGACCTCAGCCTGAAGAAGAGCGTGCCCTTTGCGTCCATCGTCCTGGTTGCACTGGGAATTGCCGTGATCAATATCGATCCACCCACCGTGTTGTTCGGGCTGTTTGTGCTGTACGGGCTGTCTGGCTATGCGGTCTATATCTGGCGCAAGGCCAAGGGCAAGCCGGTGAGCGTGATCAGCACGTCCACCGACGAGCCTGACGAGCGAGGCCTTCACGATTGAAGGTGGAAGGCGCATTGCCCTGATGGAAGATCTCTATCAGGCGCGCCGTGTCTTTGTGATACATTGACCAGTATGTTCCAAGCTGTTGCACTGCTACTACTGGATGTCTGTCACGGGCAGAATCGGTAGCGCACGCGCAATCAACACCAACGGCCCGTATGCACCCGCAGCGGGCCGTTTGTTTTGGAACTGTGGGTTTTGAGTCCTGGCCATAGCGCCGAACCGGAGCATCTCGATGAGCGACCAACTGATCATTTTCGACACCACCTTGCGCGACGGCGAACAATCGCCCGGCGCGTCCATGACCAAGGACGAAAAGCTGCGCATTGCCCGCCAACTGGAGCGCCTGAAGGTGGACGTGATCGAGGCCGGTTTCGCCGCCAGCTCCAACGGCGATTTCGAATGCGTGCAGGCCATTGCCAATGCCATCAAGGATTCCACCATTTGCTCGCTGGCCCGTGCCAATGATCGCGACATCGGTCGAGCAGCAGAAGCCCTCAAGGGCGCTAATCGGGCGCGCATCCACACCTTCATTGCCACCAGTGCGCTGCACATGGAGAAGAAGTTGCGCATGACACCGGACCAGGTGCTGGAGCAGGCGAAGCAGTCGGTCAGGTTTGCGCGCAACCTTTGTCCCGACATCGAATTCAGCCCCGAGGATGGTTACCGTAGCGACGTGGATTTCCTTTGCCGCGTGCTTGAAGCCGTGATTGCCGAAGGCGCCACCACCATCAACGTGCCCGACACCGTTGGCTACGCGGTGCCCGAGCTCTATGGCAACTTCATCAAGACTTTGCGTGAACGCATCCCGAACTCAGACAAGGCGGTTTGGTCGGTGCATTGCCACAACGACCTGGGCATGGCCGTGGCCAACTCGCTGGCCGGGGTGAAGATCGGTGGCGCGCGCCAGGTGGAATGCACGATCAATGGCCTGGGCGAGCGCGCGGGCAATTGTTCGCTCGAAGAGATCGTGATGGCGGTGAAGACCCGTCGCGATTATTTTGGCCTGACGGTGGGCATCGATACCACCCAGATCGTGCCGGCCAGCCGAATGGTGAGTCAGACCACCGGTTTCGTGGTGCAGCCCAACAAGGCCGTGGTGGGGGCCAACGCCTTTGCCCACGCCTCAGGCATCCACCAGGACGGTGTGCTCAAGGCGCGCGACACCTACGAGATCATGCGAGCCGAAGACGTGGGCTGGAGCGCCAACAAGATCGTGCTGGGCAAGCTCAGCGGCCGCAACGCTTTCAAGCAGCGCTTGCAAGAGCTGGGCATCGAGATGGAGTCTGAAAGCGAAATCAACACCGCTTTCGCCAAGTTCAAGGAACTGGCCGACCGCAAGTCCGAAATTTTCGATGAGGACATCTTGGCCCTGGTGAGCGACGAGAGCGTCACGGCGGAGAAAGAGCAGTACGGTCTGGTGTCCTTGTCGCAGCGCAGCGAGACGGGTGAGCGTCCCCATGCCAACGTCGTCTTCACGGTGGATGGTAAGGAGGTGCAGAGCGAATCGGATGGCAACGGTCCGGTGGACGCCTCGCTGAAAGCCATTGAGAAAAAAGTGCAGAGCGGTGCGGAAATGGTGCTGTATTCGGTGAATGCCATCACCAGCGGGTCAACCGAAAGCCAAGGCGAAGTGACGGTGCGCCTGCAACACGGTGGCCGGGTGGTGAACGGCGTTGGCGCCGACCCAGACATCGTCGTGGCATCGGCCAAGGCTTACCTCAGTGCATTGAACAAACTGGCAAGCAAGGCAGACAGGGTGCTGGCTCAGGGATAAAAATCGTTATTTATCAATCACTTGCCGTCATTCTGATGTCGAGGTGTGAAAACAGATGCAGAAAGTAGCATTTGTTCCATCGAACACTGAAGACATGACTGCAAGTTTTTGATATTGATGGATTTTTTTCAAAGGCCTATACTGCGAACCTGATAGAGCGTTGTGAAATTTGCTGGAGTGCAGTCATGGTCTTGAGAGTTGCCCGCTGGTCTCGTGTCTTGTGGGGAGCCATCCTGGCAGCGGGTCTGGTGCTTTCGCTGGCACCTGCCGACGCCTCGGCCGCAGCATCAAAGCAACGGTCTGCGTCAAAGAAGGTGGTGGCCAAGAAGCCTGTGGCCCAACGGACCGCACAAAAGGCCGCGCCAGCGAAGAAGGCCCAGCGGCAAGCGGCTCGTGCGGGCTCTCGAAAGTCCACCACGGTGGTCCGCAAGAAAACCACTGAACTGACCACGGTGAGCGCCAAGCGCCGTGCCTCGGATTCGGTGGTGAGGGTGGCCGCTCCTGTTGTTGACCACGGCTCTGTCGGCGCTCAACTCGGGCTTCACAAAGCAGATGACCCCTTGGATCTGAATTCCAGCGTGGCGCTGGTGGTGGACCAGCAGACCAATGAAGTGCTGCTCAGCAAGAACGACTCCGCGGTTCTGCCTGTGGCTTCGCTGACCAAGTTGATGACCGGTCTGGTGGTGGCGGATGCCCACCTCGACATGAACGAGATGATCACGATCACCCAGGACGACGTTGACACCCTCAAGGGCAGTCGTTCGCGTCTGATGGTGGGCACGACGCTCACGCGTGGTGAGTTGATGCACTTGGCTCTGATGTCCAGTGAAAACCGCGCCGCGCACGCGCTCGGCCGCACCTACCCGGGTGGTCTGAACGAATTTGTGCGACTGATGAATCGCAAGGCAACCGAACTCGGCATGCGGGATACCCGTTATGTTGAACCGACGGGTCTGTCGAGCGACAACCGTTCGAGTGCCCGCGACCTGGCGTTGCTGGTGAGCGCTGCTTATCAACGTCCGATCTTGCGCGACCTGTCTACGTCACCGGGCTATGAGGTCGATGTGGGGCGCCGCACCTTGCAGTACAACAACTCCAACCGTTTGGTGAAGAGTCCTGAGTGGGACATCGGCTTGCAAAAGACGGGATATATCTCGGAAGCGGGTCGTTGTCTGGTGATGCAGGCCAAGATTGCGGGTCGCCAACTCATCATGGTCTTCTTGGATGCGACCGGCAAGCTGGGGCGTATTCAGGATGCCGAGCGGGTGCGCCGTTGGGTAGAACTGCACTCCGATCGCGTCACGGCTTCTCACCGCCCTCAGGGCTAAAACCTGGCGGTTTTCCATGAAAAACGGCCCTTAAGGGGCCGTTTTTTGTTGTGGTCAGCGGCCAGCGCCGGGGGGATTGGGGCAACCAAGCGCCGCCGAAATCTCGGCGGCGGTGGCGCGCAACTTGGGTGCCCAGCCTTCGTCGATGCGATCTGCGGGGGCCGAAATTGACAAACCGGCCACCAACTTGTTTTGGTCGTCGTAAATGCCTGCGGCCATGCAGCGAACGCCCATCTCCAGCTCCTCGTTGTCCCTGGCCATGCCGGCCATTCGGCATTGCGCCAGTTCACGCTCGAGGGCAGGGAGTTGGGTGAGGCTGTTTCGGGTGTTGCCGGCCAGACCGGTGCGGGTGGCGTAGGCGCGCACCTTCTGGGGTTCGTCATTGGCCAAGAACAGTTTGCCAACCGACGTGAGGTGAAGGGGCGCGCGCCCGCCAATGGCGCGAACCACTTGCATGCCTGAGCGCTCACTGTAGGCGCGCTCGACATACACGATTTCATCGCCCTGGCGAACGCTCAGGTTCACGGGTTGCTGGATCAGCTTGTGCAGTTCGCGCATGGGCACCAGGGCGGCGTCTCGCACGTTCAGCCTTGCCTTGACCAGGTTGCCCAGCTCCAGCAGGCGCATGCCCAGCCGGTAGCTGCCGGCCTCCGGCCGATCCACAAAGCGCCCGATGGTGAGGTCGTTGAGGATGCGGTGTGCGGTGGATGGGTGAAGTCCAGTCTTCTCACTGATCTCCTTCAGCGACACCGGCTCTTCACGAGCGGCCAGCACTTCCAGCAGGTTGAACATGCGCTCGATCACCTGAACGGTCGGCGCGCTGGGGAGAGTGTCGTTTCGTTTGCTCATGGTCCGGTGGTGATTTTACAAGATGAAAATCAATTCCGGTGGTCGCCAAGTGCGCCAGGGCTTGCTCTCAGTTCTGCAGCACCCAGTCGTCGTTGACTCGCAGTTCGTGGGGGAGGAAGCGCGCCTTGTAGGCCATCTTGGGGCTTTGGGGAATCCAGTAGCCCAGGTAGACGTACGGGAGTTCCAGGCGCCGTGCCTGCTCAATCTGCCACAGCACGCCGTAGGTGCCATAGCTGCTGTGCTCCTCTGGCTCGTAGAACGTGTAGACGGCGGACAGTCCGTCGTTCAGTACGTCAATGACGGACACCATCTTGAGCACCTCAGGCTTGCCGTCAATGCCGGGCTCGAAGAACTCGACAAGCCGCGAGTTGACGCGGCTTTGAAGCAAGAACTGCGTGTATTGGTCGATGCTGTCTTGATCCATGCCACCGCCAGGATGCCGCGCGCTTTGGTAGCGCAGGTAGAGGTGGTAGTGGGCGGGCACGAAACCCAGCTTGAGCACGCGGGTGCCCAAGTGTTGGTGTTGATTCGCGCTTCGGCGCTGGCTTCGGTTGGGGCGAAACAGGTCGACGGGGATGCGCAGTGGGATGCAGGCTTGACAGCCGTCGCAATAGGGGCGGTAGGTGAACATGCCGCTGCGCCGAAAGCCCAGCGTCACCAGGTCGGAGTAGGCGTCGTTGTGAATGAGGTGGCTTGGCGTGGCGACCTGCGAGCGTGCCATTCGCTCAGGGAGATAGCTGCAGGGGTAAGGCGCCGTTGCGTAGAACTGCAAGGCGTGCAGTGGCAATTCTTTGAGGCGTGTCACGTGGTGGCACCGTCTTCGAAGACTGTGCGCCAGTATAGAGGCGCAAACCGCCACGAGGGTGCGGCGTGCCGAGTGGCCCTGCGCACGTGCTCTTGAAACTCGGCACGGGGAATGGGGTGGCCACCCATGGATGCCAAGTGGCTGGTTTCTTGCTGGCAGTCGATGAGAGGCAGGCCGTTGTGCCGGCAAAACGCCACCAGCGCCGCGAGCGCCATCTTTGATGCATCGGTGCGGCGGGCAAACATCGATTCACCGAAGACCATGGCACCGAGGTTCACGGCGTATAGGCCGCCGGCCAGTTCGCCGTCGATCCATGTTTCGACGCTGTGCGCAATGCCTGCCTGGTGAAGCTTCGTGTAGGCCTGCACCATGGCTGGCAGGATCCATGTGCCGTCCTGGCCGCGTCTGGGACTTTGGGCGCAGGCGCGAATGACGCGGTCAAAGTCGTGGTCGAAGCGAATTTCCAGGCGACCTTCGCGCAAGAGCTTCTTGAGCGATTTTCGCAAGGAGTGGTGAAGCTTGAAAGATTGGGGCTCCAGCACCATGCGTGGGTCGGTGCTCCACCAGAGAATGGGCTGGCCTGCGCTGTACCAGGGAAATATGCCTCGGGAGTACGCGTTGACCAGGGTGGGCACGTCCAGTACACCACCGGCTGCCAGCAGCCCGGGTGCTGGGTCTTGCGGGCCCCAAGCCGTCTCGACCGGAGGGAAGGGTTCACCAGGTTCCAGCCAGGTGAGCGGTCGGGTCGGGGGGGATTGCGACATGCGCTTATTTTGCGCGCCGCCAGAGCCGGAAGGGAAGGTAGACCAGCAGAATGCCCAAGCCGTCGGCGATCCAGTCAAGCCATTCGCCGTAGCGCCAGCCGGTGGCGATCTGCAGTAGCTCGATCACACCGCCCCAGAGCAACACGCCAATGGCGACACGCCTCTGGTGGTCTGGAAAACCGAGCAGGCCCCAGAGGGTCAGCCAGCCAAAACCCAGGGCGTGCTGGGCCTTGTCCCACACGTTCATCACTTGCGGGGGAAGCTGATCGACTGGCGTGAGCGATGCCACCGTCAAGGCCGTGAAGCTGATGCCGAAAACAAGCCGGGATAAGGTGGTTGCGGTCATGGACGGTTCCTGAAGTCAGGAATGGGCCGAAGCGTTGGGGCAGGTGCGATGACCCCAAACAAAAACGCCTTGGATTTCTCCAAGGCGTTTCAAATTTTTGGCTCCCCGACCTGGACTCGAACCAGTGACCTGCGGATTAACAGTCCGAGCGATAGCATGTTGCTTGGCGTTGAGTGCTGTTGATGTGTCACAATGAAATCAATGACTTATGGCATTTTCTGGGTGTTTCGCTCTGCGTGGCGTTGATCTGAATTCGTCATAACTCGTGGTTTTTGGCTACATGGTGGCTACATGGAACAACGATGGCACGACCGAAAAAAGACGCACACATCGATCTCACCGCTCGGCACGACCTGACAGTCGGTCTCATCGAGCGCCTGGTATGCCCTGCGGGCAAGGCGCAAGCATTTTTGCGTGATGCTGCCGTACCGGGCTTGGCGGTGCGCGTCACCGCAGCTGGAGCCAAGAGCTACATCTTTGAGACCAAGCTCAACCGCCTCAACATTCGACGCACCATCGGTGACGTGAAGGTCTGGACCTTGGACGGTGCGCGCACCGAGGCGCGCAAACTTGGCGTGACGATAGACCAAGGCCACGATCCCCGCGAGTTGGACAGGCAAGCCGAGGTCGAGCGACTGGCCCGAGAGTCTGCCGCCCTGAAGGCTCTGCAAGACGAGCAGCGCGCCAATGTCACCGTAGGCGAGGTGTGGGCCGAGTACCTGGCGGACCGCCGCCCCATGTGGGGAGCGCGGCACTACGCGGACCATCTCACGATGGCCAAGCCAGGGGGCGAGATCAGTCAGCGTGGGGTCAAGCGCAATCCGGATGGCACCAAGCCCCTCACCCAGCCCGGCCCTGTATATGAACTGTTGGCGCTGCCATTGCGTGAGCTGACGTCAGCCCGTATCGAATCCTGGGCGGCTGAGCATGCGAAAGTGCGCCCCACCTATGCGCGTTTGTGCTGGCGCTGCCTCAAAGCCTTCCTGAGCTGGTGCGGGGAGCACCCAGACTACGCGGCCTTGCTGACCGCGACCAACCCAGCCAAGACCAAGCGGGCCAGGGAAGCATTGGGCAAACCCACAGCCAAGGACGATGCCTTGCAGCGCGAACAGTTGCCGCTGTGGTTCTCGGCGGTGCGGCAAATAAAGAACCCGGTGATCTCGGCTTACCTGCAGGTCTTGCTTCTGACAGGCGCTCGGCCTGGAGAAGTGATCACACTGAGATGGTCTGACATCAACACCCAGTGGCGAGGCATCACCATTCGCGACAAGGTGGACGGTGAAAGGGTAATTCCCTTGACGCCTTATGTCGCCTCGCTGCTGGCCAATCTGCCCAAGCGTAATGAGTGGGTGTTCTCCTCGACCCGCGCGCTGTCCATGGACCCGATCAATGTCGAGCGCCGAGCCGAGCGACAGGAGGCACAAGGCAAAGCCCCGACTCGGGGCGATGTGGTGAATGCCAGCGCCAGCGGGCACCTGGCCGACCCTAGCGCTGCACATCGTTGCGCGTGTGAGACCTGCGGGCTGCAGGGCTTGTCGCTGCATGGTCTGCGCCGATCCTTTGCCAGTCTCACTGAGTGGCTGGAAATCCCGGCGGGGGTGGTGGCGCAGATACAGGGGCACAAACCCAGCGCTACGGCAGAGAAGCACTACAAACGCAGGCCACTGGACCTGTTGAGGGTGCATCACGCGCGCATTGAGGATTGGGTGCTGGAGCAGGCAGGTTTGGAGCGTCCTGGCGACGTGGGATTCAAACGCATCTGAGTCAGCCAGTCTTCGGCGGGGCCCTTGTGCGCAAAGTGCATCTATCGACACAGTAAAAAAACGTGGTTTGATTGAGTGCCACCCTAGATGTCCGGCTAGGGCTATGAGTGGACTGCTGCGGTCGTAAGAATGAACGGTAGCAACCGAACCGCAGCTGGCATCCGTGCTCTAAAACGATTAGAGACGGGAGGATTGATTTGGATACTAGCTTTTGCAAACACATTGTATCTGCATGACATCAAGCAACAACGCCAAGCCTACTGGCTTGGCTATTTTTAAAGATTTGAGTTTGGCAGTATGTCTCGCGCCGCTCCGGATGTGTCGCAGGAATAATGAAATTAAATAATTCAGACCTATTTAGGGGGTTAAATCCAATGTCGATTCGAATTAATACTCGAGGACCAAAGAATGGTCGATGCAACATTTGCGGAGCATACGGAAAGCTGACAGAAGATCACACGCCACCGAAAGGTTGTCTCAAACCCACCCAAGTGGAGATCCGCCATCTAGTTGAACTTCTTTCCAATGAAACTGGCTCGACAAAGGGTCGACTCTCTCAAAATGGAGTCAAATATAGAACCATTTGTGCTCGTTGCAACAATAATTTCCTCGGCACGAAGTACGATCCCGAACTCATCTATTTTGTTAATAGCGTCGGACAGTTACTCAGATCGCCGATTCATCTTCCACCCGTTCTCACAGTCAGAGCCAAACCACAATCCATCTTACGCTCACTGGTTGGCCACATGTCCGCCCAAGGAGTGGATCGATATGAAAAAGGCAATCTCACCGAGGCACTGCGGGACTACTTTCTTGACCCTACGCTGCCGCTCCCCAATGGACTAAATGCCTTCTATTGGGCATATCCGCATCGTTCTCACATTATGTTTCGTGATGCCGCATACCTTGACATCCGAGTAGGGAATCCTTTCGCATTTTGGATGCTCAAGTTCTTTCCTATAGCATTCATGATCACATGGGATAAGCCTACGCCACTAGACCACCATATTTCTACTTTTGAATCGTGGCGCAACATACCCTTTGATGCCGCGGTCGACATCCCAATAACACTCAGGCCCATACCGCCTGTGCATTGGCCGGAGACGCCCACGGATTACACCATGATCTTATACGGCCAAGAGGCTGTTTACATTAAGAGCTAGTGCGGGATCATGAATTTCTTAGGGAGGATAACATTTAGATGAATTGGTTGCGCTAAATGAATTGCGTTTCCGAGCGGCTGCCGTCAGTTCAGGCTCAACGTTTAACGACTATTTCTCCAATTGACAACTGCGATGCTTGGTCAATTCATGCATCATTATTGTTCACGATAGGATCGGTTTAGCCAAAATAGCGTGGAGGTGCCGCCTCGAAGTTAAACCGCCGGCCAAGACTTGGTCTTTTTCGCTCGATGTGAGCGGAATACCTCCGGGATACCGCGGCACACTGTCATTGCGGGATTCGCTCCATCAAGGTTATGGCATTATGGCGCCGGGCTTCTAGATAAATTGGTGGTGGAAATGGGGCTCACGGATGATGCCTCTGGCTGAGATAGAATTGAAGGCTGCACCAGTCTTGGTAGCTCAGTAATGGGTATTGGTCTCGTAATGTATCCAGTGAAAATTGAAAGAAACAGGCATGCCAAGTTCATGAATGCGGCTGGCTTCTGCGACGGCTGCTGTCTTTCGAGTCCTGGCGCTAGAAGCGCAGCATAGACCGCCGCAGCGAGAATCGAAAAGGCGAGAAAAGAAACAGGGGGCAAACGCAAGAAGATTGCCAAGGCCGGCAATGTAAATAGCGCAGATAAAAATGGACTTGTTCTGCTGCCACCTGTGACTGCGACGAGGAATGCGACGACACAAAGGTTCAAAACGAAGACAAGAAATATGGCCGTTGTGGCAGAGATTGTGTTGATGCCAACACCTTGAAAGATCGGACTCCAGATGCTGTATAACTCATCCGATATCAGCAATAACGCGAAGGAGCCCAGAGCAAGCAACGTTGTGGGTGAGCGGCGTAACTGGGACGATGAAGGGAATCGTTCATCTAAAGCAGGCATGGGAGGCAGACTCCAGCGCCGCGCTTGATACAGCGACGATGTGATTCCAAGAATGCCGACGAAGATTAACTGAATCAAGAGCGTTGCTGCCGCAACATTCAGCGGCTGGATTGACTGATCGGCTGGCATGATAATTTTTTGTCTTAAATTCGAGCTAATTTTCCACTGCCGACATGGTCGGCTCGGCCTTAATTTGATCGATGCACAGGTTGGACTGGGAAGAACAGATCTACCCTAGCGACATGGTGCTACTCGAGGCAAGAATTTCGAATTTTTAGTTACGACCGAACATGCGATTCCAATATGATTCCAACTTGGTGCCTTGGAGCCCGGTTCCGACGTTGTCTAGCCCGCGAACCATGACGTACAGACCCGCGATTACTTGTAACCCGTGGGCAATCCCTATTGTGCTGTAGTCAAACTTTGGAAAGAAGGCGTAAATAGCCATAATCACGCCAACTAGAAACTCAAAGACGCCATAAGAGAGGCGGTAATTCTGCCGATACCAGAAGAGGCCGATACCGCACATGAGAAGGGCAGATATTGTTCCCCATACAGAGATCGTACTGAGCAGAAGTGCTGCGTTTGAGTATGCAGCGGTCGCGCCGAGAGTTACGCCGGCACCAAGCAACGCGCTCAACACCATGTAGGTCTTCTGCTCGCTGCTTATCGAGCGTGCCGATTGAAGGAGTTCAGGATCTGTTGAGCTAGTGCTGTGCTCCTCGAGGAACTCTCTTGGGGTGATGCAGCGTATCGATCGGGATTGGAGGAATGTTACGAGGGCGCGGTCCAGGGTCACAACGCAAACAGGCATACCACTTTCGCTAAGCCCTATAGCTGTGCGTGCGACGGCGATGTCAGCGCCAGAGAGGCGTTGGGCGTTTCTGTCCGACGCGATCAGGTCAATCTTGAGGTGAGAGGGGGCATCAATGATCTCTGCGCCTGCGTTGAGTGCTTCATTGATCAGTGTTCTTACGACGGTTCGAATGTGTTCTCGACCTCGTGCAGTGAGTTCGTCAAGAACGGCTTTCGGAATAAGCAACTTCTGCCGTCGCGCCCACGCAAGGACCTCTGGCGACTGAATGATTGCGTTAGTGTCAAGGACGTAGTTGAGAGCTGGTACCAATTGAGATGCCTGACGTTGGAAGCAGGAGCCGTCTTGAGGCCGCACGGCAGAATACAGCCCGGCTTTGATGGTATGGGAGATTTAGCATATGCTGGGCCTTGCGATGCGCCCGTGACCGTGACCGTGACCGTGACCGTGACCGTGACCGTGACCGTGATCTTAAGCGTGCGATTGCAGTCGAGATCAGTGGCGAAGGCAGCACGAAGGATGCTGTGGAATCTGACCTAGCAAAGACCGCAGGTAGCAGTGTTGGCTAAAAACCACAATTGCTCGTGATCACCTGTTTTTCCTCTACGCATGCGGTCGTTATCGAAGCTCCTACCGATCGCTATGTGTTGTGCGACCGGTTCAGGTCGTCGAGGTGGCCCTTGTGGACCTGAAAGATGAATGGTCGGTTACGTTACGCAAAAAAACCGCGTCGTCGAAATCGTGTGACCGAAGCCAGCCTGAAACGGACAATTACACTAGGCGTCTCGCGACCTGCGCGTTGGCAAAAGCACCTAGCTAACAGCCCCCCTGCCGAGGCACATCAGCCGCAACTTGTTCATCAAGTTGGCCAACTTGTCCAACATCTGAAGTTTGGACAACTTGGCCAAGTTGATTGGCCAAGTTCGGTTTCTCCCAGTACCAAGCCCCGTTGAGCTTGCGTTTTCTGATCCCCAACGCGTCCGAGGCGCGCCGCACTGTTCGCCACGAGATCCCTGCTTCCCTGGCTTGCTCCTCCACGTACTTTGTCGGCGAGGGCCCCTCTCTCAGCAGCGTGATCAGGAACTCCTCAGCTTCTGTCTGGGCCGTGGCAGGCTCCTCACTGCTGCCGACTGCATCGGGTTCGGCCAGCAAGTGCCGCGCACTGCCCTCGACCCGATTTCCCCAGGTCACGTAACTGGCCGAGATCCCTGGCAACGGCTCGCCCTGCTCGATACGGTATTCGTATCCGCCGTCGTCCGGCCCGATGTTGGATTTACCCCGAGCCAGAATGCGCCGCTCGGTGTCGCCGTCTTGCCCTTTTACTTTGGCCGCCACCAGCACCACACGCGCCACGGCCGAGAAGGCCACGCTGCCGACCACGCGGGTCGCCGGATCGCCCCCGGCTCCCCCTTTGCTGAAGTGGGAGATTCCCAGCACGGCCACGTCCAGCGCGGCCGCCAAGTCCACCAGGGGTTGCAAGGCCCGTCGAACCTCGGTGTTCTTGTGGCTGTCTCCGCTCACGGCCGACACCACAGGGTCCACGATCAGCAGTCGGATGTTGCCGACCATTTGCGCCCGGGTTTTGAGTGCCCGCATGTCCCGAGCCGGGTCGAATGGTTGCACTTCGCCGTCGATCCGCGTTCCACTCACGAAGTAACAGCGCGACCTGTCCGCCCCTGAGGCCAGCAGGCGCGGCAACAGCGTGTCGGCGGGGTGATCCTCAGCGCTCCAGATGAGCACATTGCCGGGCTCGCACGGTCCACTGTCTGGCCAGCGTCCACCATAGGTGACGGTGGCCGCACACGCCAGCGCAATCGTGGTTTTGCCTTGACCAGGTGCCCCGGCCAGGATGTGCAATTTGCCCAACGCCAACCAACCAGGCCAGAGCCACTTGACCGGCTCCGGTCTCAGGTCAGCGCCGTTGGTCAGCACCACTTCGGTTCTTGGGGGCAGTGCATCGGGTGTTTCTTCCTTGCGCTCTTGGACGGCATGAACTGCCCGCGCCACGCAGTCCCTCACGGCCTGCAGCCCTGCCAGACGATGCATGTCGTTGAAATCGGTGTCTTTCTCGGTCCGCTGGCTGGGGAAGAGGGGAATGGCGAGCCACCCGCTCACCGCCTCGGCCGCCTCGCGCGCCTTGGTCTGGCCAGGATTACCCTCGGTGAGGTGATCATCGTCCGCCGCGATGACCAGGCGCAGCTTGGGGAATCGGGCCCGCAGGCTCTCAGCCACGGCCAGCAAGTTGCCAGCATTGAACGCCACGGCGACGGCCTCGCCAGTCGCCTCAAACAAACTGGCTCCAGTCGCATAGCCTTCGCAGACGATCAGCATGCCTTGCGGCTGACCGATGCCCAGGTAACAGCCCTTGATGCGCCCACCGGGCAGAAACCTCTTCCTGCCCTGGGCGTCAATCAATTGCACGCTGTGCAAAGTGCCTGCCGTGTCGCGCAGGGGGATCAGCAACTTGTCGCCATCGCTTCTGATGCCGCGCGTCGCCTGGATCCCTTTGGCGACCAGATACGGGTGGCTGCTCACTGGGCGGCTTGCGCGCATTAGCTCAACGGCCCGTTGCCGGGCGAGCGCTTGGCGTTGGGCTTCTTCCGCTTCGCGTTGCGCTTTGGCCTGGGCCATGCGCTGGCGGTAGGCGTCGCGCTGGGCCTGGCTCAAGGTGTGCTCGGGCTTGCTGCACCAGTTGGCTTGCAGCCCGGTGCGCCAGTCTCCGAAGGCCCCTGCAGGCACGTCGCCGTCCATGTGCAGCACGTACCAGCCAGAATCGTCACCGCGACGGCCGGTGCTGGAGAACCGGTGCAGCTTGCCATCTCCATGAACCTCGGCGGGAGGTTGCAGGCCCGCTTGTGCGATGAAGTGGGCGAACTCGGCGGTTGGGTCAGGCATCGACAAGCCCTCCCCACGCGATCAACCGATGCGCCCAGGCACCCGGCAGCAGGTCTCGGCAGGCGAGCCAGACAATCGCACGTTTGACGGCCGTGCGCGCCATCTGGAGGCCCATCACTGACCCCGCAGCACGCGACGCAGTTCGGAAACCGGCCACGCCAGGCGACCGTTAACCCGCAGGGGGCGGATTGGTCCGTTCTCGTGCATGGCCCACAAGCGCAGGGTTTGCTGCTCTCGGTTCAGGTGGTAAGCCGCCTCCCAGGTGGGGAGCACCGAGCGGGTCTCGCGCTCCAGCGGTGTGACGCTTTGAGGTTTGGCGCGGACCGTGGGCAATGCCTGTTTGTTCGCCGGGGTGTGAGGTTGATTGATGTTTGCCATGTCTTGCAGTGCCTGAGGCTTGTTGAACATGGCTCCTCATTGTTGTGATCAGCATATGCTGACCAAATCCAGCACATGCTAGGCATATGCTGGATTTGCCGCTTGAGTCAGATCGTGGCGCGAACCGACAGTTGGAAGGGGTCGTGCGCGGTGTAGCGGGCAGTCGCGCGAGTCTCCTCAATCTTGTGACGCGCTCGAGCCCAATCCAGGGCTTTGGCCTCAATCCAATGGCCGTGTGTGCCGGTCTTGGCTTGCTTGGCTAGGCCGTTGACGCGTGAGTTCTTGAGGTCTGATTCGATATCAGGCCAACAGGACTCATATTTGCGCACCAGAACCTTGCGCAAGATGGTGCCCGGCTCAGGCATCTCTGGCCGAGCGCTCTCAGTCGATGGAACTTCAGGTTCGGTAGCAGCCTTTGGGGACGCAAGAACCGTTGGTGCGGCAGGTGGAGGTGTTTTTTTGACCTGCGCAGCAACCTCTTTCAGCAGCGCAGCGGGCGCCGTGGCTGCTCCGCTGTTGTGGGCCCACAGCAGAACATTGCCCGGGCGCAAGCGAGGCCCCTGCATGGCCGAAGCACGCTCGGCCAACTGCCGAAGGTTCTCGTAGCTGCGCACGAAGTCCGACTTTTCCGCGGGGCGGGCAAAGAACAACTCCTCGATGCCAGGAGACAACTCGCGCTTCATCGCTGAGCGGCTCACGATGCGAGGGTCTTTGCCCAGGAGCAAGGCCAGTGCTTCGTCAAAGGTCCAGTATTCCATCTTGCCCCAGTGCGCGAAATCGGCTTCAGCCTGCGCCTGGTTGTAGAACTTGGCGGCTTCTTTCGCTGCGGCTTCGGCGGCCACACGGGCCTCACGTTGACGGGCGCTTTGCGCTGCTTCAGCTTGCCGCGCTGCTGCCAGCTCAGCTTGTCGGGCTCTCATCGCCTCAAGCTCAGACAGCGGCAAAGCCTCCAATGCTGTGCGGCGGGCTTCGCGCTGTGCCCGCTGGCTTTCATGTTCTGTGCGGAACTGTTCGTTGAGCGGGGCCAGTGCAGCCGTCATCGCATAGGCCGGGAAGTCTTTCAGGAGCTGGCTCTTGATGGCGTCGTTCGCCCAGGTGGGTAGAGGCAATTGTTCGGTGCGGGCCGAGAGATGCGCAGACATGGCTTTGGGACTGGCGTTGAATGGAATTGAACGCCGAATCTTGTGCTGCGCAGCCGTGCTCGTCAAATCGCGCCTACCGTATCCGATACCCTTACCGTAAGAGGGCGCGAGCTACCCTGTACCCGTAACGAAAACCGGTAACGGGTGCTGAAACAGCACAGAAAAAAGAGCGGCGCTCGCTGCAGAGAACTGATTTTCCGGCTCCGCGCGCATGTTCGCTGACTCAGAAACCCTGCACTGCTGGCTACACCTTGGCTACATGAGCACGGATCAGAAAAGAAAAAAGCCACCGCGTGGATGGCTTTTTTGTTCTAAGTCATTGATTAACTTAGAGAATTTTTGGCTCCCCGACCTGGACTCGAACCAGGGACCTGCGGATTAACAGTCCGTCGCTCTACCGACTGAGCTATCAGGGAACAGACTCAAATTATAGCGTCAAATTCCCGGGGTTGGCCAGCATCGGCTCAGAAGCGGGTGTCGAGCGCGACGCGAAGCGTCCGGCCGGCTCCGGGGAACAGGTAGATGTGTTCGTACTGATAGGGCGCTTCCTGGAAGTAGCGGCGGTCGAACAGGTTGTCGATGGCCAGGGTCCAGGTGGCGGGCTGACCGCCAAGGCGCGTGTCGTAGCGGACCGAGGCGTCCACGCGGGTCCACGACGGTAGCACGAGGCTTTGGTCGGGCAGCACGGCGCGTGTGCCTTCGTGGGACAGATGGGCGCCCAGGGTCACACCTGGCAGGCTGGCCAGGCGGTGGCTGAGGTTGGCGCGCAGGATCCAGCGCGGCACGTTGGTGGGGCGCAGGCCATTGATGGCGGAGTTGACGATTGAGCCTCGCCGTTCGGCGCCTAGCCACGTGAGGCTGGCGTCGTAGGCCCAGGCGCCGATGCGTCGTCCACCACCCAGTTCCATGCCATGGTGTTGCGCGTCACCGTCGATGAGCCGCGTGCAGGTGCCTGCGCCGCCGCAGGTGCCTAGGTCGCCTGCCACGGGCCGGGTGATGTGAAAGTAGTTGACGTTCCATTGCGCGCGATCTGTCTCTGACTTGAGACCGAGTTCCCATTGGCGGCTTTTGAGGGCCGGCAGTGGTTCGCCCTGGTTGGTGTAACGGGAGCGGCCGGGTGCGACCTCGGACTCTACGCCTTGGCCCCAGCTTGCGTATGCAGTTAGGGTAGGGGCCAGGCGCCAGGTGGCTGCCATCCAGGGCGTGGTGAAGCTCTGCGAGTAGTCAGTGGCGCGCGGGTCGCCGCTGGTGCGGATCGTTTGCCGCTCAAGGCGGGTGTGGCGCAAGCCCAGCCAGGTGTGAAGTGCCTCGTTCCAGCGGATCACGTCGGTCGCAAAGAACTCTGTGGTTCGCTCGGTGCGATTGGTAAACGGATCGCTGAACACCGGGAACGGCGCCACCGCCGGCAGGGTGTATAGGTTGCCCGTCATCGGTGGATAGTTGTTGTCGGCTTGGTCTTGGCCACGCAGGGCGAATCGGCTGAGCAGCACGCCGGCGGACACCTTGTGCTGGACCCCGCCCGCCTGAAGTTCACCGTTGATGCGCCACTGCGCACTGGTGGTGCGCCGCCATTCGTTGAGGCTGCGGAAGTCGTAGAGATCGAAATCGCCGTTGCTGCAATAGCGTTGGTAGGTACCTTCGGCTTCGCAGCCAAACGGGTATGCCAGGAAGTCGTCGGTCTTGAGCACCTGCGTGCCCACCTGTGCCTGCCAGTTCCACTCGCTGTTGATGGCCTGGGTGAAACGCAGGCTGCCGCTGAAGTTGCGGAAGTCAACGGGCTGGCTCCAGGGCTGGTGGTTGATGTTGAGCTTGGGGTCGGCCGGCGGCAAGTTGGGGCCAAGCAAGCTCAGGCCGGGCACGCTGCGCTGGGCGCGGCGCGACAGCTCGAACTCACCCTCGAGCAGGCTGTCTCGTGAGAGGCGCGCGTCCATGGCCAAGGCCAGCAGTCCGCGCTTGCCTTCGGTGCCAGGTGCTTCGCCATTCAGGCGCTCGCCCAGCACATTCAGGCGCCAGCCCATGTCGCCTTCGGCCACACGACCGCTGATGTCCACATGGGCCAGGGCATTGCCGTTGCTGTTGACCTCGGTGCGGAACACGCGTTGTGGCGTGGCGGTGGGGCGCTTGACGACCAGGTTGAACAGACCGCCGGGCGCGCTGGTGCCGGCCTGGATGCCGCTGGTGCCCTTGAGCAGTTCGACGCGTTCCAGGTGGTCCAGCGGCAGGCTGGTTTCGCCGCTGATGGGCAGGCCCTCGCGGCGGTAGTTGTAGGTGTTGTCGATCACGAAGCCGCGCACGCTGGCGTAGTCGTAGTAGCCGGCGGCGTTGTAGGCGTCGCTCACCGACGAGTCGAAGCGGTAGAGGTCGCTCAAGGTGCGAGCGCCTGCCTCGGCGATGCGTGCGCTGTCGATCACGGTGACGCTGGCCGGGGTGTCACGCAGAGGGGCGTCGAAGCCGGTGACATCGGCCACCGGGGCAGCGCCGCTGGTGGTGATGGTGACCGCCGGCAGCGTGGGTGCGGTCTGGGCGTGGGCCAGGGTGGCCAACAGGGTGGCGACGGCGAAGGTGGTGGGACGAATGGGTGCCATGTGTCGTTGGGACGGAATGGCAGGTGGGCTCGAGCGGTGGCGTTCGACGCCGTGCCAGTGCACGGTGAACGCGCCGTTTCTGCTTCCCTGCGCGAGGATTACCTCAATCAGGTTCGAAGGGACTTTCTCAGTCGCGGCCTGTCGGCCGCAACACCCCTAGCGGATGCGCTTTTTCAAGCGCGGGCGGATTGTAGAGCAGGGGCCAGCGCCCCCACGCCCATGGGTCAATTCGGGCTTACGCCCAAGAGTTGGTGCAGCCGTGGGCTGGTGGTGGTGTACTGCAGCATCTGGCGCTCATCGGGCCGCAGTTGGGCGGCAGCAGCAAAGGCGGCCAGGGTGGCCTCGTGGAAGCCGCAGAGGATGAGCTTCTTTTTGCCGGGGTAGGTGTTGATGTCACCCACGGCGTAGATACCGGGCTCGTTGGTCTGGAAGGTGTCGGTGCTCACCACCAGTTGTTTGCGCTCCATGGCCAGGCCCCATTGGCTAAGGGGGCCGAGGCGGGGGGATATGCCCAGAAACACGAGCAACTGGTCAACGGGAAGGGACTGTGTCTGGCCGTCAGGCATGGCCAGGTTCAGGGCAGTCAGGTGGTCTTCGGTTTGCTCGAAGCCCACTGGCTGGCCGATCACCAGGTGCAACTGCCCGGTGGCCACGCGCTCACGCACGGCAAGCACAAGTGCCTCATCGGCCTGAAACACGTCGCGGCGGTGAACCAGGGTCACGCGGCGGGACAGGCCGGAGGCCACCAGATCGAGGGCTGTGCGCAAGGCCTCGTCTTCGCCTCCGTGAACCACCACGTCACGACCCGCCAGCGTCGCGTCTGCGGGGCGGTGATAGTGCAGTTGACGGCCTTCAAAGGCGGCCACGCCTTCCAGGTTGAGCGGGCGGGGGGTGAAGGCCCCCACACCAGCAGCGACGAACAGGCAGCGGGTCAGCCAGGACTGACCTTGGCGCGAGCCCACGAGCAGCCGACCATCGGGCTGGCGCTGCACGGTGTCAATGGTGTGCCCGGCATGGAACGCGGGCGCGAAGGGGCGGACCTGCTGCTGCAGTCGCTCAATGAGTTCTTGCCCACTGCAGACCGGGATACCCGGGATGTCGTAGATGGGCTTGTCGGGATACAGCTCGGACGGCTGCCCGCCGGTGTGAGGCAGGGCGTCGACGACGTGGCAGCGGATGTCTTGTAGGCCGAGCTGAAAGACTTGCCACAGCCCCACCGGCCCCGCGCCGATCACCAGGGCATCGGTTTCGATGGGGAGGGTGGCCATGGCGTCAGCGGATGAGCTGGTCGAGCTTGCCCGTCTTGTCTTTCCAGTCTTCGGCGTCGGGCAGCGGCTCTTTGCGCTTGGTGATGCTCTTCCAGCTGGGCAGCTGTGCCAGCTCGGCGTTGATCTTGATCATGTGCACCTGGTCTTTGGGCACGTCTTCCTCGGCGTAGATGGCGCTGACCGGGCACTCGGGGATGCAGACCGCGCAATCGATGCACTCGTCGGGGTCGATGGTCAGGAAGTTGGGGCCTTCGCGGAAGCAGTCCACGGGGCAGACATCGACGCAGTCGGTGTATTTGCAGCGGATGCAGGCTTCGGTGACAACGTGGGTCATGGTGGTGCGGGTGGTCGGGGGAAACCCGGGATTTTAAAGTTTTCGGTGATGAAAAAACCGGGCATGCCCCTGCGGGCAGCCCGGTTGGACGCTTGGCGCTCAGCGAACCAGCACGGCGCCGGCGGTGCGGTGGCTGGCCGTGTCCACCAGCACCATCGAGCCCAGGGCCCGGGCGCGATCGAAGGGCAGCGCCGCCACAGGTTCCTGCAGGGCCAGTTCGATGTGGCCAATGGCGTTGGGCTCCAGCGCGCTGGCGTCTTCTTCGGCCAGGGTGTGAATGTCGAGCTTGTGCACGATGCGCTTGACCTTGGCCTTGATCCAGCGGTGGCCATGCAAGGTCCAGTAGACCCGACCCGGCACCAGGGCCTCGTCGTCCAGCCAGGCCACGGTGGCCTGAACTTCGCGCTGGGCTTCCAGCCCCGCCTCGGCGGCCAGCAGCCAGTCGCCTCGCGACACGTCCACCTCGCGGTCGAGCACGATGCCGGCGCTGTGGCCAGCGCTCACCGCTTGGGGCTGGCGCACGTGGTTCAGCACCTGGGCCACGGTGGCGGTCTGGCCGTTGGGCGCGATGCGCACCTGGTCACCAGGCTTCACTTCGCCGGAGGCCACGCGGCCCCAGAAGATGCGACGGCCTTGCGAGGTGTCGGCCGAGCTACTGAACTTTTCCACCCACTGAACCGGGAAGGCCAGGGGCAGGTGCGCATCTGCCTTGGTGACGGGCAGGCGCTCCAGAATCTGCAGCAGCGTGGGCCCTTGGTAGCCGCACCAGCCGTCGGTGTCGGCGGCGTCCACCACGTTCCAGCCCTTGAGGGCTGACACCGGTACGGTTGCGGTCACGGGAATGCCGGCTTGCTCGGCAAAGGCGGCCAGCGCATCACCAATGTGCTGGAAGGCCAAGGTGCTGTCTTCCACGGCGTCGAGCTTGTTGACGGCGAAGATCACCGAGGGCACGCGCAGCAGCTTGAGCAGCAGGCTGTGGCGGCGCGTTTGCGGCAGCAGCGCCAGGCCGGCGTCTTGCCACGGCAGCTTGGTGGCGTCCACCAGCACCACGGCGGCGTCGGCGCTGGACGCGGCGGTGACCATGTTGCGGGTGTACTGCTCGTGGCCCGGGGCGTCGCCGATGATGAACTTGCGCTCTTCGGTGCTGAAGTAGCGGTAGGCCACGTCAATGGTGATGCCTTGCTCGCGTTCGGCCTGCAGGCCGTCGGTGAGCAGGGCCAGGTCGGTCTGGCCCTGGCGCTGCACGCCGGCCAGGTGGTCTTGCAGCACGGCCTTGCTGTCCACCAGCAGGCGGCCGATCAGGGTGCTTTTGCCGTCATCGACGCTGCCGCAGGTGATCAGGCGCAGGGCAGCCGAGGTGTCCACGGCGGGGGTGGTGGTGGCGTTCATCAGAAGTACCCGTCTTTCTTGCGTTTTTCCATCGAGGCGTCGCTGGTCTTGTCGTCCATGCGGGTGGCGCCACGTTCACTGACCTCGGCCGCTAGGGTCTCGATCACGATGTCTTCGGGGCTGGCCGCCGTGCTTTCCACGGGGCAGGTGCAGGTGATGTCGCCCACGGTGCGGAAGCGCACGTCGCGCACTTCCACGGTTTCGCCGTCGCGCGGCGGGGTGAGTTCGGTCACCGGCACCAGCAGGCCGCGGCGGTCCACCACCTCACGCTTGTGCGTGTAGTAGATAGAGGGCAACTCGATGTTTTCACGGGCGATGTATTGCCACACGTCCAGCTCGGTCCAGTTGCTGATGGGGAAGACGCGGAAGTGCTCGCCCATGTGCAGCTTGGTGTTGAACAGTGTCCACAGCTCGGGGCGCTGGGCCTTGGGTTGCCACTGGCCGAAGCTGTCGCGGTGCGAAAAGATGCGCTCTTTGGCGCGGGCCTTTTCTTCGTCGCGCCGCGCGCCGCCGATGAGGGCGTCAAAGCGGAACTCTTCAATGGCCTCCAGCAGCGTGACCGACTGGTGCACGTTGCGGCTCTCGCCCGGGTGGGCCAGGCGCACGGTGCCGCGCTGCATGGAGTCTTCCACGCTGCGCACGATCAGCTCGGCACCCAGTTCCTTGGCCCGGCGGTCGCGGAACTCGGTCACTTCGGGGAAGTTGTGGCCGGTGTCGATCATCAGCAGCGGGTAGGGCAGGCGGCCCGCGCCAAAGGCCTTCTCGGCGCACTTGAGCATCACCAGCGAATCTTTGCCGCCCGAGAACAGCAGGGCGGGGCGCTCGAAGGCGCCGGCCACTTCGCGCAGCACGAAGATGGTTTCTTCTTCCAGCGCGTCGAGGTGGGCGTTGCTGAGGTGGTGGTCACCGGCGCGCTGAAGGGCGGTCTGGATCACGGCGTTGTCGGTGCGGGCGTTCATGCGGGGTTCCGTTCGATTGACGACACGAGGGGTTCGGCGGCGGGCTGCACGTGCAGCCCGCATTCCTTGGCGCTTTCCTGTTCCCACCACCAGCGGCCGGCGCGAAAGTCTTCGCCGACGCTGATGGCGCGCGTGCAGGGGGCGCAGCCGATGCTGGGGAAGAACTGGTCGTGCAGTTCGTTGTAGTCAAGGGCGTGCTGGGCGATGAAGTGCCACACATCGCCCCAGGTCCAGTCCACCAGCGGGCTGATCTTGACGCGGCCGGGCTCTTGCACCACCTCGGCCACCTCGGCGCGGGCGTTGGACTGCTCGCGGCGCAGGCCGGTGATCCAGCCATCGTGGCCAGCCAGCGCACGGGCCAGCGGCTCCATCTTGCGGATGTCGCAGCAGCCTTTGCGCAGCTCGACGCTGCGGTACATGGCGTCTTCGCCGTTGTGCCGCACGAAGCGCACCACGGCTTCCTGCTGGGGGCGGTACACCTGCACCGAGCGCGTGTAGCGCTTCTCGATCTTGGGCACCAGGGCCAGGGTCTCGGGGTGCAGCTTGCCGGTGTCGAGCACGAAAACGTCGCTCTGAATGCCCGCCAGGTGAATGAGGTGGGTGACCACCATGTCTTCGGCGCCCAGGCTGGAGGCCTGGGTGAGCTTGGGGTGCTGAGCCGCCTGGGCGCGCAGCAGCGCCAGGGCTTGCGCCACCTTGGCGTCAAAAGTGGCGGAGGGCTTGTTGTAAAGATCAATGGCGCTCATGGCGTGCTCTTTCAGGCCTCGGCAAAGTGGGGCTGGGCGTGCATCGCGTCGCCTTGGTAGAAGGCCGGGAAATGCGCCAGCAGGCGCCGGCCGTGTTCCAGGTCTTGGCCCGTGGCCAGCACCGCCTGGCTGAAGCCACTGCGTTGCATCTGCAGCAACTGGTCGATCAGCACCTCGCCGGTGGCGCGAATGTGGCCGGTGAAGCCCAGGCGGCGGCGCAGCAGAAAGGCTTGGCTGAAGGCCCGGCCGTCGACGAACTTGGGGAAGTGCAGTTCCACCACGCGAATGCCGCTCAGGTCGTGCTCGCGCGGGTCGGCGTCGTTGGACAGCGTCAGGCGCTCGTGCTCGGCCTCGGTGGGCTGGAAGGCATCGGCCAGGAAAAGGTCAAGGCTCATGGTGGGCTCTCAAGCGGGGGTGGAAACACGGGCGGTGGAGGTGCGCACCGCGTTGGCCGCCACCTTGAAGGGCTCGGCGCCCACGCGGCGCAGCGTGGCCACAAAGGTTTCGCCAGCCTGGCGCTGGGCGCGGTAGGTGTCCAGAATGGCCTCGATCACTTCCGGCACTTCGCTGGCGGCAAACGACGGGCCGATCACCTTGCCCGGTTGGGCCTCGCCCGACAGGCGCGTGCCGTCAGACCCGCCCAGCGTGATCTGGTACCACTCTTGCCCGTCCTTGTCGACGCCCAGGATGCCGATGTGGCCGCTGTGGTGGTGGCCGCAGCTGTTGATGCAGCCGCTGATGTGCAGGTCAATCTCGCCCAGGTCGTGCAGTTCGTCCAGGTCTTTGTAGCGCGACAGGATGGCCTGGGCCAGCGGCAGCGAGCGGGCGTTGGCCAGGTCGCAGAAGTCGCCGCCGGGGCAGCTGATCATGTCGGTGAGCAGGCCGATGTTGGGCTTGGCCAGGCCCAGCCGGCGGGCTTCGCGCCACAGCTCGGGCAGTTGGTCGCAGCGCACCCAGGGCAGCAGCAGGTTTTGCTCGTGGGTCACGCGGGCCTCGCCAGCGGAGAAGCGGTCGGCCAGTTCGGCGGCGCGTTCGAGTTGCTCGGCCGTGGCATCGCCAGGGGCTTGGCCGAAACGCTTGAACGACAGGGTCACCGCGCGCAGGTCACCGTTCTGGTGGGGCTGCACGTTGCGGGTCAGCCAGCGGCTGAATTCCACGTCATCTTCCGCAGCGGCCTTCAGGATGTGGGCAATCTTCGCGTCGGCGCTCTTGCGGTCGCAGTTGAGCAGGGGCGTCACGAAATAGGCGCTCACCCGGTTCAGTTCGTCCTGGGTGATGGTGTGCGGGGCGCCGTCTTTCTCGATGATGTCGCGGTACTCGGCCTCGACCTGATCGACAAAGGCCTGGCCTTCGGCCTTCACCAGAATCTTGATGCGGGCCTTGTAGGCGTTGTCGCGGCGGCCAAAGCGGTTGTACGCCCGCACCACGGCTTCTAGGTAGTTGAGGATCTGGTGCCAGGGCAGGAACTCGCGGATCACGGTGCCAATGATCGGGGTGCGGCCCATGCCGCCGCCCACGCGCACCTGGAAGCCCAGGTCACCGTCCACGTTGCGCAGCAGGCGCAGGCCCACGTCGTGCCACGGGGTGGCGGCGCGGTCTTCGCGGGCGCCGGTGATGGCCACCTTGAACTTGCGCGGCAGGAAGGCGAACTCGGGGTGCAGCGTGCTCCACTGGCGCATGATTTCCGCGAAGGGGCGCGGGTCGGCCACCTCGTCCACCGCGATGCCAGCCAGGGCATCGGTGGTGATGTTGCGAATGCAGTTGCCGCTGGTCTGGATGCCGTGCAGATTGGCGCTGGCCAGCAGGTCCATCACGTCGGCGGCCTTGTCCAGCGGAATCCAGTTGAACTGCACGTTTTGGCGCGTGGTGAAGTGGGCCGTGCGGTCGGGCAGGGTCGGCACTTCGCTCAGGCCCGCGTTGGCCTTGGACGTGTCGTGGGCTTCCTTGTGGTCAAAGTCCCGCGCCACCTTGGCCAGCACGCGCAACTGGGCGCTGTTGATCTCGCCGTAGGGCACGGCCACCCGCAGCATCGGCGCGAAACGCTGGACGTACCAGCCGTTCTGCAGTCGCAGGGGTTTGAAGGCGTCGCCGGAGAGGGTGCCAGCTTGCCAGCGCTGCAACTGGTCGCGGAACTGGTCGGCGCGGCGTTGCAGGAACTGGCGGTCGAACTCGGAGTACTGGTACATGTTCGTGGAGTGGGTGGGAAATCAGAAAGCGATCAACTTGACGCCGGCATAGGCCAACAAGACCGACAGCAGCGAGCGCACTAGGCGCTCGGGCGTGTGGCGCATCAGCCGGGTGCCCAGCCAGATGCCTGGCAGCGAGCCCATGAGCAGCTGGCCCAGCAAGGTCCAGTCAACCGAGCCCAGGGTGGCGTGGCCCAGACCGGCCAGCAAGGTGAGGGGAACGGCGTAGGCGATGTCGGCGGCCACGACGCGTGGCAGCGGCAGCAGGGGAAACAGCAGCATGAGCACCGACACGCCAATGGCGCCGGCACCCACAGAGGTGAGCGTGACCAGGGTGCCGATGGCCGCACCAAACAGCACAGGCAGGGCCCAGTGGCGGGCGCGGGTGGCAGCGCCGAGGTCGGCCTCAACGTCAGCGCGCTGCGTTACCCGGCCACGCGCCGCCTTGTAGAACATGGCCAGAGCCGTCAGCAGCAGTGCCACGCCCAAAGTGCTGGTCATCAGCGACTGCACGCTGGGACTGGCGGGGCCAAGGCGGTGAAGCACCACCAGCGTGATGGCGGCGGCTGGCAGGCTGCCCAGGCACAACTGCCCCACGATGCGCCAGGGCACCAGGCGCTGGCGCGCCAGGTTGAGCGTGCCGCCCGACTTGGTGACGGCGGCGAACAGCAGGTCAGTGCCCACGGCCAGATAGGGCTTGATCCCGAAAAAGAAGATCAGGATCGGCGTCATGAGCGAGCCACCGCCCACCCCGGTGAGCCCCACGATGAGGCCCACGGCGAATCCGGCGATGACGATGGCGACTTCAGGCATGGGCGGCACTCTACGAGCGCCTCTTTATTCTCCAAACTATTTTTTATTCATGCCGGCATAACGAATGAATATAAAGGGGCGATGACTTGCGTCCGATCGATGGTGTGCAATTGAGCACGGGCGGTCACACAATTGCATGCTCGCGACCAGCGAGGGTGTTAACCATCGGTAACATTTCGGCATGCACAAACAACGGATCCTGGTGAGCGCGGTCGGATTTACCGACGTGGAGCGACACGCGCTCAACACAGTGTTCCGTTTGTCCCAAGAGCGAGAGTTGGCCTACGAGCCTTGGGTGCCGCCCAACATGCCGTCGGCCAACCCGCCCATCAACGAGGCCCAGGTCATCTTGGTCGATGGCGACTGCGCCGAGGCTGTGCTCTTTCACGTGCGCCCCCCTGAAGGCCCGAGGCTGATCTGGGTGGGGGACGATCCGCCCGCGCACGCCTGGCGGGTGTGGAAGCGGCCCATTGACTGGGCCGAGGCCCTGATGGACTTGGATGCGGTGTTTGCTGCTCACCAGGTCGACTCCGGCCTGCTAGATCTGGACATCAGCCTTCCCGCCGGATTGACGGCGGCCGAAGAGCAGGCATTGCCCGGCGGCGATCGGCGGGCTTTGATCGTGGCGCCCGAGTCGTCCGAGGCGGCTTGCTTGCGCGAATGCCTGGCCCTGGCCGCCGTGCGCCGGGTGGACGAGGCCGCCACCACCGAAACCGCCCTGGAACTGATGGCGCGCCACCGGTATGTGTGCGGTGTTTTCAACCTGGACAACCACCAGGTCGATGGCTGGGCGCTGATGCGTTTTTTCGTGGAGCGCCAACCCCAGGCCATGACCCTGGCGGCCAGCCAATGGGCGGGGCCGGTGGCCAACTGGTGGACCCGTCGCCGCATGCGTCGCAGTGCCGAACAGGTGGGCACCGGGGCGCTGTTGCCTCGGCCGCTTACGGTGGCCGCCCTGGCGCCCTGGATGGAACTCCTGTAGCCCTTCAGGCTTGGCGCTTGGCGGCGCGCCAGACAAACCGGGCCGGGTCAATGGCCGCGAGCAAATCGGCCTCGCCGGCGGGGGTGTGCCCGGTGATGTGTTCTGCCACCCGTTGCGCGCACCAATGCGCCAAGGTCAGTCCCCGCGAGCCCAAAGCCGTGAGCGTGTAAAGGCCCCGCACGCGAGGGAAATCGCCCAAAGCAGGGCGACGGGCTTTGGGGGCTTGTTGCCGGTGCTCTTGCCAAGCCTGCACGTCCGGCACTGGGCCCGCCAGGGGCAAGCGGTCCAGCGAGGCGCAACGCACTTGGGCCCAGCCCAGCAGTCGCCCTTGCGCCAAGTCCTCGCGCAGCCGCCGGGCTGCGGCTGGCGCCAGCGCCTCCAGGCTCTGTGCGTTGCGCTCGTGGGCGGTTTCGCGAACGTCGGTGTGGGTGGCGCCGCGTTCGTAGGTGGAGCCCATGGCCCAGATGCGGCCGGGCCATTGAGGTGGCAGGCCGCTGTCTTCGTACACGGGCACGAACACGCCGTTGTCGCGTTGTGGCCGGTCTGCCAGCGGTTCACCCTGGCAGGGGCCAAGGCTCATTTGCCCTTGCACCGGACGCAAGGGCAGGGACATCGCGTCCAGGCCCGCCACGCTCTGTCCCAACAATTCGTGGCTGCCCCAGGCGCATGCCACCACCGCCACGGGCGCTTGCGCCAGCAACTCGCCGCTTGCGCCAAGTGCTTGCCATTGCTGGGTGATGGGGTCGCGCCGCAACCGTTGGACGTTTGCCCCCAAGGTGGTGCTCAGGCGCTGAGAAGCCTCGGCCTCGCCCAGCCAGGCCTGTACCAGTGCGGCTGGCCGCACCAGCGCTGCTGGCCAGCGGCCTGGGTCATGGCCGCGGTTGTCCACTTCGGTGGGTTGCCAGCCCTGACCTGGAGCGATCAGGCGTTCCAGCTCGTGTCGGGTGTCGGCCACGCCCAGGGCAGACAGGCGCGACAAGGGCGTTGGGGCGCGGGTGACGTGCGGGCTCAGCATGCCCACCGGCAGGGCGGAGGCGCCCTGAGCGGGGCCGCTGGCCTGATCCAGCAAATGGACTTGCCAGCCTTGCCGGGTGAGTGCCGCGCTCAGCGCGGCCCCGGCAAGCCCTGCGCCCATGACCAGGGCCCTTCCAGGCGCAGTTGAGGCGTTGCGTGAAATCAATTGCCTTCGCTGGGGGGGACGTACCCGGCGGCGGCGTCGGCACCTTCACCAAAGAAGTGCTTCTCCATCTGGCGGGCCAGGTACTGACGCGCGCGGGCGTCGGCCAGGTTCAGGCGGTTCTCGTTGAGCAGCATGGTCTGGTGCTTCAGCCAGCCGGCCCAGGCTTCTTTGCTCACGTTTTCATAGATGCGCTTGCCCAGTTCACCGGGGTAGGGGGGGAAGTCCAGACCTTCGGCTTCTTTGCCGAGCTTGATGCATTGAACAGTGCGAGCCATAGGGGTTCCTCGTGTGGATCAGATGTTTTGGTTATAAGGCTCAAAAGAACTGATTCGTTCCCTTGAGCGGCGCAAACGGGCAATATCGCGCCCTTGTCCGGCGGCGACCGGCTTGCGCCAGCGAGCCCGCACTGTATCAAGCCCGCTGCCGTCAGTGGCAACCGGGCCCAGCCGACCGCAGGGCAGCCCGGGTTTTTACAATACGCGTTTCCCCTGACTGGAATTTCCCATGAGTGCATTTCTGGAAGAGCGTGTCCTGAGCGTTCACCACTGGACCGATCGCCTCTTCAGCTTCACCACCACCCGCGATACCTCGCTGCGCTTCTCCAATGGCCACTTCACCATGATCGGCCTGAAGGTGGACGGCAAGCCGCTGCTGCGCGCCTACAGCATCGTCAGCCCCAACTGGGCCGAGCACCTGGAGTTCCTGAGCATCAAGGTGCAAGACGGCCCGCTCACCTCGCGCCTGCAGCACATCCAGCCCGGCGACACCATCATCGTGGGCCGCAAGCCCACCGGCACGCTGCTCATTGATTACCTGCTGCCTGGCAAGCGCCTGTACCTGCTGGGCACCGGCACTGGCCTGGCGCCGTTCATGAGCATCATCCGTGACCCCGAGACCTACGAACGCTTCGAGCAGGTGGTGTTGGTGCACGGCGTGCGGCAGGTCAAGGAACTTGCCTACCGCGAGTTGATCAGTGAACAACTGAAACAGGATGAATTCCTGGGTGAGATGGTTCAGCAGAAGCTGCTGTACTACCCGACCGTCACCCGCGAGCCCTTCGTTCACCAAGGTCGCATTCCCCAACTGCTGTCCGATGGCGTCATCGCCAAAGACTTGGGCGTGCCCTTGCTGAACCCGGCGGAAGACCGCGTGATGATCTGTGGCAGTCCAGAGATGCTGCGCGACCTGAAGGGCCTGTGCGAAAAGCTCGGCTTCAAGGAAGGCAACACCACCACGCCCGGCGACTTCGTGATCGAACGCGCTTTCGTGAGCTGAACCCCATGACCTTCTCCCTCGCCCAGTTGGGCCAACACCCCCGTCGCGTGATGGGGGGCATTGCGCTGGTGTGCGTGGCCTTGCTGGGCTTTGGCCTTTACCTGCAGCACGTGGTGGGCCTTGAGCCCTGCCCGATGTGCATCGTGCAGCGCTACGCCCTGGTGTTGGTGGCCGTGCTGGCGGGTGCCACGGCGCTGGCGGGCCATGCGGGCTGGCGGCGGGTGGGGTTGGTGGCGGTGGGTGCCCTGGCCGTGTTCGGTGCCTTCGTGGCTGCGCGGCAGAGCTGGCTGCAGTGGAACCCGCCCGAGGTGCTGACCTGTGGCCGCGATTTCTACGGAATGATCGAATCGTTTCCGCTCAAGCGCGCCGTGCCCATGATCTTTCGCGGCAGCGGCGATTGCTCGGCCATCGACTGGACCTTCCTTGGCCTGTCGATCGCCAACTGGTCTTTCCTGTGTTTCAGCGCGATCGCGCTGGCGGCCCTTGCCCTGCTGCTGAGCCGCTCGCGCCACTGATTCAGCTGAGCTTCTTCACCAGCACCTGGCTGCGACGGTCCCAGTTGTACTTGCGCTTGCGGGCCTCGGGCAGCCAATCGGCGTTCACCTGAACAAAACCGCGCTTGATGAACCAGTGCATGGTGCGGGTGGTGAGCACGAAGATGCTCTGCAGGCCCTGCGCCTTGGCGCGCGCCTCAATGCGCTTGAGCAAGCGGTCGCCGTCGCCCTGGCCCTGTGACTGCGGCGACACCGTCACCGCGGCCATTTCGCCCGTGCGCTCCTCGGGGTAGGGGTACAGCGCGGCACAACCGAAGATCACGCCGTCGTGTTCGATGATGGTGTAGTTGGCCGCGTCGCGCTCGATTTCCGTGCGGTCGCGCTTGACCAGCGTGCCGTCGCGCTCGAAGGGCTCGATCAGCGCCACGATGCCGCTCACGTCGTCGATGGTGGCCTCGCGCAGGCTTTCCAGCTTTTCGTCCACCACCATGGTGCCGATGCCATCGTGGGTGTAGATCTCCAGCAGCGGCGCGCCGTCCACCGCGAAGGGCAGGATGTGGCTGCGCTCCACGCCACCCTCGCAGGCCTTGATGCAGTGCTTGAGGTAGAAGGCCGTGTCGGTGGGTTCCGCCGCTGGCGGCAGTGCGGCGATCAGTTTCTTGGCGTCGGCCAGGGGCAGCTCGGTGTCGATGGCGCTTTCCGGGTCGCTTGGGTCAACGCGGATGCCGGGCACTTCCGTCAAGAACATCAGCTTGTCGGCCTGCAGCGCAATGGCCACGGACGTGGCCACGTCTTCCATGGTGAGGTTGAAGGCCTCGCCCGTGGGCGAGAAGCCAAAGGGCGAGAGCAGCACCAGCGCACCCATGTCCAGCGTGCGCTGGATGCCCTCGGTGTCCACCTTGCGCACCAGGCCAGAGCTGAGGAAGTCCACGCCGTCGATCAGGCCCACGGGGCGGGCGGTGATGAAGTTGCCTGAAATCACCCGCACCGTGGCGCCGGCCATGGGCGTGTTGGGCAAGCCTTGGCTGAACGCGGCCTCGATTTCGTAACGCAATTGCCCGGCGGCTTCTTGTGCGCAATCCAATGCCACCGAGTCGGTGATGCGCATGCCATGCGAATAGCGGGCCTCGTGGCCCTTCAAGCGCAGTTGTTCGTTCACCTGCGGCCGAAAGCCGTGCACGAGCACGATCTTCACGCCCATGCTCTGGATCAGGGCCAGGTCTTGCACGATGTTGGGCAGCTTGCCCGCCGCAATCGCCTCACCCGCAATGCCCACCACCAGCGTGTTGCCTCGGTGCTTGTGGATGTAAGGCGCAACCGAGCGGAACCACGGGACAAAGGTGAAGTTGAAGACGTTGGACATGAGTGGGGGGATAAGGGGCAAGGCCCGCGCGGGATAATGCCGGGTTGCCCGATTTTGACCGAAGTTCCCACCTTGACCGCTGCCGCTTTGTCCATTGAGTTTCCCGAGTCTCTGCCCGTTTCCGCGCGGCGCCACGAGATTGAGGCCGCCATCCGCGACCACCAGGTGGTGATCGTCTGCGGTGAAACCGGCTCGGGCAAGACCACGCAGTTGCCCAAGATCGCCCTGGCCATGGGGCGCGGCCGCCTGAACGCCAAGCCGGGGCAGCGCGGGCAGCTCATCGGCCACACGCAGCCTCGGCGCATTGCGGCCAGCTCGGTGGCCAAGCGCATTGCCGAAGAGTTGAAGACGCCGCTGGGCGAGGTGGTGGGCTACAAGGTGCGCTTTCAAGACCGCCTGAGCAAGGACGCCTCGGTCAAGCTGATGACCGATGGCATCTTGCTGGCCGAGACGCAGACCGACCCTGACCTGCGCGCCTACGACACCATCATCATTGACGAGGCGCACGAGCGCAGCCTCAACATCGACTTCCTGCTCGGCTACCTGCGGCAGTTGTTGCCACGCCGGCCCGACCTGAAGCTGATCGTCACCTCGGCCACCATCGACGCCGACCGTTTTGCCGACTACTTTGCATCGGCCAAAGGCAAGGCGCCGGTGCTCATGGTGTCGGGCCGCACCTACCCGGTGGAGGTGCGCTACCGCCCATTCGAGGAAAGCCGCGACTACGACCTGAACAACGCCATGGCCGATGCCGTGGACGAACTGTGGCGCGGGCCGGGCGGTGGCGACATCCTGGTCTTTCTGCCGGGTGAGCGCGAGATTCGCGAAGCCGCCGACCACCTGCGCAAGCACCTGAGCCACCAGCCGCTGAACCGCAACGCCGAGGTCTTGCCGCTGTTCGCTCGCCTGAGCCAGGCCGAACAAGACCGCATCTTCCAGCCCCATGGCGGGCGGCGCATCGTGCTGTCCACTAACGTGGCCGAAACCTCGCTCACGGTGCCGGGCATCCGGTTTGTGATCGACGCCGGCACCGCTCGCGTCAAGCGCTACAGCTTTCGCCAGAAGGTGGAGCAACTGCTGGTGGAGCCCATCAGCCAGGCCGCGGCCAACCAACGCGCCGGGCGCTGCGGCCGCGTGGCCGATGGCATCTGCATTCGGCTGTACGACGAGTCCGATTTCAACCAGCGCCCGCGCTTCACCGACCCCGAGATTCTGCGCAGCTCGCTGGCCGGCGTGATTCTGCGCATGAAGGCGCTGCGCCTGGGCGCGGTGGAAGACTTTGCCTTCGTGGACATGCCGCAGCGCCGCGCCATTGCCGATGGCTACCAACTGCTGGCCGAGCTGGGCGCGGTGGACGAGGCCAATGAGCTCACCCCCATCGGCCAGCACCTCTCGCGCCTGCCGCTGGACCCGCGCGTGGGCCGCATGATTCTGGAGGCCCGCGACCGCGGTGCGCTCGACGAGGTGCTTGTGATCGCCTCGGCCCTGAGCGTGCAAGACGTGCGCGACCGCCCCATCGACAAGCAGGCCCAGGCCGACCAGGCCCACGCCAAGTTCGATGACGAGAAAAGCGAGTTCACCGGCACCCTCAAGCTCTGGAAGTGGCTGGAGGACGGCAAAGGTGGCCACGGCAAAGACCACAAGCTCAGCCACCGCCAGTACGAAAACCTGCTGCGCGAGCACTTCATCAACGTGCGCCGCGTGCGCGAGTGGCGCGACACGCACAGCCAGTTGCTCACCGTGGTGGCCGAACACGGCTGGAAGGCCAACACCCAGCCCGCCACCTACGAGCAGCTGCACCTGTCGATGCTGGCCGGCCTGCTGGGCAACGTGGGCTGCAAGAGCGACACCGAAGACTGGTACCTGGGTGCACGCGGCATCAAGTTCCACCGCCACCCGGGCGCCAACCTGAGCAAGAAGCCCGGGCGCTGGATCGTCTGCGCCGAACTGGTGGAAACCGCCCGCCTGTTCGGTCGCGGCATTGCCGCCATCGAGCCGCAGTGGCTGGAGCAGGTGGGCGGCCACCTGCTGAAGAAGCAGGTGCTGGACCCGCATTGGGAGAAGAAGGCAGCCCGGGTGTCGGCCCTGGAGCGGGCCACGCTCTACGGCCTGGTGGTGTACGCCAACCGCCGCACCGACTACAGCCGGGTGGACCCGGCCGGTGCGCGCGAGCTGTTCATTCGCGAGGCCCTGGTGGGCGGCGACTGGGACACCCGCCTGCCGTTCCTGGCGGCCAACCAGCGCCTGGTGAAGCAGGTGATGGAGATGGAGCACAAGTCGCGCCGGCAAGACGTGCTGGTGGACGACGAAGTGATTTACGCCTACTACGACCAGCACATTCCGGCCGATGTGTGCAGCGGCGTGGGCTTTGAGCGTTGGTACGGCCAGGCCTTGCGCGAGAACCCCAAGCTCCTGTTCCTCACGCGCGAAGAGTTGATGCGCCACGAGGCCGCCGGCATCACCGCCCAGGCCTTTCCCAAGACCTTGCGCCTGGGGGGCGTGGACTGTGCCTGCAGCTACCTGCACGAGCCGGGCGATGCCCGGGATGGCCTGTCGGTGGCCCTGCCGCTGTTTGCCCTGAACCAGGCCAGTGAAGAGCGCTGCGAGTGGCTGGTGCCCGGCATGCTCAAGGACAAGGTGCTGGCCTTGCTCAAGACGTTGCACCAACGCCCGCGCTCGCGCCTGGTGCCGCTACCGGCCACCGCCGAGAAGTTCGCCGCCGAGCTGTGCGAGCCCGAGGTGTTTGGCCACGGCAGCCTGACCGACGCGGTGCTGAAGAAGGTGCGCGCTGCTACGCAGCTCGACATCCAGCGGGCCGACATCAAGCTCGACCAACTGCCGGTGCACCATTTCATGCACCTTCGGGTGATCGACGAAAACGGGCGACAACTGGGGCAGGGGCGCAACCTGGGGGCATTGAAGGCCGAGTTGGGCTCGCAGGCACGAGGCGCCTTTCAGGCACTGGCCGCGCTGAAGGTGCAGACCGTCAAGCCGGCGGCCCCCACCGCCGACGCGGGGCCCGACAGGGTGCCGGCCCAGGCGGCCAAGTCGGCCAAGGCGGCGCCACCGCCGGCCCCTGCTGTGCAGGCCGCCCAGCGCCACACCGGCTGGGACTTTGGCGAACTGCCCGAGCTGATGGAAATTCGCCGCGGCAACCAGACGCTGATCGGCTTTCCGGCGCTCATTGACGACGGCGATGCCGTGCGCCTGGAGGTGTTTGACGAGCCCGATGTGGCCCAGGCCAAGCACCGCGAGGGGCTGCGCCGCCTGTTTGCCCTGCAGATTCGCGACGCGCTGAAGTACCTGGAGAAAAACATCCCGGGCCTGCAGGCCATGGGCACCGCCTACATGCAAGTGGGCAAAGACGCGGGCGGTGGCACGCTGGAAGAGCTGCGCGCGCAGCTCATCGAGCTGTCGCTGGACCGTGCCTTTCTGGTGGACCCATTGCCGGTGGATGCCGCCAGCTTCAAGCGCCGGGTGGACGAAGGGCGAGGACGCTTGAACCTGATCGCCGCCGAGATCGCGCGCAGCGCGGGCGCCATCCTCACCGAGTTCAGCGCGGCCCAGCGCAAGCTCAAAGACGCCAAGCCGCCGGCCGACGTGGCCAGTGACATCGCCCAGCAACTGGCCCGGCTCATGCCCAAGCGCTTTCTGGTGCAGACGCCCTATGCCCAGTTGCAGCACCTGCCGCGTTACCTCAAGGCGGTGCAATTGCGGCTGGACAAGCTGCGCGGTGACCCTGCCCGAGACGCTGCCCGGCTGGCCGAGCTGCGGCCGCTGGACCAGCGTTTCTGGCGCCTGGTGGCCGAGCGCAAGGGCGTGCAGGACAGCCGCCTGCAAGAGATGCGCTGGCTGCTGGAAGAGCTGCGGGTGAGCTTCTTCGCCCAAGAGTTGCGCACGCCGCAACCTGTGAGCGTGAAGCGCATCGACAAGGCCTGGGCCCAGATCAACCAGTGATGGCCCCATGAAAAAGCCCGAGCGGCTGAAAGCGGCTCGGGCTTGGGAGCCTGGCACCAAGTGCCAGGGGCCGTGGCATCAGGCCAGGTCGAAGCGGTCGGCGTTCATCACCTTGGTCCAGGCGGCCACGAAGTCGCGAACGAACTTCTCGCGGTTGTCGTCCTGGGCATAGACCTCGGCGTAGCTGCGCAGCACCGAGTTCGAGCCGAACACCAGGTCCACCCGGGTGGCCGTCCACTGGGTGGCACCGCTCTTGCGGTCCACGATGGCGTAGCTGTTGCGGCCGGTGGGCTTCCAGGTGTAGGCCATGTCCGTCAGGTTGACGAAGAAGTCGTTGCTCAGGGCGCCCACGCGCTCGGTGAACACGCCGTGCTGGCTGCCGCCGTGGTTGGTGCCCAGCACCCGCAGGCCACCCACCAGCACCGTCATCTCTGCGGCGGTCAGGCCCATCAACTGGGCGCGGTCAAGCAGCATTTCTTCCGGCTGCACGGTGTAGTGCTGCTTTTGCCAGTTGCGGAAGCCATCGTGCAGCGGCTCCAACACCTCGAAGGACTCCACGTCGGTCTGCTCTTGCGTGGCGTCGCCACGGCCGGGGGCGAAGGGCACCATCACCTCAAAGCCTGCGGCCTTGGCGGCCTGCTCAATGCCCACATTGCCGGCCAGCACGATCAAGTCGGCCACGCTGGCGCCGGTGTCGGCCGCGATCTTCTCCAGCACGGCGAGCACCTTGGCCAGGCGCGCCGGCTCGTTGCCTTCCCAGTCCTTCTGCGGGGCCAGGCGAATGCGGGCACCGTTGGCGCCGCCGCGCTTGTCCGAACCCCGGAAGGTGCGGGCGCTGTCCCAGGCGGTGCTGACCATGTCGGCGATGCTCAGGCCGCTGGCGGCGATCTTGGCCTTCACGGTGGCCACGTCGTAGTCCTTGCGGCCAGCGGGCACCGGGTCTTGCCAGATCAGGTCTTCGGCCGGCACGTCCGGGCCAAAGTAGCGCGCCTTCGGGCCCATGTCGCGGTGGGTCAGCTTGAACCAGGCACGGGCGAAGACGTCTTCAAAATAGGCCTGGTCGGCAGCGAAGCGCTCGGAGATCTTGCGGTACTCGGGGTCCACCTTCAGGGCCATGTCGGCGTCGGTCATCATCGGCATGTGGCGGATGCTCGGGTCTTCCACGTCCACCGGCATGTCTTCGGGCTTGATGTTCACCGGCTTGTACTGCCAGGCACCGGCCGGGCTCTTGGTGAGTTCCCACTCGTGCTTGAGCAGCATCTGGAAGTAGCCGTTGTCCCACTTCGTCGGGTTGGTGGTCCAGGCGCCTTCGATGCCGCTGGTGACGGTGTCGCGGCCGATGCCACGGCCCTGGTGGTTCATCCAGCCCAGGCCTTGTTCCTCCACGTCAGCCCCTTCCGGGGCCGGGCCCAGCTTGGCGGCATTGCCATTGCCGTGCGCCTTGCCCACGGTGTGGCCACCGGCGGTCAGGGCCACGGTTTCCTCGTCGTTCATGGCCATGCGGGCGAAGGTCACGCGCATGTCGCGCGCGGTCTTCAGCGGGTCGGGCTGGCCGTCCACGCCCTCGGGGTTCACGTAGATAAGGCCCATCATCACGGCGGCCAGGGGGTTTTCCAGGTCGCGTTCACCGCTGTAGCGGCTGCCTTCGCTGCCGCTCTTGGCCAGCCACTCTTTTTCGGAGCCCCAGTAGATGTCCTTCTCGGGGTGCCAGATGTCTTCGCGGCCGAAGGCGAAGCCGAAGGTCTTGAAGCCCATGGACTCGTAGGCCATGTTGCCGGCCAGGATCATCAGGTCGGCCCAACTGATCTTGTTGCCGTACTTCTTCTTGATGGGCCACAGCAGGCGACGGGCCTTGTCGAGGTTGCCGTTGTCAGGCCAGGAATTCAGCGGGGCGAAGCGCTGGTTGCCGGTGCCGGCGCCGCCGCGGCCGTCGGCGATGCGGTAGGTGCCCGCCGAGTGCCAGGCCATGCGGATCATCAGGCCGCCGTAGTGGCCCCAGTCGGCTGGCCACCACTCTTGGCTCTCGGTCATGAGCGCCTTGAGGTCTTTCTTGAGCGAGTCCACGTCGAGTTTCTTCAGCTCTTCCCGGTAGTTGAAGCCCGCGCCCAGCGGGTTGGTCTTGCTGTCGTGCTGGTGCAGGATGTCCAGGTTCAGCGCGTTGGGCCACCAATTCGCATTGGTCTGGCTGGCCGAGGTGGCCCCGCCGTGCACCACCGGGCACTTGCCCGTGGAACTTGCCGTGTTCTTGTCCATGTTGCGCTCCTTAGCTTGCGAGGTTGACTGAAATGGCCTTGCGGCCCCGGATGCTGGCGTGCCAAGTTTCAATAGAAACCATCAATGCATCGGTGACGGTTAATATATCCAGTTAAATGCGATGCGCGGTTGTCAGGGCCGCCATCAATCTTCATCGCCACGATAGGACAAAACCATGGCGAGGCGGCGGCCGACCCGTCAGCGCAAGAAAAAAGCCGAACAGTCTTGCGACTGTCCGGCTTTGGCAAGGGTTCCCCTGGCGCTCAGAGCCTGGCCAGCCGGCGAATGCCCTCGTCCAGCGTTTCGTCTTTCTTGGCAAAGCAGAAACGCACCACTTTCTGGTCAAAACCATCGCCGTAGAAGGCCGACAGGGGGATGGCCGCCACGCCGATCTCGCGCGTGAGCCATTGGCAGAAATCGGCCTCGGGCAGGTCGCGCTCGGGCACGGCCAGGGTGGAGATGTCCACGCACTGGAAGTAGGTGCCTTGGCTGGGCAGCAGGCGAAAGCGGGTTTTCGCCAGCCCGGCACGGAAACGATCGCGCTTGGCGGCGTAAAAGTCGCTGAGCTGCAAATAGGGCGCCGGGTCGGCCATGTAAGCGGCCAGCGCGTGCTGCATGGGCGTGTTCACGGTGAACACATTGAACTGGTGCACCTTGCGGAACTCGGCCATCATCGGTGCCGGCGCCACCACGGTGCCAATCTTCCAGCCCGTCACGTGGTAGGTCTTGCCGAAGCTGCTGACGATGAAGGCCCGGCCCGCCAGGCCGGGAAAGCGCGCCGCGCTCTGGTGCTGCTGGCCGTCGAACACCATGTGCTCGTACACCTCATCGCTGATCAGCAGCACGTCGGTGGGCGCCAGGATTTCTTCGAGTCGGCGCATCTCCGCCTCGCTCCAGACCATGCCGCTGGGGTTGTGCGGGCTGTTGATGAGGATGGCCCGGGTGCGTGGGGTGATGGCCGCTGAGATGGCGTCGAAGTTGGGCCGGAAGGTACCGGGCGTGAGCGGCACGCGCACCACCACGCCCCCGGCCAGTTCAATGTTGGGCACATAGCTGTCGTAGCAGGGCTCCAGCACGATCACCTCGTCGCCCGGGTGCACCACGGCCAGAATGGCCGTGAGGATGGCCTGGGTGGCGCCGGCGGTGACGGTGATCTCGGTGTTGGCGTCGATCTCCAGCCCGTACAGAGCCCGCACCTTGTCGGCCATGGCCTGGCGCAAGGCCGGCACGCCCGGCATGGGGGGGTACTGGTTGTGGCCGGCGCGCATGGCGGCGTCCACGGCGTCCAGCAGGCGCGGGTCACAGGCGAAATCGGGGAAACCTTGGCCCAGGTTCACCGCGTGGTGCTCGGTGGCCAAGGCCGACATGACGGTGAAGATGGTGGTGCCCACCTGGGGCAGACGCGAGACAAGGGCAGGGGTTCGGTCAGCGGGGCGCATGAATGGCAGGGGATCAAATGTCGTATTCGTCGGGCGAGCCGGCCATGGCTCGCATGATCAAGGCGCGGTTCAGGCGGTCGCTCAGCAATTCGGCGAAGCGCAGCACGAAGTGGCGCAGGTAGGTGCCGCGCTTGAAGGCCACGCGCGCCAGGTTGTGCCCGAAAAGCTGGGCCGCTGGGCGCGCCACCAGGCCGGGCGTCAGGTTCTCGCCCTGCATGGCCATCTCGGCCACGATGCCCACGCCCATGCCCAGCTTCACGTAGGTCTTGATCACGTCAGAGTCGATGGCCTCCAGCACGATGTTGGGCTGCAGGTGGCGCAAGGCAAATGCCTGGTCGATGCGGGTGCGGCCGGTGAAGCTGGGGTGGTAGGTGATCAGCGGCTGCTGGGCCAGGTCTTCCAGGGTGATGCGCTCGCGCTCCACCAGCGGGTGATCGAACGGCAGCACCAGCACGTGCTGCCACTCGTAGCAGGGAAGGGTGACCAGCTCGGGGTAGTTCACCAGCGACTCGGTGGCCATGCCGATCTCGGCCACCTCGTCCATCAGCATGCGCGCCACCTGATCGGGCGAGCCCTGGTGCAGGCTGATGCCCACCTTGGGGTAGGCCTGCCGCAGCGCGGCCACCGGGCCGGGCAGCACGTAGCGCGCCTGGGTGTGCGTGGTGGCAATGCTCAGCGTGCCGCTGTCCTGGGCCGAGTACTGCTCGCCAATGCGCTTGAGGTTGTTCACCTCGCGCAGGATGATGTCGATGCTCTTGAGCACCTGCTGCCCGGGCTCGGTGACGCGCTTGATGCGCTTGCCATGCCGGGCAAAGATTTCAATGCCCAGCTCGTCCTCCAGCTCAATGATGGCCTTGGACACGCCGGGCTGCGAGGTGTGCAGCGCCTTGGCGGCTTCGGTGAGGTTCAGGTTGCGGCGCACCGCTTCCTGCACGAACTTGAACTGGTGCAGGTTCATGGGGCGTTCTCCAGTGCCATTTCGGCCAGCAAGGCCGTAAGGCGGGGGTTTTCGCCAGCGGTGGGCAATTGCTCGAACGCCACGCCGGGGTGCCGGGACCGAAGTTCGGTCAGCAGCACCGGCAGGTCTTCTCGTGCGTGTTTTCCCATGCCAAAGAACAGCGGCAGCACCCGAACGTGAGTGGCCCCGCGGTCGATCAGCCCAGCCGCTGCCGTGGGCATGTCGGGTTCGCTGAGTTCCAGGTAGGCGCAGGCCACCAACGCCTGCGGGTCGCGGGCGGCGATCGCCCGTGCCACCGCCTCCACCGGCTCGCGCCACAGCGGGTCTCTGGACCCATGGGCAAACACCATCACACCGAGCATTGCGTCACCTCTTCAAAACCAGCCAGCCGAAGGCCCCGAGAGAGACCAGGGAATAGATCAGCGCGGGTGAGGCCGCGGCCAGCCAGGGTTGCCATTGGTTGAGGTTGCCGATGTAGCCAAACACGTTGTTGAGCAGGAAGAAGCTGATGCCGATCATCACGCCGCCAAACACGTAGCCGGTGATGCTGCCCGACCGGAAGTGCAGGTAGGCAAAGGGCAGGGCCAGTACCACCATCACCAGGCACGACAGGGGGTAGAACACCTTGCGCCAGAACTCGATCTGGTAACGCTGCGCGGTCTGGTTGTTGGCCTCCAGGTGCCGGATGTAGGCAAACAGATCGGTGGTGCGCATGCTCTCGGGTTTGAGCAGGGCCACCGACACCATTTCAGCGTTCAGGCTGGTGGGCCAACGGAAGGTCTCCAGCTCTGATCGCGCAATGCGCGCTGATGCCTGCCCGGCGGTGTCGAACTCGCGGCGCTGCACGTCGCGCAGCGTCCAGCTGTCGTCGGCCTCGATCTGGCCGCTTCTGGCGTGCAGCGTGGACACCAGGAAACCCTGGTTGTTGAACTCAAACAGCCGCACGTTGCTCAGTTCGCCCTGCGGCGTCATGGCGCCCACGTTGACCGAGAAGTTGGCGTAGTCCTGTCTTTCCTTCAGCCAGGCCCCGGTCTGGCCCACGCTGATGTTGCCTCTGTACCGGGCCTTCAGCAGCTGGGCGCTTTTGTCGGCCAGCGGGGCGAGGTAGTCACCAAAGGCAAAGGTGATCAGCACAAAGATCACCCCCAGGCCCAACAGCGTGCGCAGTGCCTTCCATGGGCCCAGGCCGCTGGTGCGCAGGATGGTGTATTCCGAGTGCTGGGCCATGCGGGCGAGCACGAACACCGAACCGATCAGCACCGCAATCGGCATCAGCTCGTAAATGCGCCCCGGCACCAGCAGGCCCACGTACAACAGGGCGTGAGGCAAGCCGTACACGAGCGACGGGTCAAGCGCAGAGGCGCGGCCCAGCGAGGGCAACTCGTCCACGAAGTCAAAGAAGAAGAACAAGGAGAGAAACGCCAGCAGCACGAAGGCCACTGCGGCGAACACCTCGCCGTACACCAGGCGGCGGATCGTCTTCATGCTGCGCTCCTCGCTTGGCGCTGGGCAGCCAGCCAGCCTCGCAGGCTCCAGCCGTGGTGGCGCTTGTACAACCAGGCCAGTGACAGCGCGAACACTCCGCCATGCAGCATCAACATGAAGGGCACCAACCCCACCAGCCCGCTGGACACCCAGCTTTGGCCCAGGTTGAGCAGGTTGTAATAGAAGACGAACGCAAACAGCGTGAAGAACAGGTTGCCGCCACGGCCGGCGCGCGGGTTGCCGGTGGTGGTGGCCAAGGCAATGAGCACAAAGTTCACCGCCGTGAGCGACATGCCCAGGCGCCAGCCGAATTCGCCCAGGTTGGCGGCATCGGGCTCTCGCAGCAACGTCCACGATGGGCGCGACTTCAAGGCCTGAGCACCACGTGGGCTGAGGGGCGCGTTGCCGATCTGCGTGCCGTATTCCTCAAACTCACTGACCTTCTGCGTGTCTTCCACCGAGGTTTCCAGTCGCTGCCCGTTGTTCAGCATCAGGAACTGGCGCTCACCCAGCCACTCGATGCGCCCAGATCGGGCTGACGTGACGGTCTCACGGCCATCGTCTTCGACACTGGAGATGAAGATGTTGCGGCCCTCGGTGCCATCGGCGGTGTCTTTGTCAATGAAAAACACCCGGCGTCCGCTGGACGATTCCTGGAACTGCCCGGGCGCGACACGCTCCAGGTCGCCCCGGCGCTCGAAGCGGTCACGCAGGTCATCCACCTGCGCGTTGGCCCATGGCCAGACAAAGAACACCATCAGCGTGATCACCACCAGGATGGGCCAGGCAAATCGCAAGATGGGCGACAAAAATCCCCCCAGCGAGCGCCCGCTGGACAACCAGATGATCATTTCGCTGTCGCGGTACATGCGCGAGAGCGAGAAGACGATGGAGATGAACAGCGCCAGCGTGAGGATGGTGGGCATGCGGCCGATCACGGTGTAACCCAGCACCAGCATGATCTCCTGCGGGTTCACCTGGCCTTGCGAGGCGGCACCGAGCGTGCGAATCAGCAGCATGGTCAGCACGATGGTGAACAGCACCACCAGCGTCGCCCCGAAGCTGCGCGCCAACTCTTTGCGAATAGAGGAATGGAATAACATTGATCGAGAAGGAAAACACGATTATGGACTTTGAACTGAAATCCCTTTCCGTGGCGCAGGCCGCCACGCTCGCGGTCGATGCCTTGGTGGTGCTGGTGCCCGAATCCGATCCCAAGGCAGAAGGTGCGCTGGGGCAGTTGATCTCGCAGGCCATTGCCCACAAAGACCTCGACAATGGCCCGGGCCAGTTGGTCAGCGCCTATCGCCCGGCGGACATCAAGGCTGCCCGCCTGGTGTTGGTGCGCGCCGGTGATGGCAATGCCAGCGCGGTGCGAAAGGCCGTGTCGGGTGCCATTGCCAGCTTGAAACACCCGAGCGTGCAGAAGCTCGCGTTGGTCACCAGCCTGCTGACCCTGAGCGAAGACGCCGTGCGCGCCGCCATGGTGGCCCTGGCCGATGCTTCTTACAGCTACACCACCACCAAACCCAGCGCCAAGCCGCGCCACCTCGGCAAGGTGGTGGTGGGCGTGGCCGATGCGGGCGCTGTGCGCGCCGGTTTCGAGGCCGGGCGGGCCACCGTGGCCGGTGTTGAATTCGCCAAAGAGTGGGCCAATCGCCCCGGCAACCACGCCACGCCGACGCACCTGGCCGATGCCGCCAAACAACTCGCCAAGAAGCCCGGCATTCGCGTAGACGTGCTGGGCCCCAAGCAGGTGGCGGCCCTTGGCATGGGGGCATTTCTGGCGGTGGCCCAGGGCTCAGAGGAGCCTCTGCGCTTCATCGTGATGCACTACCAGGGGGCAGCCAAATCCCAGGCGCCCGTGGTGCTGGTGGGCAAAGGCATCACCTTCGACACCGGTGGCATTTCGCTCAAGCCCGGCGCCGAGATGGACGAGATGAAGTTCGACATGGGGGGCGCCGCCAGCGTGTTGGGTACCTTCGCGGCCCTGGCCGAACTCAAACCCGCCATCAACGTGGTGGGCCTCATTCCCAGTTGCGAGAACATGCCCGACGGTCGCGCCATCAAGCCCGGTGACGTGGTGCGCAGCATGAGCGGTCAGACCATCGAAATCCTCAACACCGACGCTGAGGGCCGGCTGATCCTCTGTGATGCGCTCACCTACGCGGCGCGCTTCAAGCCCCGCAGCGTGGTGGACATTGCCACCCTCACGGGTGCCTGCGTGATCGCCCTGGGGGCGGTGCGCAGTGGCCTGTTCAGCCCCCGCGACGAGCTGGCGCAGGCGCTGCAGCAAGCGGGCGACAAATCGGGCGACCTGTGCTGGCGCATGCCACTGGATGACGAGTACGCCGAGGGCCTCAAGTCCAACTTTGCCGACATGGGCAATGTGGCGGGCAGGGCCGGTGGGTCCATCACCGCTGCCAAGTTCCTGCAGAAGTTCACCGCCGATCTGCCCTGGGCGCACCTGGACATCGCCGGCACGGCCTGGAAGAGTGGTGCCGCCAAGGGCGCCACCGGCCGCCCCGTGCCACTGTTGGTGCAATACCTGCTGGACGAGGCCCAGCGCGACGCTGGTGCGCCAGCAAGCGCCAAGCCCCGCGCCCGGGTCAAGGCGAAGGCATGACGCGCGAGGTCGCTTTTCACTTCAACGCGCCCGACAAGGTGGGCTACGCCTGCCGCCTGCTTCGCAAGGCCTATCGCAGTGGGGCGCGCCTGTGGGTGAGGGCACCAGCTGATCTGCTGGGCCCCCTCGACACCGCGCTGTGGACGCAAATTCCAGGTGAATTCATTCCGCACAGCCGCCCTGGCGATGCGCAGGCGGTGCGAGAGCGATCGCCCATTCACCTGGACACCGAAGTGCATGCGGATGCGTCGCGCGAGGTATTGGTGAACCTGTGCAGCGACCTGCCACCCAATGCGGACGCCTATCAGCGGGTGATCGAGGTGGTCACCCTGTCTGAGGCCGATCGGGAGGCCGCCCGTCAACGGTGGCGGCATTACAAAGCCAATGGCGTCGAGCCCTTGCGCCACGATCTCAAGCTGTCGTCTTGAGATGGGCGCGGGCTGGGTGCCTGCATGCTCTTGGCTAATGTGGCATTCGCGCGATGATTGCCCGCTGGAAAACCCTTGTTGTGCGGGATTCCAGCCCTGAAATGGCCAATTGGGCGCGGGAATTGGAGTATCTTTGTGCCGTGGAGAAACAATATACGCTCCGCGCAATTCATTCATCCTTCCCGAGGAACCTATGCAACTGAAACTCAAACTGGCCGTCATCTCCGCGGCCGTTGTGCTTGCCGCTTGCGGCAAAAAAGAGGAAGCTGCTCCCGCGCCTGCCGCAGCCCCTGCGGTTGAAGCTCAGGTCGTCAAGATTGGTCACGTCGGTCCCACCAGCGGCCCGATTGCCCACCTTGGCAAGGACAACGAAAACGGTGCGCGAATGGCCATTGAGGAGCTGAACGCCGCTGGCCTGTCGATGGGCGGCAAGCCCGTGAAGTTCGAACTGCTGGCCGAAGACGACGGCGCCGATCCCAAGCAAGGCACCGCCGCCGCCACCAAGCTGGTGGACGCCAAGGTGGCGGGTGTGATCGGCCACCTGAACTCTGGCACCACCATCCCGGCTTCGCAGATCTACAACGACGCCGGCATCCCGCAAATCTCCCCGTCTGCCACCAACCCCAAGTACACCCGTCAGGGCTTCGCCGGCGCCTTCCGCGTGGTGGCCGATGACGTGCACCTGGGCGGCACGCTGGGCAAATACGCCATCGAGACCCTCAAGGCCAAGAACGTGGCCGTGATCGACGATCGCACCGCTTATGGCCAGGGTGTGGCCGATGAGTTCGAGAAGGGCGTGATCGCCGCGGGCGGCAAGGTGGTGGGCCGTGAGTTCACCAACGACAAGGCCACCGACTTCAACGCCATCCTGACCACCTTGAAGGCCAAGAAGCCCGACGTGGTGTTCTTCGGCGGCATGGACGCCGTGGCCGGCCCGATGCTCAAGCAAATGAAGCAACTGGGCATCAACGCCAAGTTCATGGGCGGCGACGGCATCTGCACCACCGAACTGCCCAAGCTGGCTGGCGACGGCATCGGCGACGACCAGGTGTTCTGCGCAGAAGCCGGTGGCGTGGAAGGCGAAGAGAAGGCGGGCATGGACAAGTTCCGCGCCGACTTCAAGGCCAAGTTCGGTGCTGACGTGCAGGTGTACGCCCCGTACGTGTACGACGCTGTGAAGGTGATGGCCAACGCCATGGTCACCGCTGGCTCGGCCGACCCGAAGGTGTACCTGCCGGCGCTGAAGGCCACGAACTACAAGGGCGTGACCGGCAACATCGCCTTTGACGAAAAGGGCGACATCAAGAACGGCGCCCTGACCCTGATGACCTACAAAGCTGGTGCCCGCACCACGATCGCGGTCATTCGCTGATCCGCTTCGCGCAAGAGAAAGGCTGCCCCCGGGCAGCCTTTTTTTATTGGCAGTCTTGAAAATGCCTTAGGACCGACCGGTGCCAGCCCGGGATGGCGCAGGCCGAGCCGCCGGGGGAGTGCGCGTTGATGGCCGAGGTAGGCACTCGGTGCCCGGAGCGCACACCAAGTTGGGCTAGGTCTGGGGTGAGGGCGCCGGTTGGCTCACCGGCGGCTGGCGGCCCCTGCCAGCCGGTGGCAGGGGCAAGCCTGAGGGGCGCTGGTTCAGGTGAGCGCCAGCGACATCCAGGGGAAGATGGCCACCAGCAGCAGCACCAGCAGCATCACACCCACGAAGGGGAGCGAGCCGGCGAAGATGCTTTCCACCGAGACCTTGGGGTCGTTGAGGGTGGACTTGACGGTGAACACCGAGATGCCAAAGGGCGGCGTGAGCAGACCAATTTCCACCGCCAGCACGGTGAGCACGCCGAACTGGATGAGGTTGAAGCCGAGGTCGGCCGCGATCGGCACGGCCACGGGCGTCATGATCAGCAGGATGGAGCTGCTGTCCAGGATCATGCCGAGCAGCAGCAAGATCAGCACATAGACCAGCAGGAAGCCGTAGGGCCCGAAGCCGCTGTCTTGCACCAGGTCGCTGATGGCCACTGGCACGCCGGCCACGGAGAGCATGCGGCTGTAGAAGCCTGCGGCCACCAGCAGGATCAAGATGCCCACCGACACCGCGCCGGTTTCGGTGAGCACGCGCCACAGGTTGCTGCCGCCCAGCTTGCGCCGCAGGATGGCGATCACGAAGGCGCCGAAGGCGCCCACGCCGCCCGCTTCGGTGGGCGTGAAGAAGCCGGTGTAGAGGCCACCCAGCACCAGGGCCACCAGGGCGGCAATCGGCACCAGTTTGCCCAGCATCTCGCCGGTGCTCAGCATGCGCACGGTGCTGCGTTCGGCCGCAATCGCGGCCTGGCGCTTGAGGTCAAACACCAGGTGCGGGGTGAAGCGGGCCATGAGCATGATCATCACGGCAAAGGCCACCGCCAGCAGAAAGCCCGGGATGACGCCGGCCACGAACAAGGTGCCGATGGACTGCTCGGCCAGCACGCCGTAGATGATCATCAGCAGGCTGGGCGGGATCATCATGCCCAGCACCGAGCTGCCGGCCACCGTGCCGGCGGCGAAGCTGGTGCGGTAGCCGTGGCGCGCCATTTCGGGCACGGCCACGCGGGTGAACACCGCCGCCGAGGCGATGGACACGCCGGTCACGGCGGCGAACACCGTGTTGGCGGCCACCGTGGCCACGCCCAGGCCGCCCCGGATGCGGCGCAGCATGGCCTCGGCCACGTCAAACGTGTCCTTGCCTACGTTGGCAATGGACACCAGCAAGCCCATGAGCACGAAGAGCGGGATGGTGGCGAAGATGTAATCGGCCACGCCGTTGTAGGCCGACAGGTACAGCAGGCGCATGGCCATTTCCAGGTCTTCGCGCATCAGCCAGATGCCGGCGAAGCCCACGGCGGTGAGGGCCACCGCGATGTGCAGGCCAATGAGCACCAGAAAAACCAGGGCTCCGATCAGGAGCCCGCCCAGGGCGAGTTCGCTCATGCGGAAGCTCCTTGAACGGTGGGTTGGCGCAGCAAAGACGGGATGCAGCCGAGGTAGGCCACGGCGGCCACGGCTGAGCCCAGCACGATCAGCGCGCGAAAGGGCCAGGTCACCACGGTGAACACGCCTTGCACGCCCATGTATTCCTTGGTCTGGTAGGCCTCGGCCAGCTCGGGCCAGGCAATGGCGGCGAGGGCCGCGAAGAGCAGCGCACCGACCACCACGTTGAACACGTCGAGCGCCTTCACCGCCGACGTGGAGCGCTTGGCGATGAACTGCAGCAGGAAGTCGCTGCGCGTCATGCGGCCTGAACAGACGGCGGACGCCAACTGCAGGAAGACGATGGAGGCCACCGAGCGGGCGGCGAATTCGGCCACGCCAGTGATGGGGGCGTCGAAGAAGTTGCGGCCCAACACGTCGGCCACCACCAGCAACATCATGGCGAAGATCCAGACGGTGCCGATGGCGGCCAGCACGTTGGCCAGCCCTTGCAGGGGATTGGTCAGGCCGGCGACCGCGGGGGTTTCGCTGGCGAAGTCAGGTTCGTTGTTCACGGTTCACCCGCAGGAGGTGGGTCAAAAAATCCGCCGCTGGCGCGTGGGCCAAGCGGCGGAGGGCTGTCCCTGAGAAATGTTGTGGTGGGGGCGTATCAGGGCTTCAGCGGTTCTGGGCTTCCCAGTCGCGCAGCGGCTTCACGCCACGGGCGCGCAGCTCGTCGAAGTAGGCCTTGAGCACTTGCTTGCCGCCGTCGCCGGTGGTTTGCAGCCAGGGCGCCACCAGGTTGGGCAGGCTGTTGACCCACTTGGCCTTCTCGGCCTGCGGCAGCTCGGTGATCTGCAGGCCGGCGGCCTTCATGGTGTCGAGCGCGGCATTGGCGGTTTTGGTGACGTGCTGGCCGTGGGCCTTTGAGGTGGCCTTGCCGGCTTGGAGCATGGCGTCTTGCACCTCCTTGGGCAGCTTGTCGAAGAACTTCTTGTTCACCGCCACGCTGCCGAAGTACATGGCGCCAATGTCGATGCGGGTGAGGTGCTTGGCCACTTCGTACACGCGGGCCGGGCCGATGCCGCTGGCAAACGACAGGGCGCCCTGGGTCACGCCGGTCTGGATGTTGGTGTAGTAGGTGGTGAGCGCGCCGTCCACCGGGGTGGCGCCGGTGTCGCGCAGCCAGTTGGCCGAGGTGCCGGGCGCGTTGATGCGCTTGTTTTTCAGCGCCTCCATGTTGGTGACGGGGAAGTTGGCGTAGATGTCGTAGCTGTCGGTGATCAGCGACGACAGCGGCACCATGTTCTGCGCGGCCCAGCTGTCTTTCAGGGCGGGCACCGTGGCGTTGAGCTTGTCGAAGATTTCGATGAGCTGCTCATGGTTGGTGGTGGCGAACGGGGTGAAGTAGGTCACGTTCTGCAGCGGCATGGCGGAGTTTTCCCACACCGTGCCCACCATGCCCACGTCCACGATGCCGTCGCGCACGGCGGCGCGGGTGTCGGTGAACTTGTAGAGGGTGCCACCGTAGTTTTCGCGCCAGCGCACCTCGTATTTGCCGCCGCCTTCCTTGAGGATGCGGTCCACCTCGGGCTGGAACACCTCCTTCATGGCGAAGGCCCAGATGTTGGTGGTGGGGTGGCTGGAGCCGATGTTGACGGTGACGCGCTGCTGCGCGAAGGCCGAACCGACGGTGACCGTGGCCCCGAGCGCGACCAGGCTGGCCATGGCGAATTTCGTGATCTTCATGTTGTCTCCTCGGTGGGTGGTTATGGCTGTGGCTGTGGGTTCAGCCGGGTTGGCGTGATGCCGGTGTTCCCGCACCGGCCTTATCGAACAGGGTGGGTGACTGCCTCATGGCTTGCGGGTGGCCTTCTTGCGGGCCGCGGCCGGCGCTTCGGCGGTGGGGGCGAACAACTCGCGGCTGGCGATCAGGTAGGCGCGCACGCGGTCGCGCACCAGGGCTTCGTCGTAGCCCTCGTGCTGGGCTTCGCTGTAGACGTCTTGTGCGTAGATCCAGCGCCGCATGGTGATGTAGAAGAAGCCACCGTGCAGGCCCATGAGCAGCTCCATCTCGCGCTCGCTGGGGCGTGCGCGGCTGACCAGGTTGCGGAACCGGCGCGTCTCGCGGATGAGGCGTGGAAACAGGCGCACCCGCAGCATGGCGAAGAAGCGGTCGGTGATGGTGTGGTCGCTCAGGCCCGAGAACACCAGGATGCGCACGAACTCTTTGGAGAGCGTGATGTTCACGTACTCGGCGTAGAAGGCGGTGAGCTTGTCTTCCACGCTGATGTCGGGGTCATCAAGCAGGTCGTCCCACTCGGCGCGCCAGCGGCCCTCGAACACCTCAAGGTACACGCGGTCCACCAGCGCCTGCTTGGTGGGGAAGTAGTGGTAGAGCAGGGCGTGGGTCACGCCAATGCTGCGCGCCAAGTCGCGCAACTGGCCGCCGAAGCCGTGTTCGGCGAAGAAGGCAATGGCGCCGTCGAGGATGTGCCGCTCGCGTTCGGCCACGCCCATGCGCCGGCGAGCAGGGGTTTCAGGGGTCACGGATTCGGGTTGGGCGACCTGCTCAGGGTTTGTCTGGATGCGCACACTATTTACCCAGTGGTCAATGATTCGTACCATTGTTAACCGCCTGGTAAACAAAAACACCCGTGAAAACCCGAGGATCCAAGACATGGAATTGACAGGAGACATCCTGATCGCCGCACCGCGTGAGAAGGTGTGGGCAGGACTCAATGACCCAGAGGTGCTGGTGCGCTGCATCCCGGGCTGCGAGGCCATGGAGGCCACCAGCCCCACCGAACGCACCGCCCGTGTGGCCGTGAAAGTGGGTCCGGTGCGGGCGCGCTTTGTTGGCCACATTCGCATGGAGGACGTGCGCGCGAACGAGGGCTGCACGCTGAACTTCGAGGGCTCAGGCGGTGCGGCCGGCATGGCCAAGGGCCACAGCAATGTGGTGCTGGCCGACGAGGCTGGCGGCACGCGCCTGAGCTACACCACCCAGGCCTCGGTGGGTGGCAAGCTGGGGCAGGTGGGCGGCCGCATGATTGATGCCGCGGCCAAGCAGATGGCCGACCAGTTCTTCTCCGCCTTCAATGGCCTCATGGCCGAGCCGGCGGGCGCAGCGGCAGCCGAGCCCGAAGCCCCCGCAGCGGTCGAGGCACCAACCCCGGCGGCGGCACCAGAGGCGGGCGCGTCTTCGCCGGCGGTCGCCCCGGCCACCCCCTCCTTCACCC
>Ga0255140_1000030_pt1 | contig 66710 bp, 56 predicted proteins | sample Law_Colum_RepC_8_FD_188547 | JGI IMG/M metagenome (GOLD analysis project Ga0255140, IMG submission 188547) | Freshwater microbial communities from St. Lawrence River, New York, United States - Law_Colum_RepC_8d | ecosystem: Environmental > Aquatic > Freshwater > River | place: USA: New York...
ATCGAAACCTCCACCGTGGCACTGGCGAAGGCAATCACGGCATACACCGGAAGTCGCACCAGCGGATACAGAGCGGGCAGCACTGTGAGCAGCCATGCCACTGCCGGGCTGTAGCCCAGAGAACGGGCCATGGCCACACGCCGCTGGGGGTCACACTGTGGCAGCGCCGCCAGCGCCATGAGCAGCAGAAAAGGGATCTCCTTGATGAGCAGCCCCAGCATCAGGCTAAGCCCCAAGGGGTCGTTGACGATCAGAGCGTCGGGCGGGCGCGTCCACCCGCTGATCTGCGGCGAGACCAGGCGTGCCAGCAGACCGGCAGGTGCAATCAGAAAGGCCAGCCCGAAGGCAGCGGCAGCATGGGGAATGGCCAGCAGAGGGGCGACGAGCCGGCGGATCCAGCGTTCCAGCCCCGACCCGGAGATGCCGGCCAGAAACATCATCACGATGCTCAGTGCCAGCAGGGGCGTCAGAACGCCTGCCTGCAGGCTGACCAGAACGCTGTCGCTCAGCCCCGGACTGGCGAACAGTGCCTGCCAGTGCTGCAGCGTGAAGGAGTTGCCACCCAGCACCGGCAGATAGCCGAAGGCCGGCAGTACAGTCAGACCAACGCCAAGCCCTACGGGCAGCGTCAGCAGCGCGATGACAAGCCAGGGCGCGGCACGCAACAACACCTCAGCGTGCTCCGTAACGCGCCAGCCAGGCTTGTTCCAGCGCTTCCATCCAGGTCGGATGGGGCTCGCGAAGCGACACGCCCAGCGCCTCGGGAGGCAGGGTGGCAACGCCGGGGTCGATGCGCGCGAAGCGCTCGCGGTCTTCCGGGTTCAGCGCCGCCATGCTCAGTACCGTGGTGCTGCCCATGACCTCGGGCGCGTATGCCCGCGCCTGCGCCTCTGGCGAAAGCAGATAATTGGCTGCCACCATGGCCCCGGCCTTTGCGGGTGCATTGAAAGGTATGGCGAGGAAGCTGACATTGCCGATACTGCCTCCGCTGGGAACATAGGTACGCACGGAAGGCGGCAGTTCGCCAGCCAGAATGCCCGCACTCGCCTCAGCCGGACTGAACGAGAACGCCAGCACAATCTCGCCGTCCCCCAGCATGCGCCGCAGCTCGCCGCCATTGCCGGGGAAACTGCGGCCGCTGCGTAGCAGCGTAGGATGCAGTGCGTCAAGGAACGCCCACAGCGGGGCACTGACCTCGTCAAACCGCGCCGGGTCCACTGCCTTGTAGAGAGCAGCGGAATCGCCCGCCAGCTCCAGCAGCGCCTGCTTCAGAAAGGTGGACCCGAGGAAGTCGGGCGGACGCGGATAAGTGAATCGTCCCGGGTTGGCTACACTCCACGCCAGAAGCGCCGGCATGGAGTGCGGGGGCTCAGGCAGCAGCGCCGCGTCGTGATAGAACACCAGCTTTGAGCGTGTCCACGGCGACTCGTAGCCTTCCACTGGAATGGTGAAGTCCTCGCGCATCTCGGGGAAGCGTTCAGCCTCCACCAGCGCGAAATTGGGCAGGGACTCGGCGAAGGGCCCGAACAGCAGGTCGCTGGCCTTGAGTGCGGCGAAATTCTCGCCATTGACCCACAGCAGATCGGCACTGCCCTGCTCCTCATTGCCTGCCATGCGTTCCGCGACGATGCGCGACACGGACTCGGCCGTGTCGCCAATCTTCACGTGTTGCAGCGTCACCCCGAACTGCGCCTGCAGCTGCTCGCCCGCCCAGACGATGAAACCATTGATCTGCGGGTCGCCGGCCCAGGCATGGAAATAGACCGTCTGCCCGCGCGCCTCTGCCAGTACGGCGTCCCAGTCCTGCGGGTCGGGCGTGGCGGCACGCGCAGAACCCGTCATCAGGGCCAGCACGCTCAGCAGCAGGACGGGCATTCTCATGAGTGCGTGGCCGTCGCAGTGCAAGTAGCAGATTCCTGATCGGCAGTGTCGGCGCCCGAACGGGCCAGGACACCATGGCGACGCGCACGCCGCTCCCGGTAGAGGCCGTCCAGCACCTTGCCCAGTACCTCCTCATGGAAGCGGTCACAGCCAATGCACAGGTTCTGATAGGGCCGGCCATCGGGACTGGTGGTGTGAGATGCCTCCAGAAAACGTGCTTCGCTCCAGCCGTGGGCAAGCCCCATCTTTTCGGGAGCACCGGCATTGATGGCCTGAATGGCTGGCTGTGAAGCCAGATGATCGAGAATCTCGAGCAGCGGCTCTTCCGTCAGATTGCCCAGAGGGTGTGCGGTCTTGAGACAGCAGGGATAGACATCGCCGGTCGGGTCAATGGACACCTCCGATCCTGCCTGGCCATGGTTCAGAAAATTCAGTCCGCCAGACCAGGCGTTGCAGAAGTTGTCTTCAAGCGTGGCCGTGGAGAGCCCGTTCTGCCAGGCACGGCCCCGGGGCCAGAGCTTGCCGATCCAGGCGTCTTCCGTCGCCCCGAACATGTTGAAGTACGCCGGACCGGTGCCATCCTCGAGGCGCCTGGCCGCGAACAGCGCGGAATTCTGCAGGCCGGCGGCCTGGAACATGGCCAACAGCTTGTCGATGAGTTTCTGACGTTTGTCGCCTTCCATGCCCACGTGGTAGTCGTCCATGCCGGCGATGGAGACGGTGTTGACCCCGAGGGTCAGCAGTTCGTCGAGAATCTTCGGGGTCAGCAAGTCGCCCGTCGTCTGCACAATGACGCGGACGCCCCCTTGTTCCCGATACTTGTCCCGGATGACCTGCAGCGTGGGATACAGCACCCGCTCGCGCACCGGCTCCGTCAATACGTCGCCGCCCGACAAGATGATGCGCCCCGCCCGCTCCACGCCGTCTTCCACGTAGCTCAGACGCGAAGGCAGATTGGCGATGATGCGCGGGGCATTGCGGACAGCCTCGGCCACTACAGCAGCAAGTTCGTCGCGCACATAGGGGCGGAAGCGCTCTTCGTAACAGTGTTTGCAGCGGCGGTGACAATGCCAGCACAACACGTAGTAAATGGACTCCATGACAGCCTCGCTATGGCAAACCTGGTTATTCCAATCCATCCGCTGCGTAGACGTGCAGCATCAGATCACTGTGCTCAGACCACACCGCCTCTTCTGCAAGCAGCGCAAGTCCTTCGTCCCGCTCCGCATCCACCACGTCGCGGGCACCAAATTCGTCGATGTAGAATCCAATTCTATCCTGTGCCACGCCCTCATGCAGACGCGCCACGAGCCATTCCTTGAGTTCTTGCGGAGCCACTCCGGGCTCGCGCCGGATCAGGGCCCGCAGGATTTCCAGTACCGATGCCTCTTCGTCCAGGTTGCTGCTGAATACTTCTTCACGCATGACACTTCTCTCCATTCACGCAGACTCCCTGGCAGGGAGTGCCCTTGAGACCTTTTTGTTACTGTTCATGAGCACAGGATACACAAGGACGACCCCCAGGATGATGCCTGCTCCGAGATAAAATTGCAGATCCAGCTCGCGCTGCTCGCCCAGAATCAGAATCGCGAGAATAATTGCATAGAGTGGCTCCATGTTCACCGCCAACGAAGACGCGTAGGCCGACAGTTGCCTCAGGGCTACCAGTGACAGCGCAAAGGGCAGCAGCGTGCAGGCCACTGCCAGTACCAATATCCAGAACATGTCATTGTTGCCCGGAACTGCCAGCAGCTGGTCTTGTGCAGGCAGCAGCGCACCTGCCTCCCAGGGCGTCCACGGCAGGCCGAAAAGCAGCAGAGTCATCACCAGCGCGAATACGCCACCACCCAGCATCTCCAGCGCAGTGGCACTCAGGGCGTCGGTGCGATGGATGAGGCGCTTGTTCAACGCGGTGAACAGTGCCGCGAGAAAGGCAGACAGGATCGCGACGGCAATGCCTGCATTCATCGTTTCCGGCGTCCCGCCAACAACCAGCGCAACACCCGGCAGCACCAGCAAACCGAGGAGCAACTCCCGGCGCACGAACGGGCGCCCTGTCACCATGGGCTCAATGAAGCACAGACACACGGGTATCAATGCCATGCAGGTGGCAGCCACTGACGCATTGGCGAGCTTTACTGCCGCATAGAACGTCAGCCAGTGCACTGCAACGATCACGCCGACACCAAGAAAGGCCAGCAGATGCCGGCGTGAAAGGCGCAACACGCCGCGCCAGACCCTGGGCAGCAGCAACAACAGCAGACTCACAAGCACCATCCGCCACAGCACCAGCGGCAGGGCAGGCACAGTGATGAGTTTGCCGATAATAGCCGTAAAACCCCAGAGGAAGACGCACAGATGAATCTGCGCCCAGGCAGTGCGTGTGTCGGACATGTTGACCTTGTATCGCGTCGGCCTGCAGGGCGGGCACTGGCAACGCCGCAGGGACGGAAATGTTGGATAGCCTACACCAAAAGACGCCAGAGGACTGCGCCGGCGCACCATGGTCTCTCTCTTTGGGGCAGGCTGGACTCGACACCATTGTGACAGCTTTGCGCTGAGATACGTGCTGTGGTGGATGAACGGCCGAGCAAAAAAAAAGGGTCGCAAGTAGCGACCCCGTAACAACCCGGAAATCCGAGTCTAAAACCTGCCAACTCTCAACATGGCCGGGCGCCTGATCAGGCTCCGCGGATGAAGACGTTGCGCTTGATGCCACCACCAAGCAGTCGTGCCGGCCAGTGGAACGAACTGATGAAAGACACCAGAACCGCCGCCGCATAGGGAATCGCCTGAATCAGCATCACGATGCTCCATATCTGCATGTCGGGATTGCTGTATTCACGGGGAATGAGGCTCAGCATCAGCACTGCAAGACACAGGCTGATCAGCATCAGCAACTCTTCGCGCACGGCTGTCAGCGCCTGCAGTACCGCAGAGGGACGCGCGCACTTCGGCGTTCGCACGAAGGGCATGTCGTCCGTGAACAGACCGCGCAAGGTCGCCAGACCTACCGTATGCGACAGAGCCAGACCAGCAACAGCCGCTGCAAACGTCTGACGCAGGTTCGCCTTCACCCGTGAGCGATACAGGTAAACCATCTTGGAAAGCTTGAATACGAACAGAGAGAGCGGCAGCACAGAGAACATCATCAGCGGCGCGTCGATCTGTGTCGGCGACAGGATCATCGCAACACTCCAGGCTATCGCCGCAAGGTTGAAGATCAGATTGAAGCCATCCGCCACCCAGGGCAGCCATCCAGCCAGGAAGTGATAGCGCTGGCCATTGGTCAGGCGCGAGTCACGATTGCTGAACAGATCCCGGGTATGTCGGCGCAGAATCTGCATCGCGCCGTAAGCCCAGCGGAAGCGCTGCTTCTTGTAGTCGATGAAAGTATCCGGCATCAGGCCACGGCCATAGCTGTAAGAAAGATACATGGCTTCGTAGCCCGCTTCGAAAATGCGCAGACCAAGCTCCGCATCTTCAGTAATGCACCACTCTCCCCAGCCATCGACTTCTTCCAGCGCTGTTCTGCGCACCAGGGTCATGGTGCCGTGCTGGATGATGGCATTACGCTCATTGCGAGTGACCATGCCGATCTCAAAGAAACCGCGGTACTCAGCAAAGCACATGGACTTGAAGGCATTGTCATCGTGATCGCGGTAATCCTGAGGAGACTGCACGATGGCCATCTTCGGATTTTCGAAGGCGCCGATCAGATCGCTCAGCCAGTTTGGCTCTACCTGGTAGTCGCTGTCGATGGCAGCAATGATTTCTGCCTGCGGGTCAGTACGTTCCAGAGCATAGTTCAGTGCGCCAGCCTTGAAACCGGACAAGGGCGCAACATGGAAGAACTTGAAGCGCGCACCGAGTTTCTCGCAATGAATCTGCACAGGCCGCCACACGGCTTCGTCGCGGGTGTTGTTGTCGATCACCAGCACTTCGAAATCTGGATAATCCAGCTTCGCCAGGGCGTCCAGCGTCTCGATCATCATGTCGGCCGGCTCGTTGTAGGCCGGGACATGGACAGACACCTTCGGCGTGCGTGTCATGACAAGCTGCGTGGGCTTGATCTGGCGTCGGCGAGTCATGTACCAGTGCGCTTCCGCCCACTCATGGGCCTCCGTCAGAAGAATGGTTACGACACCGAGCATGCCGATTACCAGCAGGATGCCGACGATGGTGGACGTAATGGTCAAATACTGCTGCGAATAGTCATAGATGATCCAGACCAGCACGGTGGCGGTGACAGACGCCACCAGAGCCATCAGGCCGTAGCCCTTGGTCTTGAGCGCCTTGCTGTTGATACCGAAGATGCCCAGCAGAATCACGGATGTCAGGATTGAGATTGCAGCCAGAACTTCCCAGCCCGGAGTGCGCACAATGGGTTCGGCGAAGGAGAACTTCGGATTGCGCTCCACGTCATAAACGCCCCAGTAGGCACCTACGCCACCTTCATTCTCGGCTTTCCATGGCTGATCGAAAGCCTCCATGAGGAAATACTCATAGTCCAACTCAGTCGCACGGTGCAGGAATCGGCGCAGAAAAAGAGCCTCATTGGCTTCGCTCGCCACGGCCGCCTCTCTGGTGCGCCCATCCGAAGGCCAGCCTACTTCCCCGATGAGAATCTCCTTGTCAGGAAAGGCGGCTTCCAGTTGCTCCATCTTGTCTACGATATAATCCACCGCGATATCGACGTCGATACCTTCCCAGTAGGGCAGCATATGGACGGTGATGTAGTCGACGTGGTCAGCCAGCTCGGGATAGTGGAGCCAGACGTGCCATGGCTCGGCAGTGCTTACAGGCACATTGACTTCGCGACGGACACGATCCATCAGCACACCAAGATCTGTGGCACTGAATTCGCCACGCAGGATGGTTTCGTTGCCCACCATCACGCTGGTGACATTCGTGCTCGCGTTGGCAAGCGTGATGCCGGCCTGGATCTCATCTTCATTGATGATGGTGTCCATCCCCAGCCAGATGCCTGTCACGACATCCATATCATAGTCGCGGGCAATATTCGGAATGTCTGCCAGACTGCGCTGGCTGGAATAGGTTCTCAGCGCACGCGTCTTGCCCGCCAGCAATTCGACGTCCTCGCGGATCTCTTCAGTGGAGGGCATGACGTTGTAAATGGCGTTCTGGCCTTTCTGGAAAGGCGAAAATGCAAATCCACTGATCTCTTCAGGCCAGGGCACGACTTCGGTGGGGCGATTTACCATCGCCCAGATGAAAAAGGTAACTATTGCGAACAACAAAGCGACGAACAGAGTCGATATACGCATATTTCCTATGGTTCAGAAAAAAATTGGGAGGGGGAGACAAACGGCGCGCATGTTATTGTTACGCCCCATGTCCGTCAATAGATGGAAAAGAAATATATTTTCGCTTTGCAGGGCATTAAAAACTTTTGAAATGGCACGAATTTTCCCGGCCCGCACCAAAGACATGCATTGCACCAAAAAAGCACATTTCAAGGAATTTCGCACCGAATGAGACCTCTGAATATCGTAATTTCCACGTTGAAAAACGAATTGCACAAGGAACCATCAAAACAATGCAAAAACTCTTCCTCTTACTGATTTTCGCAGCTTTTTCTTGCAGCAGTATGAATGCCAGTGCAGAGCGTATCGAAATTACACTGGCTGACTCTTCAACACTGGCATTGTTCCGAATTCTTCCAGATGCCATTCCGGCAGAAGGCGCCCCGCTCGTCATCCTCATGCCTGGCGGCTCCGGAGATGAAGCGCTGGCCCGCGATCTGCATTTCTGGCTGGGAGAAGAACTGGCGCAACGCGGGTGGGCGGTGGCTGTCCCGGTATCGCCCAATGGCCGCTCCTTTCGGGGCGCAAACAACGCCTTGATCCCTCTGTTGATTGAAAAATTGCAGGAAGACCCCCTCATTTCTGACGGAAAAGTACTGCTGGCCGGCATTTCCAATGGCGGAATGTCCGCGCTCGAAGTCGCTTCGCTGTCTCCGGAACGCTATCTCGGGATCATGGCGGTGCCGGCACTGGTACCGGAACGACTGAATGTCGCCGCCCTGGAAGGCATGCCGATCTATCTGCGGATAGGTGACCAGGACGAAATGAACTGGATGAATCGTTTCGAAGAAACCCGCGCCTCCCTCGAGTCTGCCGGCGCGGTGGTGGATGCCGGACTGGTCTTCATGGCCCCCCACATGTTCTCCATGGAATGGGAGACATTGGACCCCTGGCTGATAACTCTATTGCAGAGTCACTGATCAGAAATTGGTGGCCACAAGCGGACTGGTTTCGGCGTCGTAATCGATTCCAGTCACGCCGAAACCGAACAACTTGAGAAACTCGGTGTTGTAACCTGCAAAATCTGTAAGCTCAAAAAGATTGCTTTCGTTCACCTGGTCCCAAAGCGCTTCCACACGCTGCTGCACGACCGGATTCAGTTCTTTCTCATCCACCCGCAAACGTCCTGCCGCATCCAGCCGGGGCGTTGCGGTGTAAAGACATTCTGAGAACAGACGCTGTATCTGCTCCATACAGCCTTCGTGTGTGCCGTCTTCCTTCATCACCTTGAAAAGTATGGACAGATAAAGCGGCATGACAGGAATAGCTGAACTAGCCTGAGTAACGACTGCCTTTAGCACGGCCACCCGGGCCTCTCCATTGACAGCTGCAAGGCTGCGGCTGATCGCTCCGGCAGCGCGATCCAGGTCTTCCTTGGCTTTGCCAATCGTGGCATGACCGTAAATTGGCCAGGTCAGCTTGTCGCCCAGGTATGTATACGCGACGGTTTTGCAGCCGTCGGCCAGCAAGCCTTGCTGTTGCAATGCAGCCATCCACAATTCCCAATCTTCGCCGCCCATCACCTTTACTGTGGCAGCGATTTCTTCTGGACTTGCAGGTTCCACGGAGATCGGGCTGATCTTGTGAGTATCGGTATTGAGATTCTTGACGGTATACGCACTGCCGATGGGCTTGAGGACCGAGGAATACACTTCCCCTGTGACGGGATCCGTGCGCCGGGGAGCAGCAAGGCTGTAAACCACCAGATCTATCTTGCCCATGCTGGATTTTGCTATTTCCATCACCTGCTCCTTGCAGGCAGCGGAGAAAGCATCGCCGTTGATGGTATGAGCGAACAAGCCGGCCTCTGCAGCCGCTTCATGGAGTGCCGAGGTGTTGTAATAGCCAGCCGATGCCGTCTTGGTGTCCGTGGGTGGCTTTTCAAAGCAGACACCCAGGGTACTGGCGCCGGTTCCGAAGGCAGCAGCAATCCGGGAAGAAAGCCCGTAACCAGTGGAGCATCCAAGAACCAGCACGTTCTTCGGTCCGTGGGCAACAGGAAGCTGCGCTCGAGTATGGGCAATCTGCTCATGTACATTGGCAGCACACCCTTGCGGATGCGCATTGATACAGATGAATCCTCGAACTTTTGGCTTGATGATCATGAATCTTCCTGTTTTCCGGTCTTTAGCGTGTAAATTATGGCCCCGCTCAAATGAGCGTCCCCAGGCGAAGGCGGCCATTATAGTGCTGATTGCTGCCTTGACAACACCCGTTTAAACCGGCATAGTGCCGCGTCTAAAATTCGGCTGGCGAATGCATTTTATTCGCCTTCCTGACCGGAACAAACCCGGAGCAGGACTCGCCGCAAACCCTGTTTCGTATTGAACTGCATATGCATCAAGGAGCATCAGTTGGCCAATTCTGCACAAGCTCGTAAGCGCGCCCGTCAAGGTGAAGTCCGTCGTCGTCACAACGCAAGCTTTCGTTCGATGGTTCGCACCTATCTGAAGAAAGTGATAGCTGCCATCCAGACAGGCGACTATGACAAGGCTACTGTTGCGTACAACAGCGCCGTACCAGTCATCGACAGAATGGCCGACAAAGGCATCATTCACAAAAACAAGGCTGCTCGTCACAAGAGCCGTCTGAATACTGCGATTCTGGCGCTCAAAGCAGCCTGATTTGGTTGCTCGAAACCGGACTCAAAAAAAACCGGCTGCTTGCCGGTTTTTTTATTGCTGACGATTGGTACTTGGGATGGCACTGTAGTGGCCTACTCTACCAGCACCAGATTGTCCCGATGAATGATCTCGATCTCTCCAGAGTAGCCAAGCAGCTCTTCTATTCGATCGCTTGACGCACCCAACAGCCTTTCAGCTTCCCGGCTGTCGTAGTTGACCAACCCGCGGGCAACTTCACGCCCGGCTTCGTCAATACATGTGACAACATCTCCGCGGTCGAATTGCCCCTTGCAGCCAATCACACCCACAGGAAGGAGACTTTTGCCTGAGTGCGTCAAGACCTTCACGGCACCCCCGTCGATAATCAGCTGACCCTTGGCCTTGAGCTGCCCGGCCAGCCACTGCTTGCGCGCTGCCATGGGCTGCTTCTCAGGCAACAGCATGGTGCCAATCTCTTCGCCCTGTGCCAGCCTCACCAGCACATTGTGCTCCCTGCCACTGGCAATGATCGTGCATGCACCGGAACGCGCCGCCAGCTTTGCTGCCGATACTTTGGTAATCATGCCCCCTCGACCAAGACTGCCTCCGTCGCCAGCCATTCCTGCCAATGTGGGATCACCAGCCATCGCCGTGCTGATTACAGGAGAGTCGGGGTTCTGCCGAGGATCGGATTCGTGCAATCCCTTCTGATCCGTCAGAATGACAAGTGCATCAGCGTTCACAAGATTCGCGACAAGAGCTCCAAGAGTATCATTGTCCCCAAAACACAGCTCTGCCGTGGCTACAGTGTCGTTTTCATTGATGACAGGAATGACCTGCATGTCCACCAAGGTGCGCAAAGTGCTCCGGGCATTTAGATAGCGTGTGCGATTGGAAAGATCGTCGTGGGTAAGAAGTATTTGAGCGGTATGGACACCGTATTCCTTGAAGAATGTTTCGTAGGTTTGTATCAGACCCATCTGGCCCACGGCAGCCGCTGCCTGCTGAAGATGAATTTCTTTCGGCCGCTTCTTGAGCCCCAGCCTCGCCACGCCTTCAGCAACCGCTCCAGAAGAAACCAGGACGACCTGAATACCCTTGCGCTGCATGGTCACAAGCTGTTCAACCCAGGCTGCAATCGCCTGCTTGTCCAGTCCGAGGCCGTTGTTGGTGATCAGGGAACTGCCAATCTTCACGACCCAGCAGCGTGTTTTCAGCAAGTCTTTACGCATCATGCAGGCAGCTCTCGAATAATCGGTAAATCATCTGTAGTCGTCGTCTTCGAATTCGTCGAAGTCGTCCAAATCTTCGGCATCCGCATCGGCGCGACGCGCGGCACGACTTCTTTCTATACTCTTGCGAATCTCATACTCCATTTCCCGGTCCAAAGCCGCCTGCTGCTCCTGATACTCCGGATCCTCGAGCAATAGTCGTCGGTGCTCTTCCACCGAAACCATGATGGCTTGACACAAATCCGGGCATCCTTCGCCGCTGATGGCAGTGATTGAAAATACACGACCTTTCCACTTCAATGCCTTGGTGAGACGTTTGACAAGCGCAGCACGCTCACCTTCTGGCACCAGGTCAAGCTTGTTCAGTACCAGCCAGCGCTCCTTTTTTGCCAGAGTAGGACTGAACTTTTCCAGTTCCTCGGCAATTTTCCGTGCGTGCTCTACCGGATCAGAGCTGTCTGGTGGCATTACGTCGAGGAGATGCAACAACAGGCGCGTGCGCGACAAGTGCTTGAGGAATCTGAACCCCAGGCCCGCACCTTCAGATGCCCCTTCGATCACGCCTGGAATATCCGCCATGACAAAACTGCGTTCGCTGCTGACTCGTACGACACCAAGGTTGGGAACGAGAGTAGTAAACGGATAATCGGCGACCTTGGGACGCGCCGAGGAAACAGCGCGAATCAAAGTGGATTTGCCGGCATTGGGCATTCCCAGCAACCCGACATCAGCCAGCACCTTGAGCGTTAACTGCAGGACTCGCAATTCGCCAGGAGTGCCGTTGGTTGTCTTGGTGGGAGTCCGCGTCGTGCTGGACTTGAAACGGGTATTGCCCAGGCCGTGAAAGCCCCCCTTGGCTACCAGAATCTGCTGCCCTTCTTCAGAAATATCAGCGATCAGTTCTTCAGTATTTGCATCGACAACTGTTGTGCCAACCGGAACGCGCACTACCAGATTCTCGCCACTGCGCCCGGTGCAGTTCTTGCTCATTCCGCCCTGTCCATTCTGCGCCCGATATTGTGGCTGGAAGCGGAAATCGACCAGGGTATTCAAAGAACTGTCGCCAACGAGATAAACGCTGCCGCCATCCCCTCCATCACCCCCGTTGGGGCCGCCCTTGGCGATGAACTTCTCGCGGCGAAAACTCATGCAGCCATTGCCACCCTTGCCTGCTTCCACCGTAATCTCGGCTTCATCAACGAACTTCATGTCTTACCTTCCCGAACACGGGATGCTCTCAGAATTGTCGGGGCGAAATGCCCAATACAAAAAAGCCCCGTCACTGGACGAGGCTTTTGGCGCGCGCACTTCAGCGGAACCCGCTATGCGCAGCGTGTGAAGCGTAGAGCGTGGTTCAGACAGGAACAATACTGACGTATTTCCTGCGCGCCGGCCCTTTGACTTCGAATTTCACAGTGCCGTGTGCAGTGGCGAAGATCGTATGATCCTTGCCTAGACCCACGTTCACACCGGGGTGGAAGTGCGTGCCACGCTGACGCACCAGGATGTTGCCTGCGAGAACGGTCTCGCCACCAAAGCGCTTGACGCCAAGTCGCTTCGACTGGGAATCGCGGCCGTTACTGGTACTACCACCTGCTTTTTTATGAGCCATTTGTCTTCTCCTGCCAGCTTGCGCCCGACTTTATACGGAAATGCCCGTGATCTTGACTGCCGTGAACCACTGTCTGTGGCCCTGGTGCTTGAGGTGGTGCTTGCGGCGACGGAACTTGATGATGCGTACTTTGTCGGCACGACCCTGCGCTACGACTTCAGCAGTCACTTTGCTGCCTACAACATAGGGAGCACCTATCTTGACGGATTCGCCTTCGCCTACCATCAACACCTTGTCAAAGCTGATCTGACCGCCAGTGGCGACTTCCAGTTTCTCCAGCTTGAGGATCTCGCCCTCAACCACTCGGTGTTGCTTGCCACCACTTTCAATTACCGCGTACATAATTCACTCCAGATTGGGTATAGGGTCATTCTCTGCCAGCGCTGCGGTCTCAACGTGACGTACATTCAACAGAAGCAATCGAACTTCTGTCCAGCAGTGCCTATAGGGCCGGGCATTTTACGGGAACAGTCCATGCGAGGCAAGCCTGCACTTGAGAATTTATCCAATCATTACGCACAATTGCGAACTTCCTACAGCATGCCCTGTTCTTGACAGCCAATCCCTTCACCCCTAGCATGCAGGCTCCATTTTAAACCTGTTCCAGAGCCCTCGTGCGTTCTCCCGGCAGATTGGCAAGTCCGTCCCAGACAACAGCATTGACCACGGTAGCTTCATGTACAAACAGATCCGCGCGGTTGTCGCGACCGATTTCGAAGCCGTAAATCAGGTAATAGTCGACCAGCTGTATTCTGACGTCGCCCTGGTCGAAAGCATTGGCCACTACATCATTGATGCAGGCGGCAAGCGTATGCGCCCTGTACTGGTGTTGTTGAGCGCACGCGGCTGCCAGTACGAAGGCCAGGACCACATCCGCCTCGCAGCCGTTATCGAATTCATACACACGGCTACACTTCTCCATGACGATGTTGTTGACATGTCAGCCATGCGTCGCGGTAGGCCTACAGCCAACGAGAAATGGAACAATCCTTCGAGCGTTCTGGTGGGAGACTTCATTTACTCCCGCGCCTTCCAGATACTGGTCAGCATCGGCAGCATGGACATCATGAGGATTATTGCGGATACCACCAATCGCATAGCCGAGGGTGAAGTCCTGCAATTGATACACAAGCACAACAGCGCCGCAACCCAGGAAAGCTACATGAACGTCATACGCCACAAGACAGCCATCCTGTTTCAGGCGGCTGCCGAGTGTGGCGCACTCCTTGCTGGCGCACCCGAAGAACAACGTCGAATTCTGCGGGATGCAGGCATGCATATAGGCATGGCGTTTCAACTGATAGACGACGTTCTCGACTATGACGGCGATGCCCAGACGATGGGCAAGAATGTCGGCGATGATCTGGCGGAAGGAAAGCCAACCCTCCCCTTGATTCACGCCATGCGCAATTCTGACGCAGCAGATGCAGCACTCCTGAAGCAGTGCATCGAAAAAAGCAGCCCACTGATTGACCCCGAAGAGCTCGGCGAGCAGCTTGCCAAAGTGATCGCAATCGTTCGCAAATGCGGCAGCCTGGAATACACCCGTCAACTGGCCATTCAGGAAGCCGACAGCGCCATCAGTATCTTGAACGGCCTTCCGGATACGGTCTTCCGAAAAGCGCTTCAGGACATGGCTAACCTTGCAGTCATGCGCACCAGTTGAGATGTTCAAACCGATTGGACTGACCGTCGAATGAAGTCGATGTTAATCAGTACGCAGGATCTTGCCAGTCAACAGCGGCTCCTTGTATAGCTGACGCCATATGCCTTGCTCTTCAAATTCCCTTCAATACAAACGACTTCATAGTGGATTCGCCCTGATACTGAAGCCGGCGCTGGACGAGCGCAATATGGACTTTTCGTCCACCACCCGCACTTTATTGCGGCTTGGCAGATAAAGCTGATCGCTTTCAAGCACAGCAACCCGAGCCAGACCCAGTTGAATGGATGACTGTTCCATATCCCCCAGCATCTCGTAAGTCTTGCTCAGAGCCAGATAGAAATCAGGCTCGGATTCCTTGCGGCGAATGGCCTGCTCGTAGTGCATGCGCGCCATTTCCAAATCGCCGTCGGCATACGCCACATTGCCGAGATTGTAGTGAAAGTAGGGATTGTTGTTGTTGAAGCGCTCGATGGCCTTGGCATATTGCTCCGCCGTCGCGATATCGCCGCGCGCCGTATGAAATTTGACGAGGTTGTTGATTGCGGTCGCATTCGAGCGATCCAGTGCGAACGACTTTCGGTATGCATACTCCGTAAGAGTCTTGTCGCCCAGGCGGCTGTAAGTCGAACCAAGATTGTTCCAGACGATGGATAGCTCAGGATCTATCCAGAGGGCATTGCGAAAGTACGCGGCCGCTTTTTCCAGCTCATTTTCAATAAGACTTTCTACCCCTAGATTGTTGAAATAAAGTGCGCGGGCCTGATCATCGCTGACCTTGTTGGCTGTCAGTTGCTGCAAAGTGATTTCGGGTGTGAAGTCAACAACGTACTGCGCGCCCTGCCCGAGGCTCCCGATAGCATTGATGTGCTGGCTGAGCACCAGATGTTCCCCGCGCCGATCCCAATTCGGGCGCACCTTGACGGTCTGGAAGTGGGCGTCCACACCAAAGTGGCGCGCCATCGCGATGTACAGGCTCACAACAGACAAACAATTGCCCTGCCTGTCCTGGAATGTCTGAACCGCCGTGCGAGTGCGCAGATCCTCGTACTGCAGGTTGAGATGGGCCGGGTCAAAAAGCAGTTGCTGCAATCTGTCGACAATGCGGTAATCAGACGAGCGGTCTGTCACATTGGCTTCGAGGTAGTCGATGATCACTTGATCCAGAACCATTGCATCCACGCCTGGAAACGCATCCTCACTCTGATTGAGAATAGAGGCCTCCAGCGCTCTGTCGGTGTCGAACGGCAGCTCCAGCCGCACAATGGCACACGCTGGCAGCAGACTTATCGTCAACAGCAAACCAAGCAGACGACCAACAAACTGTTTCTTCAACATGACGACTCACATCCGGGTGGGTGTAGACCGACCCGCCTTGTCCAGCTTCATGAATTCATAGCGCCCGTGGGTGAAATCCACAGCGTTCTCGTGAACACTCCGAAACAGCGCGACCCAGCCAGCGTAGCCTCCTGCCTCGGCCGTGCTCGCCCCCAGCCCCTCAAAATCTGTCCGTCCTTCCAGACGAAACGCTTCAGGCCCCCAGGCGTCTTCGAAGCTCACGGCGCCAGTGGCCGACTCGTAGCGATACACCAGTGCGACCTGAGTGCGTGCAATTCTCAGACGATCCGACTGCAGAAAGCGCACCTCGTACTCTGTGACAAACTGCATGGCATCATCAGCAAGCTCAAAGTGCACGGCGGTGTCGATGATGACACTCTTCAGAACATCGAGCCGGGTCACGTAATTGAACGGCTCAAGATCGAGACGCACCATGGCTGCCCCAAGATCAGTGTCTTTCAGCGTCGAAGACAGGCGCACACGTCCTCGCTCATCGATATCGACGACAGCATCCGACGCAATCCGCCTTGAACGCTCCGCGAAATCGAACGCGGCCTTCCAGGTCTTCTCTTCTTCAACCGGCAGAGGAAAGCGTGCCCCGTTCTGTTGTACCCACAAACGACCGCTTGAATATTCCAGCGCCGTACTGTCTGACTGAAAGACCGCGTTTTCCCCGAACGCAATTCCACCGGGTACAATAATCTCAGGGATTGTGGAAGCCTCGAACTCGTCCCCAAGACTTTCCTTCAGAAAAACGGCAGGCTCTGCCGATGCGAGTCGCCGCTGTGAACGGCTGTCAGGGTCGATTGCCGAATTGCTGTCACGCTGAAGAACCTCCCCGAGGAGTGCGAATTCCGGAATCTCAAGTTCAGCGTCTCTGGCAGCTACGGAATCGACGACCAGGCGTCGCCCAGCAGTGGCAAACAGCCGCCCTCCAGACTCCACATCAACACTTGCAGCCGTCAACTGCAAGGCTGTGTAGCCGTCTTCCAGCAAAGCATGCAAATGTTCGGGCACGCCGGCGTCGCTGAGATGATAGCTGAGAAAGTATCGCTGGCCGGCAGGAGCTGTAAGCCACGCCTGATAGAAGTCCTGAAAACCCTGGGACCTGACTGCGGACGGTAGAAAAGCAAGCAGTCCGATATCGCCCCGCGCAAAGGCGGCCTCCCATGCCAGCAAGTCCGGCGTGGACGGAAAAACCAGGGGAGGCAAGTCAGCCAGCGCACCAATGCGAGGACGTCGCGGCGTCACGCCTGCGATGTGCCGGCGATTGAGATTGAAGGCTACATCGATACCGGCCGCGTCCAGCGCTGCATCCAGTTCCAGCAAAGGCGACTCTGCAGTACTTTCGGGGTCGAGTACAGCAGACCAGCCCAAAGGCGCCATCAGGCTCAGTGTCGCGAACCAGCAGACCAGCAATGCGCGCATGCATCCTCCCGGATGTGAATGTCCTCAAAGCTCAGCTGCGGCGCAGGCATCATAGGTTTCGCCGCGCTGCGCCGCCTGCAACTTGTTGTTCAAAGCCGTGATCCAGGGATGTGCACCCCAGAAGTGCATCGGCCTTGCCATACGCGTGACCAGGCGGGCCGCGTCCTCAAGGCGGTCTTCAAGAATGACATAGTCGATGGCCTGTTCCAGAACGAAGGAGTCCGCCGCAAGTCGCTCGAGCGCTTGCTGATGATAGGGAAGACCCTGCTGCCAGGCTGCGCCCGGCCGTGTGAACAGCTGCGCGTAGGAGAGCTGAACTTCAGGCGAGTCAGGATTCAGTGCCAGGGCGCGAGCGAACTGCTCCTGCATCACCCTCAACATCCGTTCGCGTTCCTGCTCAGAGTAACCTGCTTCGCAATCCTTCAGTTCGGTGTCCAGATACTGACCGTAATCGAGGTACAGCTGGTAATCATCGGCTTGTACACTTTGTGCCTGGAGGTAGAGTGACTCAACGTCGGGTGCAGGCTCACCTTCGCCCCGTTCACGCATGCGCCGCGCATCGGCAAACCCTGACCAGGCTCGACCCAGGGGCGATGCACTGGACATCAGCCCGTCGAAATAGGCAGCCGACAGATCGAATTGCCCCGCATGCAGGGCCAGTTCTCCCAGTTGCAGTGCAACGCGCTGAGGGTCGGCCTCCTGAGCCTCGGGGACTGGCTCCTCTGCCAGTTCGAAAAGCTGCCGCTCGTCTTCCCGCGACTCGGCCATCATTCCCAGGAAGCGGTCGAACTCGCGCTCCAGAACACTGACCGAGGAATCGAAGGACTGATCGTAGGCAAAGCGCTCTGTGCGGCCCTGCTGCAGGAAATCGAGATAGCGCTGCAAGTGCGCACGGCGGTCAGTGAATCCTTCGTATTCCTGCGCATGCAGCAGAAAATGCATGAACATGGCGGACTTCAGATTGGCCACCTGGATCAGACGAGGCGACGCAAGAGCCGCATCGTCGTAGAGCAGTGCCTCCAGCGACAATGCATTATTGACCGTTACCATCAGCTCATATTGCTCGGGCATGAAGGGCGCCAGCGTAATCTCACCCTCGTCTGCATGGAGCCGGCTCAGGTAATTGCTCATCCCCTCTTCGTACCAGCGCGGAACGCCGATCGGCCGGTTGTTGACAAGAAAATGGGCATAGTGATGTTGAGCGAGATTCAGTGACGCGTCGGAGTCCATCAGGATGACAAAATTGGAACGTGGCGAGGAGTACAGGAAAGAAAGTTCCGTATCACCCGCGAAGGCTCTGAAGTCTTCTTCGCGATCAAACAGATACACATGATTGGGAAGCGGGTCCGGCGAGATCACCGCTGTTTCGCCGAGTATGCGCGTGGCCGCCGTGCGCCACTGCTCCAGCGCCATTCCATGCCGATCGGTCTGAGCTCGAGAACGCTGGCTGAGGATCTGGAAATTTGCTGTGTTGACGGAAAACCAGCGTCGTGTGGACAGGTCCTCCTGCGCCTGGACGTGACCCGTACACAGCCCGCATGCTGCCAGAATTGCCAGTCGGCCAATCATGGAACGCTCCTTCAGCCTTGTTTCGGCCAGAGTAAGTCACGGCCTCAGGGCTTGGCAAGCGCTACATATTCGGGTAGTTGGGGCCTCCGCCACCTTCGGGCGACACCCAGTGAATATTCTGCGCCGGGTCCTTGATGTCGCAGGTCTTGCAGTGCACGCAATTCTGGGAATTGATCTGGAAACGCCTGCCGCCATCAACGTCCTCCACAATCTCGTAAACGCCGGCCGGACAGTAGCGTTGGGCAGGTTCGTCATACATCGGCAGGTTCTGACTCAGGGGAATCAGCGGGTCGCGCAGCTGCAGATGGCAGGGCTGGTCTTCTGCATGGTTGGTATTCGAAAGAAACACGGATGACAACTTGTCGAAGCTGATCTTGCCATCGGGTTTCGGATATTCAATACGCGGCGACTGTGCCGCCGGTTTCAACTGGGCATGATCAGGCGTCCTGTCACGCAGTGTGAAGGGAAAGCGTCCACCGAAGATATTGTGCTCGATGAACACCAGCGCACTGCCCAGCCAGAAGCCGAGCGTGTGAAATCCTGCACTGAAGTTGCGGGACTGATGAAGCTCAGCGTGCAGGCTGGAGGCCTTGAAGCGCTCTGCATAATCGACAAGATCCCGCAGCGCAGGAGCGCCCGCGCCGGCACTGACCAGCGCTGCGTGCAGCGACTCTGCTGCCAGCATGCCGGCCTTCATGGCGGTATGACTGCCCTTGATCTTGGCCGCATTGAGCGTCCCAGCCTCACAACCGACCAGGAGGCCACCGGGGAAATGCATCTGTGGCAGGGAATTCAGTCCGCCTTTGTTCAGTGCCCGCGCGCCATAACTCAGGCGCTTGCCTCCGAGCAGGTATTGTTTGATGACGGGATGCTGCTTGAACTTCTGGAATTCATCAAACGGGCTGATGTGCGGGTTGCTGTAGCCAAGGTCCACGATCAGGCCGACCGACACCTGATTGTTCTCCGCATGATAGAGAAAGCCGCCGCTGGAGCCAGCACTGCTGGCACCGATCATAGGGTAGCCAGCCGTGTGCACCACCAGGCCTTCCTTGTGTTTTTCCGGCGGGATTTCCCAGATTTCCTTGAGGCCGATGCCGTAATGCTGCGGGTCGCTGTCCGCGTCCAGCTTGAAGCGAGCAATCAACTCCTTGCCCAGATGGCCTCTGCAGCCTTCAGCGAACACGGTGTATTTGGCGTGAAACTCGAACCCAGGCTCAAAACTGTCCTTGTGCTGACCATGGGCATCGACGCCCATGTCGCCAGTGGCCACCCCTTTGACGCTGCCATCCTCGTGATAAAGGATTTCTGCCGCTGCGAAACCGGGGAAGACTTCTGCCCCCAGCTCCGCGGCCTGTTCACCCAGCCAGCGGCACAGATTGCCCAGTGAAATGATGTAGTTGCCGTCATTGTGCATCGGCTTGGGCACAAAAAGGCCAGGGAACTTGAAGGCGCTTTCGGGGCCGCCGAGATAGTAGACATCGTCGCCTGTGACGGCAGTGTTCAAGGGTGCGCCGCGCTCTTTCCAGTCCGGGAACAGCTCGTCAAGTGCGCTGGGTTCGAAAACGGCACCAGACAGAATATGGGCACCGACTTCAGATCCTTTTTCGAGGACGCAGACACTGATCTCCTGGCCGGACTCCTTCGCCAGTTGCAGCAAGCGACACGCTGCAGCAAGACCGGCAGGCCCCGCTCCCACGATGACGACATCTACTTCCATGGATTCGCGTTGCATCACTCTGGTTCCCCGTCTGTCCATCAAAAAACAGGGGGCATTATGATCAATCATCCCGCAAAGCGCAAAGCGTGGACCAAGCACTAAACCGACACCATACTGTCACATTATGAGAAAATGCCCGCAGATTGACAGAATTGACCGGTGCATTCCCTCGTATGCTGACAATTTGTTACTAATCTGGACATTCAAGTCCTGTACACTCCGATGAGTACCATCTTCGATCAGGGCTAAGTCTGGCGTTGAACGGAACCTTTAACGACGTACCTGGTGCGTTTTACACGACTCGTTATATTCCGGAGCTCACATGACAGATCGGCGAATCGTCATTTCCCATTTGTTGCATTCCACTTTTCGACAAGCCAAAGCACTCTCTACCCTTACACTCGCCATCGCCATATCCACTGCCCAGGCACAGGACGCCGGCAACGACGAATCCACCGTGATTTACCCCGCCAGTTTCTTCGAGCAATACACCCCGACGTCTGCAAATGACATGGTTGCCCGCATTCCGGGCGTCTCGCTGAACAACGGCAACAACAGCAACAACAGAGGGGGCGGCGGCGGACGCGGTCTCGGGACAAGCGGCGACTTGCTCATCAACGGCAAACGTCTGGCGGGCAAGGACAATTCCACCAGCAGCCAGCTGACCCGCATTTCCGCTGACCAGGTTGAGCGCATCGAGATCATTCGCGGCTCCTCCGGTGCCATGGATGTGCGTGGCGCCAGTCAGGTAGTGAACATCGTGCTCAAGGAGTCAACCGATACCGCCAGCATTTCCGCTGAGATTGGCGTGGACTATCACCACGACGATACCGCAGACCCGGGTGGCTCCTTCTCCTATGGTGGCCAGGCGGGCAATCTGAACTACCTCGTCAATCTGGAAGCAGACCCTCGGTACAATGGCTTTACGCGCACGGAATACAACTATCTTCCTGACCGCAGCCTCAGCGAAATCGTGCGGGAGAACAGCTATCGCGACCAGACAGGCTTGCAGGCCAGCATGACGCTTGGCTATGACTTCACCCGCGATCGCGTTCAGTTCAATGCTCTGATCGGCGAGGAAGGTCACCCCTATGTTATCGACCGCAGCATTCAGAGACCCCCCGCTGTGACCGACGTCTTTCGTCGCGAAAGCGAAAAGACCGACAACGACAACAGCAACTGGGAAATCGGCGGCAACCATGAACACAGTTTCCTTGATGGAAGCCGTTTTCAGTTCCTTTTCGTAGTGAATGAAGAAGTACGCGACAGCGTCCGGGAGCGTTTTCAGGTGCTGTCCGGTGCGCGGAACAAACTCCAGTATCTGCAATCAGACCGCACCACGCGCGAGCGCATAGGCCAGGCCAGTTACAGTTGGCGTCTGACCGATTCACAAGACATGCAACTGGGCTTCGAACGTGCCCAGACGATTCTGGATACCCGCTTGCTGGTGGGCTCTGGCACCGCCACGGGAACGCCATCTGCAGCCTACGGTTCACTGGTGCCGGTGCTCTCTTCTTCCAACCCTGGCTCCACTGTGGAAGAAATCCGCTACGAAGCCTTCGCCGTGCACAACTGGACGTTGAACCCACGCATGAGTCTGGAAAGCACACTGCTTTATGAAGACTCCACAATCACCCAGGCAGGCGCTGCGAGTCGCGAGCGGGATTTCCAGTTCTGGCGTCCCAAACTGGACTATCGTTTCGACATGACGGGCTCTCTGCAGTTGCGTGCCACTGCAGAGCGGCAAGTGTCCCAACTCAGCTTCGAAAGCTTCACTGCCACACTGAATTATCAGGACAACGACAAGGATTCCACCGCCGGCAATCCGGATCTGACACAGGAAATCGAAATGCGCTACGAACTGGGTCTGGAGTACCGCCTGCCCAATGACGGCGGCGTGCTCAGTGCCCGCGCTTTCTATCGCGACATCGACGATGTGATCGGCAAGATCAATCTCTCCCGTGATTCCACAAAGCCAAAATCCGCCACCGGCAATCTCGGCAATGGCAAGCGCTATGGCGCGTACCTCAACGCCAGCGCGCGGCTGGGATTCCTGGGCATGCCTGAGGCTGTCCTGACCTCCAGCCTGAACATCTTTGACTCCTATGTCTATGATCCGATTGTGGGCGGGGACAGACGCTTCAACGGACGTGGCAATGCGTCGATCGGCTTCCGTCACGACCTGCCGTCCCTCGGCGTCAACTATGGATTCGACCTGCAGAACGACTTCCACGGCGGTGAAAAGAACATTGATGTGGATACACTGGAAACAAGTCGGCCGGGCAGACAACTGAATCTGTTCATCTCCAAGGTGGCGTTTCAGGACATCACTTTCCGGCTGGAAGCCAACAACGTGCTGAAATCCGAATTCTGCCGCGACCGTCTGCGTTTCGACGGGCTGGTGGCCAATGGCTTGCTGGAAGAGATCGAGGATTCCTGCGGCTCCGGAGGCGGTCAGAAAATCGCCCTCAAGATCCGCACGACGTTCTAGATCTTCGCGACAGCGCACCGAACCTTCGCAAAGGTGCTTCACACTGATCCAATTGTGAGCGCCTTCGCGTATGCTTGGCAGGCCATAGACCTCATTTTCAGGAATTTCCGTGCGCAACAGAATCCTCTGCCCCTGGCTGTCTGCTTTGCTGACTATTCTTCCTGCCGGCGCCGGGGCTGCCGAGCTGACCGTCAGCATCGTCGATCAGAATGGCCAGCCCCTGGCCAACGCCGTGGTGGAAAGCCCTCTGGCAATTGTGCAGCAGGCGCCAGCCGAGGTGGCGATCATGGATCAGGTGAACAAGCACTTCGTGCCCATGGTCATCGCCATTCAGCAGGGCCAGTCCGTCGACTTCCCCAACAACGACAACATTCGCCATCATGTCTATTCCTTCTCCCCGATCAAGCAGTTCTCCACGGAACTGTATGCCGACGTGCATGGCGATCCGGTGCTATTCGACAAGGCAGGCGTGGCTGTTCTGGGCTGCAATATTCACGACAGCATGGTCGGTTACATCTATGTCAGCGCTTTCCAGCATGTCGCAGTAACCGACAGCACGGGAGTCGTCAGTTTCCCGCAGGAGCAGATCCCCGCTACGGTAACTGTCTGGCATCCCTGGTCCGCCGATCCGGACAATCGCCGCGAAGTCAGCACGTCGTCTGTGGCGAATGGCGGCACCTTGCAGGTGCAGTTGAACACAAGGCAACCGGAACAGGATTTTGGTTTCCGCGCCATAAGCCAACCGTAAGTACGGAAGGGAAAACGTGAACACTCTCGCCTGCCAGTTGCTCCTGCCCCTGCTCGCATGCAGCGTTCTGTGTTCGACATCCGCCAACGCTCAGCCGGACGGTCGCCTGCGCGGCACCGGGGGAGTGAGCAGCATCAGCGGTGCCGGTGGTGGCGGACTGACACCGTGGGCCACACTGACCAGTTACGCGACGCGCGACGCCCGGGGCGGCAGCGTCTTCGCATCCCATGTTTCAGTGGATGACCACACCCTCGACGTGGCCGGCGCTGCTATCAATCTGCATGACAGGATCGAACTGTCCTATGCCCGCCAGAAAATTCGCACCAAGGCCAGCGACGCTACCATCAGTCAGGACTCCACGGGCCTGAAACTGCGCCTGGCCGGGGACGTTCTGTACGGGCGCGCGCCGCAGGTAGTGCTGGGCGTGGAACACAATGCGCTGCGTGACCCTGCTGCAGCCCTGGCAGCCGGCGCCCGCGCCACGAAGGGCACCGACCTCTATGTCAGCGCCGCACGTGCCTGGATTGCAGGGCCTGCAGCGCGCACCACGCTGCTGAATGTCAGTGTCCGGCATTCCCGTGCCAATCAGTTCGGCCTGCTGGGCTATGGTGGGGATGACCAGGGCGGCAAAGTACATCTGGAAGCGGCTGTAGCGATGTTTCTGTCACGGGGCTGGGCAGTCGGCGCCGAGTACCGCCAGAAACCAGACAACCTCAGTGCACAGACGGAAAACGATGCGTTCGACGTCTTCGTCTCCTGGTTTCCGGACAAACGACTCTCGCTCACGGGCGCCTGGGTGATGCTGGGCGACGTTGCAGGCGCCCCCGACCAGTCCGGTTTCTATCTGTCACTGCAAGGAACGTTCTGAATCATGACACTCCCTTTCAAGAACTCTGTTGCCTGGCGCGCTCTGCTGCTGTCCACAAGCATTGCCTTCGGCGCCTGCAGCTCGTTGCAGAACGACGAAAACCTGTACGTTGCACTGGGTGGCGAGAAAGCAATTGCCGTCATCGTGGAGAATTTCATTCTGGAGATCGCCCGCGACGAACGCATCATCGATCACTTCGAAGTGTCCAATGTGCAGCGCTTTCGCGTCATGATGAATCAGCATCTGTGCTTGGTAGCCGACGGCCCATGCGAGTACACGGGTGACAGCATGATCGATACTCATGCGGGCATGGGCGTGACGGAGGGAGACTTCAACGCCATCGTGGAGAACATGATGGCGGCGATGGACAAGGCAGAGGTTCCCCTGGGGCCGCAGAACCGCCTGCTGGCGAGACTGGCGACCTTCCGGGGAGAAATCATCTATCGCTGATCAGCACAGACGTCTCAGCGTTTGCTGAAGATCATCATGTGCTGCCATGGCAGGAAATCCAGCGTCTCTTCGAATTCCAGATCGAACACGTCCATTTCGCGCTTGACCTGTGCCTGCGTCATCTTGTGCAGCGGGCGGATGGGAACATTGCGATCCTCGCCGCGGTACTCCACCAGAATCAGACGCCCACCCGGCTTCAGCGCCGTGAAGATGCTTTCCAGCATCTCGTAAGGGTGCGAAAACTCATGATAGGCATCCACGAGAAAGGCCACGTCCACTGAGTCCGGCGGCAGATTGGTGCTCTGCAGGTCACCCAGCACACCCTCGACATTGCTGACGTTCTCACTCAATTTGCGTGCTTCCACCATGGCCAGCATTTCCGGCTGAATGTCTACCGCCAGGACTTTGCCCTGAGGCACCATGGCGGCGATGCGGAAGGTGAAGTAGCCCGAGCCGGCGCCGATGTCGGCCACCACATCAGTGGGCCGGAGGTTCATGTTCTCGACGACTGCGTCGGGCATTTCCTCATGGGTGCGGGTCGGGCGTTCAAGCCAGTCAGCGGCCAGATGCCCCATGACGCCAGAGGTTTCCCGGCCCATGTAGAACATGCCCGTGCCGCCGTCAATGCTGCGCTCGGGGGCGTAAATGTAACGCTGATCAGACTGGCTCTGGGCGGAGGAAGCGCAGGCCGTGACCCAGAGGGTCAGGCCGGCAATAAGCAAACTGCGGGGGAACGGCATGGGCAAGTCTCCTGAGAGTCGCATTGTTGTTCTGTCGGAGTGGTCTGGCGCCCGATTGTAGAGGATGCCACCGGTGATTGACAGGAACGCGACGAAGCCTTGCGAGAAGTGTCAGAGCAACTTCAGCCAGCGGTGGCCGCTGCCTTTGCAGATCAGACAGATCTGCGCATTGGGCAGTTTGCCTTTGCCTTCACAGCTGCGGCAAACGTCCTGATAAGGTTTCTTCAAAATGACCACAAGTTCGCGGTAGGCCTGGATATTGCGAATGTCTTGGACGTTGGCGTTCATGCTGCGGGACTCCTGTGAGGCTTTCGTGAAGGCATTATGGCCTCCATGGTTTCTGGCTGGTGTTAAGCCGCTCACAGATTTTTCCTGACTCGCCTGCACTGAACAAAAACTGTGACGGCGTTCATTATTGGCATGCCCCTGCCTCGCCGGAGCGCCATGCTGGAATCCCGCCGCAGGGCGACGGGGCACTGTCGAGCACCGGGCACCGACACTGGGGGAACACACGGACAGCATCCTGGCGTCCCTGGGCTTTCAGCGCAGCGTGAAACCCTGTTCTGCCAGGAAACCGCGCATGTGCGGCCGGGCCTTCTCGCTGAGCAGTCCAGCGACCTGTTCACTCCAGCTCTGCCCGAGTCCGCCTCCCGAGCGCTGGCGGTAATACTCGCGCACCTGTTCGTCATAGGCGGCGATGCGCTGCACATCGCCCACCTCGTTGTACCCCTCGTCCTTGAGCACTACGGCTAACGGCAGACGCGGCTTGCGCTCCGGGTTCTGATCGGGATACCCAAGACAGAGACCGAACACCGGATACACGCCCCCGGGCAGTTGCAGCAAATCGGACACCTCCCGCGGATTGTTGCGCAGACCGCCGATGTAGCAGATGCCCAGTCCGGCGGATTCGGCGGCCACCACCATGGTCTGCGCCATCAATGCCACGTCCACCGTCGCAATGATGAAATGTTCGGTGTAGTCGCCCGCGAATTCCTTGCCGAGTTGCGCACAGGCATTGCCAGGGCGCTTGAGATCGGCACACAACACCAGAAACTCCGCGGCACTTTCCACGTAAGGCTGATTGCCGGCCAGCCGCGCCAGCGTGCGGCGGCTCTCCGGGTTGCGCACGCGGATCACCGTGCAGCCCTGCAGGAAACTCGACGTCGCCGCCGATTGCCCCGCGCTCACGATTGCAAGGAGCAGATCTTCGGCGATGGCTTGCGAGGTGAACTTGCGAATGCTGCGATGGGCGTTCAGGAGGTCGAAGACAGGATTCATGGCTGGGCGATTCCTTCTACAAGCATGGCGTCGAGGAAGTGTGGCACCACGTCGTTGGCCAGAGGCGTCTCGGCGTTGAACAGCACGATCATGGCGATGTCCAGTGCGGGCACCAGGACCAGCTCCGTGCGAAATCCCCGCACCCCGCCGCCATGGTGAAGCACCCGCTGTCCAGCATAGTCGAACACCCGCCAGCCCAGGCCGTACCAGGCGTTCTCCAGATTCGGCCAACGGTTGAAGTAATTGCCGCGTGGTGTCTCCACAACAGGTGCATGCTGGGCCGCAAGCACATCCGGTGGCAGCACGTCGGGAAAGGCTCCCAGATTGGCCTGGGCCCAGAGGATCATGTCGTCCAGGCTGGCATTGACGCCGGCTGCCGGGCCCACACTGTAATAGGCCGCATTGGTACTGACCGTCTGCCATTGCTCGCCACGGCGTTGATGAGGGGCACTGACATTGGTGTCGGCCAGATAGTCTTCCAGCGTCATGGAGGCGCGGGTCATGCCCAGAGGCCCGAACAGCCGTTCCTCCACATACTGGCCGTAAGGAATATGCTCGGAAACTTCCACCACGTCGGACACCAGCGAGAACACCACGTTCTGGTACCCATAGCAGCGGCCCGGGGGGCACACCGTGGGAATTTCGGTGAACTTTTCCTGAATCTTGGCGTAGGCGACGCCGGCATCGAGCATGTTGGAGAACGCGTGGGGCATCAGGCCAGTGGAATGGCTCAGCACATGCCTGAGCGTCATGGTCCGGCTGGCAGCTTCCGTGCCGATGGCATACTGCGGCAGGATCGTCACCACGGGGGTATCCCAGTCCTGCTTCTGGTCGTGCACCAGCTTGGCAGCGACGGCGCCAGCGAAGGTCTTGGACACCGAGGCGATGCGAAACAGCGTGTGGTCATCCACAGGTTCCGGGCTGCCAATGGCGCGCACGCCCCAGGTCTGCACGTCGAGCACCTGATGCGAGCTGACCACCGCCATTGCCACGCCCGGCACCGTGCTGGCGGCGATGCTGGCATTGAGCCACTGGGAATACTGTTCGTAGCCCGGATTCTGGGCCTGGAGACTTGCGGGAAGCAGCGTTGCCAACGCTGAGATGACTGCAAGGCAAGGCAAGCGGGTAACGAATGACAAGATGCGGACCCCGAAAATGACTGAAGCGGCTGGGGCTGGAACATAGCACGGCGCGTGGACTTTGCAAAAAAAAATGCCGGCTGCGGGGATCACCGCAACCGGCCAAAGTCAGGCACAGCCAAGAACCCTGTTACCTCCCATTTACACTGGTAAAGCACACACTTCGAAACCTCTCGTCAGGACATTATCACCAGCATTCTGCGGTTCTCCCGGAGCACGCCCAGGGCGGTCACGGGAGCATCATCATCCACGCGCTGATTGAACTCCTGCAGGGTAGCCACTTCACTGCGATTGACCTCGAAGATCACATCGCCCGGACGCAGGCCCGCCTGCCAGGCAGGACTGCCCTGCTCCACATTCACCACTTCCACGCCGGTACTGCCTGCCTGCTCGACGCTGCGCAGCTGAGCGCCCTGATAAACCGGGTCGGCCAACTGACGACCTTCGTCCTGCGCATTGGCGGCCACACTGGGCTGGGCACCACCGACAACGGCTTTTACCCGCTGGCTCTGGCCATCCCGAAACACCAGCAATTCCACTTCCTGATTCAGACTCATCAGACCAACGACATTGCGCAGTTCGCGACCACTTTCGATCGTGCGGCCGTCAATTTCGACGATCACATCCGACGCTTCGATGCCAGCCGCCTCGGCCGCACTGCCAGGCATGACGCTGGTCACCAGTGCCCCTTTGCCAGCGCCGGTCTGCAGCGCAGTCTCCATGGCGGAGGTCAGATCCTGAATCTGCACACCCAGCTGGCCACGACGCACCTCGCCATCACGCTCCAGATGGGTCACCACCGACGCAATCATGTCCACAGGCACCGCGAACGCGATGCCGGCGTTGGTACCAGTGCCGCTGATGATGGCCGTGTTGATGCCGACCAGACGGCCCTCCAGATCAACAAGTGCGCCGCCCGAGTTGCCCATGTTGATGGCAGCATCGGTCTGGATGAAGTCTTCGTAGTTGTCATTGTTCAGGCCGGAGCGGCCCAGGGCGCTGACGATGCCCTGCGTTACTGTCTGGCCAAGACCGAAGGGATTGCCAACTGCCACCACGTAGTCGCCGACCCGCAGGTCCTCAATGTCCGCAAATTCCAGTTCCTGCAGGTTGTCGCCCTCGATCTCCAGCAACGCGACATCCGTGCTCGCATCGCTGCCGAGCAGTTTCGCCGTGAACTCGCGGCCATCCTGCAACGAGACTGAGATGACATCGGCGTCGGCAATGACATGGTGATTGGTGACGATATAGCCCTTCTCGGCATCCACTATGACGCCCGATCCGGTCCCGCGCACTGCGCGCGGATCCGCCTGGCCCTGTTGTTCGTTGAAGAACCGGCGCAGATCCTCTTCACCACGGAAGCGCAGTGACTCAGGCGCCCGGCTGGTCTGTGACGTTGACACGATGACGACCGCAGGAGTCACTTCCTGCAGCATGGGCGCCAATGAGGGAACGCCCTTGCTGGCTGCTTCCTCGCTTACTGCCATGGCCGGACTTGATGCCACAGCACCCAGCCCCAACATGAATACCAGACTGACAACTTGCTTCTTCATGGGTATGCCCTCTTGCTCACACTGACTACGGATACGACACGGGAGAGGCAGACCAGGCTGCGACTCGTGAGACTGACTCTAGGGGTGCAGGCAGCGGAAAACCTGCAGAAAGCGTGAAGTTTTCATCCAGAAAATGTGAAGAATGGCAGACACGGGCAGATTGCAGTGGCATCCGGACGGAAATCCGGATAAAACGCGTACACAGGGTATCGACAAGAGAACCGGGGTGAATGACATGGACTACAGTGCCGACAACACCACTGACGACAGCGTTATGACAATGCGCAAGACGCCTTTTCTGCTGGAGCGCTGGCGTGTGGAACCCGATACGCGGCAGTTGCAGCATCTGGACAGCGGGGAAATTCGTTCCCTGGAGCCTCGCCTGATGCGCCTGCTGACACTGCTTGCGGCCACTCCCGGCCGGGTACTGAGACGTGACGCCCTTATTGAAGAACTCTGGCCACGGGTGATCGTCAACGAGAACTCGCTGACCCGGGCCGTGTCGGAATTGCGCCGCAAGCTCGAAACTGACAGCACCTGCGCAACACTTATCGACACCATTCCCAAGACCGGCTACCGCCTCAGTGCGGGTTGCCGCGTACGCGATTGCCCGGAGTCAGTGGCCGACCTTGTTGCTGCACAGCACTTGACGCGCCCACGCTCCTATACCCGTCCGCTGCTGGGTGGTGCGATGAGTCTGGCGCTGACGGCCGTGCTGGCGCTGGGCTTGCAAGGCCAGGCAGTGGTGAACACGCCTGTCAACACGAACGCATACCCCCTCGCAGATATCAGTCTGAGCAATGCTGATGCCTTTGTTCGCCTGTCCGGAGGACGTGTGGCAACGGCTTCGGCAACGCTGTCAGGCGACACCGTAATGGCCAGTCCCGATGGCGGTTCCCTGAACGGAACGCAACCCGTGCTGTCCAGCGATGGCAGGCTGTTTGCAGTGGTGCGCTACAACGAGGAAGGGTCCAGCCTGTTGCTGGGCTCCACTGCGCTGCCCAATTCCCCTGTGACAGTGCTCACTACACAGGACACCCTCTACAACCTGCAGTGGTCGCCACTGGATCGCGCCTTGCTGTTTGCTCAGTCACCTCGTCTGGCACCGGCATCGCTGCTGCCCATGGACGAGCGGGCCAGCCTGGTGATGTTCGATCTGGACACCTTCCAGACCAAGGTATTGCAGGGCCCGGCCGTGCAGAACGATGCTCACCCCGAAGCGCTCGAGCAAACCCGTGGCTTCAAGCTGACAGCCCTCACCCGCCACTTCGACTGGCTCTCCTGAGACAGAGATCAGCCGGCGATGGTACCCCCACCATCAATCACCAGTGTCTGACCCGTGGTGAAACTGCCGGCAGCCGATGCCAGGAAGATGGCGGCGCCGGCAATCTCGTCAGGTTCGCCGATGCGGCGCAGCGGATAAGTGGCTACTGTCGCGGCATAGGTCTCGGGATTTTCCCAGAGTGCCCGTGCAAAATCCGTCCGCACCAGGCCCGGCGCAATGCAGTTGACACGCACATTGTGCGGCCCCCACTCCACTGCCAGATTGCGGGCCAATGCCATGTCCGCCGCTTTGGAAATACCGTAGGCGCCGAGCGTGGCCGTGCCCTGAATGCCGGCGATGGACGATACGATGATCACTGCCCCGCCGCCCCGAGCCGCCATTGCGGGAATCACCCGCTGGCATAGCCGGTGGGCGCTGCCGACATTGGCATTCATGATCTTGTCGAAAGCCTCATCCGGCATGTCCCGCGAAGGGCCATACCACGGGTTCAACGCCGCGTTGCAGACCAGCACGTCGATCTGTCCCAGCTGACGGACACTCTCCTCCACCAGGTGTTGCAGCTGTTCCCGATAGTTGATGTTGCACGCGATAGCCACGGCTTGCCCGCCCGCGGCACAAATCTGCGCCGCCACCGCCTCACAGGCATCCTGATTGCGGCTTGAGATCACCACCCGCGCCCCGGCCTCTGCCATGCGCTGTGCAATGGCGCGTCCGATGCCTTTTGTCGAGCCCGTGATCAGGGCCACCTTGCCAGTCAGATCGAACAGATTCATTGTCATCCTGCCTCCTTTGCCGTGTGCCTGCACCTGCAGGCTGGACGGCTGCTCGTTGTATATGAAATGATACAGCGCATGAATCACGCCCCCCGCTGGAGCCACACGATGTTGCTGCACCGCATTCTACGCCCGCTGTTCGCTCTTGTGCTCGGCGGCCTGCTGTCCGCTGCGGCGGCACAGGGGCAGACACCCACTGTAGCAGCGGCCTCCGACCTGCAGTTTGCGCTGGAGGAAGTGCGGGCGCAGTTCGCGGCGGAAACCGGCCACCAGGTGCAACTGGTGTTTGGCTCGTCTGGCAATCTCTTCCGACAAATTGTCGAGGGCGCTCCTTTTCAGATGTTTCTGTCTGCCGACGAGGCCTTCGTCAGCCAGCTTGCTGATCTTGGCCTCAGCCAGGACGAGGGCGAGCTGTACGCCATAGGTCGCCTGGCGCTTATAGCTGCCGCGGGCTCGCCACTCCAGGTGGACTCAACACTTTCCGGGCTGCGCGACGCCGTGGCGCGAGGGCAGATCCGCCGCTTCGCCATTGCCAATCCGGAACACGCGCCCTATGGCGCACGTGCCGAGGAGGTACTGCGCCACACAGGACTCTGGGATGCTCTGAAGGACACGCTGGTGCTCGGCGAAAATGTGTCGCAGGCAGCGCAGTTCGCGGCTTCCGGCAATGCCCAGGGCGGCATCATTGCCTACTCGCTGGCGCTGGCACCCAATGTGGCCGGCATGGGGACTTCTGCCCTGCTGCCAGAAGAATGGCACACGCCACTGCGCCAGCGCATGGTGCTGATGCATTCTGCGGCACCGGCCGTGGAAGCGTTCTACGACTATCTGCAACAGGCCACGGCGCGCAGCATCATGCGCCGCCATGGCTTCAGCCTGCCGGGTGAGGAGTAAGTCCGTGGATTGGACGGCCCTGCTGCTTTCCCTGCAACTGTCGTTCTGGACGATGCTTGTTCTGTTGCCAGTGGGTATCTGGATGGGCCGCCGGCTGGCCTGGACGCAGATGCGCAGCAAGAGCCTGCTTGAAGCCCTGGTAGCGTTGCCGTTGGTGCTGCCGCCGACAGTTCTGGGCTTCTATCTGCTCGTGGCGATGGGGGCTGGCTCGCCCGTGGGCCGCGCGTGGGAGTCCCTCTTCGGACAGCAACTGACATTTTCCTTCTCTGGCCTGCTGGTCGCCTCTGTCATCTTCAACCTGCCCTTTGCCATTCAGCCCATGCAGCGAGCGTTTGAGTCCATCGCTCCGGAAGTGCGCGAGGCGGGTCGCTGCTGCGGCCTGTCTCCGTGGCAGATTCTGATCCGCATAGAACTGCCACTGGCATGGCCTGGCATTGTATCGGCGCTGGTACTGACCTTTGCCCACACCCTTGGGGAATTCGGCGTCGTGCTGATGGTCGGAGGCAGCATTCCCGGGGAGACGCGCACCATTGCAATTTCGATCTATGACCGCGTGCAGGCCTTCGACAACCAGTCCGCCGGCCTGATGTCGGCCGTGCTGCTGATCATTTCGCTGGCCGCCATCAGCCTGTCCTATTTCGCCACCGCACGCATGACGTCGAGGCCGCCCCATGCGTGAAGGACTCGTACTCAGCCTGCGTCAGGATCGCGCGATTCCCCTGCATGCCGACCTGCACTGCGCGCCGGGAGAAGTGCTCGCGCTGGTGGGTCCCTCCGGCAGTGGCAAGACCACCTTGCTGCGCAGCATCGCCGGACTGCACCAGCCGGCAGAGGGCAGCATCCATTGCGATGCAGAGCCCTGGTTCGACAGTGCGCGCAAGCTCAATGTACCGACGCAACAGCGTCGCATCGGCATGGTGTTTCAGAGCTTTGCTCTGTTTCCCCATCTGAGTGCACTGCACAATATCGCAGCCGCAATGCTCGATGTGCCAGTCGCCGAGCGTCAGCAACGCGCCCGCCGCTGGCTGGAACGCATGCACCTGCAAGGCCTCGAGCAACGTCTGCCTCAGCAACTGTCCGGCGGCCAGCAGCAACGCGTGGCCGTCGCCAGAGCGCTGGCGCGCGAGCCGAAGATTCTGCTGCTGGACGAACCCTTCTCGGCGGTGGATCGGGCCACCCGCGAAGCACTGTATTACGAGCTGGCGGAGCTGCGTGAGGAGCTGCGCATGCCGGTGATTCTGGTGACTCACGACCTGGACGAGGCCACACTGCTGGCCGACAGAATGTGCATTCTGAATCGCGGCACCATTCTGCAGACCGACACGCCCGATCAGCTGCTGCGCGCGCCGGCGAGCGCCGACGTGGCCAGACTGCTGGGCATGCGCAATCTTTTCACGGGCACGGTGCGGGAACATGGCAGCGACCACACCATTCTGGAATGGCAGGGCCAGCGCCTGCGCATACGGAAGCAGGAACGTTTTGCTGAGGGAGAACGGGTGGCGTGGGCTGTGCCAAGTACGGGGGTGCTGCTGGTGAATGTCAACTCAGGCAATCTGCTGACGCTGGACAATCTGGTGAATGTGCGCGTCACCCGCATGCTGTCACTCGGGGAACAATACCGGGTGACACTGCAGGCCATGAACGATCAGCTCACGATGAACGTGCCGCGCCATGTCGCGCAGCGCTACGCCGTGACAGAAGGACAGACGCTGGAGGTGCGCCTGCGCGGCGACCTCGTGCATCTGATGCCCGAGGCGGCCGCGCAGGCCTGAGGCTCGCCAATCCCGGGGCACAAGCGATTTACTCGTCGGCCACCTTGACCAGCTGCTTGCCGAAGTTGCGCCCGCGCAGCAGTCCACGGAAGTATTCCGGAGCCTTTTCGAGCCCTTCGCCCACCGATTCACGATATTTCAGGCGCCCTTCCTTCACCCACTGTCCCAGCTGCCGGGTAGCTTCCGGCCAACGCTCGAACCATTCGCTAACCAGGAAAAACCGATGCTCCGGAACCTCCGGCAAATCCTTGAGAATCTGGAACGGCAGGGCTGATTTGCTGATGTCGTCGTCGTTGTAATTGGAGACATAGCCACAGATGGGCACTCGGGCCCCCTTGTTGAGAAGCGGGCCGACGGCACGGGTCACATCGCCGCCCACGTTCTCGAAGTAAATGTCAATGCCACGCGGACAGGCAGCGGCAAGTGCGCTGGCCAGATTCCCTTCGCGATAATCAAGACACTCATCAAAGCCCAGTTCCTCCTTCACGTATCGACATTTGTCGGCTCCGCCGGCAATGCCGACTACACGCAGTCCGAGAAGCTTCGCCATCTGCCCCACCACCGAGCCAACTGCGCCGGACGCGGCGGCCACGACGAGCGTCTCACCGGCCTGTGGCCTGCCCAGCTCCTGCAGCCCGAAATACGCTGTGCGGCCGGGCATGCCAACGACCCCCAGATGCGCGGAGAGCGTGCCATTGGCCAGATCCACCTTCATCAGGCGCGGGTCTGTATCGTCGGACACAATCACGCTCTGCCAGCCCTGGTGGATGGTAACGTGATCGCCCGGCACAAACCGGGCAGAGCGCGACTGCAGGACCACGCCAGCGGATTCGCCCGGCATCACATCGCCGGGCTGCAGTGGCTTGGCGTAGGACTTGACATCGTTCATGCGGCCGCGCATGTACGGATCGAGTGACAGCCAGATCACCTTGATCAGGATCTGGCCCTCCTCCAGCTCAGGCACTTCCTCATGCACGGTGCTGAAACAGCTGTCATCCGGTTCTCCGACGGGCCTTCTGGCCATGACGATCTTGGTGTTCTGCATACTCACCCTCTGTGTAATCCAGGGCAGGGAAATCCTGCGCGCCGCCCATCTTACTCCAGTCTGTCACACGCCGTCCGTGGGCCTGGTGATTTCTCAGGCTGCCCGGCCGGCATGCAGTGCTTCTGCACTGATGGCCGCAAGGGATTCATCCAGGATGGCCAGCCCCTCGTCCCACTCCTGTTGCCCCAGCAGCAGACTCGGGATCAGGCGCAGCACCGCATTGCGCGTCGGCGTGACCAGCAGTCGCCGATCCAGACACATTGAGGCAAGCGCTGCCACCTGTGCGTCATTGTGCAGTTGCAGCCCGATCAGCAAGCCCTTGCCGCGCACTTCCCGCACCAGCTCAGGATAGCGCTGTGCCAGCAGGCGCACGTCTGCCAGAGCCCTGTGACCAAGCTGGGCCACGCGCGCCGCGATGTTGTTGTCCACAAGGAATGCGACCACAGCACTGGCAACGGCACACCCCAGTGGATTGCCGCAATAGGTGCCGCCGTGATCCCCTTTGGCCACTCCCGCTGCCACCGCATCACTGACCGCAAAGGCAGCAAACGGGAAGCCACCGGCGATGCCCTTGCCCATTGTAAGGATGTCAGGCTGCACACCGGCATCGTCCACGGCGAAGAAGCTGCCAGTACGGCAGAACCCCGTCTGCACTTCATCGGCAATGAACAAGGCACCGTGCCGGTGGCACAACTGCGCCACGCTCTGCAGATAGCCAGGAGGGGCCACCCGCACGCCACCCTCGCCTTGAACGGGCTCCAGAATGACCGCCGCAACGTCGTCTCCGATGGCCGCGTGCAGCGCTGCCAGGTCGCCATAGGGCACGAAGTCGTTGCCGGGCACCTGCGGGCTGAAGCGCGCCCCATTTTCGGGTCCGCCCGACAAAGAGAGTGTGGCCAGCGTACGGCCATGGAAAGAGCTGTTCGCCGCCAGCACACGCTCGCGGCCTGTGACTTTGCGAGCGAGCTTGACCGCTGCATCATTGGCTTCCGCCCCGCTGTTCGCGAAGAACACACGGTGCAGACCTGCCGGCAGCAATGGCTGCAACTGCAGCAGAAGCTTTGCCCGAACTGGCGAATAGGTGAATCCGGAATTGGGATTCTGCATCAGCTTGCCGGCCTGCTCGGTAATGGCAGCCACGATTGCCGGATGGGAATGGCCCAGGCTGGTGACGCCCCAGCCGGCAGTAAAGTCCAGCCAGGCGCGGCCCTGTTCATCCCAGACACGGGCGCCCAGTCCACGCTCGAAGGCCACGGGTTGTTTCATGCAGACTGTCAGCGCGAGGCTGTCTTCGATCTCGATCGTTTTCATAAGCCCTCCGGCTTTTTTCAAGGCAAAAAAAAACCTCCAGGAGTCGGGACGCCTGGAGGTTCTGGTTCGGTGGTTCAGTATTGCTTAGAGAGTCTCAGGCATCTCCGATGAATAGGCGCTGGTCGCGCGCGCACGACGGCGGGCCGCGGCGGAAAGCGCGGCCGGCATGGCAATTGCGAAGAATGTGCTGAGCGTTGTGTTCATGAGATTCCAGACACCGGGTGCGAAATTGCACGGCGGGTTTGAGGCGGGGGAATCTATGTGATCTACTTGGCCAAGTCAACCACCAGTTCAAGGTCTCAGCGGCATGCACACCACGCCTGATTCAGCCGGACACCTTTTTGCGCGCCTGCGACGCAGCGCCCTGCTGGCGGTTCTTGCATGCACGTTGCAGAGCAGCCACGCGCTTGCTCAGGATACCAGCGCCGCTGACAGCAGCACGCAACGTGCCATCGAGCAAGTGGCAAAGGTCGCGCAGTACGAGGACGCGATCAATGCATTGCAGAGTGCCCACGGTCCGTTTGACACTCGCCTGCTGGAGCCCTTGCAGGGCCTGATCGACACGCACATCGAGAATGCCGGTTTCGAGCAGGCCTTCGCGCTACTCGATCAGCAGCTGCAAATACAGCGAATCAATCACGGCCTGTATTCGGCGGAGCAGATTCCCATCATTGAAACCATGCTGGAATTGCAGTCCAGTGCCGGTGACTGGCAACGCATCAACGAAACTCTGCAGTATCTGAGCTGGCTGTATCAGCGCGATGAATCATTGCCCAACGAGGCCCGGCTGGCAGGACTCAAGAGCGTTGGCGCCTGGCATTTGCGCGCGCTGGGACAGGATGAACGCGTGCGCGAAGCACACCACCTGGTGCGACTCAGCATTCTGGAAGACAAGGCGGCGACACTCGCAGAGGAGCAGTTTGGTGCCGAAAGCGAAGCGCTTGTGCCCTACCTGTACGACAAGTCAGTGGCGGACCTCTATATCGCGCTGGCGATCATGTTGACGGATGACACCTCTCAGGACCTGATGCTGGAAACTGAAGGTCTGCGCAGCCGTGGCAGCCCTGGCAGTGGCGCCGGCGGCCTGGGCGTGTCAGAAGTGGAAGCGATCTATGGCTCGCGCGCGAGCACAGTGATAGAACGGTCCTTCAAGGCGAACATGGGCGCGAGCTACTCGGAGCTGGAGCGTATCCGCGACGTGTTCGCGGGTACCGGCAACCGCGAAGCGGAAGCTATGGCATTGCTGGCCATGGGCGATTCGGTGCTGATGCGTCAGCAGTTCGAGGATCGCCCGGGCAATTTTGCAGGCATGCGTCGCGGCACATCGTCGGCTGGCTCGGCCATGATGTCCTACAGTGATGCCATGGCGCTATTCCAGGAGGCGGGCTTGGACAAAGCCCTGATCGACGCCCTCACCCGCTGCCCTGTCCTGCTGCCGGCTACTGTTTTCCACGCCACTGTGACAGCAGCGACACCTGACTGTGTCCAAGTGGCCGAACCCGCGTCCTACACGCTGGCGGATTACAATCTCATTTCGACTTTGATACCTGGATTGGAGGGCAAGGCGGAGAGTCCCGAGGGCACCCTGGAAGCGCAATTGCGTTTCAACGTCCGCACCAACGGTCAGGTGAGCAATATGGAAGTGGTAACGATCTCGATCGACAACACCGCCAACCGCGTCAAGGTGCGCAAGCTGACAGAGCTGATGCAATTCAGGCCAGCCATGCGAGACGGATCGCCGGTGCGCGCCGAGAACGTCCGGATTACCGTGCGAATCCCTGCCGCCCGGGAATGAAACAGCTCGGAACGTTCAGTCCCGACGCCGCGTTTCCAGAACCACCCCTGCCTCTATCAAAGCCTGCACCTGATCGGCATTCAGCCCGTACTCCTGAAGAATTTCCCGCGAATGCTGGCCAAAACGAGGCGGCAGCCGGCGCAAGCTGCCGGGTGTGCGCGACAACTTGATGGGGGTGCCCGTCATCCTGTACCAGCCTTCCTCCAGGTTCATGCCCCGATGCTGCGTATGTGGATGCGCCACCACTTGCGCGGTGTCATGGATCGGACCGGCCGGCAGTCCCGCCTCCAGCAGCCGGTTGCACAGGGCGGCACCGTCGATCTTCATCAGGCGGGATTCAAGTTCAGCTTTCAAATCGGCGCGGTGCGTCACGCGATCAATGTTCTTCACGAAGCGCACGTCGGCAGCCAGCTCCGGGCAACCCAACACTTCTGACAGTTTCGCAAACGCCGCGTCATTGCCCGCGCCGATGAAAATGTCGACCGTGCGGGTTCGAAAGGTGTCATAGGGACTGATGTTGGGGTGGGCATTGCCAGTGGCGGCCGGTACCTTGCCAGACAACTTGTAATTGACGATGTGCGGGTGCATCAGAGAAACGGCGCAGTCATACAGTGTCATGTCGATGAACTGTCCCAGGCCGGAGCGCTCCCGTTCCACAAGTGCCATCAGTATCGCCACTGCAGAATAGAGCCCGGTGCCCATATCCACCATCGCCACTCCAAGCCGCGTCGGCTTGCCGCCGGCTTCGCCATTGACGCTGAACCAGCCCGCCATCGCCTGCACGATGGCGTCGTAGCCGGGGTAGCCCCCAAGGGGACCATCGGCCCCGAAGCCACTGATACGGCAGTGGATGAGGCGAGGGAATCGCGCGCGCAACACCTCTTCATAGCCAAGGCCCCATTTCTCCATCGAGCCTGGCTTGAAATTCTCCAGCAGGATGTCTGCGCCCGCCAGAAGACGCAGCAGTAAATCGCGCCCCGCTGACATTGTCAGATCCAGCCCCAGTGAGCGTTTGTTGCGATTGACGCCGATGTAGTAGGCCGCATCGCCTTCATGAAAGGGCGGGCCCCAATCGCGCGTCTCGTCTCCGCGAGGAGGCTCGGTCTTGAGTACTTCTGCGCCGTGATCGGCCAGCACCTGGGAGCAATACGGTCCTCCCAGCACTCGGGACAGATCGATGATCTTCTTGCCAGTCAAGGCACTGCCTGTGGGTACCGGATTCATCAAACCGCCTGCTCTCGAGACGCCTGCAACAGGGCAGGCAGGAAGAATTCCGCCACCAGCAATGGCTGACCGTGGAGGTAAAACAGGGAACGCCGGCCCCAGCCAGCCGCGGACTGTGTCAGCTCCAGCTGATAGCGGCGCAGCGTCGGGTCACGAAACAGAAACTCACCAAGGGGACGTTCGTTCAGGCTGCGCAGACGTTTGAGCGGGCCCTGCATGCTGCTGACGGGAATCAGTGAGTGGGCCGCCACCCAGGGCGTATCGCCACATTGCAGCAGCACCTTGCGCGACCACATACGCTGGCGGACCACATGAGGCTCGAAACACTGCAGCAGCGAAGGAGAGGTTTGGCGAATCCAGCACTCGTCGAGCACTCGGACGTTGAATTGGCTGCCCGCCAGCGCCTTGAGGCGGGAAGTCAGCGAACCAGGATCAAGCAGCCAGGATTGCAACACCGGCAGCGGACGGGGAACGACCTGCATGGCCGGCTTCCAAAGCATGTCGGAGTCTGCCAGACCGGGCCAGGATTGCGGAAAAGCGTCGTTCAATGCACACCTGCCATTGAAGCCCGGAAGGGGCATGGGTTTGATTGGCCTTTGCAAACGAAAACCCCCGGAGCCGTGAAGCCCCGGGGGTCAGTATGGCGGACTGCCTGGGCGATCAACGCTGTTCGAAACGCTCGAACGTGGTCGTGATCACACTCTCCACGCGACGGTTCTGCGCGCGGCCATCGGCCGTGTCATTGCTGGCCACAGGACGGGCCTCGCCGAAGCCCTGTGCACGCACACGGTTGGCTGCGATGCCGAACTGATCAATCAGCGCCTGGCGTACGGCGTCCACACGACGCTGGGACAGACTCTGATTGTACTCGTCGGTGCCCATGGAGTCAGTGTGACCTTCCAGAGCAGCAACTGTATCAGGGTGCTCGCGCAGGAAATCGGCCACTTCCTGAATCTCGTCGCTGTACTCTGCCTTCACGACGGACTGGTCGAAGTCGAACTGCACGTTCAGCGTGATGCGCGCCACTTCCTGAACCGGGATTGAGCAGCCACGGGAATCAACGCGGTGCGTGCTCGGGGTATCCGGGCAGGCATCGCTGCCGTCAAGCACACCGTCACGATCGGCATCAGCAGGCGCTGCTGCCGGTGCTGCTGCGACGGGCGCTGCAGGTCGGGCCGGCGCGGCAGTGCTGCCTCCGAAGCTGTATACCAGGGCCATATCGACGCCGTAGTCGTGCATGTGCTCGTCCATGCCCCAGAACTTGCGGAATGCAGTACGCAATGCCAGGTTTTCATTGATCTGGTACTTCACGCCGACGCCGGCATCCCAGACCGTCTCTTCATTCTGCGAAAAGTCATTGTGTCCGGCGCCACCCACGATGAACGGGGTGAAAGTGCCAAGCTGTCGCTCGAAACTGTACAAAAGGTCGAAGCGGTACTGGAAAAGATCTTCATCCGGCCCCGTTCCGTCGAGTTCCATGTCAAACACATTGATCTCACCGCTCAGCCGATTGGTGAAGTCGTATCCCAGCCCGAGTGTGAAACCGGTTTCATTGTCGAGCATGCGATCGGCGTCGAAATCAAGCCACTGCAGTCCCGGCGCAATATAGAACTGGCCTTCATCTGCTACTGCTGCTCCTGCGCCAAGCGTCAGGGCGCCAGTCGCCAGCATCAATCGCACTGCAGTTTTGCAAGTCATTTTCATGGTATTTCCTTTGGTGTGCCCAAGTGTCAAAAAGCGCGGGCATTATAGCCCGGGTCCTGTAACGTTCTGCAGCAAAAAGTGACAGCTTTTTATCGATTCACCGATTTTTGCGAACTGTATCGCGCAAAGCATGCGCAAAAAGACCACTGAAATACACTACCTGTGAAAAACACTGTCAGAATTGCACATAGCGGCAACTGTCAAAAATTTGTCATTTTAGTGACGCATGAATGCAACATGCGAGGGCTAGGATTCCGTCTGTAAAACGTCGTCAACGCGATCCTCTCATTCCGAGAATGGACTACAGGAGTCATTATGACCTTCACACGCAAATCCCTTTTCTCTGCCGTCAGCGCTGTAGCGCTCGGCTTCGCCACACTGTCCGTGCAGGCAGCTGAACCGGCTCTGACCGCGGCAACTGCCAGCGGTGCGGCCACAACAGCCACTTTCACAGGCGGCGCTACTATCAACAATGGCTCTTCCTACACTGCAGCCGCCGCCAGCAGCGCGGCCGTAGACGTCATGGGCACCATCAAGGTGGCCGCAGCAGACGTCGGCAAGAAAGGTGCACTGGTTGCCCTGGTGCAGATCCCCAACATGGGCGTCTACCAGATGGTGTCCGGCGGCTTCTTCCTGCCATGGAATGGTCAGGTAAGCGGTCTGCAGCCGTTTGCAGTAAAGACACTGGCAGCGCAGGAATCCGTAACAGTGCTGAACGATCTGATTGGTGCAAACTCTGGCCTGGCCGGTCTGAGCTTCAATGTGTACTTCGGCTACTACACCAACGGTGACGTCAACACGCTGGCGTACACCGGCAGCCCGGTCTCCTTCTCCATCGCAGCCAAGCCGGCAGCGGGATGCCCGACCAACACCACACTGTCCACAGGCGGCACCTTCGACGGCAAGCCTGTGTGCGTGCTGACGGGCACGATCACCAGCAATACACATCTGAATGCCAACAACACCTACCTGCTTAACGGCGCCGTGTTCGTCGGCAACGACAATGCAAACTCTGCCACTCTGACGATCGATGCTGGCGTCAAGGTAATCAGCCCGGTCGGCCTGAATTTCCTCGTGATCCGTCGCGGGTCCAAGATCGAAGCTCTGGGCAGCGAAGCCGCTCCGATCATCTTCACTTACGACGGCGAAGCGACAGCTACCGCAACGACCACTGGTCGCTGGGGCGGCATCATCATCAACGGCAAGGCGCCGGTGAACGGCTGTGCTGCGGGCACGGTACTGTGTGAACTGGAAGGCGAAGGCTCTACTGGCAAGTACGGTGGCAACACGCCGACTGACAGCAGCGGCACTCTGAACTACGTGATCGTGAAGTACCCAGGCCAGAACATCACAGAAACCAACGAACTGAATGGCATCGCCTTCCAGGGCGTTGGCAGCGGCACCGCAGTGGATTACGTGCAGGTGCACGGCAGCTCGGACGATGGCGTGGAATTCTTCGGCGGCACAGTAAACGCGAAGCACCTGGTGCTGACACACAACGAAGACGATTCCTTCGACTGGACTTTCGGCTACCAGGGCAAAGTACAGCACGCAGTGATCAAGCAGCGTACTGGTTTCGGCGACCGCGGTATCGAAGCGGACAACAACGAGTTCGCATTCGACTCTCTGCCACGCTCCAAGCCCACGCTTGTGAACTTCACAATGATCGGTCGTGGTACTGGTGGTCGTGGCATGGAATTGCGCCGCGGTACTGGCGCCAACATCCACAACGCAGTCGTGACCAACTTTGCGAACTACTGTCTGGATGTGAACGACACGGCTACTTTCACCAACGCAGGTACCTCTGCGACGGCACTGACCGGCAACCTGACCATGACTGGCTCACGTTTCGACTGCACAATCCCGTTTGCACTGTCAAGCACAGAGCCCTGGCTGCTGGCTGACTGGTTCAATGGCCAGGCCCGCAACACGATTGGCACGGCTGACCTGACAGGCTTCGTCAACGGCCCGCTTCTCAATGCCGTAGTCGCCAGCACCTTTACTGACAGCTTCTACGACAACGTCAGCCACATCGGCGCGGTCAAAGACCAAGCCAGTGACTGGACAGCCAAGTGGATCTTCCGCGACTAATGCAGACGCGCAAGTGAGAGCTTGAGCAAAGGGGCGCCCATGGCGCCCCTTTTCATTTGACCAGCAGGAACTTCTGTTCCATTTTTTTATGACTTATTCCCGTCATTCACGATATTGAAATATTTCTGTCACGTCGCGGCACTACACTGAGTGCACTCGAAACAACCACCCTTTTTCTGGAATTCACATCATGATCAAGCGCGCTCTTCCTGCGGCCATCGCCATGGCCCTGAGCACCACGCCCGTCCTGGCCCAGGACCCCGCCGCAGCAGCAGCCACTCCGCAGATCGAAGAGATCTCCGTCATCGGCCGCTTTGTGCCCGATGAAAAGCGCAGCACGTCGGCACTGTCCAGCGTGCTGACGAATGAAGAATTCTCACGCTCCGGCGACACCAACATTGCTGAGGGCCTCAAGCGCGTTGCGGGCCTCAGCCTTGTGGGCGGCAAGTTCGTCTATGTGCGCGGCCTTGGCGAGCGTTACTCGTCTGCTCTGCTCAACGGATCCAGCATCCCCAGCCCGGAGCCACTGAACCGTGTTGTACCGCTGGACTTGTTCCCCAACGCAATCATGGAAAGTGTGGTGGTGCAGAAGACCTATTCCGCGCAGTTCCCCAGCGAATTCGGCGGCGGCGTGCTGCAGATGCGCACCAAGAGCAGCAGTGATGAATTCTTCTTCAACATCGCCAGCTCTGTCGCCATGACGGAAGGGACTGCCTTCACGAAAGGCACGCAGGCGGCCGGTGGCGGCAAGGACTGGCTTGGTTACGATGATGGCTCCCGCGCCATGCCCGACCTGCTGAAACAGGCCACTGCAGACGGTCAGCGACTGCAGCGCCGCAGCGCCTTCGTCAACACCGGGGGCTACACCGCGCAGGAATTGCAGACTATCGGCCAGAGCCTGAACCAGGACTACGAAGTCACTGGCAAGACCATTCCCGCCGACATGGGCCTGACTGCAAGCCTCGGCAACTATCACGACATTGGCAGCACGCGCTTCAACTATCTTGCAGCCGTGGATTACAAGAATGCCTGGGACACCCATGAAATCGAACGCAATTCCTACAAGGTGGGCGGAGTCGACGAACTCGTCCGCGAGAATGCCTTCACGTATTTCGGCACCGAGAACAACATCGATATCAGTGGCATTCTTTCCACGGGACTGGAGCTGAGCGAGAACCACAGCATCAGCGCCACCAACATCATGCTGCGCCAGTCAGATGACATTGCCGGCGAGCAGATCGGCTTCTTCGGCGATGAGCGCCTGGACAGCAGGATCGCAGAAATCGAATACATCCAGCGCGAACTTTTCTCCAATCAGATTCAGGGCGATCACTATTTTCCCGATGCCCGCGAGATGAATGTGACTTGGCGCTACAACGAATCGACTGCTGATCGAATTGCGCCGGACACACGCGAATACCGCTATGACCAGATCGACGACGAGTCTGTCTTCAACCTGCGTTCTGATGGCAATGTGCGGCGCTTCAGCGAGCTGGCCGACCAGAACAGCGACTACGCCGTCGACGCCTCCATGGTGTTTTACGGACCGTCGAGCTCCACGATCGTGATGTCTTCCGGTTACAACAAGCAGGACAGCGAGCGCGACTACGAGATTCGCCGCTTCTCGTTCATCGAACAGGGCGACGTGGTGGGGCGCCAGGGGTTCCTGCTGCAACCACTGTCGCAGATTCTGGCACCGGAGAACATCGGGCCAACCGAGTTTGAGCTGTCAGAGACAACACGCCCTACAGACACCTATGCTGCCACCCGCGAACTGGAGTCCTGGTATCTGCAGGCCGACCTGAACTTCAACGACCGCGTCCAGCTGCTGGCGGGCCTGCGTCAGGAAGACTACATACAGAATGTCCGTACCTTCGACCTGTTCCGACCGGACAGCAGCATCGAGGCTACTCTGGAATCCAGCGACCTGCTGCCAAGCGCTACAGCGACTTACATTGCGGGCAATCATCAGTTCCGTTTTGGCTATAGCGAGACAACGTCGCGCCCTGATTTCCGTGAGCTGTCGCCCGCCACCTTCACCAATCCTCTGACTGGTTATGAAGTGGTTGGCAATCCGAATCTGCAAGCAGCCAGCATCAAGAACTACGACCTGCGCTGGGAGTGGTATTTCTCTTCCCTGGACAGCCTGTCTCTGGGCGTGTTCATGAAGGAATTCGACTCTCCCATCGAGTCTGTGGTGCAGCCTGGCGCCAACAGTGCACGCAGCTATGTGAATGCAGAGTCGGCAGAGAATCAGGGCATCGAGTTTGAGGCCCGCAAGCAGTTCGACTTCCTGGGCGCACGCTGGGAAAACTTCTACGTGTCCAGCAACGTGTCCTACATCACCTCGGACGTCACCATCGGCGAGCAGGACCAGAACATTCTGACCAACAGCTCGCGTCCGCTGCAGGGCCAGTCTGACTGGCTTTTCAATGGCCAGTTTGGCTACGACAGCTACGACGGCCTGACCGCCACGCTCCTTTACCATTACTTCGGCGAGCGCATTTACGAAGTCGGCATCCTGGGCGCTCCAGACCTTATCGAAGAGCCCCATGGCGAACTGGACTTCGTGCTGAGCAAGGAGTTCATGACCAACTGGAAGCTGAACATCAAGGCGCAGAATCTGACCGACAAGCGCAAGGAAATTACCCAGGGTGGACTGGTGGCCACGGGCTACAGCGAAGGCCGCTCAGCGAGCCTTAAACTTGAGTACAACTTCTAGAAAGCCAGACGCCGTGCGGCCTGCAGCGGTTGCAGGTCGCAGATCCGTCACACGGATGTCACATAAAGTTGCTGTAATATACGCTACATATATGACAAGCCAATTGACAAAACGGTAGCATGAAACCATGAGTGAACCGACCATCCTGATAGTAGACGACGAGCCCGCCATTCGAGACATGATTGGCATCACCCTGGATCTGGCGGGATTCAACAGCGTGTCCGCCGAATCAGCGCACGAAGCCCATGTCTCCATCGTGGATCGTCGCCCCGATCTGGTCCTGCTGGACTGGATGCTGCCCGGAGGCAGTGGCATAGAACTGGCACGTCGACTCAAGCGCGACGAACTTACAGCCTCCCTCCCCATCATCATGCTTACCGCAAAGACCAGTGAAGACAACAAAGTGCAGGGACTGGACGTAGGTGTGGATGATTACGTCACCAAGCCGTTCTCGCCCCGCGAGCTCGTTGCCCGTATCAAGGCGGTTTTGCGCCGCACCAGTGGTACGCAGATCGACAAGGTAATCCGCGTGTTTGATCTGCAGCTCGACCCCTCCAGCCATCGCGTGACCATAGAAGACCAGCCGGTTGACATCGGGCCCACGGAATTCAAGCTGCTGCGCTTCTTCATGTCTCATCAGGAAAAGGTCTTCACACGCGACCACATTCAGGATCAGGTGTGGGGCGGCAATGTGTACCTCGAAGAGCGGACCATCGACGTGCATATCCGCCGCTTGCGCAAGGCCCTGAGCTCTGTGCCGAACACCAGCATCGATTATTCACGCCTGGTGCAGACGGTTCGAGGTGCTGGCTATCGCTTTTCCGTGAAGCCAGCCTGACGTTTCCTTCGCCCGGTGCATTCGCTATAGTGACGCGCAGCTGGTGGTGAACGACAGGAATAGTGCATTGCTCCGGGAATGGCAGATCGAAATCAAGCGCGTACTGATTGTCCTGGCGGCCTCCTGGCTTGTCGGCATGGTGCTGGGCGCCGTCTCCGCCATAATGGTTCTGTCTGTCCTGGGCTACCTGGCGCACTCCTTCTACCAGCTGTTGATTTTCCAGCGCTGGCTGCGCAATATTGCCAACGATGAGCGTCAGGAACCTCCAGAAAGCAGTGGGGTCTGGGGTGAAATCTTCGATGGCATCTATCGCCTGCAACGCCGCGAGCGCGACGCAGTGCAGTACTTGAAGAGCATACTGGACAAGGCCCAGGAGTCATCGGCGGCACTGGAAATAGCCGTGGTGATGATAAGTGCGAAAGACCATCTGTCCTGGTGGAACAAAGCGGCAGAGACACTGCTGGGCTTCCGCACTGAACAGGATCAGCAGCAAACCGTCACCAATCTTCTGCGCGAGCCGCGTTTCATCGAATATTTCGAAAAGCGGCTTTATACAGAGCCCTTGCGCATTCCTTCTCCCACCAACAAGAAGCAGATGCTGGAATTCCAGATTACCCTCTTCGGCGAAGGCGAGCGGCTGATGCTGGTGCGCGATGTCTCGCAAATGCATCGTCTGGAATCCATGCGCACTGATTTCGTGGGCAATGTGTCGCACGAGCTGCGTACGCCCATCACTGTCATCAATGGCTATCTTGAAACCTTGCTGGACCATCGCGACACACTCGCCCCTCGCTGGATCAAACCACTGGAGCAGATGCACCAGCAGGCGCAGCGCATGGAAAACATCGTGCGCGACCTGCTGACATTGTCGCGCCTCGAAACCAAGTCTCTGCCCAGGGTGCAGGACGAGATTCACGTGCCATCCCTGCTGCGTGAAATCAAGAACGAGGCCGAGCTGGCTTTTGCAGCAAAGCAGCATACCTATTTCCTGGAATGTGATGGCGACTATCGGCTGCGGGGCAGCACGAACGAGCTGTACAGTGCCATTTCAAATCTGGTTTTCAACGCGTCGAAGTACACGCCAAAAAGTGGCGAGATTCATATTTACCTGCGGGGGACAGAGCGCGGCTTGGATGTCGAAGTGCAAGACAATGGCGCAGGAATCGAGGAGCATCACTTGCCGCGCCTGACAGAACGCTTCTATCGCGTCGAGGAGAGTCGCTCAACGGACACAGGGGGTACAGGGCTGGGGCTTGCCATCGTCAAGCATGTGCTGGCACGCCATGGCGCAACCCTGCAGATTCTCAGCACCCTTGGGACAGGCAGTCGTTTCATTTGTCATTTCCCCGCCGAACGCCTGCTTCCCGGTGCAGCGAAAAACCCTGCTCTCCCCACCAGCGACTGACTTGCCGCTTCCTCTCAGAAACGAATATCCATTCCCACACCCAACTGATCGGAGCGCTGGTTGCGGTTGTCTGCGCGTGTTGCCGTGAAGAAGGTGAACCATCTGAAATCGGGATTCAACACGTAATCCACGCCCAGTGAAGTCTGGCGATGACCGTCGTAGCGTTGCTCCGATGTTCCGGTCTGGGCCTTGTACACGAGTCTGCCTCGCGTCAGCGAGGCACTGATCAGCAAGCCGTCCTCGCGTCCTCGATTGTTCGCTCTGTTCACAGAAGATTCGTACAGGATACCCAGTTGCAGATTGCCTTCGTTGTACTGTCCGGCAAGCCGCACATCATCATTGCGGTCATCTTCCAGGCTGATGACATCTCTGTCCAATGCGACACCAACATAAAAGCGGCCTGCCGTATAGCTCAGTGAAGTCGACGTTGCCTTGGTAAAGCGATCCAGCAGCGTGTTCTGCCCATCAAATACTGCGGCATGTCTGAATGTGAAACCGCCGAAGGTCGGACTGACGTAGTTGATCGTGTCATTGGGACGATTCTCGCCCACCATCAGGACGCGAAGATCACCCTGCAAATCGTTGAATTGATCAATACGCGCCTGCAACTGCCTCAGGGGCGTGTCATTGCGCCCCGCAAGCAAGGTTCCCAGTGCACCACTCAATCCAATCCAGGAGTTACGTTGTGTAATGAATTGACCATCGAAGTCTTCCTTGTTCGGATTGAACTGGTACTCAGCCTGATAGATGACCTTGATGCTGCCAGCAACAGGCAACTCGCCCCGGAGGCCAAGCCGCGACGCATTGCTGACTACTTTGGCGACAGTGCGTTTTTCTGCAGGAGTATTGATCAAGGGAGTCAGGTTGACCCGACCGTAAAGAGCGGGCACACGCCTTTCATCCTGAGCGAAGGCGCAGGTAGATCCGACAAATATCAATGCAACGGGCAAGGGGATACTGCGCTTCATGGGGTGCGGGTCCCAATGCTCTACCACGCTTCAATCGGGACGGACTCTCTTTTCCAGACCTTCCAGCCCCAGGTGGCGCACGTCTGTGCCTTTGACGAGGTAGATGACATGTTCGGCGATATTCTTGGCGTGGTCGCCTACACGTTCAAGTGCGCGCAGTGCCCAGACAATATTCAGTACACGCGTGATGCTGCGGGGGTCTTCGATCATGTAAGTAATCATCTCACGCATGGCACTGCTGTATTCCATATCCACACTGACGTCTTCCCTGGCCACAGCCAGCGCCGCATCAATGTCGTACCGCGCAAAAGCATCCAGTGCCATGTAGACCATGCGCCGTACGTGCTCGCCAATATGGCGAATCTCAACGTAACCTTTTGAGGATTCACCCTGCTCGGTAAGCTCGATTGCCAACCGAGCAATCTTTGCAGATTCATCCCCAATGCGCTCCAGATCATTGACGGCCTTGATGATGGCCAGCACCAGACGCAGGTCACTTGCCGCTGGCTGTCGACGCGCAAGGATGCGATTGCACTCTTCGTCGATCCGGATTTCCATGGCATTGATGGCGGCATCATCTTCGCGAACCAGGGCTCCAAGGCCACTGTCTGCGGTAATGATCGCATCGATGGCGTCGCTCAGCTGCTTCTCCACCATGCCGCCCATTTCCAGCAGATTGTTCTTGATCTCTTGTAGATCGGCGTTGAACTGCTGAGAAATGTGGTGACTATGAATCGTTGCGTCTTTGTTCATGACCTGTGTCCCTGCCCCGGAATCAGCCGTAACGGCCGGTAATGTAATCTTCTGTCTGCTTCTCGTGCGGATTTGTGAAAATGGCATCCGTCCTGTCGAACTCGATCAGCTTGCCCATGTACATAAACGCGGTGAAATCAGAAACTCGAGCGGCTTGCTGCATATTGTGCGTCACAATGATGATGGTGTAACGATCCTTAAGCTCGTTGATCAGCTCCTCAATCTTCAATGTCGAAATGGGATCGAGCGCAGACGCCGGCTCATCGAGCAGCAGGACTTCCGGCTCCACAGCGATTGTCCGTGCGATGACAAGACGCTGCTGCTGACCGCCGGACAGACCCAGTGCACTTTCATGCAGTCGATCCTTCACTTCACCCCACAGCGCTGCCGCATGCAGGGATTTTTCAACACTCTCGTCCAGAATGCGCTTCTTGTTGATGCCCTGAATGCGCAGACCATAAGCCACATTCTCATAGATTGACTTCGGGAAAGGGTTCGGCTTCTGGAACACCATGCCGACACGGCGACGCAGATCGGCGACATCGACAGCGCGATGATAAATATCATTGCCATCCAGTGCGATGCTGCCTTTTATATGGCATCCGTCCACCAGATCGTTCATGCGATTGAAGCAGCGCAGCAAAGTGGATTTGCCACACCCTGACGGCCCGATAAAGGCAGTCACGCGCTGGCTCGGAATGCTCATATTCACCGCTTTCAAAGCGTGTGCGGAGCCGTAATAGAGATTCAAGTCGGACACACGCAGACAGCTTGGCAAGTCCTCGGCCCGAACAGCCTGGTCAATGCCGCCCAATTTCGACATGTCGATCTTCTTGAACTTTGACCGGTTGACCGGCGTGGATTCAGTATTTGATTCAGTCATTGCGAGAACATCCATTGCGTTTGCAGTAAGTGTAACAGCGCTTTACATATCCAGGGACTTGAAATTCTCACGCAGCCGATTGCGAACCGACACTGCGAACATATTCAATGCCGCAACCACGATCACCAGCAACAGCGCCGTGGCGAACACCAGCGGACGAGCCGCCTCAACATTGGGGCTCTGGAACCCAACGTCGTATATATGAAAGCCCAGATGCATGAATTTCTGATCGAGGTGAAAGTAAGGATAGTTACCATCCACAGGCAGCGCGGGAGCCAGTTTCACCACGCCCACCAACATCAAAGGGGCCACTTCGCCCGCTGCTCTGGCGACCGCCAGAATAAGACCTGTCATCATGGCCGGGCTTGCCATCGGCAGAACAACCCGCCACAGCGTTTCGAATTTGGTGGCGCCCAGCGCCAGACTACCTTCACGCAGACTGCGGGGTATCCGCGAGAGGCCCTCCTCTGTGGATACAATCACCACCGGGACGGTTAGAAGTGCCAATGTCAATGACGCCCACATCAGTCCCGGCGTACCAAAGGTGGGCGCCGGCAAGGCTTCAGGATAGAAAGCCTGATCAACTTCGGCGCCAAGGAAATAAATGAAGAAGCCCAGTCCGAACACGCCATAGACAATGGAGGGTACGCCCGCGAGATTATTGACTGCGATGCGGATGATGCGCGTCACAACGCCCTGTCGCGCGTATTCACGGAGATACACTGCTGCAATCACGCCGAAGGGCGTGACGAATATGGACATCAGCAACACCATTACCACGGTGCCGAAGATCGCTGGGAAGATTCCGCCTTCGGTATTTGCCTCGCGGGGCTCGCCGGACAGGAATTCCCACAATTTGGAACCGTACACGATCATCTTGTTGCCAAAATGCATGCCATTGGGCTGATAGGCGCGCACGATCTCCGAAACAGCTATTTCAATTTCTCCGCCGTTCATTGCCTGCATCACGACAGTGTCGCGCTCGCTTTCGACATAGAGCGCGTTCAGTCGCGCCTGCATGCCCGTATATTGCGCATTCCAGGCCGCGCGTTCTTCGGCAATCTCCGCCAGGGCTGATTCTGTTGCTTCGTCGCGCAGTTCGAGCTGGCGTTGCCGCAGACGCAAACGCTCGAGCGCATAGTTGACTTCACCAATCTCACCCTTTTCCACATCAGCGATTTCGTCATGCAGCTCCAGGGCTCTTTCAATGCGTGGCAGCAGAGCGTTCCACGCACTCATGTCCTGTTCGTTCGCTGGATCACTGGTGGCCACTGTAACGCCGCTTTCGCGGACTTCGCTCACATAGCCATAGAAATTGCCCCATTCGCGACGCTCGAAAGCAGTCATATTGTGGGGATAGCGGACATTGCTCAGGTAATCCGCCAGCAGCCACGAGAAGTCACTGCCATTGAGTTCGCGGTTGCCGATTTTCACCAGCTCCCGTCGGTAAAATGGCTGATCTGCCGGCACCGGAATTCCTGAAGAGATGATGCGATCGGCAGTCACTTCTTCGTCACCGACGCGTTCGCCGACAACCTCGCGACGCAATGGCTCGCCTTCGCTGACCGGCTGCTGATACTCGGCAAGCATGATGTCCTTGGGCCAGAAATGACCAAAGCCGTTGACTGCCAGAAGCAGCAACAGACTCACGGTCATGATGAGGCTGATAGCCACTGCCCCGGCATTTGCCCAAATCCAGGGTGTGCCGCTCGCGAAGAATTTTTGTATGGTGTTGTTGCTCATAGATTGCTGTACTTGCGTCGCAGACGCTGTCGGACGATTTCGGCGAGAGTGTTGATCACAAAGGTGAACATGAACAGCACGAGTGCCGCCAGGAACAGGATGCTATAGTGAGTACTGTCGACTTCTGATTCGGGAACTTCCACCGCGATATTGGCGGCCAGTGTGCGCATGCCTTCAAAGATGTTGATGTCCATGATGGGGGTATTGCCGGTGGCCATGAGCACGATCATCGTTTCACCCACTGCGCGGCCCATGCCTATCATCAGTGCCGAGAAGATACCGGGACTTGCAGTTGCCAGCACCACCCGACTCAAGGTTTGCCACGGCGTTGCGCCCAGGGCCAATGAGCCGTAGGTCAGTTGCCTGGGTACCGTGAAGATCGCGTCCTCTGCAATGGAGAAGATGGTGGGAATCACGGCAAAACCCATGGCCAGACCTACTACCAGAGCGTTGCGCTGGTCATAGGGAATACCCATGTCGTTGGTGATCCAGAGGCGCATGTCGCCGTCAAAGAAGACTTGTTCCAAGGGCACCGCGAACAGAAATGCCACGTATACAGAAAGCAGGATCACAGGAATCAGCAAAGCCGCTTCCCAGCCATCAGGCACCCTGAAGCGCACCGATTCCGGAAGGCGAGTCCACCCGAAAGCTGCCAGAAGAATCCCTATTGGAACCAGCAGCAGCATATTGAAAATGCCCAGCAGATTGTTCTCAAGGAAGGGTGCGAGCCAGAGGCCGGCAAGGAACCCGAGCACTACCGTCGGGAGCGCACCCATCAATTCAATCAAGGGTTTGACACTCTGACGCATGCGTGGCGCCATGAAGTAGCCCGTAAAAATTGCTCCACAAACAGCCAGGGGCGCTGCGAGAATCATTCCGTAGAACGCTGCCTTGAGGGTACCGAACGCCAAGGGTGCCAGACTGTATTTGGGCTCGAAATCATCATTGGCGGCAGAGGATTGCCAAATGAGATCAGGATCGGGGTAGTTCTCGTACCACACTCGTCCCCAAAGGGCTTGCCACGACACTTCCGGGTGCTCGCTGTCCACGCTGAACATCGCAAATCCGCCATCGGCTTTCTCGATCAGCAGGCCATTTCCGCGGGCAGCAACGGCGATAGCCTTCGGAGCACCCGTCACGAGCGGCAAATAGGCAACTTCGCGATGCGCTGTCGAGTTGTAGATGCCGATGTAGCCTTCGTCATTGGCCATGACAAAATTCTTGCGCCGCTGCTCGGAAGTGAGCGCGACAACATTGCTGCGCGCTTCGAAATCTCGCACTTTCTCGATTCCGACCGTACCGCCACGTCTGACCAGGAACCATTGGGAAATCGTCCCTTCACTATCTCCTACCAGCAGCGAGATACCCCCCAGAAGAAATGTGACTTCTGTCATACGCCGGGGTGAATCCACCAGCAGCACCTCTTCCGTCACCACGGGTGTGCCGTTGTTGAAGGCTGGCCGAGTATCGACCAGGCTCAGGCGTCCAGAGGCTCCGATGGCAAAGAGCCAGCGCCGGTCGACGTCCATGTAAAGCTGATCAATACTCGGTATCAGACCATTGAGGGTAACAATTTCGGTTTCCCACTCGGCCTCGCCCTGGGCACTGAAAGCGGAAAGCAGGTTGCTCTCCCTCTGGGCACGGAGCAGGCTGACATTTCCGGCACTACTGCCGGCCAGCATCAGTTCGTTGGTGCTGGAACGCACGCTTACCCGCGCAACGGCCTGATCCTCAAACAAGGCAAACGGCACTTCGCCAAAAGGGTAGGTCATAGCCGGCGTTACTACACGCGCGTTGTTGACACCGAACTCTTCGTCATAGCCATACTGTGCTATCAGAACATCGCCGCCGGAGAGCCCAAGTGCAAATATGCCAGTGACATCAGTGTCCAGTGCGAAGCTGCTGATGCTCTGACCTTCGGGAATTGGCAGCGCAACGCGGCCGATGACTTCGCCGTCGTCAGTGTTGAAGTACACGGCCTGACCATCAGAGCCCAGTCGCATCGCAACTTCGAGGCGCTCTTCCACTGCCAGATGAAGTACATCGACATTGTCCCGCAAATCCACTTGGAACTCGCTGACCTCCTGGATTGAAGCGCCACGGAACAGCGGCAGAACTTCATAAATCAAGTAGAGAAAGATCACCAGAACTGCAGCAATTACGCCCAATCCACCAATGGCGATAAGAACGGCTGCCAGTTTGTCCTTGAAGTGACGGAACTTGCGGCGGGTGAGGACTTCGGGAGAAGCGGCAAAAGCGGCCCCTAATGAGGACTGCGGAGCCTCTGGAGGCGTCGTTATTGGTTGTTCGATCATGGCGTTGGAGTCTATTCCGCGATTGTTACATTGTGATTGCATTGCGCAGACGCGCTCAAACAGCGGCACCACCCGGTGTCCGCTGCGTCATTCGCATTCAGAGCCCAAGCGCTTGATAGGTTGCTTCAACGACGGCCGCCGGCAACGGGATATAACCATCCTTGAGGACCACTTCCTGGCCGGATCTGGACAACACCAGCTTGATGAATTCCCGCTCCAGGGGCGCGAGCGGTTTGTTCGGCTCTTTGTTCACATAAACAAACAGAAAACGTGCGAGCGGATAATTGCCAGTAATGGCATTCTCTGGCGTTGCCTCGTAGTACTCGCTGCCAGCTTCCTTCGCAATGGGCAGAGAGCGCACGCTGGAAGTTGTGTAGCCCAGACCGGAATACCCGATCCCGTTGATGGAGGTGCTGACTGACTGCACGACCGAAGCAGAACCTGGCTGTTCGTTAACGGAATTCTTGAAGTCACCTGTGCACAGCGCGGTTTCCTTGAAATAGCCGTAAGTTCCAGAGACTGAATTGCGACCGAACAACTGCAAGTCACGACGCTCCCAGTCTCCCTCCATCCCGAATTGCCCCCAGACATCAATGCTTTCCGGGTTACCACACTTGAGAGTGACTGAAAACACAGCGTCAACCTCTGCCATCGTCAGTCCTTTGATGGGGTTATCCCTGTGTACAAAAACAGCCAGCGAGTCGATGGCGACAGGAACCGCCGTGGGCTTGTAGCCGTACTTGTTTTCGAAAGCTTCGATTTCGTTGTCTTTCATCTCGCGACTCATAGGCCCCATGTTGGAGGTGCCTTCGGTCAGCGCGGGCGGCGCAGTGGAAGAACCGGCGGCCTGAATCTGAATGTTTACGTTGGGGTAGGCGCGCTTGAACTCTTCCGCCCAGAGTGTCATCAGGTTGGCAAGCGTGTCGGAGCCCACGCTCGAGAAATTGCCGGAAACGCCGCTGGCGCGTTCGTACGTGCGCAGGGAAGAATCAAGGTCGGCCGCCAGCACGGGCATACTGGACAGCCCCCCAAGCAGCAGACTGAGTAGCTTCATCGTGAATCTGACGGACATTCCAGGTCTCCAGACGCAAAGCGCGTTTTTGATCTATTACAATTCGCATGACTATATGTTGCGCGAGTGACACTAATATGACAAAACTGCGACCACTCGCGACTGTGCCAGGAACATTGGTCATCTATCTGTCACTTTCATCCGCATTCCCCTCATGTAGAATGCGCGCAACAACAAGCGCCTATTACGAGCTTCCACATGAATATAAAAGTTACTGAGAATGAGCCCGACATCTCCGTTTCGATGACGTCAGTGACAAGCCCTGTCGAGCTCGAACCACATGCGCTGCTTGAGCACGATGACGGCAACACCGTACCGTCCACCATAACCCCGTCCGACGAGCCTGCTTCGCGCGCCGCTGAAGCCCCTGCCATCGATCTGGACAACAGTGCTCTCTACCTCAATCGAGAAATGAGCTATCTGCAGTTCAATCTGCGCGTACTGGATCAGGCCAGGAACTCAAGGCACCCCCTGCTGGAGCGCCTTATGTTCCTGTTGATCTTCAGTTCCAATCTGGACGAGTTCTATGAGATCCGTATTTCGGGTCTCAAGAAGCAGATGGAGTTCGGACGCCAGCGCCCGGGCCCGGACGGCAAGTACCCCGACGAGATCATGCGTGAGATCAACCAGCAGGTGCGGGTGGCACTTCAGGAGCAATATCGCATTCTGAACGAAGACCTCTTCCCCTCGCTTGCTGAACAGAAGATCCGCTTCCTGTACCGCGATGAGTGGAGCAAGGAACTCACGATCTGGGCACGGACATACTTTCGAGACGAAGTACTCCCCGTCATCAGCCCCCTCGGACTGGACCCGGCTCACCCATTCCCTCGCCTTGTGAACAAGAGCCTGAACTTCATCCTGTCCCTGGAAGGAAAGGATGCTTTCGGCCGTGACAGCGGCCTGGCCATTGTGCCCGCGCCGCGTTCGCTGCCGCGCCTGATCAAGGTGCCCAAGGAAATTGTTGCGGAAGGCGACAACTTCATCTTCCTGTCATCCATCATCCACGCCCATGTGGAAGAGTTTTTCCCTGGCATGCGCGTCAAGGAATGTCATCAGTTCCGCGTCACCCGCAATTCCGATCTGGAGATGTCCAATGTGGAAGTGGAAGACGTCGCCAGCGCCTTGCAGGGGGAGCTGCATTCACGACGCTTCGGCACGGCAGCCAAACTGGAGGTTGGCGCCGCGTGTCCGCGCGAGTTGACCGACTTTCTGCTGCAGCGCTTCAATCTGACAGAAGACGCCCTCTTCCGCCTGGACGGTCCCGTGAACCTGCAGAGACTGATGACATTGACCAGTATGGTCAATCGCCCCGACCTGTGCTTCGCGCCCTTTACCCCTGGCACACCTCCTGCGCTGGAAGAAGGCAGCTGCATCTTCACAGCAGTCACCAAGGAAGATCAGTTGCTGATGCACCCGTTCCAGTCTTTCCTGCCCATCATCGACTGGGTGAGACAGGCAGCAAAGGATCCCTCGGTGTTGTCGATCAAGCAGACACTGTACCGCACCAACGAGTCGTCCGAACTGGTAGAGGCTTTGTCAGAAGCTGCCCGCAATGGCAAGGAAGTGACCGTTGTAATCGAATTGCGCGCGCGGTTCGATGAGCAGGAAAACCTGCAGTTCGCCAGCAAGCTGCAGGAAGCTGGTGCGGTGGTGGTATACGGCGTAATGGGCTACAAAACCCACGCGAAAATGTTGCTGATTGTGCGGCGCGAAGGCGGCAAGCTGAAACGTTACGCCCACTTAGGCACAGGCAACTATCACCGCAAGACATCGCTGGTTTATACCGACTATGGCCTGATGACCTGTGATGAGACTCTATGTGCCGATGTGCACAAGGTTTTCCAGCAGATTACCGGCATGGGCAAGCGCATCATCCCCGACTTGGTGATCCACGCGCCGTTCCGCCTCAAGAAGTCCCTGGTACGGCTGATTCAGCAGGAAAAGAATGCTGCGCTGGAAGGCAAGCCGGCACGCATCATCGCCAAGATGAACGCACTGACGGACCCGGACATCATTCGCGAACTCTACTCGGCATCTCGCAACGGGGCGAAGATCGATCTGATCATCCGTGGCATCTGCTGCCTTAAACCGGGCATTCCTGGCGTATCCGAAAACATTCGGGTGGTATCCATCATCGGGCGCTTCCTGGAGCACACGCGCGTCTTCTACTTCGAAAACAATCTGCATCCATTGTATTGCTCCAGTGCGGACTGGATGGAGCGCAATCTGATGCATCGCATAGAAGTGGCGTTCCCGATCCTGCGCAAGAGATTGATCACGCGCATTCTGGATGAATTGCAGATGTACGTGAATGACCGCTGTCAGAGCTGGGAGTTGCAGTCTGACGGCACCTATCTGCGCCTGATTCCGGATGATTGCGACAAGCGGGAGCCTGTGCAGACATTGCTGCTGCAACAGTTGGCGAAGGTGCGTTACAGCGCGGTCTGAGTGACCTGTGGAAGGCTCGCCCTGTCCAGCGCAGTGGTGTCGGGCCCCTTCTGCATCATGAAGTGCAGCATGCCCTCGCGCAGAGCTGTGGGACTGAATTGTATCTGCTCTATTTCGTAGGCTCTCATCATTCCCACCAGCACAGCCCAACCCGGCATCAGCAGGTCCTTGCGGCGGTCCTTGAGTCCGGGCAGCAAGGCATCCGGATCTGCGGCACAAGCCAGCACGTCGGCGCGAAGAGACTCCAGAGCCTTCAGAGTGATCTGACCTTCTGGAAAGCCGCGCATTTGACAGATTGCTGCCAGCATCTTTGCTGTGCCCGATGACGCATAGGCTTGCGCCCACGGATACTGCAGGCATTCAGCGCGAATCGACTCGAATACCGCCTGCGCTGCATCGACAGCACTGTCCAGCCTGCTGACAAGCTGGGATGGCGAATGCTCCGGAGCAGCAAAGTGTTGGTCTCGCCAGCTTACACAGCCAATCGCAAGGCTGCGGGTAACAAGGCGTTCGTCTTGCCTGCCAATGATGACTTCTGTGCTGCCACCGCCGATGTCCACGACCAGGCGCACCTCGTCTGAGCGCGGCAGGCCTGACATGACACCGAGATACACCAGAATCGCTTCCTGCACACCCGAGATTACAGAGACATCCAGTCCCAGCAGGCGTGCCTGATCCAGAAACTGAGATGCATTGCGGGAAAGCCGCAGGGCATTGGTGCCCAGCGCCCAGTACTGGGTGATCGGGTAACGTGACATGACATCGACGAACTCCTGCAGGCAGTCCATACCCCTTGTGAAGGCGGCTGGAGAAATTTCGCCGGTAATGGCAACCCCCTCGCCAAGTTGCACGATGTGACTGAACCGTTCGACTATCTGGCTTTTACCGTCCTGCCACTCTGCGATAAGCAGGTGGAAACTGTTTGAGCCCAGGTCGATGCATGCATACATGGAAGGATGTCGTACCTTTGGAGTAGGGAATGGAAGTGTCCGAATGCTACAAGTGCCATAAGTCAGAGACGTGACAAAAGCACCTGCGCAGCCTTAGATCATGGCTTGCTGATAGTTCTCAATGCCGATCCTGTCAATCAGAGCCAGCTGGGTTTCAAGCCAGTCTACATGCTCTTCTTCACTGCGCAGAATGGCGGCCAACAGATCCCGGCTGACATAGTCCTGTACGGACTCTGCGTGAGCTATTCCCTCTTTCAGGGTAGGAATGGCGATCATTTCCAGTTGCAGATCGCATTCCAGCATCTCGCGAGTGTGTTCGCCGATCAGCAATTTACCGAGGTTTTGCAGATTGGGAAGGCCTTCAAGGAAAAGGATACGGCCTACAAGCTCATCTGCGTGCTTCATCTCGTCAATGGATTCTTCGTATTCCTTGCTGGCGAGCTTGCCCAGCCCCCATTCCCGGAACATGCGCGAATGCAGGAAGTACTGATTGATGGCGATCAGTTCATTGCCGAGGGCTTTGTTGAGGTGTTTTACGACGGTGGCATCTGCTTTCATGAGAACGTCCTTTGCGTGAAATCAGCGTCTAGGGTCGTCGTTCAGGGCAGACAAGTCAAGCACGGTGAAATTGTAACGCTTTGATATCAATGATAAACAATCGCATCAAGTCAACTTGAAGAAAGCAGGCTCAAGCACGCACGGCATCGACGAATGATGCCGAGCCCTTGAATTCGCTGATAATGCTCAGGGCATGGCGGCCGCACTTACCACATTCCGAAGCGACTCCAAGCCTTTCGCGAATGTCAGCCATACGGCTTGTCCCTTCACGACAGACTTCCCGAATCTGACTGTCAGTAATTTGCCTGCAGATGCATACATACATGGAATATCCTCAGTTGCGATGCAGTTTAAAAGCTAATGAGAATGATTGTCAACCAGTTTACGGCCCCCTCTCTTCAAGGAGAGACACTGCTTCGTGCTACCATGCACCCTTCCTGCTGTGTGTAATTGATGCAAATGACTTCTGACCTGCCCATGCAAAAAGCCATAAACGATTCTGGCCGACCCGGCAGACTGCTGCTGACTGGCATGGCATTGATCCTTGCGCTCAAACTGGTGCTTGCCTTTGCGCTGGACCTGTACAGCGACGAAATCTTCTACTGGCAGGCCTCCACGATGCCGGCCCTTGCCTACAGTGATTTGCCTTTCATGGCCGCATTGCTGGCAGGTACGGGAACGGCCTTGTTCGGAGACACTGCTCTCGGCGTGCGCACACTTTTCCTTGCAATGGGAACCTCCATTCCCTTGCTGGTTTACTGGATTGCACGTCCCCTGATGCCAGCCCGACAGGCACTCGAGGCCGCAGGTCTAGCGTTGTGCATGCCGCTGTGTGCATTTCTGGGACTGCTGGCTGTGCCAGATGTACCGCTGTTGTTTTTCGGACTGTTGATGACCGGATTCCTGGAGAGGGCAACGCGCCTTGGCACGCTGCCTTACTGGATGGCGACCGGCACCATGGCGGCACTGGGTGTCAGCACTCATTACCGCTTCGCTCCCCTGCTGGTCGGCGCCTTCGTGTACATGCTGGCATTCAGAGAATTGCGCAGCTACTGGCGTCAACCCGGGATATGGATCGCAGCGTTCATTCTGCTGATTGGCTTATACCCGATGCTGGCCTTCAATCTGAGCAATCAGCTCAGTGGCATCGACTACCACTTGCTGGAACGGCATCCCTGGGAGTTTCAGGCTGAAGGGCTCCTGCATGTTTTCAAGCAGGCTGCTCTTGTCACGCCTCTTCTTTATGTCGCGCTGGCGGCAACGCTGATTCATTTGCTGCGCGCGGCGCGTGCAGGTGATCATCGCCGCGGGTTGTTCGGCACGCTGGCTCTGGCGAATCTGGGAATCTATATGTTACTGGCGCCCTGGTCAGACAATACCCGCACATCCATTCACTGGCCGCTTTCCGGGTATCTGCCCCTGCTCGTATTTCTGCCAGAAACACTGCGTCGGCTGCACGCATCCTGCTCCGGCAAGTATGGTGCTCCAGCCGCCAACCGCCTTCTCAAGACAACGCTGGGTATGGGCTTCGCCGGCTCCCTGGTGACGCTGTTGGGCATGGGCACGCAAAGTGTGCAGGACCAATTGCGACCATTTTTGGGGGAAGGTGTTCTGTCCAACAAGATGGCTGGCTGGCGACCCTTCACTGCCTACACAAGCCAGCTGCTGCAAGCAGAACATTTCGGCCCGGAAGATGTCCTTGTAACCGACAACTATTACACCGGGGCACAGCTGGAACTCGCCCTTGGTCGGAACCGCGCCGTTTACAATATTGACGAAGACAAGGCCATTCGTGACGGGCGCGCGGTGCAATACGAGATATGGCAGAAGAACGCGTCGGGACTGCAATCCATAGCGGGCCGCAATGCGCTGTTCATCACCGAAGACAGCACCCTCACAGTGCCCGACAAACTGGCAGTCCTCGAGAGAGCCTGCGACCAGTTCCAGAGGCTGGATTTTTTAGGGCAGCAGATTCTTTTCGGTGGCGAGAAGTCGTTCAGCTTCTACAGGGCAGAAAACATCGGCGCCAACATGCCCGGCACTTGCCCAAAGCCTTCATTGGGGTGGATTGATGCTCCCGCAGAGGACTCTCTCATTTCCGGCTCTCTGACCATATCCGGGTGGGTAATCAATGAAGGCCGGGGAGTGGCCACTGTGGAAGTATTGGTGGACGGGGTGCCTGCAGGCACGGCAACGTACGGTTTGCCACGACCCGATGTGGTCGAGGCCATGGCAGCACAGGATGATCCGAACGCACCTCTAGTTGGGTTCGAGCTGACGATCGCCCGGCAATACCTGCCTGCGGGACGCGCGGAATTGCTCGTCAAGACCACCAGTAAATCCGGGGAAGTACAGCATTTTGGCAGGAGAATGGTGAACCTGAAATAAATGGGAGGCCAGTCAATACGGATTGAGTACTTCGACCGCTATGCGCCACTCGCCTTCGGGAGTGTAGCGCCAGTATCGCAGGTAGTTGGTATTGAAGTCTGATCCTTGTGCGCTCATTGTACCGAAGGTGTATCCCGCATCGCGAGACTCCGAAAGGAAATACCCTCCCGATTGATGTTGCAGCGCAGACATCTCCAGACTCTCATCGAGATAGGCGCCATACACATGAGCTCCAGCTTCGATGCCGATGCCCGGGGCCATGCCGGGCACGTAGACACGCTGATTCGCAAGGCCATAACGCAACATTGCGCGCATGCCTCCGCGAAAATTGATGGAACTGATGAAACGCTCATCAGCCTCGACAAGGGAATCCAGTGTACTGTTTTCGACGTTGGCAGATGCTGTTTCGCTTAGAGACTGCAAGGTTTCAGAGATTTCAGCATTCACATCAAGACTGAGAACTCCGGGCACCCTGACAGTCATGTCAGCTGCCATTCGCCACTGTCCATCAAATTTGCGCCAGATTGTCACGAAGTGACCATAAGTCCTTCTTGCTTCACTGTCACTGCCGTTTGTGAATCGATATGGCCCGGTAGTCAATCCGAGATCTCCGGCGATTGAGAAATCGATGTAATTGGCTTTGGATTCGAGCGTGGATTCCCCGCGTTGAGCGGGGCCGGCTTGTTCGTATAAATTGCGAGCGTCGACGGGGCCACGTCTGAAAATGACCGCACCATCGCTGAAGGAATTGAGAAATGCCTGGTTGAAACCCAGAGTACGTGAACTTTCCGCAAGTCTGACATCGGCTTCCCGCAGACTTTCCCAAATCTGCGTGCGTTCGTCTGCCTGAGCAAACAACGTACCAGGGGTGAGCAATGGGAAGAGAGCCAGGAGTGCAATTGTGGACGATTTCATGGATACACCATTTTATTATCGTTCTGGTACCGCTCCAGTCTTGCTTCGAAGTATGTACCATTCTTGTCAGCGGGTATAGCGCATAATGTGAAGGATGGCTTCGCAGGGCGACTGGAAGTAATATCGCTGAAATTCCCGCCAGTCTGGGGGCGCACAAACTATGGCGTTGGATCGATCAGTTCGTTTTCCTGTGAGAAGAAGCCTCTGATGTATCTGGATCATTTTGGCCTGTCATGTGTACCTTTCTCCACAACACCGGACACGCGTTTTTTCCTCGAACTCAATAATCTGCGTACGCTATTCAAGGAATTGCTGGCGAGCTTGAACGCACCCGATGGTTTCATGATTGTGCGTGGCAAGGCGGGAATGGGAAAAACCATTCTTTGCCATAAGCTGATGAATGCGCTGCGTTGCCACAAGCGCCGTTACCAGCTCATCCATATTCCGCATCCCCGCTTGAGCGAGAAAAGTTTTCTTTCTGCTATTGCCCATGAGCTGCAACTGAATGAAACAGTGTCACCCACCCTTGAAAGAGAGATTGTGAGTGCACTTGCATCGAATGTAGAAAGGGGTCTCATCAATGCACTGATCATCGATGAAGCGCAATCAATGCCGGATGAGGCTCTGGAAGGATTGCGCAAACTCGCCGAAAGAAGCTCAACGTCCGGGCATTTGCTCAGAGTAGTGCTCTTTGCACAGCCTCTCCCTCGACAAGACTTGCGACAATCCAGATCACGCATCCTGGCCGATCGCATCACGCTTGAGCGCAATTTGACGCCTTTACGAGAAAAGGACATCGTCAGCTACATCAACGTGCGACTGACACGCTCGGGTTACAACGGCGAGCCTATGTTTACCCCCAAGGCCATGCGCCTTCTATGTGAGGCCAGCAAAGGCATTCCGCGAATCATCAATCTGCTTGCACACAAGTCCATGTTGCTCGCTGCAGAAGGCAATGAGAGGAAGATCGACAGACATCATATGATGCTGGCTATTCAAACCACTGACGCTACGGAAAAAGTCAGCAAGCCCACTGCGATGGACTGGATAGAGAAACTGACCGGACGTTAGTGCCGCGGCATGAGAAGCACAGCCGCGGTTGTCAGGAATGCTTCCTCAGCTATAATCTGCGCCTGTTTCACACTCGTCTCTTCCGCTCCACACGTAACAGGGATCTGATTCATGCACAACAGTATCTGGCTCAAGCTTTACGAAGAAGCAACGAGCCTGGTAAAAACGGAGCCACTGCTTGCCAGTTATGTGTATGCATGCATTCTCAACCACAACAGTATGGGGTCTGCACTGAGTTTTCTTCTGGCAAACAAGTTGTCTGACGAAGTGATGCCGGCAATTGCTGTTCGCGAGCTTTTCGACGCCGCATACACCAACGCACCTGACATGATCGTCAACGCTGTGCATGACATGCAGGCTGTGTTCGACAGAGATGCCGCCACCAATTCTTATTTGCCGATTCTCCTGTTCCTCAAAGGTTATCAGTCAATCCAGGTTCATCGGCTGGCGCACTTCCTGTGGAAAAACAACAGAAAGGAATTAGCGTTGTTCATGCAAAGTCGCAACTCTGAAGTCTTCGGAGTCGACATTCATCCGGCATGCGTCATGGGCAAAGGCATCATGTTCGACCACGCAACCGGCATTGTGATAGGTGAAACCACTGTCATCGAGGACAACGTCTCGATCATGCAGTCTGTGACTCTGGGCGGCACAGGCAATGAGACTGGCGATCGACACCCGAAAATTCGCTCTGGCGTACTGATATCCACTGGCGCCAAGGTACTGGGCAATATAGAGGTCGGTGTCGGCGCCAAAGTCGGAGCAGGCAGTGTCGTCCTTGAGGATGTGCCTCCGCACACGACTGTTGTAGGTGTCCCGGCTCGCAAGGTTGGCAAGCCCTGCTCTGAACTGCCTGCCCAGACAATGGACCAGAACGTGTTCAACGATGAGTCCAGCCCTTCTGGCGAATAAGTGCTGTAATGTTGCAGTCATGTAGCAACCTGATACTGGAGCCCTTTCAGTCACGGGTACGCCAGCATGAGCGAGAACATTCTCCGCCTTAAGACGCCTGACCGGGATGAATCCAGTGAAAGTTCCCGCGAACTGCGAGGCCATTTTTTCGAAATCCTGCAGCATTCCCGCGTCTCGGCACTTTACCAACCAATCGTGGACTTCAAGAAGCAGAATATCTTCGGCTATGAGTCTCTGATCCGTGGCCCATCCGACAGTCCCCTTCACAACCCGGTCATGTTGTTCGACGCTGCGCGCCGCGAAGGACGCCTGACAGATCTGGACCTTTTGTGCAGGAAAACCGGTATTCGAGGATTCAAGGAGCGCCGCCTTGGGGGCAAGCTCTTTCTGAATGCGACGCCCCAGGGGCTTCTGGAGCCGCAACATCGTTCGGGACTAACGCTGGAATTTCTACATGAAATTGGCCTTACCCCGGAAAATGTCGTCATCGAAATCACCGAACAGTACCCACTGACCGATTTCACTTTCATGGACCATGCTCTTGAACACTATCGAGAGATGGGTTTCGAGATCGCAATTGACGATCTGGGTGCGGGTTACTCGGGGCTGCGGCGCTGGTCAGAGTTGCGACCGGAATACGTGAAAATAGACCGCCATTTCATCCAGAATATCCATGAAGACGCGATCAAGCAGTCCTTTGTACGCTCCATCGCGGACATTGCCAAAGGACTCAACTGCCACGTCATTGCCGAAGGCATCGAGACACATGAGGAATGCCAGACACTGATCGAGATGGGCATCGGCTTCGGACAAGGCTACTATTTTTCGAAGCCGCAAGTATCTCCCCCTTATACTGTCTCCTCTGCCTTGTTTCGGGTTGCCGATCGCGCGCGCAACAGAAACCTTCTCTGGCAGAGCCGGGAGAACATTGCAGATCTCTTGCACAAGGCACCCTGCCTGCACGCGCACAACACGCTTGAAGAAACCTATGTGCTCTTTGCGAAAGATGAAAATCTCTCCGCGGTTACGGTCGTCGACGAAAAGCAGCAACCAGCCGGACTGGTGAGACCCAGCAAGCTTTACTCTACATTCTCGTCACAATACGGTAGAGCTGACCTGCCTGGGTATTTTCGGACCAGTTAAAACTTGAGAGTATGGCTCCCTCAACCGAGGTGAGACATGAAGAAGAGTCGATTTACTGAAGAACAGATTGTGAAGATGTTGCGCGAAGCCGATCG
>Ga0255140_1000031_pt1 | contig 65572 bp, 59 predicted proteins | sample Law_Colum_RepC_8_FD_188547 | JGI IMG/M metagenome (GOLD analysis project Ga0255140, IMG submission 188547) | Freshwater microbial communities from St. Lawrence River, New York, United States - Law_Colum_RepC_8d | ecosystem: Environmental > Aquatic > Freshwater > River | place: USA: New York...
GTGCTGGGTTTCACCGGGCTGATTTTCTTGCTCACGCTGGCCAGCGTGAGTTATTTCCACCGCAGCGAACTGCAGCAGTACCGTGCGCTGATCGCCACCAAGCTGTCGGCCGAGCTGTCGGCCATCGTGCGCGAGGCCGACTCGGTGGGCAACTCCTCGGTGGTCTGGACGGGCCTGACCGATTCGGCCGGGCGCGAAGCCTATCTGGAGCCCTTGCTGGCCAAGATGAACCGCAACCCGCACCACCAGATTGACTTGCTGGATTACCGGGGGCGTGACTTCATCCTGAGCCCGACCTCCAGCCAGCGGCCACGGCTGGACAGCGCGGCGATCACGCGCACCATCGAACAGGCCCGGCCCCAGGTTCAGCTGTACCCATCGGATCAAGGCCAGCTGCTGCTGTTTTCCTTGCCCGTGATCGCCCCCTTTTCAGACAGCCCGTTGGGCATTTTGCTCAGCAGCATCAACCTGACGCGGGAATTGACCAGTCTGGGTTTGCCCGACACCCTGAACCTGAACTACAGCCTGACACCGCCCCCCACGGAAGGCATGGGCTCTTTGCTCAGGACGCACAGCGCCGTGCCCATCCGTTTCGAGCAGGAAGAAATGGTGCTTTACGTCGAGGTGACCTTGCCCATGTGGCAAAGGCTGTTGGTGGCTTTCCTGGCGGTGGCCGTGACCTTGGCCAGCGGGGGCTGGCTGTACCGGCGGCTGGGTCACTGGGCGGAGAGCTTTGCCAAAGACCTGACCGACCGGCTCGATGCGCTGGTGCAAGTGACCTCCAAGCTGGCCACCGACGGCGTGGCCCCCGTCTTCCACGACGATGAGGGCGATGAGATCACAGCCGTGTTCGACGCGGTCCAAGCCATCGTGCTGCGCCAGCGGGCCATCGGACAAAAGCTGCTGGTGTCGTCGCGGGTGTTCGAAACCGCGGCTGAAGCCATTTTGATCACCAACGACCAAGGGCGCATTGCCGACGTCAACGCCGCCTTGCTGCGCATGACCGGCTACCCGCGCGAAGAACTGATTGGTCAGCCCGCTGGCCTGCTCTACCGGTTGCAGGAAACTTCACAAGAAGGCGTGAACATCGGGGAGGCGGTGCGCCAGCACGGCGAGTGGCGTGGCGAGACCTTCTTCCTCACGCGCGATCAGCGCCCCATCCCGGTCATGCTGGCCGTGTCGGCGCTGTTTGACGAGCAGCAGCAAAGCCTGGGCAATGTGGCCATCTTCTCGGACATCAGCGCCCTCAAACTGGCCGAAGATCGGCTGCGCGATCTGAGTTACAAGGACCCCCTGACCGGCCTGCCCAACTACCGCGCCTTTTCGGAATTGATGCACACCCAGCTCAGGCCCGACAACGCGCACGCCCACCGCTTTGCCCTGCTGTTCATCGACCTGGACCACCTGAAACTGATCAATGACAGCTACGGCCATGAGCAAGGCGATCAGGTGATCGTGCAGATCGCACAAAACCTGTCGCGCTTTTTGCCCCAGCCGCATTTTTTGTGCCGCCGCTCAGGCGACGAGTTCATCGCCATTTTGTACATGCAGGACAACGTCGCTGGCATGCAGCAAAAGCTCAACGACTCGATGCAGACGGTCACGCACCGCATCGAGCTGCCCGGCGGCGTGCTGACACAGGCCTCGTTTTCGGTGGGTGCGGTGGTCTACCCCGACCACGCGCAAACCCTCAACGAGCTGCTGGTGCTGGCCGATTCGGCCTTGCAGTCGTCCAAGGAAGCCGGGCGTGCCCGCGTGACCTGGTTGAACAACGACATCATCTTGCGCCTGACGCGTCGCCACCGCATCGAGGCCCGCCTGGCCGAGGCCCTGCAGGGGCGCCTGATCCGCCCGCACTACCAGCCCGAGGTGCAGCTGCGCGATGGCCGGGTGCGTGGCTTTGAGGCCCTGGCCCGCTGGGATGACCCCGAGCTGGGCCCCGTGTCCCCCGGCGAGTTCATCCCCATCGCTGAAAACATGGGCCTGATCGACCCGCTGACCGAGGTCATGCTGTGCCAGATCGTGGACGACCTCAAGCCGCTGCGCAGCCGCTTTCCCGAAGCCAAGGTGGCCTTCAACGTCTCGGCCAAGCAATTGAGCAACCGCCGGATTTTCCGCATCCTGACGAACTGCATCGACGCCAAATGCAGCAGCTTCGAGGGTCTGGTGATGGAAGTGACCGAAACCGAGCTGGTCCAGGGTCTGGAAGATGCCAATTTGCAGCTTGAACTGCTGATCGGCCTGGGCATCGAGATCGCCATCGACGATTTCGGCAAGGGCTATTCCTCCCTCGCACGGCTGGGCCAACTGCCAATCCGCAAGCTCAAGATCGACAGCTCCTTTGTCTGGTCGGTGCAGGACCCCAACACCGTGAAGATCATCCAGGCTGTTTTGGCCCTGGCCCGTGCCTTGCACATGGAGGTCACCGTCGAAGGTGTAGAGACTTTCTTCCAGCGCGATGTGCTGCTGGGCCTGGGCTGCAACAAGGCCCAGGGCTTCCTGTTTGCACGCCCCATGCCTTTGGCTGACATCCTGCAGCTGCCCTCGCATCTGGAGCCCGCCTGAGCCCACAGCCGGGGGCCTTGAGACGGCGTGCATGTTCCTTGGTCAGACGGTCGGGAAGCGGTAACCGCCCTGCTCAAACAAGGCCAGACACGCCTGCACCAGATCGGCATCGAACAAGATGCCCGATGACATGGCCAGCACATGCAAGGCCTGGTCCATGGATTGTGCAGGCTGGTAGGGCCGGTTGCGGGTCATGGCGTCCAGTGTGTCGGCCATGCCAATCAACTGGGCGCCGCGCAACACGTCCTCGCCTTTCAAACCGTTGGGGTAACCGCTGCCATCGATGCGCTCATGGTGCTGTGCAATCAAGTCCGTCACTGGACCCGGAAAATCAATGTGCTTGACCATGTCCACGCCGTTCATGACATGGCGCTGTATTTGAGCGACTTCCCCATCGGTCAACAGCTCGCTCTTGCCCAGAACCCTGGTCGGCACCGTGACCATGCCCAGATCGTGGATCAGGGCTGCCAAGGTCACCGCCTCCACCTCTGCAGGGCTCCATTGCAACTGCCTGGCCAGGGTCCCGGTCAGGTCTGCCACGCGCCGCTGGTGACCGATCGAGTCGGGATCGTGCACTTCCAGCACCGTCATCACCGCCTGCAACACGCCCATGAGGGCCGTTTCCGCCACAGTCACAGAAGGCGTCAGGGCTTGCGCCAGACTGCTGCGCACCAAGGTACACAGCACCATGCGACGCTCCCCCAGATGCACCCAACGCGCCGTCAGCACCAGCGACAGGGTTTCCTGGTCCTGCGCCTGCGCCGACACGGCCATGGGCGGCATCACCAAGGGCAGACTGGCCAATGACACCAGCGTGCGAACCACCTCGGGCTGCAGCCAGCCGCATTCATCCCAAAACACGCGCCCCTTCAAGGATGCGGCAGAACGCCCCAGCCATTGCGGCCAAGCCGGGTTCAAGGCCTCAATGCGCCCATGGGCCGGGTCCACCAGCACCAGCCCGGCATCGGCGTGGGCCAACATGAGTGACTCGGGATCGTGGAACTTGTCTTCTTGCATGGACACGGCATGGGCTGTTGGTGAACGGGCCCACAGCATAGGCCATCGGAGCTGCCATGGGCAAGCCCATGGCACTTCATGGCCGTGAACCGTTTTTCGTTGGCCATCGGGACCAGTTTGTGGAGACCGTCCAGGCTGAAGCACCGGCGCCCAAGCCTTCTTTATAAATAACCAGCATATATACCCAACTAAAAAATCGTTTGTTTGGGCATAAAGCCCCCTTACAGTCTCGCCCATGGTTGATTTGGGCTATGTCTTTGCAGGTTTTTTCGTCGGCACCATCGTGGGCCTGACGGGGGTGGGCGGTGGCTCGCTCATGACGCCCTTGTTGATCTTCTTTTTCGGCGTGAAGCCCTACATGGCCGTCGGCACCGACTTGCTGTTTGCGGCTTTCACCAAGCTGGGCGGCACCGTGAGCTTTGCCCGCCAGCGCATCGTGCCCTGGCGCGTGGTGGGCTTGCTCAGCGCAGGCAGCATCCCGGCCTGCCTGGCCACTTTGGGCTTTTTGCACTGGGTCGGCCCAGCCTCTGCAGCGGTTCAGGCGCTGATGACCACCACTTTGGGCGTGGCGCTGCTGCTGACCGCCATGGCCATGCTCTACAAGGCGGTGCGCGGCAAACAGCTGCCCCGCCAGCTGGCCGCCGCCGATGAAGCCCAGGCCAACACGCCCCGCCACTGGAGTTTGCCGGTGGTGTTTGGCGCCTTGATCGGCACCTTGGTCACCCTCACCTCGGTGGGCGCGGGCGCGATTGGCGTCACCGTGTTGTTGCTGCTGTACCCCATGCTGCCCCTGCCCCGCATCGTGGCGGCCGACATCGCTTATGCCGTGCCGCTCACTTTGGTGGCGGGCCTGGGCCATGCGTCCCTGGGCTCGGTCGACTGGCCCTTGCTGGCCAAGCTGCTGGCGGGCTCGTTGCCCGGCATCTGGCTGGGCTCGCGCCTCACGCACCACACGCCCGACCGCGTGATCCGTTCCTTGCTTTCCGTCTTGCTGGCCTGGGCTGGCACCAAACTGGTTTTGATCTGAAGAAGTTCCCCCATGTACCAATACACCGAATTTGACAAACAGTTCGTGCGCGCCCGTGCCGCGCAACACCGCGATCAGCTCGAGCGCTTTCAGGCCGGCCAGTTGAGCGCCGACGAGTTCAAGCCCCTGCGCCTGCAAAACGGCTGGTACGTGCAGCGCTACGCGCCCATGCTGCGCGTGGCCGTGCCTTATGGCGAAATCTCGGCGCCCCAGCTGAAAGTGCTGGCGCGCATTGCCCGCGAATACGACACGCCCGACCCCGCCTTGCTGGCCGAAGCCCAAGCCACGCAAGACAAAATTGCCGGCCTGGCCCCCAAGCTGACCACCAACTACGGCCACTTCACCACCCGCCAGAACGTGCAGTTCAACTGGATTCCCTTGTCCAAATCGGCCGACGTGATGGACCTTTTGGCCAGCGTGAACATGCACGGCATCCAGACCAGCGGCAACTGCATCCGCAACACCACCACCGACGAGCTGGCCGGGGTGGCGGTGGACGAGGTGGTCGACCCACGGCCCTATGCCGAGCTGATCCGCCAGTGGAGCACGCTGCACCCCGAATTCGCCTTTTTGCCCCGCAAATTCAAGATCGCCATCACCGGCGCTCGTGAAGACCGCGCTGCCATTGGCTGGCACGACGTGGGCCTGCAGATGGTGAAGAACCCCGCAGGCGACATCGGCTTCAAAGTGCTGGTGGGCGGCGGCATGGGCCGCACGCCGGTGGTGGGCACCGTGATCCGCGAGTTCCTGCCCTGGAACCAGATCATGAACTACCTCGAAGCCGTGATCCGCGTCTACAACCGCTGGGGCCGCCGCGACAACCTGTACAAGGCGCGCATCAAGATTTTGGTCAAGGCCGAGGGCCAGCGCTACTTTGACGAGGTCGAAGCCGAATACCAGGCCATCGTCGAACACGACGGTGGCCTGCACACCATCCCGCAAGCCGAGTTCGACCGCGTGGCCGCCTGCTTTGTGGCCCCCGAGCTGAACCTGCCTGCCGCCACCGCCGAAGGGGCCAATGAGTGGGCCGCCAAAGCCGAGGCCGATGTCAGCATCGAAGCGGCCAAAACGCCCGCCTTTGCCCGCTGGATGACGCAAAACGTCAAGCCGCACCAGAACCCGGCCCTGCGCGCGGTGACACTGTCGTTCAAGCGCCCGGGCCAGGCCCCGGGTGACGCCACCGCCGACCAGCTCGACGCCTCTGCGGCCTTGGTCGCCAAGTACTCCGCTGGCGAAGCCCGCGTGACGCACAGCCAGAACCTGGTGCTGCCCTGGGTGCGTCTGGACCAGCTGCACGCCCTGTGGCTCGAAGCCAAGGCGCTGGGCCTGGCCCAACCCAACATTGGCCTGTTGACCGACATGATCGCCTGCCCCGGCGGCGACTACTGCGCACTGGCCAATGCCCGTTCGCTGCCTTTGGCGGCCGCCATCACCGAACGCTACCAGGACCTGGACGAGCTCCATGACCTGGGCCACATCGACTTCCACATCAGCGGCTGCATCAACTCGTGTGGTCACCACCACTCGGGCCACATCGGCATTTTGGGCGTGGACAAAGACGGCAAGGAGTGGTACCAGGTCACGCTGGGCGGCTCGGACGGCAAGGACCTGTCGGGCCCCACCGGCCCCGGCAAGGTGGTGGGCCCTTCGTTCTCGTCGTTCGAAGTGCCCGACGTGATCGAAGCGATCTTGGACACCTACAAAGCGCTGCGCCAGCCTCATCAGGGCCGCCACGAATACTTCATCGAAACCCTGCGCCGCGTGGGCCAGGACCCGTTCAAGGCGGCGGCCAATGCGGCGCGTCACGCAGCTGTCGATGCACAAACCGCCTGAACGTTGGGAGAACAGACCATGAAAATCATCACCGCCCAAGAACACCAAGCCGTTGAATCCCCTGCGGTCATCACGCTGGCCAACGACGTGGACCCCCGCACGCTGGACCTCAATGGCGTGACCCGCATCGACCTGCAGTTCCCCAAATTCACCGATGGCCGCGCCTACAGCCAGGCCTTTTTGCTGCGCCGCCGCCTGGGCTTTGCGGGCGAATTGCGCGCCACGGGCGATGTGCTGATCGACCAGTTGGTGCAGATGCAGCGCACCGGCTTTGATGTGGCCGTGCTGCGCGAAGGCGTGGACGCCTCGGCGGCGCAGCGCCAATTCGACCGCTTTGCCGGCTTTTACCAGGGCTCGGCCGTCGGCACACAACCCCCATTCGCCAAAGCCGCCTGATGACCTCCAGCCTCCTCTCCTCTCGCAGCGCCCCGGCCAAAGCCACCGAGCTGCACGCCCAAGCCAGCCCTGACTTTGCCGCCAAACTGACCGAGACCCAGGCGCTGCTGCGCCGCGCTGCGGCCGAATTCGCCCCCGTGACCCAGGCCTCCAGTCTGGGCGCCGAAGACGTGGTGATCACGCACGTCATCAACAGCCTGCAACTCGACATCCCGGTCTTTGTGCTGGAAACCGGCGCACTGCACACCGAAACCCTGGCCCTGCTGGAGCGCACCCAGGCCCATTCGCGTGCGCCCATCAAGGTCTTCCGCCCGGTGCACGAATCGGTCATCCAGTTCGTGCGCGACAAGGGCCAGGACGCGATTTACCAGAGCATTGAGCTGCGCAAAGCATGCTGCGGCATCCGCAAAATGGAGCCGCTGGCCCGCGCCCTGGAAGGCCAAAAAGCCTGGATCACGGGCTTGCGCCAGGAACAATCGGCGGCCCGCGCCGAGGTGCCGCTGCTCGACGAGAGCGAAGTGGCCACCAAGGCCCTGTACAAATTCAACCCGCTGGCCCGCTGGACCTGGGGCGACGTGTGGCACTACATCGCCACCCACAACGTGGACTACAACCCGCTGCACGACCAGTTCTTCCCGAGCATCGGCTGCGCCCCCTGCACCCGGGCCATCAGCCTGGGCGAAGAGTTCCGCGCCGGGCGCTGGTGGTGGGAAGACGAAGCGGCCAAGGAATGCGGCTTGCACGTCAAGAAATGAACAAACGGCCCATCCACATCGCCAGCAGGCTGGCTCCTACAAAAAGAAGCAGACCCATTCCCTGTAGGAGCTTGCCTGCAAGCGATGGCCCCGCAGACCGCAGGTCCGTGAATCGCCAGCAGGCTGGCTCCTACAGAAAGCAGCAGACCCATTCCCTGTAGGAGCTTGCCTGCAAGCGATGGCCCAGCAGACCAACGGCCAGTGAATCGCCAGCAGGCTGGCTCCTAGAAAAAAACCAGAACCGAGTAACGCACATGAACGCCATGACACAAAACGAGTTGCACACCCTGAGCAACAGCCACCTGGACGCACTGGAAGAAGAGACGATCTTCATCCTGCGCGAAGTCGCCGCCGCTTTCGAGCGCCCCACCCTGCTGTTTTCGGGCGGCAAGGACTCGCTGGTCATGCTCAAGTGCGCCGAAAAAGCCTTTGGCGCTGGCCGCATTCCTTACCCTCTGCTCATGATCGACACCGGCCACAACTTCAAGGAAGTGACCGACTTCCGCGACTCTCGCGCCAAGGAGTTGGGCGCTGAGCTGATCGTGCGCAGCGTCGAAGACTCCATGAAGCGCGGCACGGTGCGTCTGGCCCACCCCGGCGAGAGCCGCAACGTGCACCAGTCGGTCACGCTGCTCGAAGCGATCGAAGAGTTCCGCTTTGACGCCTTGATCGGCGGTGCGCGCCGTGACGAAGAAAAGGCCCGCGCCAAAGAGCGCATCTTCAGCCACCGCGACAGCTTTGGCCAGTGGCAACCCAAGGCCCAGCGCCCCGAGCTGTGGACGCTGTTCAACCACAAGCTGCAGCCCGGCGAGCACTTCCGCGTGTTCCCGATCAGCAACTGGACCGAGCTGGACGTGTGGCAATACATCGCCCGCGAACGCATTGCGCTGCCTTCGATCTATTACACGCACAAGCGCGAGGTGGTGGACCGCCGTGGCCTCCTGGTGCCCGTGACCGAGTTGACCCCGCCCAAAGACGGCGAAAAGGTCGAGATCCGTGACGTGCGTTTTCGCACCGTGGGCGACATCACCTGCACCTGCCCGGTCGAAAGCGATGCGGCCACGCCCGAGCAGATCGTGATCGAGACGCTGGCGGCCGACGTGAGCGAGCGCGGGGCCACGCGCATGGACGACAAGACCTCCGAGGCGTCGATGGAAAAGCGCAAAAAAGACGGCTATTTCTGATCTGGGAGAACACGACATGCACAACGAACAACACTTTTCTGCCTTGAAATTCATCACCTGCGGCTCGGTCGACGATGGCAAAAGCACGCTGATTGGCCGCCTGCTGGTGGACACCAAGGCCGTGCTGCAAGACCACCTGGCGGGTGTGCAGCGCTCGGGTGAGACCGACTTGGCCCTGCTGACCGACGGCTTGAGCGCCGAGCGCGAGCAAGGCATCACCATCGATGTGGCCTACCGCTACTTCAACACCGAAGCGCGCAAGTTCATCATCGGCGATGCGCCCGGCCACGAGCAGTACACCCGCAACATGGTCACCGCCGCATCGAGCGCCGATGCTGCCGTGGTGCTGGTCGACGCCATCAAGCTCGACTGGGCCAAGCCCGACCTGCAACTGCTGCCACAAACCCGCCGCCACTCGCTGCTGGTGAACCTGCTGCGCGTGCCGTCCATCGTGTTCGCCATCAACAAGCTCGACGCGGTGGCCGATGCCGCCGTGGCTTACAAGAACATCGCTGGCGCATTGGAAAAGTTTGCCAAGGAAGCGGGCATCACCGTCACGGCCATGGTGCCCGTGTCGGCCCTCAAGGGCTGGAACGTGGTGACCACAGAAAACAATGGTCAGCCCGACTGGTGCGGCTACACCGGCCCGAGCCTTTTGAGCATCCTCGAAGACTTGCCCGTGACCCCAGCCGAGACCGATGTGGCCTTCAGCTTCCCGGTGCAGTGGGTCGAGAAGTTCCACGACTCCGGCGTGACCACACAGGGCCGCCGTGTGTTCTGGGGCCGCGTGGCCACGGGCAGCATCGCGCCAGGCCAGACCGTCCAGGTTTTCCCCAGCGGCCAGACCGCTGTGGTGTCCCAAGTGCTGTCGGCCACCCGCCAGCCGCAAAGCAAGGCGGCTGGCCACAGCGCCGGCATCGTGCTCGACCGCGAAGTGGACGTGTCGCGTGGCGACTGGCTGCTGGCCGCCGTTGGCGCCCCCGAAGGCCAGCGCCAGCTGAGCACCACCATCGCCTGGATGGACGACGAGCCCCTGGTGGCAGGGCGTGTGTATTGGGCTTTGCACGGCCACCGCTGGGTCAAGGCCAAAGTGCAGCGCGTGGTGCACCGCTTGAACGTGAACACCCTCGCCGAAGAAGAAGCCACCGAGCTGGCGCCCAACGCGATTGGGCATGTGACCCTGGCCCTGCAAGAGCCCCTGGTCACACTGCCCTTTGCCCAGTCGCGCATCCTGGGCGCGCTGGTGCTGGTGGACACGGCCAGCCACAATACATCTGGCGCTGTGTTGGTGAACTGAGGGACTTGATGTCGGGGCTAAAGCCGCCGACCTACAGCATGATTTGTAGGTCGGCGGCTTTAGCCCCGACAAACCAGCCCGCATCAGCCACATCCTGGGTTCGCTGTTTTCCCTTTCGCTAGCAGGGGCTCGCCCCCACAGAGGTCAACCGATCTCCTTTAAAATCCACGGTTCCGCGCCAATTCGAACGCGCAGCCCCATTTTCCGAGTCCATCACATGACCCACGTTGTTTCCGAATCCTGTATCCAGTGCAAGTACACCGACTGCGTGGACGTTTGCCCTGTGGACTGCTTCCGCGAAGGCCCCAACTTCCTGACCATCGACCCCGATGAGTGCATCGATTGCGCCGTGTGCATCCCCGAGTGCCCGGTCAACGCCATCTATGCCGAAGAAGACCTGCCGGCCGACCAGCAGCACATGACGCAACTGAACGCCGAACTGGCCTTGCTGCCCGGCTGGAAGAGCATCACCAAGCGCAAAGCTCCCCTGCCCGATGCCGAGCAGTGGAAAGACAAGACCGGCAAACTGTCTGAACTGATCCGCTGATCGCCCTTGCCGGGCGGCATGGCCGAAGCGTTCGGCCCCGGACCACCGACTCACCCCACACCCACATGACCACCGCCCCCATCGACACCGAAGCGCTGGTCATTGGCGCAGGCCCCGTGGGCCTGTTTCAGGTGTTCCAGCTCGGGTTGCAAGGCGTCCACTGCCATGTGGTCGACGCCCTGCCCCATGTGGGCGGCCAATGCGCCGAGCTGTATGCGGGCAAACCCATTTACGACATTCCGGGCATTCCCTTTTGCACCGGCAGCGAACTGGTCGAACGCCTGCAGCAGCAAATCACACCATTCAAGCCCACGCTCCATCTGGGCCAACAAGTCGACCAGGTCGAGCGCCTGCCCGATCAGCGCCTGCAGGTGAGCACCAGCACAGGCCAGACCTTTCACACCACCACCTTGTTCATTGCTGCGGGCGTGGGCGCCTTTGTGCCGCGCCGCATGGTGCTCGACGGATTGGCCGCTTTTGAAGGCACACAGGTGTTTGCCGAACACCCCACGCCCGAGCGCTGGGCTGGGCGACACCTGGTCGTCGCCGGAGACGGCGACACCGCCTTGCAAACCTGCCTGGCCGCCATGCAAGGCCCGCAAGCGGCCGCCAGCGTGACCTTGCTGCACAGACGCGATCAGTTCAGCGCAGCCCCTGAACTGATCGATGAAATGCGGCAAGCCTGCGCCCAAGGCCGCATGCGCTTTGTGGCGGGCCAGCCCACCGGCTTGCGTGCAGAAGGTGATCGCCTGCAAGCGCTGGAGCTGCTCAACCCGCAGGGTGAAACCGAATGGCTCACCCTCGATGTGTTGCAAACCTGCCTGGGCCTGTCGCCCAAACTCGGTCCCGTGGCGCAATGGGGCCTGGCCATGGAACGCAAGCAATTGTCGGTGAACACCGAAAACTTCGGCACGTCCGAGCCCGGCATTTTTGCGGTGGGTGACATCAACACCTACCCCGGCAAAAAGAAGCTGATCCTCTGCGGCTTCCACGAAGCCACGCTGGCCGCGTTCGGTGCGGTGGCCCTGCTGCGCCCCGAAGAAAAAACACTGCTGCAGTACACGACAACGTCCACGCTGCTGCACCAGCGTCTGGGCATCGCATAGAATCCATACCGCGCCGCGTTTATACGGCGCATCCGCTAGGGGTGTTGAAGGCCGTGAGGTCTTCGACTGAGAAAGTCCCTTTGAACCTGATTGAGGTAATCCTCGCGCAGGGAAGCTTGTCAAAAGAACGGCGTCCGGTTTCGGCCGTATGACGTTCCCAGCCAGCCGACCTGCCATTACGTTGAAGGAATAACGTCATGGCATTTTTTTCGCCATTCTTGTCGTCTCCCGCTCGCCGGTCTTGCGACCGTGCCGCATTCCGTGCCACCCACATCGCCAGCGCGATCGCTTTGCTGGCATGGGGCAGCGCGCAAGCGCAGCCGCTGACTGAAATCACCATCACCGAATCGGCACCGTCACAGGTCAGTGGTTTTGGCGACGTGCCTTGGCGCAAAGCGCCTTTCAGCGCCATCACCGTCGACAGCCAGACCTTGCAGGACATCGGCGCACAACGCGTGTCTGACGCCTTGCGCCTGGACGCGAGTGTGGCCGACAGCTACAACTCGCCCGCGTACTGGGACAGCCTGAGCGTGCGCGGCTACAAGCTGGACAACCGCTACAACTACCGCCGCGAAGGCCTGCCGATCTCGGCCGAAACCATGATCGCCATGGACAACAAGGAACGCGTCGAGCTGTTCAAGGGCACCAGCGGCATCCAGGCCGGCACCAGTGCCCCCGGCGGCCTGGTCAACTACGTGGTCAAGCGCCCGCCCACAGCCAAGGACGAGACCCTGCGCTCGGTCAGCGCCAGCTACGGCCCCGGCCACAGCAGCAGCATCGGCCTGGACCTGGGCGGCCGCTTTGGGCAGGACCAGGCGCTGGGCTACCGCTTCAACGCCGCCTATGAAAACCTGAATCCCTACATCCAGAACACCGAAGGCCACCGCACGCTCATGGCCCTGGCCATGGACTGGCGCCTCACACCCGACAGCCGCCTGGAGTGGGAAATCGAGCGCAGCGAACGCCAGCAAATTGGCGTCAACGGCTACAGCCTGCTGGCCAACGCCAGCGATCCCCTGAACGGCGTGCCCACGCTGCCCACTGTGGTGGACGGCACCCGCAACATCACGCGCCAGGCCTGGTCGGTGCCCGGTGTGTTTGCCGGCACCACCGGCACCTTGCGCTTCAAGCAGAACCTGGACGGCGGCTGGCTGTGGACCACGCAATACGGTGCACAGCGCCTGCGCACCGACGACCGCCTGAGCTTTGCCTTTGGCTGCACCTTGCCCAGTGGTGATTGGATCGGCGACAAATACTGCAGCAACGGCGGCTTTGACCTGTACGACTACCGCAGCGACAACGAGCGCCGCTCCAGCGATGCGCTGCAAACCGAGCTCAGCGGCCAGATGCGCCTGGCAGGCCTGCGCCATGACGTGGGCGTGAGCGTGATGCGCAGCCGCCTGCTGGACCGCCTGTCGGACCTGCAGGCCTACAACTGGGCCGGCACCGGCAACATCGACGGCACCTCCGACAGCCCGCAAGCCCAGCCCACACCGGGCGACCTGAACACCAACCGCAGCGAATACACCACCGAGATCGCACTGAAGGACCGCATCGAACTGAGCGCCAACACCGCGCTTTGGCTGGGCATGCGCCACACGCGGCTCAACCGCGCCAGCGTGCGCACCGATGGCAGCCGCGCCGTGCAGGACGAGCGCAGCTTCAACACCCCCTGGCTGGCCCTGACCCATCAGATCACCCCCGCCTATCTGGTGTACGGCAGTTACGGTGAAGGCATCGAAACCGACATCGCCCCCAACCGCAGCCGGTACACCAACGCCGGCCAGGCCCTGCCCGCACTGCGCAGCCAGCAATACGAAGTCGGCATCAAAGGCCAGTGGACGCGCACCCGCTGGCAAGCCAGCCTGTTTGACATCACGCGCCCCCAATCCGGTGATGCCGGTGCCTGCGACGAGGCCAACACCTGCACACGCCAGATCGATGGCGAAGCACGGCACCGCGGTCTGGAGCTGGCCGCAGGCACCACACAAGGCCCCTGGACACTGGACATGGGCGCGGCCTGGATCGAAGCGCTGCGCCAGAACGCCGTGATCGATGCCAGCGTGAACGGTCAACGCGCCCTGAACGTGCCCCGCATGACCCTGCGCGGCCTGGCGCAATACCGCTTCACCGATGTGCCCGGTCTGCGCACCAGCCTGCGCCTGAGCCATGAGGCCGAACGCCATGCCACCGAAGACGGCAGCGTCAAGCTCCCGGGCTGGACCACGCTGGACTGGACCGTGCATTACGACACCCGCATCCAAGGCACACGCACGCAGTGGACACTGGCCGTGGACAACCTGGCCGACCGCCGCTACTGGCGTGAATCGCCCAAGGAATTCGGTCACCACTACCTGTACGCGGGCGCACCCCGAACCCTGCGCGTGGCCGTGAAAACCCTCTTCTGAAACAGGCACTCAGGATTTTTTGAAAAAACTGCCCCCTCCTCTCAAAACAGGCCAAAAAGCACTCTATAATTCAAAGCTATTCCTCAATAGCTCAGTCGGTAGAGCGCCGGACTGTTAATCCGTAGGTCCCTGGTTCGAGCCCAGGTTGAGGAGCCAAACAAGCACAAGCCCACCCACAAGGTGGGCTTTTTGCTTTGGGTCACGGCTTGGGGTTTTGTCCTGGGGCTGTTTGGGCTTCACGCCTGGTCTGCGGTCCCGGCCTCAGACCCCACCTTGCCCTGCATCAAGCGCCAGGCCCAATCCAGATCGGCCTCCAGTTCCCGGCGGGTGGCTTGTGCATCACGCCGGGCCAGCGCCTGCATCAGGCCATGGTGGTGCAAGGTGCGTGGTGCTCCCTGTTGCGGCTTGTGCTGGGCCACGGCAACCCGCACATAAGGGCCACTTTGCAGCCACAGGCTGCGGATCATGGACAGCAAGGTGGGCGACTGGGCCGCTTCGTACAAGGTGAAATGGAACCGCCGGTTGGCCTGCAATTCGGCCTCCACATCGCCGGTTTGCACGGCCCGGGAAAACTCGGCATCGGCCTGGGCCAGTGCATCCAGCAAATGCGCATCCGCCCGCACGGCTGCACGCTCTGCGGCATGGCCCTCCACCAGAAGACGCGCACGGTGAATGTCGTCCAGCCGCTGAACGGACAGGTGTGGCACACGAACGGGCCGCTGGGTCGCGGACTCCAAAGCCCCCTCGGCCACCAGGCGCCGCAAGGCCTCGCGCACCGGCATCACGCTGGTGTGAAACGCCTCGGCCAGATCACGTATCTGAAGGGTCTGACCGCCCTGCAGACGCCCGCAGATCAGCGCGTCGGACAGCTCGGCATAAATACGGTCCTGCACCGAATCACGCGAGACCGGGCGCAACACGGGCAAAGGCGAGCGCAGGGATTCTGGGCTGGGGGCATCGCGTCGGGGTCGGGCCATGCGGCAGTATAGCCACGCTTGCCTTGTTCACGATGCATGCCGTATTATGTGATCACATTATGGTGAAAGCATGAATTCAGACCCATCCTCCCCCATGCCCGCTGTAGCGCCCGCGCCTGCCCTCTGGTTTGTCCATCTGGCCTCCTGGGTGCTCGCCACCATGGCCGCTGTGGCCTTCTGTGATGTGGCCCTGAGGGTGGCGGGTCGACCGATCACCGGGGCTTACGAATTGACGGCCTTGCTCATGGGCTTGCTGGTCTATGCCACCTTGCCGCTGGTGACCGCCCAAGACGAACATGTACGCGCTGGCATTTTGCAAATGTGGCGCAGTGCCCCAGCGGGCCTGGAGCGCACATTGCGCGAGCTTCGCCGCCTGCTGTCCTGCGTGGCCTTGGCTTATCTGGCCTGGGCATTGCTTGCGTACATGCTGCGGGTGGCCGAAGCGGGCGACCGCGCGCCCTACATCGAGGTCCCCCTGTCCTGGGTCGCCGGTTTCGGGGCCGTAAGCATGGCGCTGTCGGCACTGCTGGCGGTGTGGTCCCGCCGTGCTGGAGCGTCGTCATGAGCGCCACCTTGATCGCCATGGCCGTGATGCTGGCCCTGATCGCGCTGGAAGTGCCCATTGCCGTGGCCTTGCTGTTGACGGGCGTGGCCGGCTGCCTGACGGTTTTGGGCTGGAGCCCCACCTTGTTCATGGTGGGTGAGACCGCCTTCAGCACCGTCAACAACTATTCGCTCACGGTGGTGCCTTTGTTCATCCTGATGGGCAACCTGATCAACGAAGCGGACATCTCGCGCGAGCTGTACCGCGCCACCTACCGTTTTGTGGGGCATCTGCGTGGCGGCCTGGCGATTGCCACCGTGCTGGCCTGCGCGGGTTTTGCGGCCATTTGTGGCAGCAGTCTGGCCACATCGGCGGCCATGACGCGCGTAGCCTACCCGGAAATGAAGCGCTATGGCTACAGCGATGCGCTGGCCACTGGCTGCATCGCCTCGGCCGGGACGCTGGGCATCATGATCCCGCCCAGTGTGGCCCTCATGGTCTACGGCATCATGACCCAGACCGACATCGGCAAGCTGTTCATCGCCGGTGTATTGCCGGGCCTGCTGGGGGCCTTGTTGTATGTGGGCGCGGTCATGGTCTACACCTGGCGGCACCCGCAATCGGGCCCAGCCGGCGAGCGCAGCACCTGGACAGAACGCTTGCATTCCTTGCGCGGCATCGGCAGCGTGGCCCTGTTGTTTGGTCTGGTGATTGGCGGGCTTTACGGCGGCTGGTTCACCCCGACCGAAGCGGCGGGCATCGGCGCTGCAGGGGCCTTTGCGATTGTGCTGGCACGCGGGCGACTGACCCGCAAGATGTTGGTGCAGGTGCTGCGCGAGACCGCGGTCACCACCACCAGCCTGTTTTTCATCCTGATCGGGGCTTTGGTGCTGTCCAAATACATCACCATCTCGGGCTTCACGCCCTGGCTCGGTGGCGTGTTTCAAGGCATGGACCTCTCGGCCATGCAGTTCCTGCTCATCATCTGCGCCATGTACCTGGTGCTCGGCTGCTTTCTGGAGAGCATGTCCATGCTCTTGCTGACACTGCCCATCGTTTTCCCCCTGGTGGTCAGCTACGGCATCGATCCGATCTGGTTCGGCGTGCTGATCGTCACCCTCATCGAGGTGGCCCTGATCACCCCGCCCGTCGGCATGAATGTGTACATGCTCGCCAGCCAGATTCCGTCGGTCCCGCTGAATGTGGTCTTTCGCGGTGCCAGCGCCTTTGTGGCCGCAGACGTGATCCGGCTGGGCCTCCTGCTGGCCGTGCCCGCCATCGCGCTGTGGCTGCCCTCCGTCACCTGAGCCTTTTCAAAACCCTTCGCCCCTCCGTCAACCTCAACCCAAGGAGCTCTCCCATGGCCACACCCCGTTTCCTGCGCCAGTCTTTGCTGATCACCGCGCTGGGCAGTCTCGCGCTCGCCGCACAGGCACAGACTGTCTGGCGTTTTTCCAACTGGCTGCCGCCCACGCACCATGTGGTCACCGAGATGATCCAGCCCTGGGCCGCCGATGTTGAAAAAGCCACAGAGGGCCGCGTCAAGATCCAGGTCTTGCCCGCACTGGGTGCGCCGCCAGCCCACTTTGACCTGGTCAAAAACGGCGTGACCGACATCGCCTTCAGCGTGCATGCCTACACGCCCAACCGCTTCAAGTTCACCGAAATGGGGGAGCTGCCTTTCACGACCGACCACGCGGTGGTCAACTCGCTGGCTTACTGGCGCACCTACCAAAAACACTTTGCGCAAGCCAACGAGCACGAGGGCACGGTGCTGCTGGGCTTGTGGACCAATGGCTCCTACCAGCTGTTCACCAAGGCCAATGCCTTGACCTCCATGAACGCGGTCAGCGGCATCAAGATCCGTGTGCCCGGCACCACGGTCGAAAAAATCACCCGCTCGCTGGGCATGACGCCCATCTCTTCGCCGCTGTCCGAAGCCTACGAGCAAATCTCGCGCGGCGTGATCCAGGGCATGTTCCAGCAAAAGGAAACCGTGGTGGCCTTCAAGATGACCCAGCACATGCCCACGGCCTCGTATGTGCCCGGTGGCTTTGCGCATTCCAGCCAGTTTGTGGTGGTGAACGCCGCCAAGTGGGCGGCACTGGAGCCCCGCGACCGCGCGGCCATCGAAAAGCTCTCGGGTGAGGCCATGGTGCGCCGCTTTGCCACCGTCTGGCAAGCCAAGGAAGACGATGCCGACCGCCAACTGGCCGCTGCCGGGGTCAAGGTGACGCCCGTGCAAGGCCCCCTGCTGCAAGAGCTGCGCACCAAGCTGGCTTTTGTGCAGGACGAATGGCTGGCAGAAGCAAGCAAGAAATCGCCCGCCGCCAAACAAGCGCTGGACGAATACCGTGGCCTCATCACCAGCGTGTCGCGCGAGTTGGGCGTGAGCAAATGAGCCAGCCCGCAGGCGACGACCAATTTGAATTGTTCGACCTGCGGGTGGAGTGGGAAGGCGATGGTCCTTGCTGGTGCAAGGCCAAAGCCGGTGACCACTTCGAGCTGCATGGTGAGCAGCTGCATTTTCCGCCGGGGCAAAGCTGGTCCATCTACACCCTGGCGGCGCTGCTGCCCATCCTGCCCGCCAAGCAGCGCCCCTGCCACCCCAACGACTGGATGAGCACCGACGCCCGCGTCGCCTGTCCCGATCCCAATTGCAAGGCCCGCTTTGTCATCAAGCGCTGCGGCACACGGCAGTTCAGCCATGCGGCCGTCACCGCAGAGCCTTTGGCCACCCATTCACAAGACCCTGACAAAACCCCATGAGCATTTCCACCACCGAGCTGGCACCGAATTACCGTGCGTCCCGACTGATCAAAGGCTGCTGGCACCTGGCGGGCGGCCACGGGGAGGTCGACCAAGCCCAAGCCGTGCGCGACATGGCCGCCTTCGTCGAGGCCGGTCTCACCACCTTTGACTGCGCTGACCACTACATCGGCGTGGAAGCCTTGATTGGCCGATTCCGGCGCGAGCACCCTGATCTGGCCACCAGGCTTAAGGTCCACACCAAATGCGTGCCCGACTACGACCGGCTGACCTCTTGCGACCGCGCCTACCTCACCGGCATCATCGACCGATCGCTCGCACGTCTGGGGGTGGCGCAGCTGGACCTGGTGCAGTTTCACTGGTGGAACCTGGCCCAACCGGGCTATGTCGAAGCGCTGGGCATCCTGAGCGATCTGCGCCGCGAAGGCAAGATTGCCCACCTGGGCCTGACCAACTTCAACACCGCCGTGACCCGCGACATCCTGGACGCTGGCATTCCGCTGGTCAGCACGCAGGTGCAGTACTCCTTGCTCGACAGCCGCCCCGACCAAGGCCTGGTCGCGCTGTGTAAAGAGCGCGACCTGCAACTGCTGTGCTACGGCACCCTGGCCGGCGGCCTGCTCAGCGAGGCTTGGCTGGGCCAAGCCGAGCCCACGGAGCCGCTGGCCAACCGATCACACACCAAGTACAAACTGATCATCGAAGATTTCGGCGGCTGGGACCTGTTTCAGGAACTGCTGCAAGCCTTGCAGGTCATCGCCAAGCGCCATGGTGTGGGCCTGGGGGATGTGGCCACGCGCTGGGTAATTGATCGCCCCCAAGTGGGCAGCGCCATCATGGGCTTCACCTCAACGCGCCACCTGCCGGCCACACAACGCATCGAGAGCTTGCGCCTGGACGCGCAGGACCACGCCCTGCTGGCGCCCTTGCTGGCACGGCGCACCGGCCCTGCCGGCGACTGCTACGACATCGAGCGCGACAAGGAAGGCCGACACGGGCGCATCATGCGCTACAACCAGAATGAGGGGCGTCACTGAGCGTGCACTTTTACCTGTTGTCTTTGTGGGAGCTTGCCTGCAAGCGATGGCCTGCGGTCCACGACACATCGCCAGCAGGCTGGCTCCTACAGGGAAGCCCCTTGTCTTTTTGGGCGCTTGCCTGCAAGCGATGGCCTGCGGTCCACAGCACACCGCCAGCAGGCTGGCTCCTACAGGGAAGCCCCTTGTCTTTGTAGGAGCTTGCCTGCAAGCGATGACCTGCGGTCCATGACACATCGCCAGCAGGCTGGCTCCCACAGAGAAGCCTCTTGTCTTTTTGGGAGCTTGCCTGCAAGCGATGACCTGCGGTCCACGACACATCGCCAGCAGGCTGGCGCCCACAGGGAAGCCTCTTGTCTTTGTGGGAGCTTGCCTGCAAGCGATGACCTGCGGTCCATGACACATCGCCAGCAGGCTGGCGCCCACAGCGAAAGCCTTTCTTTGTGGGAGCTTACCTGCAAGCGATGACCTGCGGTCCACGACGCATCGCCAGCAGGCTGGCTCCCGCAGCGAAAGCCTCTCTTTGTGGGAGCTTGCCTGCAAGCGATGACCGACTGACAAGCCTTGTCACCTGAGCAGCAGGCGACACGCCAAACACTGCTTAAATTCAATCACCCGTGCAGGGCCGTTGGTTGCAAGACCGTTTGACCGACTGCACCCTTTCACCATTTCTACAGGAGCGCCACATGACCCCCACTCTCAAAGGCCAGGTCGCCTGGATCACCGGCGGGGGCAGCGGCATCGGCCTGGCCGGTGCCATCGAACTGGTCAAGGCCGGTGCCCATGTGGTGATTTCAGGCCGCAATGCTGCCACCAATGCCAGCGCTTTGACCACATTGCAAGCCTTGGGCAGTGCCGAGGCGATTTTGCTCGACGTGGCCGACAAGCATGCCGTCAAGGCTGCTGCGCAAGACATCGTGGCCCGGCATGGCCGGATCGACATTCTGGTGACCAGCGCGGGCACCAATGCCACCCAGCGCAACTTCGATGTGGTCACACCCGAGGCCTGGGACGACGTGGTGGCCATCAACCTGTCGGGCCTGTTTTATTGCGTGCACGCCGTGCTGCCCACCATGCGCCAGCAACAAGGCGGCCTGATCATCAACGTCTCATCGTGGGCGGGCCTGTATGCGTCCAAGCTCACCGGCCCGGCCTACAACGCCACCAAGCGGGCTGTGCTGGCGCTGACCGAATCCATCAACATGGAAGAGTGCACCCACGGCATCCGGGCCAGCTCGCTGCTGCCCGGCGAAGTGGCCACCCCGATTCTGGACAAACGCCCCGTGCCGCCATCGCAAGCACAGCGCGATCTCATGGTGCAAGCCGAAGACATGGGGCAGGCCATTTTGTTTCTGGCGCAAATGCCCGCCCGCACCTGCATCAACGAACTCGTGATCTCGCCCACCTTCAACCGCTTTTACACCGGCGGTCTGGAAACGCCCAAGCGCCCCTGAAGCCACGGAGGCCACTGACGCCCTGAGGCTCCTGAGCCCATGAAAGCCTGTTGATCCGGCTCTTTGGTTTTTTTGAGCGAAAGGCGGCTTTGTATTTGTTGTGGGAGCTTGCCTGCAAGCGATAAGCTGCGGCCCACGACACATCGCCATCAGGCTGGCTCCCACAGCGCAAGTCTTTTGTCTTTGTTGGAGCTTGCCTGCAAGCGATGAGCTGCGGCCCACGACACATCGCCAGCAGGCTGGCTCCCACAGCGAAAGCCTTTTGTGTTTGTGGGAGCTTGCCTGCAAGCGATAAGCTGCAGTCCACGACACATCGCCATCAGGCTGGCTCCCACAGGCAAGCCGCTTGTTGATGTGGGGGTTGGCCTGCAAGCGGTGCCAGGTCAAGCCTTGCCCCCCGTCCGCTCATGCCCATGTCCGGCGCATGACTGCCCTGCCGCCTAGGCTTGCCTATAGTGTCTGCATGACGCACTTTTACGAACCCCGCCTGGGCCATGGCCTGAAACACGACCCCTTCAACGCCATCGTGGGGCCCCGGCCCATTGGTTGGGTCTCCACCCGCAGTGCCGAAGGCGTGCTGAACCTGGCGCCCTACAGTTTCTTCAACGCCTTCAACTACGTGCCGCCGCTGATCGGCTTTTCCAGCATCGGGCGCAAAGACTCGCTCAACAACATCGAGGCCACCGGCGAGTTTGTCTGGAACCTGGTCACACGCCCCCTGGCCGAAGCCATGAACCAAACCTGCGAGGCCGTGCCGCCCGAGGTGGACGAATTCGCCCTGGCCGGTTTGACCCCAGCCCCCTCGCGCCTGCTGAGCGTGCCCCGGGTGTTGGAGAGCCCGGTCAGCTTCGAATGCCGCTGCACGCAAATCCTGCAGATGCAGGACCTGCAGGGCAACCAGGTCGACACCTGGATGGTCTTTGGCCAGGTGATCGGCATCCACATCGACGAGCGCTTGATCAGCAACGGGGTCTACGACACCGCCAACGCCGGACATGTGCTGCGCGGCGGTGGGCCTGCCGATTACTTCACCGTTGGCCCCGAACAACTCTTCAAGATGTACCGACCCGAAAGCGGTGCACGCGACCTGCCCAAGTGAACGTGCGCATGTGACACGGGCCTTGGGTTTTCCCTAGCCTGCACTGTATGCTGCGGGCCGCATGATTTGGGTAGACAAGTTCAACCTCAGCCCGTCATGACCACACCTTCTTCTGCATCCGCCGCCCAATCCCCCATCTGCAGCACCATGATGCAGATGCCCTTGTCGCTGAACCACTTGCTCGAGCGTGCGGGCACTTTGTTTGCCAGCAACGAGATCGTCTCGCGCCTGCCCGACAAGTCGCTGGTGCGGCACAGCTACGGCGCGTTTTACCAACGCACCCGCCAGTTGGCGCAAGCCCTGCAAAACCTGGGCCTGCAAAAAGGCGAGCGTGTGGCCACGCTGTGCTGGAACCACCATGCGCACCTGGAGTGCTATTTCGGCATTCCGGCCGCAGGCGGCGTGATGCACACCCTCAACCTGCGCCTGTCGCCCGAAGAGATCGCGTGGATCGCCAACGACGCGCAAGACAAGGTGCTGATCATCGACGACATCTTGCTGCCGCTGTACCATCAGTTTGCGCACCTCTACCGCTTTGAGCGCGTGATCGTGTTCCCGTTTTCCGGGGCGGCGGTGCCCGCTGAATTCACCGATTACGAGCAGCTGCTGGCGGGCACCGACACACAGGGCTTTCAATACGCCCCGCACGCCGAAGACGATGCGGTGTCCATGTGCTACACCTCGGGCACCACGGGCCGGCCCAAGGGCGTGGTGTATTCGCACCGCTCGACCATCTTGCACACCCTAGTGGGCTGTTTGGGCGACTTCTGGGGCCTCAAGGGCAGCGACGTGATCCTGCCCGTCACGCCCATGTTCCATGCCAACAGCTGGGGCATTCCTTATGGCGCGGTGATGATGGGCGTCAAGCTCGTGTTTCCCGGACCGCACCTGCACCCGGAAGACCTGCTGGACCTGATGACGGCCGAGCCCCCCACACTCTCGCTGGGCGTGCCCACCATCTGGATGGGCCTGATCCAGGCTTATGAAGCCGCACAAACCACCCAGCCGGGCCGCTGGAAGTTGCCCAAGGGCATGCGCTCGCTGGTGGGCGGTGCAGCGGTGCCCGAGGCGCTGATCCGCGCCTTTGACCAGCACGGCATCTGGATTTTGCAAGGCTGGGGCATGACCGAAACCTCACCGCTGTGCACCGTGTCCTACCCCAAGTCGGAGCTGAAAAACGCGTCCATGGATGAACGTTACCGCCGCGCCGCCATGGCGGGCGTGCCCGTGCCGCTGACGGAGCTGCGCATCCGTGGCGAAGACGGCCAGGACGCGCCCTGGGACGGCCAACATGTGGGCGAAATCCAGGTGCGCGGACCCTTCATCACCGGCAGCTACCACCAGGTGCCGGTGAGCGAAGACAAGTTCAGCGCCGACGGCTGGCTGCGCACAGGCGATGTGGCCAGCGTGGACGCCTTGGGTTTTGTGCGCATCACCGACCGCACCAAAGACCTGATCAAGTCCGGCGGCGAATGGATCAGCTCGGTCGATCTGGAAAACGCCCTCATGGCCCACCCCGACGTGGCCGAAGCCGCCGTGATCGCCATCCCCGACCCCAAGTGGAGCGAGCGGCCCCTGGCCTGCATCGTGCTCAAACCCGGTAAATCCACCCGGCCTGAAGACTTTGCCGCGCACCTGCTGCAACACGGCTTTGCCAAATGGCAGGTGCCCGACCGCTACGAGTTCATCGACGCCGTGCCCCGCACTTCCACGGGCAAGTTCTACAAACTCAAACTGCGCGAGCGGTTCCCGGCCTGATCAACATCACTGATTTCGCGCACCTTTTAACCTTCCCACCCCTTCAGTTCACGGAGCCCTCCACATGGCCAAAGATTTCAGCACCCTGGAAGACAGCAACCACTCGTCCAACCCCAACATCCACGAGGTCATTGCCGCCTCGCGCCGCCGTTTTCTCAAAGGCAGCGCTGCCATGTCGCTGGCCTCGGTGCTGGCCCCTTTGGCCGGCTGTGCGGCCTTGGGCACGGCCCAGCCCAAGCTCGGCTTCCAAGGCATTCCGGTCGGCATGGGCGACCGGCTGGTCGTGCCCGAGGGCTATGTGGCCACGGCCCTGGCCCCCTGGGGTGAGCCGGTGGGCATTCCTGGCAACATGCCGGCGTTCAAGATGGATGGCTCCAACACCGCCGACGAGCAGGCCGCCCAAATGGGCATGCACCACGACGGCCTGGCCTACTTTCCTCTGGACGGCTCGCGCCGTGGCCTGATCGCCATCAACCACGAATACACCGACGACGGCCTGCTGCATGTGGGCGGCTTCAACGCCATGAACGCCGAGAAGGTGCGCAAATCGCAAAACGCGCATGGCCTGTCGGTCATTGAGGTCGAGCTGCGCAACAACCAATGGCAGATGGTGCGCCCCTCGCGCTACGCGCGCCGACTGCCCATGAGCACGCCATTCAGCGTGGGCGGCCCCGCCGCTGGCCATGCCCTGATGCGCACCACCGCAGACCCCGATGGCCGCACCGTGCTGGGCACCCTGAACAACTGCGCCAGCAGCAAGACACCCTGGGGCACTTACCTGTCGGGCGAAGAAAACTTCGCTTTCTATTTTGGTGGCGCCGACAACCCCACGCCCGACCAGCGCCGCTGGGGTGCGCGCAAGGAAGGCTTTTACGCCTGGGACAAACACGACGCCCGCTTCGACCTGAAGCAAAACCCCAACGAATACCACCGCTTTGGCTGGGTGGTCGAGCTTGACCCGATGGACCCGACCAGCACCCCCATCAAGCGCACCGCGCTGGGCCGCGCCGCGCACGAAGGCGCCTGGGTGGGCGTGACACGCGACGGCCGTGCGGTGGTCTATTCAGGCGAAGACGCCCGCTTTGAATACATCTACAAATTTGTCAGCCGCGACAAAATCGCACCGGCCGGCAACGGCCTCACACAAGCCCAGGCCAACCGGGAATTGCTGGACCACGGCACGCTGTACGTGGCCCGTTTTGATGCCGATGGCCGGGGCCAGTGGCTGCCGCTGGTGCATGGCCAGGGGCCACTCACCGCGGCCAACGGCTTTGCCGACCAGGGCGAAGTCGTCATCAAGGCCCGCCAGGCCAGCGACCTGCTGGGCGGCACCAAAATGGACCGCCCCGAGTGGCTCACCATCGACCCGGCCAGCGGCTGGGTGTATTGCACCCTCACCAACAACAGCCAGCGCGGCGAAGCGGGCAAGCCGGGCGTGGACGCGGCCAACCCGCGCGCCAACAACGTCATGGGCCAGATCATCCGCTGGAAAGACGAAGGCGACTTTGACGGGCGCCACTTCGAATGGAACCACCTCGTGCTGGCGGGCGATCCGGCCAACGAACGTGCCGAAGCCAAAGGCAACATCAAGGGCGACATCTACGCCTGCCCCGACGGCATCACCTTTGACGCGCGCGGCGTGCTGTGGATCCAGACCGACGCCCACGCCACCCAGATGTACAAAGGCGAGCTGGTGCGCATCGGCAACAACCAGATGCTGGCCTGCGACCCGGTCACTGGCGAAACCCGGCGCTTTCTGACCGGCCCCACCAACTGCGAAGTGACCGGCGTGGCCCTGACCCCCGATGGCACCACCATGTTCGTGAGCATCCAGCACCCGGGCGAAACCCCCTCGGACCGCAGCGACCCCACCCAACCGACCAAGTATTCGAACTGGCCAGACTATGCAGCGGGCGGCAGGCCCCGCTCGGCCATGGTGGTGATCCGCAAACTCGATGGCGGCGTGATCGGGACCTGATTGATGGGGCCGGCCCGATGAAACAAATGCGATGGCGCAGACACCAATGGCGACATCCGTGTTCATCCCAATGAGGCGCATCTCGGGCAAAAACCCGGGACGACAAGGTCACAGCCTGTTTTTTGTGGGAGCCAGCCTGCTGGCGATTCAGACCTTGACGGTCTGCAGAAGATCGCTTGCAGGCAAGCTCCCACAGGGTCAGGGGTCAGGGGTCAGGGGTCAGCGGTATGCCGCCCGCCTGGCATCACTTGTCGTCGCTGGCGATGGCGCGGTACACCACCGCACCCAGCATGGCGCCTGCAATCGGGGCCAGCCAGAACAACCACAGCTGCGACACCGCCCAGTCACCCACAAACACCGCCACGCCTGTGCTGCGGGCGGGGTTGACCGAGGTGTTGGTCACGGGAATGCTGATCAGGTGGATCAGCGTCAAGGCCAGGCCGATGGCAATCGGTGCAAAACCCGCAGGCGCGCGCTTGTCGGTGGCCCCCATGATGACGATCAGAAAGAACATGGTCATGACCACTTCGCACAGCAAAGCCGCCACCATGGAATAACCGCCGGGTGAATGCGCGCCAAAACCGTTCGACGCAAAACCCTTGCTGACATCAAAGCCCGCCGCACCACTGGCGATCAGGTACAACACGCCGCCTGCGGCGATGGCCCCCAGCACCTGCGCCACGATGTAGGGCAAGAGCTGATTGGCTGGAAAACGCCCACCGGCCCACAAGCCAATCGACACGGCCGGGTTCAGGTGACACCCCGAAATGTGCCCAATGGCAAACGCCATGGTCAGCACCGTCAAACCAAAGGCCAGCGACACGCCATGCAGGCCAATGCCCACCTGCGGAAACGCCGCCGCCAAAACAGCACTGCCACAACCGCCCAGCACCAGCCAGAAAGTCCCCAAAAATTCGGCACCGTATTTCTTCATGTTTCCATCCCTTTTGATTGATGTAAAAAGCGCCCGAAGGCGCACCGCATGTTAATCAAATTGAAAACAAAAACATGAAAAATAAATGAACAATGATCTCCAATTGAAACAACCCAGGCCAATGCCTGTCACCCCATCAGCGGCAACACACGCGCCGAATCAGCGGTCTCGATGCACCCATTGGTGAAGCAGAACCGGCAACATCAACACCACGCCCAGCAGACTGATTTTGAGGCCCGGCGCGATCAAGCACAGCGCGCCCACCGTGCACAGCACACGCTCCCAGCGTTTCATCTCGGCCATCAGGTAACCACTGAGCGCCGCAGCCAGCGCGACAATGCCCAACACGCAACCAACGAAGGTGACCGCAAAGTCCGCCCAGGTGAAACCTTTGGCCACCAACAGCAGCGATGGCGAAAACACAAACACAAAAGGCACCAGGGCCTTGGCCAGCCCCAGACGGAAAGCCATGTTCCCGGTCTTGAACGGATCACTGCCCGCCATGCCCGCCGCCGCATAAGCGGCCAGCGCCACCGGCGGCGTGATGTCGGCCAGCACCCCGTAATAAAACACAAAGAAGTGCGCCACCAAAGGCTCCACACCCAGTTGCACCAAGGTGGGCGCGGCCACCGTGACCATGATGATGTAGTTGGCCGTGGTCGGGATGCCACAGCCCATCAAAATACAAACGATGCCGGTCATGAACAGCGCCGCCAGCAGCGTCAAGGACTTGCTGTCGGCCATGAAAGCAGGCAGCCAGTCCATCAGGAAGGCCGCGATCATCTGCGCCCAGCCGGTGATGATGAAGCTGATCTTGAAGCCCACGCCCGTGAGCGTGACCACGCCAATCACGATGCCCACGGTAGCCGCCGCAGCGCCCACGGCCAGCGCGTATTTGGCACCGGTTTCAAAGGCCTCCAGCAGCACGGCGTTGTCGATGCGGCCGATCACGCCCAGCCACTTTTGCCCCGCCCAGATCAGGGCCACGCCCAGGGCCAGAAATCCCAGCTTGATGGTCTCACCATCGCCGCCCCAGTCGACAAAAGCGATCAAGGCTAGCAGCACATGCAGCGCCACCAACAGCGCCCATTGCACGCCCCGGTTGCCCCGCACCGACGTGCACAAGCCCACGATCATGCAGGAGGTGATGCCGGTGAACGCGGCCAGATAAGGCGTGCGCCCGGACACCAAAATGGTGATCAACAACACCAGTGGAATCAGCGTAGGCCAGCGCTGGCGAAAGGACTCGCGCAGCTTGGGCATCTCTTCCTCGGTCAGGCCCCGCAAGCCGTAACGCTTGGCCTCGAAGTGCACCTGCATGAACACGCCAAAGAAATGCATGAAGGCCGGCACAACGGCAGCCGCCACGATGGTCTGATACGACACATTCAAAAACTCGACCATCAAAAACGCCGCGGCACCCAGCACGGGCGGTGTGATCTGCCCGCCGGTCGATGACGCGGCTTCGACCGCGCCCGCGAACTCACGGCGGTAGCCCACCCGGATCATGGCCGGGATGGTGAGCGAGCCCACCGTGACCGCATTGGCCACCGACGAACCGCTGAGCATGCCGAACATGGCCGAGCCAAACACACTGACCTTGGCCGGACCGCCCGCGTAGCGCCCGGCCACCGTAGAGGCGATGTCCAGAAAGAGCTGGCCCAGACCAATGCGCGTGGCCAGCACGCCAAACAACACAAAGTGAAAAACATAGGTGGCCACCACGCCGACTGCCACGCCGTAAATGCCCTGGCTGGTCAGGTACTGGTGGTTGATCATCTGGCTCCAGCTGGCCCCTGCGTGCTTGAGCAAACCCGGAAAATAAGGCCCGGCCAACGCATAGGCCGTGAAGCCGATGGCAATCAAGGGCAAGGGCCAGCCCATGGATCGGCGCGTGGCTTCAAGCAAAGTGATGAACAAGATGGAGCCCATCACCACATCCATCGTGTCCGGGTTGCCCACCCGAAAAGCCAGGTCGTCGAACACATAAGGGATGTACATGACACTGGCCGCACAGGCCAGGCCCAGCAGCCAGTCCACCAACGGCACTCCGCCGATGCTGAAACGGCTTTTGGACACGGTGCTGTCTGCGTCCGACCGGGTCGCCGCAAACACCAGAAAAATCAGGCCCAGCACAAATGCCAGGTGCACACCGCGGTGAGTGGTCTCGCGCAGCAGACCAAAGCCGGCCGTGTAGTAATGAAAGCCCGACAGGATGATGAGCAGCCATTTCACGATCACCGACGCCGGGGGCAGCGTGGGCCGAAAACGCATCTCGGGATCGAACTTCTCTTCGAGTTCCTGCAAATCGCGCATGTCGCGCTCACGGGCTTCGGTCATAACAGTCCTCAACAACACAGGGCGCACACGCGCCCTGCTGAAACATCCAAGGCGCCAGCACCAGCCTTCTGTAGGAGCCAGCCTGCTGGCGATGCAGCCCATCGTGGTCCGCAAGCCATCGCTTGCAGGCAAGCTCCTACAGGGAACCCGATACCGGACTTCTGTGGGAGCCAGCCTGCTGGCGATGGTTCGCCATCAGGCGCTTATTTCAGAACGCCGGCTTCCTTGTAGAACTTCTCGGCACCGGGGTGGAACGGAATGCCCACGCCTTTCACGGCGTTTTCCTTGGTGATGAACTTGCCTTTGGCATGACCGGCCGCCAGCGCATCCTGAGCGGGCTTGCTGAACAGCGCCTTGGTGATCTGGTAGACGGTCTCGGTGTCAGCCTTGGCGCTGGTCACCCACTGGGCGCCCATGGCCATGGTCTGCACGGCGGGCACGTCCTTGTAAGTGCCGGCAGGAATGGTGTCGACGGCCAGATACGGGTTGCTCTTGCGCAAGGCTTCGGCTTGGGGGCCGGCCAAAGGCACCAGCTCGATGCCTGCACCGCTGGAGGCCAGCTCGGCAATCGCGCCAGCAGGTGCGCCGCCCACAAAGAAGAACGCATCGAGTGCGCCGTCTTTGAGCTTGTCACCGGCCTGGTTGGGCTTGATGTACTCGGGCTTGATGTCGCTTTCTTTCACACCATAAGCCGCCAGCACCGTACGGGCGTTGACCAAGGTGCCAGAACCGGGCTCATCCAGCGCCACGCGCTTGCCCTTGAGGTCGGCCACCGACTTGATGCCCGAGCCTTTTTTGACCACCAGGTGGATGCTCTCGGGGTACAGGTTGGCAATCATGCGCAGGTCAGACACCTTGGGCTTGCCTTCGTAAACGCCGGTGCCATTGTAGGCCCAGGTCGCCACATCCGACTGCGAAAAACCCGACTCCATGGCGCCACCGGCCACGCCGTTGACGTTGGCCACCGAGCCATTGGTGGCCTGGGCCGTGGCCACGATCTTGCCGGGCTGGCTGACCGCGTTGGCGATCATGCCGCCCACGGGGTAATACGTGCCGGCCGTCCCGCCGGTGCCAATACGGAAAAACTGCTGCGCTTGCACAGGGGCCACAATGGCCGCAGCCAGACCCAGAACCAGAAAAAGTTGGCGACGTTTCATGACAGTCCTTTTTTCAATTGAATGACGGAACAAGGTTAAAAAAACAAGAACCCCATGTGTAGCACACCTTGTGCCCATTTCAAGGCCAATACGCGACGGCATCAGGGTAGACTCTGATATCGATGCCCCTTAAACGGGCGACATTTTTTGTTTCTTGCGCCAAAGGACCTGTCCATGCATGTGTGTGTCATGGGCGCGGGCATTGTGGGCCTGTCCACCGCCTACGCGCTCACGCAAAACGGCCACCGCGTCACCGTCATAGATCAGGCCCGCCCCGGCGCAGGGGCCAGCGGCGGCAATGGCGCCCAGCTCAGCTACTCGTATGTGCAGCCCATGGCCGACCCCGGCATCTGGGCGCAACTGCCCAAGCTCATGCTCTCGCCGGGCTCCGCCCTCAAGATCCGGCCCCAATGGGACCCGGCGCAATGGGCCTGGCTGCTGCAGTTTCTGAAAGCCTGCAACACCACGCAATCGCACGACACCACCGCACAGCTGCTGCGCTTGGCCGCCCAAAGCCGCGCGGCACTGGACGCCTGGCGCGAACGCGAAAACCTGGCCTTTGACTTTTCGGCCAGCGGCAAATTGGTGATGTTCCGCTCGGCAGCGGCCTTCAACGCGGCCCGCAGCCAGCTGGCCTTGCAGCAGCAGCTCGGTGGTTCGCCTCAGCAAGCGGTCTCGGCAGACGAAGCCTGCGCCATCGAGCCGGCCCTGGTCCCCCGGCGTGAGCTGTTTGCAGGCGGCATCTACACCGGCAGCGAATGCGCCGCCGATTGCCAAACACTGTGCGACGAATGGGTGCGCATTTTGTCGGCCCGTGGTGTGCAATGGTGCATGGGCCAAGCGGTGCAGCGGCTCGTGGTGCGGGGCCAGCAAGTGGTGGCCGCGCAACTGGCCAATGGACAGGACATCGGCGCCGACGCCTATGTGCTGTGCACCGGGCACACGGCGCCCACCTTGGCCGCGCAAGTGGGCATCCGTTTACCGGTGTATCCGCTCAAGGGCTACAGCATCACCGTCAACACCAACGGCAGCGCCCTCGCGCCCAAGGTCAGCATCACCGACAGCGCGCGCAAAGTCGTGTTTGCGCGACTGGGCGAACGCCTGCGCGTGGCTGGCATGGTCGAGCTGGTGGGCCGCAACAGCAACATCCCCGCCCAGCGCATCGCCAGCCTGAAGGCCGACACGCAAGACCTGTTTGGTGATTGCTCGGACTTTGCCGACCTGCAAGCCTGGACCGGCATGCGCCCGGCCACCCCCACCGGCCTGCCCGTGCTGGGCCGCCAGCCCCAAGGCCCCGCTAACCTGCACCTCAACACCGGTCACGGCGGCCTGGGCTTCACCCTGGCTGCAGGCTCGGCCGTGCAAGTGGCTGCAGCCATCGGCTGAGACGGGCGCTGTACGCAACCGCCCCATCGCCAGCAGGCTGGCTCCCACAGCAAACGCCCTGTCATTGTGGGAGCTTGCCTGCAAGCGATGGCCTGCGCCTTGTCTTTGTGGGAGCTTGCCTGCAAGGGATGGGCTGTGTCCTGTCTTTGTGGGAGCTTGCCTGCAAGCTGGCTTCACAGCCATCCAGCGCACTCAACAGGCCGGCTTGACGGGCGTGCGGGTGATCAAAACGTGGCATCCAGCATCACGCCGACGCGCAGATTTTTCCCTTGTGTGTTGAATGCAGTCGCCGCTTGCGACCAGCGCGTGTAAGCCAATTCGGGGGTCACGCTGAACGACTTGAAAGCCACCGTTTGTGCCGCGCTGACCGCCCAGACATTGGCGTTTGGCGCCGCTGCGCGCGGGTCGTAAGCCCCCAAGCTGGTGTGAATGCGCCCAGCGTGCAATTTCAGGACACGCAAGTTCTCCGCGTCCATCCAGCCCAGCGTCATCACCTTGGAGCCCGAGCCCTGCGCGCTGCCCACCCAACGAGCGCCCTGGGTATAGCCCTGCCTGTAAACCCCGTTCACATACCCCGGAAAGCTCGGCTTGCTGTCCCACGGCAAGCTGTAAGCGTTGGTATTGGCCCACTCGGCAAACACGCGGTAACGCCCCTGACCAAACGAACTTTCCACACCCCACAAACTCATGAACTTGAAAGGCAGCGGCACCTTGCCCGCCGCGTCCTCGCCCATCCACTGCGTGTAAGCACCGCAGCTGCCCAGCCACGCGGCCCACGACGCCGGGCACGACAAGCGCACGTCATAACCGGCGATCTGCGCACTGCTGTCGACAAACGTGTCTTCGGGGTTTTTATTCAGCTCCTGGCCTAAAAAAGCCTTCACCAAATTGGCCGCACCGCCAGGCCGTCCGGCCCCGCCAGTCTGCAAACCCCGGCTCAAACCCAGCTCCAGCCAAGGCTGCGGCTTCATCGTCAGGCGCATCCCCGAAAACAAAAACCCACTGGGCTGCGCACTGACCACCAGCGGGTCTTGCGCCTTGGCCACAAACACATCCAGATTCCAGGGCCCCATCCAGCTCAGCCAGCCGCTGGTGGATTCGGCCGCACTGCCACGCTGCACGCCCACGCCGGTCCACGACGGGTTGTTGTGCCCATTGACCAAACTGCTCTGCCAGCCCGGCCCCCACCAATGGCGCTGGCTGAAAGCCTGCAGGTTCCAGCCCGCAACACCCAGCACCGCTGCGCTGCCATCCGGGCGAAACTGCACACGGCCCTCGGCTCCATGGCCGCTGAATTGCGTCTGCAAGGAATTGGGGCTGTGCTCTGCGCGGCCCCCCACACGCATGGCAGCTGTGACCGCATCGGCAGGCTGGCCCCAACGCCACTCCTCGGACTCGATCTGCACACTGCTGCCCGGCGTGTAGTTGTCATCAAAACCATTGAGCGCTTCGGTCCGCGACCTGGCCTGCGCCCGCAATCGCCAGCCCTCTTGCCGATCACGCAACTCGCGCAACACCTCTTCACGCGCCCAGGCCACCTGCTGCGCCACGGCATCGGGCTGCACGCGTGGCAAACGGGACAAAGCGGCCTCGACGGCGGCGGCAGGCAAAGGCCAATGGCTGGTGGTCAACTGCAAGCCCGCATGGTCCGACAGCCACTGCAAGTGGTGCCGCGCCTGCCAGCTGGGGGTGTAGGGCACACTGGCTTGCACCTGCGCCACGGCGGGCGTGGCCACCAACAAGGCCCCGCACATCACTGAAAACTTGCCCATGGACTCACCCAAATAAAGTTACAAAAATAACATTCATTTTATCCATGAATACCTTGGAAATATGATTCAGACAATGCGCCTTGCCTGAAGAGAAAGATCAGACCAGACACCCGCCATCAAAACATCGACAGCTCGGGTGATTCGGTCCCTCTGGTCTGCCACGGTGCCAACGCGACGCAAGCTCGATCGCCGTACAGCGGCCATCAGGCGGGTGGCAAGCACCCATGGCTTGCCATCGTGCAGCAGTTCCGGATTCAAGTCTTTCACCGCTGGGTCGTCAGCCAAAAGAGGAATCACCACCACGGCTGGGTCGGGTGGAAGCAGATCGCTCTCGACCACCACCATCTTCACGCCGTTGTATTCGGCCACATCGTACCGGGTCAAGCGCTCCACGAAGCCCCCCGGGCGCACTCATGATGTCGGCCAGCGGGTGCCCATGGCGCTCGTGCCAGGCCGCTTGTGCCGAAAAGGCCTCAGCGTTTTGCTTGAGCCATTGCGCTTGTCGGGCACTGGCCACGGCGCTCCTGAGCGCCGCCTCGGCCACAGCAGACACGTTGATGTCCAAGGCCTTTGCACCATCCAGTACTTCAGCATCCAGCGTCAAAGACGTTTTGCGTTTGATTTTTAACACCATGATCAAGTACTCCGAATAGATACCGAAAACCATACCGCAATATCGGCAATTCCAAGCAGTTCACCGGTTCTGCGCCACACAAGCTTGCCGCCCCCTCAAAAATAAGCTTCCAGCTTCTTCCTCACCATCGACCCGGGTACATCCGAATCGATCAGGCGGCGATGGCGCTCTGAGCTGCTGGCGTTAAAGGCTTAGATCAACACCGTCGGACTTGAACGGCACAGCATCAAACCTTCAGGAGCTGAAGCTAGACACCACCGACAGCAGGGCTTTGTCAAGAGTCAGCAGTTCCAAGCCATGATGAATGGCTGTGCTGGCAACGAGTGCATCGGGCAATTTCACCTGTCTTGACCGACGAATTTGAATGGCCAAATCCTCGATCTCAATTGTGATGGGCAGATACGTCAATTTGGACAGCCTGTCGGCGATCAAGCGCTCTTCTTCATTGGTGATGTTTGGGTAGCCCAACAACTCCATGCGCGTTACAGCGCTGTAAGCACAAGTGGAGGCCAACAAATCCCGCGCAGCTGCCATTTCAACCACCCCAGGCGTTGCTTTCAGCATGCCTAAAACGAGGTTGGTGTCCAGCAAAAACTTAATGCCATTCATCGCGAAGCTGACGCTGAATGGTCAGAGGGTCTGCATTGAAAGCCGCCGAATTTTCCAGCCCACCGCACAGCGCGGTCACACGCAGCACAGGTGCATCGCCTGCAGTCACGCAGCGTCTGGCTTGCAGAAACTCGGCAAAATCAAGCACCTCCACCAACAAAGGCTCGGGCAGTGTGCGAGTGGCTTCCAAAAGTTTTTCGGCGGTCGTTGGCATATGAGCTCCTGCAATTTTGACAATGGTACAAGAACCGATTGAATGACCTGCCCGATACCCGGGAAACAGTGACCTCGCCGCCCCCTCAAAAATAAGCTTCCAGCTTCTTCCTCACCATCGACCCGGGCACATCCGAATCGAACGACAAAAGAGCCTTTCGGCTCTTTTGCAATTGCAGCTTGGTCATGCAGACCCACTCACCGGGTGAACGCATACACGCCCCTGCCCAGCCACTCGTGCAAAGCCGTCTGCCACAGCAACAAACTGCGGGCCAACGAATACTCGGTCCAAGGCGTGGTGGTGCCGGTTCTGAAATCCACCGGGAACGCCGTCACCTGGCTCGCATTTTCGCGGGTGGTGCGCGAGTCGCCCCCCAGTTGCACGCGGGTCACGCCCAATTACTCTGCTTGTGCTCAGAACAACAGTGTCGAAACTCGACCCTTGCGAAATGATATTGCAGGCGCTATCATTCAAACCATGAACACGGCGACAAAACTGCTCCATGCAATGCGCCAGAACCCGAACGATTGGGTCATGGCAAAACTGCTTTCAGTCGCCAAACAGCACGGTTTAGAAGTGCGAAGCACTGGGGGCAGTCATCACGTTTTTTCTCATCCTTCAGTCAAAGACCCGTTGTCCGTGCCTGCTCATCGGCCCATCAAGGCCATTTACATCAAGCGATTTGTCGCGCTGATCGACCAGATTCAGGAGTCACCATGACCGTCAAGACCATTGCCAAAGTAACGCCCGCTTTCCCTTTCGAGGCCTACAGCCACATTGTCAGCCCCATTGATGCGGCAGACGGTGGCGGATTCATGTTCACCATGCCGGACATTCCAGGCGTGATGGCAGACGGTGCAACCGAACTGGAAGCCATTGCAGATGGCCGGGAGGCGTTTATGGCCACGGTCAGTGCCATGGTGGACATGGGGCAACAAGTCCCTGCACCCGCGTTCAAGGCAGAAGACTTCACACCTGCATCGGCATCGGGAAAAGTTCTTGCCCGTCTGCCCCGCTCAATGCACCTTCAGTTGACTGCCAGGGCAAAAACTGAAGGCGTGTCACTCAATTCTTTGGTGCTGGCATTCATTGCCGAAGGACTGGGACGACGCGATGCAGTGCGCAGCTGAATTGATGGATCTAAAAGGCGCAGAGAGATACGCCTTGACATGCGAGCAATCGGAAACAATCGGAATCTGACCCCGATTCATCCAACCGACCCGATCGGAGGTTCATCCCCCGTCAACGCGTCAACGCATACACGCCCCGCCCCAGCCACTCGTGCAAGGCCGCCTGCCACAGCAACAAGCTGCGGGCCAAGGCATATTCGGTCCAAGGCGTGGTGGTGCCGGTTCTGAAATCCACCGGGAACGCCGTCACCTGGCAACCCACCGATTCAAACTCGGCCATCGAGCGGGGCATGTGCCAGGCCGATGTCACCAGCAGCCAGGGCTGCCTGCAGCGCTCGCCCAGCAACGCGGCCACCTGCCGGGCGTTTTCGCGGGTGGTGCGCGAGTGGCCCTCCAGCTGCACGCGGCGCATGTCCACGCCCTGCTCTGCATAAAAGGCCCGGGCCAATTCGGCCTCGCTCACGCCCATGGCCAGCAAGCGCCCCTCGCCGCCAGAAAACACCAGGCTCAACTGCGGGTGCTCACGCAACAAAACCAGCGGCACCGTCAGGCGCTCGGCCGCCTCACCCAAAGGCACCTGCCCGTGCGCCGTGTAACTGGCGTGGTTTTGCGTGGCACCGCCCAACACAATCACACCCACATGCCGCTGCACCACCGCAGCGCTGGGCACCGGGTATTGGTTTTCCAGCACGCGCAGCAATGTGTTGGGCGCGGCCTCGAAGCCCAGAAGACCCAGCACCAGCAAACCAGCCCACAACATGGCCACCGCCCTGCGCCGCCACCGCACCAGCAACAGCAAAGCCAAGCCCCACCACACAGCCAGCCAAAACAGAGGCTGCGTGATGGCCGACATCAATTTGGAAAGTACAAACATGGAGGCCTGTTCAAAAGGCCAAAGATACAGGAACGCGAAGCGGCAGAAATTGCAGAAGCCCGCCTGCTGGCGATGCGGGCCTTGGTGGTCCACAGGTCATCGCTTGCAGGCAAGCTCCTACAAAACAACCAACAGCCAGGTGCCATTCACCCTGTAGGAGCCAGCCTGCTGGCGATGCGGGCCTTGGTGGTCCACAGGTCATCGCTTGCAGGCAAGCTCCCACAAAACAGCCAACAGTAATAGCAAAGCACCAACAGCCAAGTGCCATACACCTTGTGGGAGCCAGCCTGCTGGCGATAGGTGGCCAGCACACCACGAACCATCGCTTGCAGGCAAGCTCCCACAAAAGAGTCACCCAAAAACAACAGCCCCCAAATCAAAAGCAACAACGCACAAACCAAAAACGACAAAAGAGCCCGAAAGCTCTTTTGTTGTTCGTCCATCCGGCTCAGTGCCGGATGCCATGCATCACCGTTTCATCCCCGCCCGTAGCGGTCCTCAAAGCGCACGATGTCGTCCTCGCCCAGGTAGCTGCCCACCTGCACCTCGATCAGCTCCAGCGGGATCTTGCCGGGGTTTTCCAGGGCGTGCACCGCGCCCAGGGGCAAATAGATGGACTCGTTTTCGGTCAGCAAACGCTGCTGGCCGTCCAGCGTCACGCGCGCGGTGCCGCTGACCACAATCCAATGCTCGGCGCGGTGGTGGTGCATCTGCACCGACAGCTTGGCGCCCGGCTGCACCGTGATGCGCTTGACCTGGTAACGCGGCCCGGCATCCACCGAATCGTATTTGCCCCAAGGGCGGTACACCTCACGGTGAATCTGGTGCTCGGTGCGGCCTTGGGCCTTGATCTGCGCCACGATTTGCTTGACCTCGCTGACCCGATCACGCGGCGCCACCAGCACCGCGTCCTTGGTCTGCACCACCACATGGTCCTGCAAACCCACCGTGGCCACCAAAGCGTTTTCGGCAAAGATCAGGTTGTTCTGGCTGTCATGCGCGAGCACATCGCCCCGGTGCACATTGCCCTCTGCATCGTGCGGCAGCACCTCCCACAAAGCGGCAAAGGCGCCCACATCGCTCCAGCCCGCGTCCATGGGCACCACCACTGCCGCGTCGGTTTTTTCCATCACCGCCACATCGATCGACTCGCTTGGACACGCCAAAAACGCCTGGGCATCCACCCGCACAAAATCCATGTCGGCCTGGGGCGCGGCCATGGCCTGGCGGCATGCCGCCAGAATGTCCGGGCGGTGCGCCTGCAGCTCGGCCAGGTAACGGCTGGCGCGAAACAAAAACATGCCGCTGTTCCAGTCGTGATCGCCACCGGCCACATACTGCTGGGCCACCGCCAAAGCCGGCTTTTCCACAAAAGCGGCCACCTTGAAAGCGCCCTCGCCCACCGGCGCGCCACGCAAAATGTAGCCATAACCCGTCTCGGGCCGGCGCGCCACAATGCCAAAGGTCACCAAAGCCCCGGCATCGGCCAAAGGCACCGCCTGTTGCACCGCCGCCTGAAACGCGCGGGTGTCGGCGATCATGTGGTCTGCCGCCAACACCAACAGCAAAGGGTCATCCCCCTGCGCCGTGGCCCGCAACGCCGCCAAAGCCACCGCCGGCGCCGTGTTGCGACCGGCCGGCTCGAGCACCATGTTGCCCTGCAAAGCGCCCATTTGGCGCAACTGCTCGGCCACCAAAAAGCGGTGGTCCTCGTTGCAAATGACCAAAGGCTGCACCACCGGCAAACCCGACAAGCGCGCCAGCGTGGCCTGCAACATCGACTGCTGCCCGCCCAAGGCCAAAAACTGCTTGGGAAAAAGCTCACGCGACAAAGGCCACAAACGTGTGCCCGAACCGCCGGCCAGGATGATGGGACAAAGTGGCATGGGGGTAAGAACAACGTCCATCAGCCCGCCTTGGCCTGTTGCATCCAGACCCAATCGACCACCTCGCCCTCTGGCTGGTAGCCCGACACCAGTTTTTGAATCAATGCACGAATTGCAGGCACGTTGTTCGCGTCCACCGCCTGCATCAGCTCATCCAGCTTGGCCTGCAACTGCGGCCAGGGCAAAAACTCTTCGTGGGCCTTCATGATGCGGGGATGCTGGGTGGGCATGGGGTTGTCGCCAATCAGCAACTCTTCATACAGCTTTTCGCCAGGGCGCAAGCCCGTCACTTCAATGGCAATGTCGCCCTCCGGATTGGCCTCGTCCTGCACCGTCAGGCCAGACAGCTCCACCATGCGGCGCGCCAAATCGATGATCCTGACACTCTCGCCCATGTCCAGCACAAACACATCGCCCCCGCTGGCCATGGCTCCGGCCTGGATGACCAGCTGCGCGGCTTCGGGAATGGTCATGAAATACCGCGTGATCCGCTCGTCCGTCAGGGTGATCGGTCCGCCGTCCCTGATCTGCTGGCGAAACAGCGGCACCACCGACCCGGAAGACCCCAGCACATTGCCAAAACGCACCATCGACAGGCGCAAGCGGTGGCCCTGCTGCTGTGCCCGCTGGGCCATGGCCTGCAACACCATCTCGGCCAGTCGCTTGCTCGCGCCCATCACGTTGGTCGGGCGCACCGCCTTGTCGGTGCTCACCAGCACAAAATCCTTCACCCCAAAGGCCAAGGCCTGCTCGGCCGTGACCCAGGTGCCCAACACGTTGTTGCGCACCCCCTCGGCCGGGTTGTGCTCGACCAGCGGCACATGTTTGTAAGCCGCTGCGTGGTACACCGTGTGCGGCCGCCAGGTGCGCATGACCTCGGCCATGCGGGGCCGGTTGCGCACATCGGCCAGCAGCGCAATCAGTTGCACCCCTTGCAAACCCTCCGCCTGCATCTGTTGCCGCAAATCCTGCTCGATGGCGTACAACGCGTACTCGGTCAGCTCCAGCAACAACAAACACGCGGGCCTGGCCTTCAGAATCTGGCGGCACAACTCCGACCCAATCGATCCCCCCGCCCCCGTCACCAGCACCACCTTGCCCGTCGTGTTTTTGCTGATCATCAGCGGGTTGGGCGGCACCGGGTCGCGGCCCAGCAAATCCTCGATGTCCAACTCTTTCAAATCCGACACCTCCACCTGGCCATCGGCCAGCGCCATCAGGCCCGGCAAGGTGCGCACCTGCACCTTCAGGTGCAACAGGCTCTCGATGATTTCATTGCGCCGCCTGCGTGAAAGCGAGGGCATGGCCAGGTAAATCTGCTGCACGTTTTGCCGGCCCACCACCCGCTTGAGCTGCGCGGGCGGAAAAATCGTCAGCCCATTGAGCACATGCCCATGCAGCCGCTCGTCGTCGTCCACATAGCCCAGCACCAACACCTCGAGCGACTGGGCCAACCCGGTGGCCAGTTGCCGGCCTGCCGAACCCGCGCCATAAATCAACACCCGTGGCAAGCCGCGCCTGAGCGACGCACTGCCATTGCCCAACCAATGCCGCATCAGCAAACGGCTGGAGATCACGGCAAAGGCAAACAACGTGGGCTGCAACAAACCCAACGAACGCGGCACCCCCGGCACACTGACCACCGTGAACAACAAGGCATAACAAGCGCAGTAAAACGCCAGCACCTTGTTCAGGGTGAACATGACCTGCAAACCCGTGTAACGAAAAATCGCCCGGTACATGCCGGTCATGATGAACAACGGCAACACCAGCGCCAGCCCCACCCCCAGCATCCAGCCCATAGCCGGGCCCATCAACACCAGCTTTTCCAGCCGCACACTCAAGGCCAACACACAGGTGAGCCAAAGCAAGGTCGCGTCGATCCCCAAAACCATGACCTGCTTCACGCGGCGCGGCCAATTCAAAATGGATTTTCTGAAGTTCACGGATTCACAGACATGAAAAACGCACAAAAAATGCGTCAGAAGTGGGCGCAAGGCAGACAGCCTTTGCGGATGTGCCGTGGCCATGCGCAGCCCTTGCGACATGGCCCAGGCATAAAAAAAATGAAGGTAAAATTCGGGCGTTGAGCCCCATTCAAAAAATCACCCAGTCACTTCAAACCAAGTGACCCACACACCCCTTGCAGGTGTGCCAAAACATCAAAACATCAGAAAACCAGGCCTGTTCATGATCAGACCCCAAAGCCCCAAAACGCACCGCCCCCTGTAGGAGCCAGCCTGCTGGCGATAGAACGCTTGCAGTCCACAAACCATCACTTGCAGACCCGCGCCCACAAGCTTCACCTGTTACTCGCTGACCAACGCCATCACACGCGGGATCACTTCACCGCATCCCCGGTGCCGCGCCCCAGCACCGTCAGCACAATGAACCTGAAATAGCTGACCACCCCCAGCTCGCGCAACATGCGGGCATCGGTCTTTGCTAACAGCTCAGGCGTGGACATGTCGATGCCGTTCACCTGCGCCAGCCCGGTGATGCCAGGGCGCGCGACGTAGACACCGTGGGCAGCCCGCGCAGCGGTCAGCTCGGCTTGGTTAAACAAACCCGGGCGTGGCCCCACCAGGCTCATGTCGCCCCACAACACATTCCACAGCTGCGGAAGCTCATCGAGCTTGGTGCGGCGCAAGAACGCGCCAAATCGCGTGATGGCCGCGCTGCTGGCCAGGTGCGAAGCCACCGACGCGGTGCCCACGCGCATGGTGCGGAACTTGACCAACACAAACGGACGCTGGTGCCGCCCCACCCGCTCTTGCCTGAACAAAGGCGAACGCGTGTCCAGCCAACCCAGCACACACAGCACCAGCAACACCGGCCACAACAGCAACAAGCCCACGCCCGCCAGCAACACGTCCAGCAAGCGCAACACAACTCCACGCATCAAACCCATCACTCAATCCTTGTTTTCAAACATCCTGGCCAGCTGCTCATCCATGCTCACCACCGGCTGCCAGCCCAGCAGCGTGCGGGCCTTGGTGGCGTCTACCTGCAGGTTGCCCAGCAAACGGTCGGCCACGGCCCGCTTGCCCAGCAGGCTGGCACCCGCGCGCAAGCAGCCAGCAGGCACTGGCAGCAAGCGACTGGGCCGGCCCGCTGCACGAGCCACCTTGCGCAGCAAGGTGCTGGTGGACACATCCTCACCATCGGCCACCACAAACACCTGGTTGGCCGCCTGCGGCGAACGCGCACGGTCGGCACACAGCACCACCAGGCTCACGAGGTTGTCCAGCGCCACGAGCGAACGCTGGTTATGCACAGCGCCCAAAGGCAGCGGCAGGCCGCGCTGCACCAAACGCACCAAGCTGCCAAAGTTGCCAGGCGCATCTGGGCCATAGACCAGGGGGGGGCGAATGATCACAACCTCCATGCCTGTTTGAACGGCAAGTGCCAACAAGGCCTGCTCAGCTTCCAGCTTAGAAACGGCATATGCATCGTGTGGCTGGGGTGTAGACGATTCAGTAAATGGCAATATGGACTGATTGCCGTTAACGCCAATGGAACTTAAAAAAACGAAACGCTTGACACCAGCCACCGCCGCCTGATGCGCCAGACGCATCGTGCCAGCCACATTCACCTCGCGGTAAGCAGCTATCGCATCCGCCATGGGTTCGCGCATTACATGGGCGCGGGCTGCACAATGAAGTACGGTTTGCACACCATGGAGAGTAGAGCCCCAGTCTGTCTTGCTGTTGATATTGCCCACAACATGCCAACCACAGCCTGCGTATGCAGTTGTCAACTCCCTAGGTTTTTCTCGCACAACCATGTCGACGCTTGCACCACGCACCAACATTTCCTGAGCAATATGCCGACCAATAAACCCGGTAGCACCTGTTAGCAAGTACATATATTCATAATTATTGGCGAAATCAATTGATCCAGATGGGATCAACAATTTTCACAGACTACATTTCTTAAAGCCCCACAGACTTTTCGAATCACCAGACTCTCTTCATAGTTACGCAGAAATACCTCTCTTGGTTTCTTTTCGTTTATTTTCCCAGGCGCACTACAGATTTCATCTATTGCATCCGCAAGCTGCTGCGGTGAACTGGCATCACACCGCCAACCGACAGGAAACTCACTCAGCATCAATCCAATTTCCGAATCGGCATCCACAGCAGCCAGAATTGGTTTTCCTGCAGCCAATGAAAAATAACTTTTACTTGGAACACCCAATCCCAACATGCCAGCCTCAAGAGAGACCAGCGCAACGTCGCACAAAGCCAAGCCTTTGTTTTTTTGATCCAGTGGCATTGGTCCGATAAATTTGACAGACTTACCAGGGTTGTCTTTTATAAACTTCTCTACAGCTGGCACCATAGCACCACCACCAATAAAAACGAACGCCGCGTTTTTAGACTTCACCAGCGATATAGCACGCAAAAGATTATCGACACCTTGGACACGACCTATGTTTCCAAAAAACTGGAAGACAATATGGTTGTCCCACCCATGAAATTTAAAAAATTCCAAATCGCTTCGCGCCAAAGGGTAAACATCATTACCGTTAGCCCAGTTAGGCACAAATATTGTTCTGGCTCGCCCATTTGTTTTTCTGGACAGCAAAGACTGCATATCCCGACCAATACAAAGCAATGTATCTGGCGAAGCGTATACCCATGAAAAATAATGCTTCGCAATCTTGAACAAAGGATTGCTCTTTTTTACCAGCCTAGCCGCAAGTAAATTATCAGGAAAAACATCATGGACAAGAAGAACCCACCTTACACCAAGCCACCGCTTCAGCACAGGCATCAAGCACAACAAAATAGCCGGATTAGTCCCGGTAAATACAATATCATCCGATCCAATTGATCGATAAATCTGCACAACCAATTCGAATGAAACTCGAAATTGCTTGAGTAATCTATTCAGAATACCTGGGTTACCCTCAAACGAATCATATTTATTAAGTGAGAGCGGCCGCAAAACATCAACATCAAAACCCTCCGCCTGCAATCCAGCAATAATTCTTGACCAAAAATATCCTGTTGAATTCTGACTTTCTTCGACGTATTCGGCAGCAATAATTATCCGACTCATAAAACGATCAAACCAAATTCAATACTTCTTCCAGACGACCCGATTCACATAATCGGTGTAGCTGTGGACGATGCGCAGCACCTTGGCGCTGACGTTGGGCATGCTGTAGTCGGCCACCAGGCGCAGGTCGCGCTGCTCGCCCCGCGCCTGCGTGGCCACAATGGCCAGGCCCTGGCGCACGCGGTCCACCTCCAGGCCCACCATCATCACCGCGGCCTCTTCCATGCCTTCGGGCCGCTCGTGCGCTTCGCGCAGGTTCAGCGCCGGAAAGTTCAGGATCGACGACTCCTCGTTGATCGTGCCGCTGTCCGACAACACGGCCCGGGCGTTCATCTGCAGGTTCACGTAATCGTGAAAGCCCAGCGGCTTCATCAGACGCACATGGGGGTGAAACTTCGCGCCCGTGGCGTCCACCCGCTTTTGCGTGCGCGGGTGGGTCGACACCACCACGGGCAAGCCATGCTCTTCGGCCACGCTGTTGAGCACGGCCACCAGTTTGGTGAACGACTTTTCAGACTCGATGTTTTCCTCGCGGTGTGCGCTCACCACAAAGTACTGCCCCGCCTTCAGGCCCAGACGCGCCACCGCGTCAGACGCCTTAATCTGCGGCAGGTAGTGGTGCAACACCTCAAACATGGGGCTGCCGGTCTTGATGACCTGGTCTGGTGGCAGGCCCTCGCGCAGCAGGTAGTCCCTGGCGATGGTGCTGTAGGTCAGGTTGATGTCGGCCGTGTGGTCGACGATGCGGCGGTTGGTCTCTTCGGGTACGCGCTGGTCAAAACAGCGGTTGCCAGCCTCCATGTGGAAGATGGGCACCTTGCGCCGCTTGGCCGGAATCACCGACAGGCAACTGTTGGTGTCGCCCAGCACCAGCATCGCTTCGGGCGGCACCTGAGCCAGCACGCCGTCCACCGCGGTGATGAGGTTGCCAATGGTGTGAGCAGCGCTGGTGCTGCCCTCGGCGCTGTTGAGAAAGAAGTCCGGCTTACGCACGCCCAGGTCGTCAAAGAACACCTGGTTCAGCTCGTAGTCGTAGTTTTGCCCGGTGTGCACCAGCACATGGTCGCAATGCGCGTCCAGCGCTGCCAGCACGCGAGACAGGCGGATGATCTCGGGGCGCGTGCCCACGACCGACATGATTTTGAGTTTTTTCATGATCGCCATACTTATTTAATTGCAAGACTGTTTGTTTTTAAAATAATATATGGAACATGCGTTAAACTAAAAACAGCCTTATCTTCCGGCTTTAAAAAAGGGGGCGAATGATCGCCAACAATCACAACCAAAAAATTTGATTCAGGTCTAACATTAATATTGTCAGATACCGCCTTAAACACAACCCTCCAACTATCCACCATTAATTGCACAGACTCAGTCAAGTTACTAAAATTTTTATCACTAATAGGTCTAATATTTTGAATATCTTTAGTTGGATAAGTTGGCAAATGCGAGTTCAATGTCAACCCATAAGAAAATGATTTTCCATTTATACTGCTCGCTGAAGAAAAAAGGTCATCTATCATTTTTTTATCACACCCACCATTGAATAGACCCCCACACAGAACAGAATCAGAACTTCTGACATATTGATCAACAAAATATGAACTATCTATTCCCACAAGGGGCCACCATACATTACGATTAAATGAGCTTCGGTAGTAGTAATGAAAAGCACTTGTGCTGTAACCAAGAGTCTTGAGGCGATTAGGAATACAGTGAAAATCATCTAGGTTATTGAAAGCGATTTTATAATCGCCCTTCACCCCACACAGTTCTCTCATTTCACCAGATGTTGTTGCACCAAAAAATGGAATCACTCCAGTTTTAAATGATTTTCGCACTTTTATTGACCCTTCAAATTCACTATATAATGATTCACGAAAGGGCATGCTATTAATAGATCCAAATGACTCCAAAATTATTAATATGATTTTTTCAGGATATTCATCAACACCCAAATCATTCAAAGCAACTTTCATAGCCGAATCGATTGGCTTTATTGCAACAACACTTTCCTCATAAAAGTATCGCATTTTTATTTCGCCCACAAGATAACCAAGACCAGATGTTGCAACATTAGCATTGATTAGATTTGGCGCCAAAGAATTATACTTACCCCGCCAATAAGAAAGAGAACCAAGTGAGGCATCAATAACTACCAACATTACTATTAAAGCCAAACCGAAATACACTCTCCCCTTTTTAACTGTAATTGCAAAATTTGAAATTTTTCTACAAACTATAATTAGTAAGAAAAATAATAAAATACCACCTATAATACTTAACTTATAATACTTTAAATCGATATGAAGCGCAATCTCATAACCCTCTAAAAATGAAATAGGCGTGAAGTGATATATCCCAGAAACCAATATCAATAAGTCGAAAAGAGAAACTAAAACTAAATAACTTATATTGATGTTTTTATTTGATATGAACAACGAAATTAAGTAGTCAATATTAACAATGCCGCGCGCCATTCCAGCGGTAATATAAACCACATAAATGGCAAAATTCAATGTTAACAATAATGCAACTAAACCAATATTTCGATTCATGAAATTGTCCGATTACACATTACGAACTGACTGTCAAAGGGAAGGTGTCAGGCTTTTCGCGGTCGAAATTTTCATTGGCCCAGAGCATTACGATCAGTTCGTCGTCACCTATGTTGGTGATGTTGTGCGTCCAACCCGGCACCGTTTCCACGATGCGTGCCTCGCCGCTGCGGGTGACCAGCTCATACGTCTGGCCTGTCAGAATGTGACGAAACCCGAAATGCGCCGTGCCTCTGATGACCAGAAACTTTTCGGTCTTGGTGTGGTGGTAGTGTTCGCCACGGGTCACACCGGGGTGTGCCGTAAAGTACGAAAACTGTCCGCTATCCGAGGTCTTGAGCATCTCCACGAACTCGCCGCGCGGATCGACGTGCACCGGAACCCGATATTCGAATGCATCGGGTTCCAGGTAGCTCAGGTACGTGCTGTACAGCGCCCGCACAAGGCCAGTTCCCACGCGCGGCGTGGTCAGTTTCTGCCGGCTCTCGCGGAACGACTCGATGATCCCCGCCACCTCGCCCACCGTGGTCTCGTACACCGGCCCCGCCTCGGCAAACTCCGCCGTCGCAGCGGGTGCCCCCAGCATGCGCAGGAAAGCGTCCATCACATCGTCCACATACACCAGTTGCAGCGCCGTTGACGGGTCGTTCACCTGGATCGGCAGGTCGTGCGCCCGGTTATGGCAGAAGGTTGCCACAGCCGAGTTGTAGTTCGGCCGCGCCCACTTGCCGAACACATTGGGCAGGCGGAATACATGCACCTGTGCCCCCGTGTCCGCGCCATACGCACGGACATGGTTTTCAGCGCCACGCTTGCTCTGGCCGTACGGGTTGTCCTGCGCCGCTTGTGTGGAGGACGCCAGCACAACCACCGCGCCGCGTCCAGAGGCCTTCAAGGCGTTGCATAGCCGGCCGGTGGCGTCTGCATTGCCGATAGCAAAGTCTGCCGGGTCCTGCGGGCGGTTGACGCCTGCCAGATGAAACACAAAGTCCGCACTGGTGAGCGCCGCCTTCACCTCGTCCTCACTGCTCTGACTCGTGATGTAGACGACATCGGTCTGCCCGGATTCCTTCAGGCGCACACGCAAGTTCCTGCCGATGAAACCGTCGGCGCCGGTCACAACAATGCGCATGGCGCTCAGACCTCCGCCGTGGCTGGCTCGCCTGCGGCAATCTTGCGTATGAAGTCCAGCTTCAGCAACAGGGCCTTCATGCTAACCACATCCAGTCGCGTGGTGTTGTGCGAGTTGTAGTCCTCGCCGTGCGTGCTCTGCGTGATGCGGGCCTCGCCCTGTTCGACAAACTTCGCGTAGTTCAGGTCACGACCATCAGGCGGCACGCGGAAATAGTCGCCCAGGTCTTCAGCGCAGGCCATCTCCTCTCGGCTGAGAAGGGCTTCGTACAGCTTCTCGCCGTGACGAGTGCCGATCTCGCGCACCACATGGTCTGGCTTGCCCATCAGCTCCAGGATGGCTTGGGTCAGCACCGCGACCGTGGCCGCCGGGGCCTTCTGCACGAACATGTCACCGTTGCGGCCATGCTCGAAGGCATACAGCACTAGGTCAACCGCATCGTCCAGCGTCATCATGAAGCGCGTCATCGAAGGATCCGTCACGGTGATTGCCTTGCCGGACTGCACCTGCGCCACAAACAGCGGAATCACCGAACCGCGCGACGCCATCACGTTGCCATAGCGCGTACCGCAGATCACGGTGTTAGTGCTTTCCAGGTTGCGGCTGGCCGCCACCATCACTTTCTCCATCATGGCCTTGCTGATGCCCATGGCGTTGATGGGGTAGACCGCCTTGTCGGTGCTCAGGCACACCACGCGCTGAACACCGGCCGCGATGGCTGCTTCCAGCACGTTCTCGGTGCCCAGCACATTGGTGAGCACCGCCTGAATGGGGTGGAACTCACAGGAAGGCACCTGCTTGAGCGCCGCTGCGTGGAACACGTAGTCCACCCCGCGCATGGCCTGGCTCACGCCCAGCCGATCACGCACATCGCCGATATAGAACTTCAGCTTTGCGTTGTTGTAGCGCTTGCGCATGTCGTCCTGTTTCTTCTCGTCCCGGCTGAGGATGCGGATCTCGCGCAACCCCGAGTTCAGAAAGCGGCGCAACACCGCGTTGCCGAACGAGCCAGTTCCTCCGGTGATCAACAGGACACGATCGTCAAAAGTTCTGGAAATCATGAAGTTCTCTCATTTACTCGATTTGAAAACGCCAACGTAGGACTCGCCCGCAGACCAGCGCAGCGAACCGAAGGCTAAAAGCAGCAGCCAGTTGACGATGCCAAAGGGCAGCTTGTTGAGAAGAGGCACGCCCGAGAAGAAGGTGCTGCCCGAATACAGGGGGCTGAAACCGTGGGCCGCGATGAGCCGGTCCCATTCGTCCTTGCCTTTCATGGACACGTGGTCATCGCGGTACCCGTGCCACTTTTCCTTCATCAAGCGCGCGCCCAGACCCGACAGATTGGGCGTGGTCACCAGGAAGATGCCACCAGGCTTGAGATGGGCGCGAACGTTGTCCAGCATTGCGCCAGGGTTGTACAGATGCTCAATTACCTGGAAAGACACCACCAAATCGAAGCGGCTTTTTCCGAGGTCGAAATTTTCAGCGTTGCCCTGAATCAGGTGCGCATGCGTTGCGCGTGAAGAGGTTTCTGCCAGCAGTCGCTCATCGTATTCAACACCGCAGAAACGTGAGTTCGGAAAGCTCTCGTACGCGAAGTCGAGAAAGAACCCTGACCCTGTGCCGATCTCCAGCACGTCAATATCCTGCCGCTTGCTCAGGTACCTGTTCAGCAAGCGGAACGCAAACGCGTAGGTGAGCTTGCGCTTGAGCCGATACAAGCCGCCTCTTTTCTCGATGTACGGCGAAGGGATGTCCGTGTTGACGGAGACCTTGTCATTCATGTTGGTCCGATACGAAATTCATGAACGTGCTGGAAAGCGCGTGGTATTCAAAATTCAGCAAGAACTGGGTTCTGCAGTTGCGCGAAATTCCTGGCCATTCAGCCTGAAGCCAGGTGATGGCGTGCTGGAATTCTTGGAGGGTGTAGCGCACAGACAGCAGGGCGCCGTGAACTCCTTCCTGAAAGTACTCGCTCTGGTTATTGGTTGAAACCAGCACCGGTGTGCCGAACATGTAGGCCTTGGGCAGCACACCACTTTGCATGGAACGCCTGTATGCATTCCAGACCACGAAGCTGCTCGCATAGAAGTGGTTTATCTCGGCATTGCTCATGGGCCGGCCGACTTGCAGCACGAGCCGACCTGAAGACACGCACTGATCGATCACGGCACGGTGCTTGTCGGGCACCGTGCTGCGGGTGGCGATAAGGAACCGCAACGGGAGCAGGGCCTGGTCTGCGACGCAGGCCTGCATCGACTCGACGAATTCGTCAAAGGCATGGTCCTCGGCAATGGTGCCGATGTATGAAACAAACTCTCGCGCCAGCTCCTGAGTTACTAGCCGGCTTTCGTCGGCAAACATGAGGTTGATCTTGGCGAAACGGCGCGGCTGCCGTTGCGCCGCTGGCATGGCCTGGAGGGCGCGTTCCGAAGGCAGGATGATCTTGTCGGACAGGGCGCAGATAATGCGACTGACCATGGAAATGGCGATGACCCGCACGGTCTTGAGCCTGCTGAAGCCCGCCGCCCGGTAGGACGAGAACGAGGTGTAAGGCTCATGGTAAACATAGACCGTGGTGGCCCGGCTGAACAGCCGAACGAACACCAGATTGAAGACCACCGAAACGCTGGCATACCATACGATGAACAGATCGCCACGGCGCAGCGCGAGCCAGTCGGAGAAACTGGCTGCCTTGCCCTGCATCCCGCAGTCAGGAAATGACAGAAACCGCTTGTTCACGCTGTACCGCACGTCGAAGCCCTGCTCCTCAAGCAGTTTGCAATTGGCTTCCATGTGGGAGATGTGTCCTGGATTAAAGCGTTTGGAGGTCAGGATTGCTTTCATCGAGTTGCTTGAGTGAAGACTTCTTTGAGGTAAGAGTGCTGGCTTGCATTGAATAGTATTTTTTATTCAAAATCGCATTAAAGTGATGAGTGGCACTGATATTGTGAAAATTAGTCTTCCGGTCTTGCCGAAATTAAATCTGATGATTACCCCTTTTGCGAGTATGTAAATAAACAAAAAGCTCGTTAGCCACATAAATCGTCCTTGGATGAATTCGTATGGATGTAATGCCAATATTATCGCCGTTAAAGATAGTGCGAGCACTCGATCGAATTCGCTAAAAAAACGAAGTGAAATTAAAAATCCGGCGATTGCAATTATCCATAGCACAAAATAAACGCTATCAGAGCTAATATTTGCATCTTTGTAGGCTGACGCTTTTAAGTCAATCACATCGCTGACCCCGAGAAGCATGTCCAAAGATAAAAGTTTGGAAACGAAAACCACGGCAATAACCGTAATCGTGTAAAGCAATAAGTAGCGCTTGCTTATGAAAGCTGAAAACAGATTGGCTATAGGCAAAATAATTAGCGGAATTATTATGGCGTGAAAAGTGGCGCCAATGATTATCAGTACTGTAGCAGTGGCATTTTTTTTATTTCTAAGGAAATGCAGAGAGTATGCGAGAAAAATCGATGCTATTGTTGCTCTAAGGGTAAAAGCAACGAAATACAGGCAGAGTGATAAAAAGCAAGCGGCTAAAATATATGCTCGATTGTCTGTATTTGCTCGGTAGAACTTAAAATATGCATCAATCGCAAGTGTTATTATTATGATATAAAAAACTTCGAAGGGAACAATCTTGGAGAAAATGGCTACTGCCGCAACATATCCTGGCTCAAAATTGTAGAGGGGAAATATGTGCATGAAGCTTGTTTGCGCAGTTAAATAGTAGTGCTCTTTGTATTCGGCAATATCGGGCAAATCAAGGAGTAGTAGAAGGGCTCCAATCAGCGCCGCACTCCAAATGTACGACTTCCCATCTCTTAAGGATAGTGAGATTACCACTATCGTTAAATATAGAAGATAAATAATGGTTAGGTTGGAGGTCACTCTTTTCTGTCTTCTTTTCGAATTTTTGATTAATAGGATTAACGAAGTTTTACTGGATGGGTTGTGTTAGATTTTTAGAGTTTTTATATCCAACTCAAATCTTCCAATATCCGTGTTCTTTTCTGTACACCGACAGATAAACCATGAGCTTGGAAAGATCGTAAAAACGATTAGGGCCGAATGTGCGAAGGAAGACGCGCATCATCCAATAGATGAATCCGAGCATCTTCTGGTTGTTGTGGGCTTCCTTCAGGGTAGGGTAGCTGTAGCGCTGCTGGGCTTTTCGGGAGACCAGTCCGTTCTTGCGGGCGAAGCTGCCCACGGGGCCATTGGCGTCAAAGGGGTCTGAATGGGCGGGGAGCTTGTGCCGGACGCTGGCGTAGGCTCGCCGCAAGGTGGGTGAAATGTAGCTACCATCGCTCATGTAGTCGAACGAGTACGGGGCGCGCTTGATAGTGCTCTCGTAGCGCTTGAGTTTTTGCGAGTAGTCCTTGGCCAGTTCTTCGAGCAACTCGTACCGCTTTCCCGTTTCACTGCTGGCCCGCTTGTTCAGGTACTGTGGATCGGCGTGATCGAAGTTGCTGAAATGGAAGAAGACCAGCGGGTGGTCGTGGTTAACCATGTACTGCTGGCCATTTTTTCCGGTCAGCGTTCTTTCAAAGGTGTTCCACGGCGCAGCGTTGTAGCCAGGGTTGAACGAGATTTTTAAGAAATCGAAAAAGCATGGCGCGATAGAAACCCACTTTTGGTCGGTTGAGAGGCCGAACTGGCTTTCCATAAAGCAGAAATCAATGCAGCGCTTGTTCCACCAGTTGAGAAAGTAACTGGCTTCTGGTCCTTGCCGGACAGCGAAGAAGCCGAGGTTGAAGGACCCGAACCGCATCATGGCCAAGTCGGATTCACCTTTGGTGTCGGGTTGGGGTTTGGTGTAGTGGGGGGTCAGCACCACCGGCGATGCTTCAAGGTCTTTCAGGATCGGAGCCAGGGAACTGTAGACGGCCGTGTCCGGGTCGAGAAAGACCACACGGGCGTGTTGTTCCAGCAGCTTCAAGGCAATGAAGGACTTGAGGCTGGTGCTGAATTCGATAATGTCGTAGACGAAGGCCAGTTGCCTCCATTCCGGGACGCCCAGGTCTTCCAGCCAAGTGATATCCACCGTCTCAGGGTTGGGTTGCAGTTCCTGCTTGCCATCAAACAGGATGACGTTCAGCCGGATAGCGTTGTGTTCCCGAAGGGAGTCCGCCAACACCAGCACTTTGGGCAGGTAGGCGATGTTGCAAACCGTGAAGACCGCGAGGTCGACTTGAGCTGCAGGAGGGATCGCTTGTGAATTCGTTTCCATCATTTGCTTTGAATGAGCCGGGAAGTCAGTTGCCCGAAGATGTAGAGCCCAAGGCTCCTGATCAGGGCATAGGTGTCGCCAGGCTGGTTTTGAAAGACGCCGCCGACGATGAGTTTCAAGTAGGCGCCCAGTGCGTCCTTGATGCGCGTGGCGGAATAGCGCCGGACAAGCAGTTTTTTTCCGAAGAGGTTGATGGTCTGGTCGGGCTGTTCGGTGACGTGGTCGAAGTCGGGGGTGTTCTTGATTAGGCCGATCCTGAATCGATTACGCCGAGCCCTGACGCAGAGCTCATAGTCCACACAGTCGACGAAGTACTTCTCGTTGTGCCATCCGATCTCATTGAGGGCGGGAAGGTTGAAAAGACTTCCACTGCTGATGGCCAGACGCACCTCCTCAACGGAATCGTCGGTGGCAGGGTGACCGCTGAAGACGAATGCGGCATATTGCTGCTGAATGCCGGAGGGAAGGGATTGGGGAAATGTCTCGATGAATTCGAGTGTCTGGCTGCTGATGCCGGTGTCTTGGTCCAGAAACAGGAGTCGCTGGAAGCCATGGGCGTATGCGGTCGCAGACAGAGTGGACAACGAATACCCGATGCCGACGTTTTTCCCGGCGGTCAAGTAGATGATGTTCGGATGGGTCTGGATCGCTTGGCTGTACGACGCACCAAAGGGAGAGTTGTCGAAAACGTACACCCTGAAGCCGAGGGCAACCATTTGCTCCACTCTTTTGAGAAGACTTTCTTCTGGATGGTAGAGAACCAGTCCAATGGCGTAACTTGTGCGGGTAACGCGTTGAGGGTTCATGTGTTGAGTCGCATTGCTCTGCCATGAAGCAGAACGAGATCGAGCAGCGCACGAAGCATCCATGCCAGAGCAGCACCGAGGATGCCGTGTAGTTGCATCAGCAGAAAAAGAGCTGGTATGTACAGGGCTGACTCGAATAAGTGGATCAGCGCGGTGCTTCGTGCATCCCCAGATGCCTGTATGTAGGCATGAGGCACTTGCGCCATGCTGTTGAACAGGATGCCCACCCCCAGCACAGACGTCACGGTGGCTGACTTCTCGGCGAACTCGGGGCCGAGCCACAGGTCGATTCCGAACCCGGCGCCGATGAAGACGCTGCCAGTAATGGTCCCCATAATTAAGAAGATGATCTTCATGCTCTTCTTGTAGAGCACAAGGGCACTAGCGAAATTTTTTTCCGACAGGTCTTTTGTGAAGACGGGGAACAGCGTGGTGGTGAGGGCTGCCGGCAGGACGAGGAGGCGAATCATGAACTCCGCTGGAATGGTGTAGTAGGCCACCACGGCAGCGCCGAGCACATTGGCTATCAGAAACCGATCGGCGACCACCATCAGCGGACTGATGATGTTGGACAGGGTCAGGCACGCGAGCAAAAAGGATGCACGGATCTCGCTCTCAAGGTGCAAGGCCGAGTTGATCCAGTTCACACCCACCAGTTCGATGGCCGCAAACCCCACCAGCCCGCCCACCATCCCTACCAGCAAGGTGAGGAAAACGCCAGTGGTTGCGATAGTTTTCTTCTGGCTGTCGGTCTGGTGTGACGATAGACTCGCAATGCGTTGGGTGATAGCGCGACCCAGTCCGAAGTCGAAGATGCTGAAGTACCCGATCAGAGCCCAGATGATCGTCAGGACGCCAATGCGTTCAATACCGATGTGCTGGTATATGTAGGGGATGACCGCAATGCCAATGACCATCGGCGCGGCAGAACCCAGCAAATTCCAGAACGTATTTTTTCGGATACTCACAGCAAAGTTGACTTAGACAAAGTCTTTATTAACGTCCGTATTTATCTTCGTAACGAACGATGTCGTCTTCACCCAAATAGCTGCCCGATTGAACCTCAATGATTTCTAGCGGGATCGTTCCGGGGTTAACGAGACGATGAACTACGCCCAGCGGGATATAGGTGGATTGGTTCTCGGTCAATGTCAACACTTTGTCGCCGTTAGTAATCTCGGCCGTGCCGGACACAACAATCCAATGCTCCGCGCGGTGATGGTGTTTTTGCAGGCTGAGGCTGGCCTTGGGCTTAACCTGAATGCGCTTGACTTTGAAGCGACCACCTTCGTCAATGCTGTCGTACCAGCCCCAGGGACGGTGCACCTTGCGGTGCAGAGTGTGTTCTTTACGCTTTGCAGTCTGGAGCTGAGCAACGATGTTTTTGACGTCTTGACTGCGTGCTTTGTCGGCCACCAAAACAGCGTCGGATGTTTCCACAACGATGAGGTTTTCTACACCCACCAAACTGACCAAGCGGCTGGAGGCATGCACCAGCGTATTGCGGCTGGACGTAGTGAGCACGTCGCCCACATGAGCGTTGCCGTGTTCGTCTTTGGACAGGACGTTCCACACAGCGTCCCAGGCGCCGAGGTCGCTCCATCCCGCATCCAGAGGCACCATATTGATGGGGAAGAGGCTGCCCGGGCAGCGCTCCATAACGGCATAGTCCACCGACTCTGAAGGGATGGCTAAAAACTCTTTTTTGCCGGGGCGAATGAATTGGGCGTCTTGTTGTTTGCTTGCCCATGCGGCTTGGCAGGCGTCAGCGATGTCGGGGCGGAAGGTTTGCAGCGCTTGGAGCCAAACCGAGGCTTTGAGCACGAACATGCCAGCATTCCAGTAATAGCCACCCTCTTGCAGGTACTTTTGAGCGATTTCGAGCTTGGGTTTTTCTACAAAGGCTGTGACTTGCAGGGGAATCGCACCCGGGGAGCCTCATACGCATCCCACGAGAGTTGCAGCGCGTGGTTGGAACTGGCGATGCGTTTGTAATAACGGCCGCGTGTGTTGACCGGCTTGATCGGGTATTCGGCAATGCTGATTTCGACGATGGTTTTGCCGTCAACGGCATGGGCCTGGATGTCGGGGATCAGGTCGGACACGCGCATGCCTTGCTTGAAGCTGTAGCGCAGGGGCCAGGTGACATTGCCGCGCAAGGTGACGGCATTGGAGAACTGGGGACTGACAGGAAAGAGTGTGACCACATCGCCGTCGCGCACGGTGGTTTGCAGGCCTGCGCTGTCGAGCGTGCGTTCTTGCACGCTGCGGGGGGCGTTGGCGTTGGCGGGGTCGATGCGCTCGACCAGCGCTTTGTGCGGGGTGGTGATGACCTTGAGGCCGCCGCTGAAGTTGAGCACGTCGCCCAGGCTTTCTTCGGGCTGGCGCAGCTCAAAAATGGCGGGATTGTCCAGCGCGCCCAGCACAGCCACGCGGGGCCCGGCCGGCGGGATGACGATGACGTCACCGGGCAACAGCTGCGCATCGCCTTCGGCCTGGCCGCGGTGGATGAAGGCGTACAGATCGAGGGTGCTGAGGGTTTTGCCGGCACGCACCAGCTGGATGTTGCGCATGCTGCCTGTGGCGGCGGGGCCACCGCTTTCAAACAGGGCGCCAATGAGCGTGGACAGGCCAGAGACGGTGTAGGCCCCCGGCTGGCGGGCCTGGCCGACCACATAGACCTGGATGCTGCGCAGGCGGCCAAGGGTGGCGTTGAGTTCGTAGTTGTTGAAGACCCGGCCGATGTGGGCGTGCAGGGTTTTTTCGAGCTGGTCGGCGCGGGTGCCCGAGACCGTGACTGTGCCGACTTTGGGGATGTTGATCTGGCCGTTGCGGTCGACCGTCAGGCGCACCGCCACATCCACCGAGCCCCAGAGCTTGAGGTCGATGTCGTCACCCGGACCGATGACGTAGCTGGCGGGCACGGGCACGTTGGCCAGTGAGCTGAATTTTTGGCCGTTGAAGAGGTTGTAGCCGTGCAGCGGCAGTTCGCGGCCGGTGGCGCTTTGCACAAAGCGCTGAAATTGGTTGGTGGCCAGGGGCGCGCGGTCGGCCGGCAGGGCCGCACTGGCGGCGGGGCCTGTGCCCTGCCCCATTTCGCTGTAAGCAGACAGGGGGCCGGCGGCGCCGGGCATGCCGGTGACACCGCCGCTGCGCAGCGCGCCCGCCATGCCCGGCAATTGACCTGACATGGGGCCTGACAAACTGCCCGCAGCGCCGGGCGAAAGAGTGAAACCGCTGGCGCTGGGTGCAACGCCAGTGAGTGCGGCCCCCACGTCCTGGGCTTGCAGGCCCGGGGCGGCGATGGCGGTCAGCCCCGCCAGCACCAGTGCGCGGCACCAGGCGCCGTGCAACCGGTGGTTCAGGGCGGAAAAGGGGGTGTTCAAGGGACTGAGCATGCTTTGGGGGGGATGGGATCAGGGGAGATTCAAAAATCAGGCGGGCAGGCTACCGCAGTGTTTTTGGGCTTTGGAAACCCCGACACAGCCGACGATTGTAATTTCAATATTCATACTTTAAGCCCTATAAATTTATGAAGAAGAAAATTAAGTTTTAATAAATTTTGTAGATTTAATTTTAAAAATGATTTTTATTTGTTTTATTTATTTTGTTTGTTGGATTGCCCTGGCTCTGAAAAAACCATGTCAGGCTTGCAATTCGACCTGGTGGTGCTCGACCTTGACCAAGGTGGGCCGCCCCAGGATTTCGAGCAGCACGGCCACGCGTTTGCTGGACACGTTTTGCACAATGCCTTCGAGGCCGCTGAGCGCGCTGTGCTTGAAAAGCACGGTTTGGCCAGCCTTGAGGCGGCTGATTTCGAGCAGACCGGCCTGGTTGCGCAGCTGTTCAAGTTCGCGGATGCGTTGCAGCAGCTCGTCTTGCAAGGTGGCGGGCTCAAAGCCAAAGCGCACCAGGTTGTGGATGCCTTTGGTGCTGCGCACCACCGAGATGCTTTGCCCGGGCTGCCCTGGCCTGAAAAAGATGTAGCGCGGAAACATGGGCTCGAACACCTCCACCGGGCCTTGCGCTGTTTTTTTGTATTGCTTGTACAGCGGCAGATAGGCTTCGAAGTGCTGCTGCTCCAGGTTGTAGAGCGCGACTTTTTCAAGGCGGGGTTTGGTGCTGGCCAGGTACCAGGTGCTGCTGGACGGACTGAGATCTTCGGTCATGGGGTTCTGCAATGAATGGATTCCAGGCGATGCGAATTTGGAGATTCATTTTATGACCTCTTTAAAATTACTATTATTTTTTTCTTGTTCTTATATATTTATTTATTGAAATTAATGTAATTATTTTATATTTAACATTTTTAACAAATAATGGGCTCGGCATGTGCATCACCGCCGCGACACGCACCCGCCATGAAGGCCTTTAATCTGGCGGCACAGTCCATCGAAAGGAGTCGCGCCATGACCTCATCTGCCCGCTGGAAACAGCGCCCCCCTGGCTCCAACTGGGGCGACTTTGGCCCGGACGATCAATATGGCCGCATGAACTGGCTGACCCCCGAAAAGGTGTTGCAGGGCATGGCCGAGGTGCGCACCGGGCAAAGCTTCAACCTGAGCCTGCCGCTGGATTTTCCGGGGGGCCATGTGCTCAACCCCCGCAGGCAGCCGCCCGTGCTGCGCCCGACTTTGCGCGAGGGCCAGGCCAACATGAATTACCAGCTGCAGTGCATCGAACCGGGCTGCACCGATGTGATTTGCGACGATCTGGTGATCATGCATTTGCAGTACAGCACGCAGTGGGATGGCCTGGCGCATGTGGGCTCGATGTTCGATGCCGATGGCGACGGGGTGCCCGAGCCGGTGTATTACAACGGGTTCAAGGCGGGCACGGATGTGGTGGGGCCCGGCAGTGGCGCTGGGGCGGGTATTTTTGGTTTTCCGGACATTGCGCGCGAATCCACCTCGGCGGCCAAGGCCCTGGGCATTGAAAAAATGTCCGAGCGGTGTGTGCAGGGCCGCGCGGTGATGATCGACCTGCATGCGCATGTGGGGCGTGAGCGGGTTCGGGTGGGCTACGACCTCCTGATGGAGATCATGCGCAAAGACCAGGTGGTGGTGGAGCCGGGTGACATGGTTTGCCTGCACACGGGCTTTGCCCAGATGCTGCTGGAGATGAACAAACAACCCGACCCGCACGCAGTGGAGCATTCGTGCGCTGTGCTGGAAGGCCGCGACGAAAAGCTGCTGCAGTGGATCACCGATTCGGGCCTGGTGGCATTGATTGCCGACAACTACGCGGTGGAGGGTTTGCCTTCAACGCCCAAGCCGGGCAGCTGCGCCGCCCTGCCCTTGCACGAGCATTGTTTGTTCAAGTTGGGGGTGCATCTGGGCGAGATCTGGCACCTGACGCCGCTGGCCCAGTGGCTGCGGGCAGCGGGCCGCTCGCGCTTTTTGCTCACCGCCCCGCCCTTGCGCCTGCCCGGCGCCATCGGCTCACCGGTCACGCCGATTGCGACGGTGTAAGCGCAAAGTGGTCTGCGAGTCATCGCTTGCAGGCAAGCTCCTACAAAAAAACCAATGCCCCTCTTCAGAAAACCAATGCCTCTCTCCCTGTGGGAGCCAGCCTGCTGGCGATGGGTTGGGCTGCAAACCTTGAGGGTGGTTTAAGGGAATACGCTGAAAGGCAAATGGGCGACCGAGGGTGATACTGGCATTTTTCTCAAATCTTGGGCATTGCACATGAAAACCTGGATCGTTCGCACGGCTTGCGCCGTCTTGGTGGCGGGCTTGCCGCTGTTGTCGTGGGCGCAGGCTTGGCCAAGCAAGCAGCCGATCAAGCTGGTGGCAGTGTTTCCGCCGGGGGGCTCGGTGGACCAGGTGGCGCGCATTTTGTCGGGCCCGCTGTCGCAGCAGCTGGGCCAAAGCGTGGTGGTGGAAAACAAAGGCGGGGCCTCGGGCGTGATCGGCACCGCCAGCATGCTGAGCGCCCCCGCCGATGGCTACACCTTTGCGGTGGTGTTTGACACGCACGGCGTGAACCAGAGCCTGATGGCCAACATGCCTTACGACAGCAAGAAGGACCTGGTGCCGCTGGTGCTGGTGGGCACCTCGGCCATGATGCTGTCGACCCATGTGGGCACCGAGTACAAGACGTTTGCCGATGTGGTGGCTGCGGCCAAGGCCAAGAAGAACGTGTCCTTTGGCACCATTGGCAACGGCAGCCTGGGCCACCTGGCCATGGCTTTGCTGGCCAAAAACGGGGGCCTGGAATTCAACCATGTGCCGTTCAAGGGCGGTGGGCCTTTGATGAACGATGCGATTGCCGGGCACATTCCACTGACCATGAGCACGGTGTTCTTGAACAAGCCGCACATCGACAGCAAGCGCCTGCGGCCGCTGGCGGTGACGTCGGCCAAACGTGTGGCCGATTTTCCGGAGGTGCCCACAATTGCCGAAGCAGGTTTTCCGGGCTTTGAAGCGCCCGCCTGGTGGGCTGTGCTGGCCTCGGCCAAAACACCGCCCGAGATTGTCAAGCGCATGAACGAGGAGCTGAACAAGGCGCTGGCCAACCCCGATGTGTCCAAACGGCTGGTGGCGCAAGGCATCGAGATTTCAGGCGGCAGCGTCGACAAAGCCAAGACCTTCATCGACGGCCAGATCGACACCTGGGCCAAAGTGGTGCGCGACAACGGCATCAAGCCCGATTGAGTTCGGTGGGCGGCGGCGGATCATCCAGCGCACCCCAGCTTGAAGCTCAGCATTTCAGCGCATGGTGAACAGGTCTGCAAACAAGCGGCGATCTGTGTCAAGAAGGTGTTGAGTTTCTTTTTGCGTGATGCGGCAAAGAAAAGCCAGACGTTCTTGCTGTTCGGGTTGGAGTTTCACAAGCGTATACCTTGCTGCGTGGCGATGCGGTGAATGGGCTGCTCAAGCAAATTGGGCGCTTTGAGCAGCACATCGACTTTGCGCCCATGCATTGAGCGCGACACCCGACTGGCCACACGGGCAGCCATGACAGCTGGCTCCTCAATGGCTTTCGAGACTTCGAGCATCAGGTCCACATCGCCGCCTTTTTGGTCGTCGTGCACGCGCGATCCAAACAAGGTGATTTGCACGCCCTCGCCCAACACGGCTTGCGCGGTGCTTTTGATGGTGTCAATTTGGGCAGGGGTCAGGCGCATGGTGTGGCGGTGTTCAAGTGGACTTTGACTTTATCTCTGTATTTTTGTCGGTCGCTGGACAGGTCTCTGAGAACCATGATTATTTCATGGCAACGGCATCAAGCCCGATGGAGTTCGGTGGGCGGCGGCGGATCAGCCAGCACATTTGGCCCGAAGATAGATAAGTCTGTGGTGCCCCTGCTTTGAGTAGGGCGCTGATTGCTCATTGGTTTTGATCTGGTGATTTGTGCGGATAAGTGCGATGGCAAAAGTCCAGCAATTGCCCATGCCAGAGCAGCAGGTCTGGCGCTGACTGCATCATTTGGTCGAAAAATTCGTGCAACACCGCAGGATCATCTTCGTACTCATGGTTGACTGCATTGCGCAACTCGCGGATGTTTTTCCATCGGTCTGCAGAGGTGATGCACTGTAATTTTTCCATGTAGAGCAAAACTGCGGTGAAGGGCTCGGAGGGCTTTTCTTCTTCAACGGCAATGGCTTTCATGGTTTTACCCATGTGCTCTTGGTATTCACTGAATCGAATTCGAAACGCGGCCAACGTTTCATGCTGGTCGGGCTGGAGTTCTTGCCAGTTGTCGATGGGCAACAGCTTGGCCACTTGAGCGATGGAATAGCGCAGGTATTCCCGCATGCGGGCCAAATGGTCAAGCTTTTTCCAGATGAGGGCGACGTGTTCGTTCACAGGCGTATGCCCTCCTGTTTGGCAATCAAGGCAATGGGGCTTTGATCGTTGAGGGGTTTGACAATCAGGTCCACTGGCATGTCAAGTTGGTCTTGAAGGCTGACTTTGCAACGGATTTTTTTCATCAACTCAGGGCGATCCACTTCAGCATATAAGTCGACATCGCCGCCTTTTTGGTCGTCGTGCACGCGCGATCCAAACAAGGTGAGTTGCACGCCCTCGCCCAACACGGCTTGCGCGGTGCTTTTGATGGTGTCAATTTGGGCAGGGGTCAGGCGCATGGTGTGGCGGTGTTCAAGTGGACTTTGACTTTAACGCTGGATTTTTGTCGGTCGCTGGACAGGTCTCTGAGAACCATGATTATTTCATGGGCTTGTCTCAGGTCTGTGTGGTGACCTGCAGGTCATCGCTTGCAGGCAAGCTCCTACAGAAAACCAATGCATCTTTTCCTTTGGGAGCCAGCCTGCTGGCGATGAGCTGGCCTGCCTGGGTTCCTTGCCTGCTGTGGGAGCCAGCCTGCTGGCGATGGGTTGGGTTGCAGACCTTGGGGCTGGATCAAGGCCTTCTCCTGAAATCTGAAGGTCGAACTACAAGGGATTGGGGGCATCGACCACCAGCTCGGGCTGCAGCACGCGCACGCGGTGGTCCACGTAGTAGCCACCGAACTCGGTGTATTTGAGCAGGACGCGTTGGCATTGGCTGCAGGCGAATGCATCGCAGCGGTTGTAGGGAAAGTAACGGGGCGCAATGGGCGCGTTGGGGGATTCGTAGCGCGTGCCGTTGGGGTGAAATTCTTCAAACGTGGGCTCGGCCTCTGTACCGGCATACGGGTCAGCATGGGGATCGGCGGGCATGGCACGCAACGTGCCCACGCGGCTCATTTGCGCGGCGGGCCAGCGGTCTTCGGTCACGCTGTCCCAGCCGGTGCACGCGCCCACGGCGCAGGTGCAGGCCTGGGGCTTTGCGGCTTGGCCCAGGGCCTGCAGGGCTTGGGCGTCGAGGACTGGCAAACTGGGCTGTTCAGGGGTCATGGGTTGGACTTCACAGGGCTTTGAAAGCGCCAGCGGTCAGCTGCACCAGGTCGGCATCCGAGATGAGCGTGATGCGGTTTTGTGCGGCGTAGTCACGGGCCTTGGCGCTGACTTGGCCCAGCGTGATGCACACGCTGTTGGACGCTTGCAGTTGGTCCCGCGTGGCCACCAGTTCGCGCAGGGGCTCGATGCCCAAGGCAGCGGCCTTCCAGCGTTTGGCACTGACCACGGTGAGCACGCCTTTTTTTTCCAGCTGCATGTCGGCCGCGCCCTGCAGCGGCGTGACGGCATAGCCTTGGCGGGTGAAGGCGGTTTCGAGCAGGGCCGAAAAATCGCGCCAGCCCATGTTGGAGATGCTTTGCAGCACCTTCTCGGTCAAGGCGGGGCTGGGCAGATGGCGCTGACGCCAAAAGGCCATGCAGCCGATGACAAAAAACGGAAAGCCCCCGAGCATGCCCGCGCCAACGTATTCCTTGGGCAAAAAGGCCCCGGCCACCAAGGCCACCACCGCCACCAGCACAAAGCTGACCCACCAGGGCGAGCGCAGCAGCACGGCAAACAGCGACTTCTCGGACATCTTGAATTTCACACACGCTCCCTGTCGATGAACACAACGACCGGTGTGGTCGCTTGGGCGATTATCAAACGGGTTTGTCGCCTGCGAGGGTGATGCGGTGCATCACCCGACGAAAACCGTGGTAATCGTTGACCGGGTTGTGTTGGGTGCAGCGGTTGTCCCACACCGCCAGCGAATGGGGCTGCCACACAAAGCGGCAGGTGAATTCGGGCTTGACCTGGTGCTGGAACAGGAAGTTGAGGATGGGGGCGCTTTCGGCATCGGTCATGCCCACGATGCCCGAGGTGTGGGCCACGTTCACGTACAAGGCTTTGCGTCCGGTTTCGGGGTGGGTGCGCACCAGCGGGTGGTGCGCCAGGTACTCTTTGGGCGCGCTGTCCTTGCCGTCGCTTTTGATGCGGTCTTCACGGGTTTTGGACACATCGGCTTTGGCCGAACTGCTGATGCCCACCAGGCCGTCGAGCAGCGATTTCATGGTGTCGGACAGCGTCTCCCAGGCCAGGTACTGGTTGGCAAACAGGGTGTCGCCGCCGTAGGGCGGAATCTCTTTGGCCAGCAGCATCGAGCCCATGGGAGGTTGCTCGAGGTAGGTGGTGTCGGAATGCCAAATGCCACCAAAGTTCACTTTTTCGTGTTCGAGTTTTTTGACTTCGATGACGCAGGGAAAACCATCAAGCCCTTTGACAAATGGGTACTCCACGGGTTGCCCCAGGGTTTGCGCAAAGCGCATGAACTGCCCGGGCGAGAGGTCCTGGTCGCGGAAAAAAATGACCTGGTGTTGCAGCAGGGCCGCGCGGATGTCGTGTTGCTGATCGGCAGTCAGGGGTTGGGTCAAATCGACCCCATGCAGCTCGGCGCCCAAGGCACCTGCGATTTGGCGAATGATCATCAAATCATTGTGTCACGGGGTTTGGGTAAACCCCCATCGATCTTGTCCGCCGCGAGACAAGCGCTGACGGGCCTTCGTGTCATTCTGCGCGGCTTGTTCAATGGAGCTGACATGTCAAACCGTGGATTGAAATTTCTGGCCCTGATCTGGGGTCTGTGCGTGGTTCCGAGTGCGGTGCTGGCGCAGGACTTCCTGTCCAAGCCGGTGCGCATCGTGGTGCCGCAAACCCCCGGCGGCGCGTCGGACGCGCTGGCCCGCATCGTGGGTCAGAAGCTGAGCGAAAAATGGGGTCAGTCGGTGGTGATCGAAAACCGTGCGGGTGCCGGTGGCAACGTGGGCATGGAGCATGTGGCGCAAGCGGCGGCCGATGGCCACACGCTGCTGATGAGCTATGCCGGCTCGCACGCCATCAACGCGGCTTTGTACAAGAAACTGCCCTTCGATCCGGAAAAAGATTTTGAACCCGTCGCCACGCTGGCCACCCTGCCCTTTGTGTTGGTGGTGCGGCCTGAATCGCCCATCAAGGGCGTGAAAGACCTGGTGGAACTGGGCAAAAAATCCAAACTGACTTTTGGCTCGGCGGGCAACGGCTCGGTGAACCATTTGCTGGGCGTGATGTTCAATGCGGCGGCCTCGACCCAGATGGAACACATTCCCTACCGGGGCGCAGCACCCGCCATGCAGGACCTGATGGGCGGGCAGATCAACATGGTGTTCACCAGCCTGCCTTCGGTGTCGGGGGCCATCAAGAGCGGCACCTTGCGCCCGGTGGCGGTGACCAGCGCGGTGCGCTCGGGCAACTTCCCGAGCATTCCCACCATTGCCGAGGCGGGCTTCAAGGAGTTTGATGTGTCGCCCTGGTTTGGCCTGTTTGCCCCGGCCAAAACCCCGGCTGCGGTGATTCGCCGCATCAACCAGGATGTGCAGGAGGTGCTGAAAAACAAGGACGTGATCGAGCGCTTCAACGCACAAGGCGCCGATGTGCTGATCACCCAACCCGCCGAGTTTGCCGGCATGCTGAAAAAAGACCTGGCCAAGTGGGCCGTGGTGGTCAAGGCTTCCGGCGCACAGATTGACTGAATCCAGACAGGAGACACCCCCATGAACCTTCACAAAATTTCACGCCGCACCGCTGTGACCCTGGCCCTGTGCGTCGGCACCGGCGCGTTTGCGCAAAACTGGCCTGACAAACCCATCCGCATCGTGGTGGGCTTTGCGCCCGGTGGTTTCACCGACGTGCTGGCCCGCACCATCGGCCAGAAGCTGCAAGAGCGCCTGGGACAGTCGGTGGTGGTGGACAACAAGGCAGGCGCTGCCGGCACCGTGGGTGCCGACATCGTGGCCAAGGCCCGGCCCGACGGCTACACGCTGTTGCTGGGCCACAGCAATTCCAACTCGGTCGCGCCCGCGCTCTACCCCAAACTGCCTTACGACGTGGTGAAGGACTTCACGCCCATCATCCGCGTGGCGTCCACGCCTTTGCTGTTGACGGTGAACCCGGGCGTGCCCGCCAACGACGTCAAATCGTTTGTGGCACTGGCCAAGCAAAAGCCCATGGGCTTGAGCTTTGCATCGTCCGGCAGCGGCAGCGCGCAGCACCTGGCGGCGGCCCGCTTCATGCTGGCCACCCAGACGCAGATGAACCACATTCCCTACAAAGGCAGCGGCCAGGCGATTGTGGATTTGCTGTCGGGCCAGGTGAACCTGAACTTTGAAAGCCCGCCCAATGTGTTGCCGCACTACCAGGCGGGCAAGCTGCGCGTGCTGGCCAT
>Ga0255140_1000033_pt1 | contig 65340 bp, 59 predicted proteins | sample Law_Colum_RepC_8_FD_188547 | JGI IMG/M metagenome (GOLD analysis project Ga0255140, IMG submission 188547) | Freshwater microbial communities from St. Lawrence River, New York, United States - Law_Colum_RepC_8d | ecosystem: Environmental > Aquatic > Freshwater > River | place: USA: New York...
GTACTATGACCGGCTGGGGGTGCCAAGGCTGTCCTGACCTCAAGCGCTCGAACCGCCCGGTGCGGACCCGCATGCCGGGTGGTGTGGCAGGGGTGCCTCCTACAATGGAGGCCCCCTATGCCGATGACGAATGGGGTCGCTGACGCACTGGTCCCAACCTGCGCTTGCCGCTAACATGGCCAGCACAGGGAGACACCATGAACCGCCCATTTGCTTTGAGCCTGATCGCGCTGGCGCTCTTGAGCGCTTGCGCCACACCGCCCACGGGCTGGACCACGACACAAGCGCCCGCCAACACTTGGCGCTACAGCGTGCCCGAACAACCCGAAGCCGCCAGTGGCAACAGCACCAAACCCGGATGGGCCTTCCAGCGCCAGGCCGTGGCCGCCGCCACCCCCCTGGCCACCGATGCGGGGCACCAGCTGCTGCGCGCAGGCGGCTCAGCGCTCGATGCGGCCATTGCCGTGCAAATGGTGCTGGGCCTGGTGGAGCCGCAGTCGAGCGGCATTGGCGGCGGCGCGTTTTTGCTGCACTTTGATGGCCAAAAAGTCACCGCGCACGACGGGCGCGAAACTGCCCCCGCTGGCGCCCGCGCAGACATGTTCATGGACCAAGGCAAACCGCTCCCATTCGCGGATGCCGTGCAAAGCGGCCATTCGGTGGGGGTGCCGGGTGTGGTGCGCATGCTGGAGGTGGCGCACCGGCAACACGGCCGCCTGCCTTGGGCGCAGTTGTTGGCACCGGCCATCACGCTGGCCGAGCAAGGCTTTCGTGTCAGCCCCCGTTTGCATGCCTTGCTGCAAGCCGATCCACACCTGAAAAAAGACCCACTGGCCCTGCGCTTTTTCTACCAGGCCGATGGCCAAGCCTGGCCCGTGGGCCATGTGCTGCGCAACCCCGAATACGCGCATGTCCTGCGCCGCATCGCTGACGAGGGCAGCCGCGCCCTGCACGAAGGGCCTGTGGCCCAGGCGATCGTCGCACGCACGGCGCAAGCGCCGCGCCCCGGCACCCTGAGCCTGCAGGACTTGAAGAGCTATCAACCCCGCGAACGCGATGCCCTGTGTTTTGACCACACGGCCGCATCGCGGGCTTACCGCATCTGCGGCTTCCCGCCACCATCTTCGGGCCAGATCGCCATCGGCCAGATTTTGGGCATGCTGGGCCACACCCAGGCGCAAGGCCCGGAGTTGGCTGGCGGCCTGCCCTCACCCGACTTTTTGCACCGTTACACCGAAGCCTCGCGCCTGGCCTTTGCCGACCGGGCACAGTTTGTGGCCGACCCGGATTTTGTGAGCGCCCCCGCAGGCGACTGGCGCAGCCTGCTGGCGCCCGGCTACCTGCGCGAACGCAGCCAGCTCATCGGTGCACAGGCCATGAAAACCGCCCCCGCAGGCCAGCCCGGTGGCCAAAGCACCAGCTTCGCCCCCATGCCCACACAAACCGAGTACGGCACCAGCCACATCAGCGTGGTCGATGCGCAAGGCCGGGCGGTGGCCATGACCACCACCATCGAAGCCGCTTTTGGGGCACGCCGCATGGTCAGCACCGACCCGTCTCGCCCCGGCGGCTTTTTGCTCAACAACGAGTTGACCGATTTCAGCCTGGCCCCTGCCGACGCGCAGGGCCGCCCCGTCGCCAACCGGGTCGAGCCCGGCAAACGACCGCGCTCATCCATGTCACCCACCTTGGTGTTTGACAAACCCACGGGCCAACTGCTCATGAGCGGCGGCAGCCCAGGGGGCGCGCTCATCATCCACTACACCGCCAAGCTGCTCACGGGCACGCTGCACTGGGGCCTGAACGCGCAGCAAGCGATTGACTTGCCGAACTTTGGCTCGCTGGGCGGTCCCACTTTGCTCGAAGCCCAGCGCTTTGAGCGCAGCACCGTGGACGCCCTCCAGGCGCGTGGCCACGAGGTGCGCGAAATGGACATGACCAGTGGCCTGCAGGCGATCGAGCGCACGTCCAGCGGCTGGTTTGGCGGGGCCGACCCCCGACGCGAAGGCGTGGTGGCGGGCGACTGAGTTACAAAGGTCTGGCGCACTGTTCAAGCAGCGCGGGGCGACTGCTTGGCCAGCAAAGCCCAGGCCATCTGCAGCAAAGCCTCCTCAAATGCCGGGCTGCCCAACAGCGGTGATTTCTCCAGACTCGCACTGCGCAACGTGCCAATGACCGAGCGGGTCAGCACAAAAAGCTGCGCCGGGCTGGGTGTTTGCAGCGCGGGGTGGTCGATGCGTTCAAAAAAGATGGCCAGTCGGTCGGCGACCTGGCGCACGGCACTGGCGGTTTCATCGGGTTTTTCCAGTGTCCAGCACAGGCGGATCAGGCTTTGGCTCAGACCCTTGCCCGTGGCAAAACCGCGCACCAGGATACGAATGGCCTGGCCCAGCAGCTCACGCCCGTCGAGCTCGCGCACGTTGGACAGGGTTTCCAGCTCGCTCAAGTAGCGCCCCAGTTCCTGCAACACCATCTCTTGCCCGCGTGTGGCCATGGCCCGCACAAGCACCTCTTTGCTCGAAAAGTACTGGTAGAGCGTGCCAATCGAAAACCCGGCAGCCGCCGCGACCTTGTTGGTGGTCAAACCACCCTCGCCTTCTTTGTCCAAAATCTGAGCTGCGGCCTTGAACAGGGTCTGCATGGTCTGCTGCGCCCGGGCCTGCGAAGGCTGGCGACGCAGGCTGAGTTCGGCCTGGGGCTTGGCCTGTGGCTTGGTGGCGGGTTTTGCAGCGGGTTTGGGGGCGGGCATCAAAAGGCCTTTGTCAAAATGTGAGCAGATAGCGAGTTGCAAGGTCTTTGCAAAACCTGAACAATGCTCACATTCTGACCCATATGACCATGAGACATGCCATGAGCACCCACCCCGCCGCCCCGACCGAGTTGACCGTGCGCCGATTGAGCGTGGACCTGAGCCAGGGTTTCTCGCGCCACTGGAACGGCGGCGATGCGTTTTTGACGGCTTATGCCAACGCCTTGTCCATGAGCTTTCCGGTGGGTGAGCAATCGTTCATCGATGCCGTCAAAGCCGGGGCCAAGCAGCTGCCCGACACGCCCGAGAACGACGAACTCAAGCAAATTGCCAAGGGCTTTGTTGGGCAAGAGGCCACCCACCGCCACCTGCATGCGCTGTACAACGCGCACCTGGAAAAACAAGGCCTGGTCAACCACTGGGGGCCACGCGCAGAGCAGCGCCTGAAAAAAGGCCGCGAAGAATTTTTCAGCAAAAGCGACAAGGGCTATCTGCACGAGCTGGCGATCACCGCCGCTTTTGAGCACTACACCTCCATCTTTGGTGACCTGACGCTGGAGCGCATCGACCAGCCCGGCGACTGGTTCGCCGGGGCCGAGGAACCCCTCAAAACCCTGTGGCGCTGGCACGCGGCCGAAGAGTCCGAGCACAAATGCGTGGCCTTTGACATTTACCAGCGTTTGGGCGGCAACCACCAGTGGCGCATGCGCTGGTTCTGGTACGTCACCGTGCAGTTCAGCACCGATGTCTTCCGCCAGACGGTCAACAACCTCTGGCACGACAAGACGCTGTTCAAGCCATCGACTTGGTGGTCAGCGGGCAAGTTTTTGTTCGGTCGCCACGGCATGGTCTGGCGTGTGGCCAAACCCATCTGGGCCTACACCCGCAAAGACTTTCACCCCATGCAGGTGGGCAGCGCCACGCTGTCACAAGACTGGCTGCAAAACCACGCCGACCAGTGGCGTGCGGTGGGCGTACCCGCCGCATCGGCCGCTTAAGGCATTCGCGCACAGGGGCGCGCTCCCACGAAAAACGGCGCTCAGTCGCTGACCAAAGCCCGCACCCAATCGGGCATGGTCACGGCTTTTTGCTGGGGAAAGTCCACCCAGATCGTGGTCGCGCCCCCTGCGGCAAACACCACGCCCGGCTGGTCGGTGCGCTCCAGCGTGCACCAGCTCTCAAAGGTCGTGCGGCCCGGATCGCTCACAAACATTTTGGCCAGGATGTTGCCCGGGTATTCAAACTGTTTGTAGAAGTTGCAAAAGGCATTGACGATCACCGGCCCCTCGCCTTGCGGGTTCAGCACAAAGCCGATCTTGTCGAACCAGTCGATGCGGGTGGTCTCCAGATAGCGGAAGTACACCGTGTTGTTGACATGGCCCATGGCGTCCATGTCGCCCCAGCGGATGGGGATGACCAACTCGTGCACCAGTTTCTTGCGCTCGGGCAGCTCCAGCTTCATGGTTTGCCCCTCATACCGCAAAGCCGTCGTCGGCCGAGACCACCGCGCCATTGATGAAATGGCTCTGGTCGCTGGCCAGCAGCATCAGCAAGGCGTCGAGGTCTTGCGGCTGGCCCACGCGCTTGCGTGGCAGCATGCTGATGAGCTTTTGGCCCTGTTCGGTCTGCCAGTGGTGGTGGTTGATCTCGGTGTCGATGTAGCCGGGGCAAATCGCGTTCACGTTGATGCCAAAACGCCCCCACTCCACCGCAAATGCCTTGGTCATCTGCACCACGGCAGCCTTGCTCATGCAATACACCCCGATTTGCGGCAAGACCTTGAGGCCCGCCATCGACGCGATGTTGATGATGCGCCCGCCCGTGAAGCTGCCCGGCGCTGCGCCTTTGGCCCGGGCCAGCATGCGCTTGCCCACCTCCTGCGCTACAAAAAAAGCACCGCGCACGTTGGTGTTCATGATGAAGTCGTAGTCCTCTTCGGTCACGTCCTGGATGCGCTGGGTGGTGCTCACACCCGAGTTGTTCACCAAAATGTCGATGCTGCCCATCTCGGTTTCGGCATGCGCAACAGCCGCCGCGATGCTGTGGCGGTCGGTCACGTCCATCTCGACCACATGCGCGTCGCCGCCCGCCGCCTCGATCTCGGCCCGCAGGTCCTTGAGCTTGTCCATGCGGCGGCTGGCCAGCACCACGCCCGCGCCTGCTGCGGCCAGGGTTTTGGCAAATTGCGCACCCAGGCCGCCCGAAGCGCCGGTCACCAGGGCCACGCGGCCCGACAAATCGATTTCATAAGCCATGACAAATCCTTCCAAGGGTTTCGCGTCCGTTGCTTGCAACGGCTGACGCCATTGTGCGGGGGAACGACCCTCAAGATGCATAAAATGAGTCACACGCCCGACAAGCCCTGCGCCCGGGTCACGCATCCGCAACTATCATCAAAGAGACTTTCATGAGCCCCGAAGAAATCCTCAGCACCTACGGCCCCCGCGAATCCATGCCCTACGACGTGGTCGTGGTCGGTGGCGGCCCCGCTGGCCTGTCCACGGCCATCCGCCTGAAACAACTGGCCGCTGAAAAAGGCACCGACGTGTCGGTGGTGGTGCTGGAAAAGGGCGGCGAGCCCGGTGCACACATCCTGAGCGGCGCCATCATGGACCCCAAGGCCCTGACCGAACTCTTGCCCAACTGGAAAGAGCTAGGAGCCCCACTCAACCAGCCCGTGACCGACGACGCCTGGAGCTTCCTGAGTGAGACCGGCGCCACCCGCACCCCCGGCATCTTCTTGCCCGAGTGCGCACAAAACCACGGCAACTACATCATCAGCCTGTCCAACTTCACCCGCTGGCTGGCCCAGCAGGCCGAGAACTTGGGTGTCGAAATCTTCCCCGGCTTCACCGCCGCCGAAGTGCTCTACAACGATGACGGCTCCGTCAAAGGCGTGGCCACCGGCAATCTGGGCATTGGTAAAGACGGCGAGCCGACCGAGAACTTCCAACTCGGCATGGAGCTGCACGGCAAGTACACCGTGTTCGCCGAAGGCGCACGCGGCCATCTGGGCAAGCAGTTGATCGCCAAATACAAACTGGACGAAGGCCGCGACCCGCAGACCTATGGCATCGGCATCAAGGAAGTCTGGGAGATTGATCCCTCACGCCACACCCCCGGTTTTGTGATGCACACCGCCGGCTGGCCCATGAACAACGACACCTACGGCGGCGCGTTCATGTACCACATGGAAGACAACAAGATCGCCATCGGCTATGTGGTCGGTTTGGACTACGCCAACCCCTGGCTCAGCCCGTTTGAAGAGTTCCAGCGCTGGAAAACCCACAACAACATCAAGTGGTACTTCACCAACGACAAGGGTGAAGTGAACGCCAAGCGCATCGGCTACGGCGCCCGCGCCATCACCGCAGGCGGCCTGATGAGCCTGCCCAAGACCGTGTTCCCGGGCGGCGCACTGGTGGGTTGCGACGCCGGTTATCTGAACGTCAGCCGCATCAAGGGCAGCCACGCCGCCATCAAGACCGGCATGCTGGCCGCCGAAGCGGCTTATGACGCCATCGTGGCAGGCCGCGAGCACGACGAGCTCGGCGCCTACCCCGAGGCCTTCGAGGCCAGCTGGCTCTACACCGAACTGAACAAGTCGCGCAACTTCAAGAGCTGGTTCAAGAAGGGCCTGACGGTCGCCACGCTCATGAACGGATTTGAGCAGTTTGTGCTGCGTGGCCACATTCCCTGGACGCTGCGCCGCGACAAGGCCGACCACACGTACCTCAAGCCTGCCGCCGAGTGCGAACCAATCGTCTACCCCAAGCCCGATGGCAAGCTGACTTTTGACCGTTTGAGCAGCGTCTTCATCAGCAACACCAACCACGAAGAAAACCAGCCCGCGCACCTGACGCTGAAAGACGCCTCTGTGCCCGTCGGCATCAACCTGGCCAAGTACGCAGGCCCCGAGTCACGCTACTGCCCGGCCGGTGTGTACGAGTTTGTCAAGAACGAAGACAACAGCGACCGCCTGCAGATCAACGCGCAAAACTGCGTGCACTGCAAGACCTGCGACATCAAGGACCCGACGCAAAACATCGTCTGGGTCACGCCCGAAGGCGGTGGTGGACCGAACTACACAGGCATGTAAGTCCTGTGCATTCACTTTGAGAGGCCCTGTAGGGCCTCTTTTTTTGCAAGGCGACCACAGCGTCACCAAGGCATCAGCACCCCCGCGAAAACCCGTAGTCGAACCGCTCTGCGGGCACCCCATAATCAAACTTGTATGACAAATTGATCCCCAATTCGTCATCGTCCATTGATCCACGAGGAGCTACGAATGAAATTGAGCAAACTGATGTTGGGCCTGAGCTTGGCCATCGGCATCGTATCCACGGCCTCTGCGCAAATCACCATGCGCAACAGCATTTCGGTCGCCCAGAACTCCCACCAAGGCGAAGCCATCGACACGCTGGCCAGAGAAGTGGAAAAGCGGACCAACGGTCGCATCAAGATCCAGAACTTCTACTCGGGTTCTTTAGGCGGTGAGCGCGAGTCGATCGAATCGGTCCAGCTGGGTACCCAGGAATTGGCCACCACCTCCACCGGTCCCGTCCCCAACTTCGTGCCTGAGGCCCGCATTTTGGACGTGCCTTTCTTGTTCCGTGACAAAGCGCATGCACGCGCCGTGCTCGACGGCCCCATTGGCCAGGAACTGCTGACCAAATTCGAGTCCAAAGGCTTCAAGGCTTTGGCCTGGGGTGAAAACGGCGTGCGTCACATGACCAACAGCAAGCGCGCCGTCAACGAGCCCGGTGACCTGAAGGGCCTGAAAATGCGCACCATGGAAAACCCTGTCCACGTCGCGGCATACAAGAGCCTGGGCATTGTGACCACGCCGATGGCCTTCCCCGAAGTGTTCACCGCCTTGCAGCAAGGCACCGTGGACGGCCAGGAAAACCCTCTGTCCGTGATCATGGCGGCCAACTTTGACCAGGTCCAAAAACACCTGACATTGACTGGCCACGTCTACTCACCCGTCGTGATCCTGATGAACAAGGGCAGTTTTGACAAGCTCAGCGCCGCTGACAAGCAAATCTTCCTGGACGCCGCCAAAGAAGCCGTGAAGGCCAACCGTGCCCGCGTCGACAAGGACGATGCCAATGGCGTGGCCGAGTTGCGCAAGAAGGGCATGACCATCATTGAAAACGTGGACAAGTCCAAGTTCGTGGCCACCATGGGTCCGGCCATGGCCGAATTTGAAAAACAGTTCGGCAAAGCCAATCTGGACCGTATCCGCAACTTCAAGTGATTTAGCGCTTGTTCAAAACGCCCGCCAATGCAGAATTGGCGGGCGTTTTTTGATTTTGTCGAGAAGGAAGTTTTATGCGTTCGCTCTATCTGAGTGTGGAAAAGTGGACCACCGCTTTTTCCATGCTCGTGGCCTGTTTGATGCTGGCTGTTGCAGCTTGCCTGGGCATGCTGCAAATTTTCACCCGTTTCGTGCTGGAAACCCCCATTGAATGGACCGAGGTCATCATCCGTTTCAGCCTCATCTGGATGGTGTTCATGGGCATTCCCATGGCCTTTCGGCAAGGCGCCATGGTCAGCGTGGACGTGCTCTACCGCTGGAGCGGCCCGCGCATGAAGAAATTTCTCGACACTGTGGTGGCATTGGCTGCGCTGACTTTGGTGTGCGTCATCATTTGGTGGGGCTGGGACTACGCCAACCGGGGCAAGGTCCAGTCCATGATCGGGCTTGAAGACGTGTCCATGTTCTGGGCGTACATGGCGCTGCCCGTCGGCGCGGCTTTCAGCGTCATCAGCATCATTGGCAATTGGCTGGATCCCCAGCGTCTGGAACTGGAGACCGCACAATGAGCGTCGTCATGCTTTGCACCATGGTGCTGTGCTTTGCACTCACCATCTCGGTGGCCGTGTCCATCGGTTTGTCGGCCATCGTCGGCATCCAGATCGGCAACGCCAACATGCTCATCTCCGTCAAGGAGATGTTCAACTCGATGAACAAATTCCCGCTGGCTGCAATCCCCTTCTTCATCCTGGCGGGCAACATCATGGAAACCGGCGGCATCTCGCGTCGCCTGGTGGAGTTCGCCAAGAGCATTGTGGGCGGCGTGCAAGGCGGCTTGCCCATGACCTGCGTGCTGACCTGCATGATTTTTGCGGCGGTGTCGGGCTCCTCGGTCGCCACCACCTTCGCCATCGGCACCATCCTGATTCCAGCGCTGATAAAGCACGGCTACCCCACCACCTATGCGGCCTCCTTGCAAGCCACATCTGCCGAACTGGGCGTGATCATCCCGCCCTCGATCCCCATGATCCTGTACGGCGTGAGTGCCGAAGTGTCCATTGGCGAGCTGTTCATTGCCGGTTTTGGTCCGGGTCTGTTCATTGGCGCAGCCTTGATGTTCTGGGTCTGGGTGTATTGCAAATACAAAGGCTGGGGCAAAAACGATGGCGATGGACGCTTGAGTTTTGGCAAAGCATCGTGGCAAGCCGGTTGGGCGCTCATGATGCCCGTCATCATTTTGGGCGGCATTTACGGCGGTGTGTTCACGCCGACGGAAGCCTCGGCCGTGGCGGTGTTCTACGCGCTGATCGTCGGCACGGTCATTTACCGCGAAATCAAGCTGAAAGACCTGGCTGTGATCATGCGCAAATCGGTGCTGTCCAGCGCGGTGATCATGTTCATCATCGCCAACGCGGGTTTGTTCGCCTTCCTGATCACCCGCGCAGGGGTGCCTGAAGCGATTGGTCACTGGCTGCAAGACGTGCTCAAGTCCCCTGCTTACTTTCTGTTGGGTGTGAATGCGGCTTTGTTCCTGATCGGCATGTTCATTGAAACCAGCGCCGCCATCATTGTGTTGGCCCCCATCTTGGCCCCTGTGGCCATGCACTTTGGCATCGACCCGGTTCACTTTGGCCTGATCATGGTGGTCAATCTGGCGCTGGGCATGATCACACCGCCTTTCGGTGTGAACCTGTTCGCGGCCTGTACGGTAGCGCGCATTTCGCTCGATCGGATGATTAAAGATTTGATCCCCTTCGTGCTGGTGATCCTGGTTTGCCTGATGGTGGTGAGCTATGTGCCTGCCTTGTCGCTGACCTTGCGGGATCTGGTGTACGCCAAATAAAGCTAGAATCCATCCCTGTCAGGAGAGCGCCTGACTTGGCTTCCCTCGTGAAACAAGTCAGGCCGCCGAAGGCGCAGGCGGTTTGAAAAACTGCTGAACGCTCAGGCAAAAGGACTGACAAAACGCTTTTCATCAAGGCGTTACCTCACTGGAGAGAGGTGCCGGGCCATCGGGCCACGGCATCCACCGAAGGAGCAAACCGCAGAACGTCCGGCTTTCAGGCCGAATGGTCCCGGCGAATCTCTCAGGTAAAGCGGACAGCGAGGGCAAGCCACAGCATGTGCTGTGGTTGTTCATTGCCCTTGGAGTTCCTGTGACCGCTGCTGCCGACTTGCTCACCACCCCTTTGAACGCCCTGCACATCGAGCTGGGCGCCCGCATGGTGCCTTTTGCGGGCTACAGCATGCCGGTGCAATACCCCGCTGGCCTGGTCGCCGAGCACCACCACACCCGCAACGCCGCAGGCTTGTTCGATGTCTCGCACATGGGCCAGTTGTGCCTGAGCGGGCCCGATGCGGCCGCCGCCTTCGAGAGCCTGATGCCGGTGGACGTGATGGGCCTCGGCGTGCACAAACAGCGCTACGGCCTGCTGCTCAATGACGAAGGCGGCATCATCGACGACCTGATGTTCGTAAACCGCGATGTGGCCAACGGCGGCGATATTTTTGTGATCGTCAACGGGGCTTGCAAACACGGCGATCTGGCCCACATCCAAGAGCGCATCGGCAGCCGCTGCACCATCACGCCGCAATTTGACCGCGCCTTGCTGGCCCTGCAGGGCCCGCAGGCCGTGACCGCCTTGCAGCGCCTGTTGCCAGGCGTTGAAAAATTGGTGTTCATGACCGGCATGCCTGCCACATGGAACAGCGCCGATCTGTATGTGACCCGCAGCGGCTATACCGGTGAAGACGGTTTTGAAATCTCTCTGCCCGCTCACGCGGCCGACGCCTTTGCCCGTGCCCTGCTGGCCCAGCCCGAAGTCAAGCCGATTGGCCTGGGTGCCCGCAACTCGCTGCGCCTGGAAGCCGGGCTGTGCCTGTACGGCAACGACATCGACACCACCACCACCCCGGTCGAGGCGGGCCTGAACTGGGCCATGCAAAAGGTGCGCCGCACAGGAGGCGCGCGTGCAGGCGGCTTCCCCGGTGCCGCCAAAATCCTGGCCCAGCTCGACGGCACAAGCCCGGCGCAGCGCTTGCGCGTGGGCCTGGTGGCCCTGGAGCGCGTGCCGGTGCGCGAGCATGTGGAACTGCACAACGACGCAGGCCAGAAAGTGGGCGAAGTCACCAGCGGCCTGCTCGCCCCCACGGCCGATCAGCCTGTGGCGCTGGCCTATGTGCAGGCAGAATACGCGCCAGCAGGCACACGCCTGAACGCCATGGTGCGCGGCAAAGCCGTGCCCATGACCGTCAGCGCCCTGCCCTTCGTGCCCAACCGTTATTACCGCGGTTGAACTTAATCGGGGTCAGATCCCAATTGAATCCACACATCCTGACAAGCCAAACAATGGGGATCTGACCCCGATTGAATACCCCAACACACAAGGAGCTCCCACATGATCAAGTACACCGAAGACCACGAATGGTTGCAAATCGACGGTGACACCGCCGTCGTCGGCATCACCCACCACGCACAAGACGCGCTGGGCGATGTGGTGTTTGTGGACCTGCCCGAAGTCGGCAAGTCCTTTGCCGCCAAAGAAGTCGCAGGCGTGGTCGAGTCGGTCAAGGCCGCTGCTGACGTTTACATGCCCGTGGACGGTGAGATCACCGAGGTGAACGAAGAACTGCGCGGCGACCCCTCGCTGGCCAACACCGATCCCCTGGGCAAAGGCTGGTTCTTCAAGGTCAAGCTGTCCAACCCTGCACAGGCCGACGCCCTGCTGGACGAGACGGCTTACAACAAGTTCTCGGCGGGTTAAACCTGCTCACGTCACCCCGGATTGGATCCGGGGTCCATGGATGCCCGATCGAGTCGGGCATGACAGCCCGAGAACCTTGGGCAAGTGGCATGCCGTGCCGCTTGCCGAATGTTTTAAACGGAGCCACACATGCTGATGTCCACCCTCAAGCCCTTGGGCGAACTCGAAAATCAGTCCGAATTCATCGCCCGCCACATCGGCATCAGCGACGCTGACGAGCAGCACATGCTGAGCGTGATCGGCGAGGCTTCGCGCCGCGCCCTGATCGAGTCCATCGTGCCCCGCAGCATCGCCCGCGCCCAGGCCATGCAGCTGCCCGCCCCGGTGACCGAGGCCGCCGCGCTGGCCGAACTCAAAAGCATGGCGCAGCAAAACCAGCTGCTCAAGAGCTTCATCGGCCAAGGCTATTACGGCACACACACGCCGGGCGTCATCCTGCGCAACGTCCTCGAAAACCCCGCCTGGTACACCGCCTACACACCCTACCAGGCCGAGATTTCGCAGGGCCGCATGGAAGCGCTGGTCAACTTCCAGACCATGGTGTGCGACCTGACCGGCATGCCGATCGCCAACGCCTCCATGCTCGACGAAGCCACCGCAGCGGCCGAAGCCATGACGCTGGCCAAGCGCTCGGTCAAGGCCAAGGGCAACGTGTTCATCGTGAGCGGCGACTGCCACCCGCAGACCATCGAGGTCATCCAGACCCGCGCCGCGCCACTGGGCATCACCGTCAAGCTCGTGCGCTCGGGCGACGAATGGCAAGCGGCCATTGCACAAGACGATTACTTTGCCGCGCTCAACCAGTACCCCGGCAGCAGCGGCTGGCTGGCCGACTGGCAGCTCAGCGCCGATCTGATCCACAGCAAGCAGGCCGCCTTCATTCTGGCCGCCGACCTGATGGCGCTGGTGCTGCTCAAGTCGCCGGGCGAAATGGGGGCCGACATTGTGGTGGGCACCACCCAACGCTTTGGCATGCCCATGGGCGCAGGCGGTCCACACGCCGCCTTCATGGCCTGCCGCGACGAATACAAGCGCTCGCTGCCCGGCCGCCTGGTCGGCGTGAGCGTGGACGTGCACGGCAAACCCGCTTACCGCCTGGCCCTGCAAACCCGCGAGCAGCACATCCGCCGGGAAAAAGCCACCAGCAACATCTGCACCGCGCAGGTGCTACCCGCTGTCGTGGCCAGCATGTACGCGGTCTACCACGGCCCTGCGGGCCTGACCCGCATCGCCCGCCGCATCGCGAGCTACACCGCCGTGCTGGCCGAAGGCCTCAAAGCCTTGGGCGCGTCCTTGCTGCACGGCACGGCGTTTGACACCCTCACGGTGGACTGCGGCAGCGCACAAGCGGCTGACGCCCTGCACGCCCAAGCGGTGGCCCAGCAGCTCAACCTGCGCCGCTACAGCGGTGGGCGCGCCGGTTTTGTGGGCATCAGCCTGGACGAGACCACCACGCGCGAAGACATCGCGACGCTCTGGGCGCTGTTCGCCCAAGACGGCCAGAAACTGCCCTCGTTCGAACAGTTCGAAAAAGGCATCGCCCCGCTGATCCCCGAGTCGCTGCGCCGCAGCAGCGCCTTCCTCACGCACCCGGTGTTCAACCGTTACCACTCCGAAACCGGCATGCTGCGTTACATCCGCCAGCTGTCCGACAAAGACCTGGCGCTCGACCGCAGCATGATCCCGCTGGGCAGCTGCACCATGAAGCTCAACGCCACCAGCGAGATGATCCCCATCACCTGGCCCGAGTTTGCGGGCGTCCACCCCTTTGCCCCTGCCGGGCAATTGAAGGGCTATGCCCTGCTGGACCAGCAGCTGCGCGACTGGCTGTGCCAAGCCACAGGCTACAAAGGCATCAGCCTGCAGCCCAATGCTGGCTCGCAAGGCGAATACGCGGGTCTCTTGGTCATCCAGGCCTACCACCGCGCCCAAGGCCAGGGCCACCGCCACATCTGCCTGATCCCCTCCAGCGCCCACGGCACCAACCCCGCCAGCGCCCAGATGGTCGGCATGACCGTGGTGGTCACCAAGTGTGACGAAAACGGCAACGTGGACATGGCCGACCTGCAGGCCAAGTGCGAGCAGCACAGCGCCAACCTGGCCGCCGTCATGATCACCTACCCCAGCACGCACGGCGTGTTCGAGACGCAGGTCAAGCAGCTCTGCGAGCTGGTGCACCAGCACGGCGGGCGCGTGTATGTGGACGGCGCCAACATGAACGCCCTGGTGGGCGTGGCCGCGCCCGGCGAGTTCGGCGGTGACGTGAGCCACCTGAACCTGCACAAGACCTTCTGCATTCCGCACGGCGGTGGCGGCCCCGGCGTTGGCCCCGTCTGCGTGGTCGAAGACCTGGTGCCTTATCTGCCGGGCCACGCCACAGGCGGCGTACCGGTCAATGGCGTGGGCGCGGTCAGCGCAGCGCCGCTGGGCAATGCCGCCGTGCTGCCCATCAGCTGGATGTACTGCCGCATGATGGGTGCCGAGGGCCTGAAGCACGCCACCGAGTCGGCAATTTTGGCGGCCAACTACATCAGCAAGCGCCTGGCGCCCCACTACCCTACGCTCTACGCCAGTGACAACGGCCATGTGGCGCACGAGTGCATCCTGGACCTGCGCCACTTCAAGGACACTTGCGGCGTGATGGCCGAAGACGTGGCCAAGCGCCTGATGGACTACGGCTTCCACGCGCCCACGCTGAGCTTCCCGGTGGCCAACACCCTGATGGTCGAGCCCACCGAGAGCGAGACGCTGGAGGAAATCGACCGCTTCATCGACGCGATGATCGCCATCCGCGAAGAGATCCGTCAGGTGGAAAACGGCACCTGGCCGCAGGACAACAACCCGCTGAAAAACGCGCCGCACACGGCGGACAGCGTGATGTCCAGCGAATGGACCCGCCCCTACAGCCGCGAAGTCGGTGCGGCTCTTGCCCAGCGCGTGCCCGGCAGCGTGAAGTACTGGCCCCAGGTGGGCCGGGTCGACAACGTCTACGGTGACCGCAACCTGTTTTGCAGCTGCATCCCGGTGGGCGACTACGCGGCCTGATCAGGAATTTCCCATCGACAAAAAATTCACTCAAAACACGACTGATCACCTAGAATCCAACTTCGCATCGGGAGAGACTGCACCGCTTGAACAAGCCTCGTGCAGCGCCGAAGGAGCAACCACCCCGGAAACTCTCAGGCAAAAGGACCGATGCGAAACGGCGCCCAAAGCGCCACACACTCTGAAGAGCGACCCGGGTTCGTCACCCGGGACCACCGCAGGAGCAAGCCTCATACGAGGTGAATCTCTCAGGTTTCAAACAGAGGGGGTCATGCTGCGCACATCCGGTGCGCAGTGTGTCCATCCGTTTGAGACGTTGAAACGAGAGAAGCTTCATGAAAAAGCACATGGTCATCATTGGTGGCGGCATCACCGGCGTCACATCCGCCTACGCCCTGGCCCAGCAAGGCATCCAGGTCACCCTGATCGAGAAAAACCGCTACCCCGGCATGGAAACCTCCTACGCCAACGGCGGGCAGCTGTCGGCCTCCAATGCCGAAGTCTGGACACACCCGTCCACGATCATCAAAGGCCTCAAGTGGATGCTCAAGAGCGATGCGCCGCTCCTGATGAACCCCGCACCCACCTGGCACAAGCTCAGCTGGATGGCCGAGTTCGTGGCCGCTATTCCCAAGTACAAGGACAACACCATCGCCACGGCCAAGCTGGCCATCGAGTCGCGCGAGCACCACTTTGCCTGGGCCCAAGCCGAAGGCATCGACTTTGACCACAAGCGCGAAGGCATCCTGCACATCTACCGCGACAAAAAAGGCTTTGACCACGCAGGCCAAGTCTCCAAGCTGCTGGCCCAAGGCGGCCTGCCCCGCCGCGCCGTCACCCCCGACGAAATGAAAGCCATCGAGCCGACCCTGCAAGGCCAGTACTACGGCGGCTACTTCACCCAGAGCGACTCGACAGGCGACATCCACAAGTTCACGTTTGGCCTGGCCAAGGCCTGCGAGCGCCTGGGCGTGAAGATCCTGACCGAGCACCAGGTGCTGAATGTCGCCTCGAACGGCCAAACCGCCACCGTGCAAGTGCAGCACGCGGGCCAAACCGAGACCCTGAGCTTCGACGGCATCGTCATTTGCGCAGGCGTGCACGGCCGCCGCTTGGCCGCCCAATTGGGCGACCGCCTGAACATTTACCCTGTCAAGGGCTATTCGATCACCGTGGGCCTGAACGACGCCGCCAGCCAGGCTGCTGCGCCGCAGGTCAGCCTGCTCGACGACGAGACCAAGCTGGTGACCAGCCGCCTGGGCGCAGACCGCTTCCGCGTCGCGGGTACGGCCGAGTTCAACGGCATCGACCTGGACATCCGCGCCGACCGCATCAAACCGCTGGTCAACTGGGTCAACGAATGCTTCCCCGGTGTGGACACCCGCCGCGTGGAGCCTTGGGCCGGACTGCGCCCCATGATGCCCAACATGCTGCCACGCGTGGGCGCAGGCAAAAAAGCCAACGTGTTCTACAACACCGGCCACGGCCACCTGGGCTGGACCTTGTCCGCCATCACCGCGCATCAGCTGGCTGGGCATGTGATCGGATGGTCCCGTCAGCACGGTGCCGTGTCAGCCGGACCACGCTTGGCACAAGCCTGAGCTTCACACCCACTTCACCCAAGGGACTGCATGGCTGTTTCCGTCTTTGATCTGTTCAAAATTGGCATCGGCCCCAGCAGTTCTCACACGGTGGGGCCGATGCGGGCGGCCCGGCTGTTTGTGCAGCACTTGCACAGCCAGGAATTGCTGCAGCGCACCGCACGCGTGCGCTGCAGCCTTCATGGCTCTCTGGGTGCCACAGGCAAAGGGCACGGCAGTGACAAGGCCGTGATCCTGGGCCTGTGCGGGTTGGAACCGGAAACGGTGCAGATCGAGGACATCGAACCCACACTGGAACGCATCCGCAGCGAACAGCGTCTGCCCTTGCTGGGCATCCACCCTGTGCCCTGGCACGACAAAGAAGATTTGCTGCTCTACCGCAACCAGAGCTTGCCTTTTCATGCCAACGGCATGAAGCTCTTCGCTTGGGACGCCGAGGGTGCCTTGCTCGCGGAACGCACTTATTACTCGGTGGGCGGGGGCTTCGTGATCAGCGAAGCCGTGGCCAAAGACGGTGAACGCCAAAAACACCTGGCACCTGACACCACACAGCTGCCCATCGCCTTTCGCAGCGGCGATGAATTGCTGCAACGTTGCCACGAACACGGCTTGAGCATGGCGGGCGTGATGCGCGTCAACGAACGCCATTGGCGCAGCGATGCCGACATCGACCGGGGTTTGCTGCACATTTGGGCCACCATGCAGGACTGCGTGGCTGCAGGCTTGCGCCACGACGGCATCCTGCCCGGGGGTTTCAAGGTCAAGCGACGTGCGCCCAAGCTGTGGCGCGAGCTGAGCAGCCAGCCTGAGAAAGCCCTGACCGACCCTCTGGCGGTGCTTGACTGGGTCAATCTGTATGCCCTGGCGGTGAACGAAGAAAACGCCGCGGGCGGTCGGGTGGTCACTGCGCCCACCAACGGGGCGGCTGGCATCGTGCCGGCCGTGCTGCATTACTACCGGCGTTTTGTACCGGGTGCCAGCGATGCCGGGGTGATTGACTTTTTGCTGACGGCTGGTGCCATTGGCATTCTGTACAAGGAAAACGCCAGCATCAGCGGCGCAGAGGTTGGATGCCAGGGCGAGGTGGGCGTGGCCTGTTCGATGGCTGCCGGGGCGCTGTGTGCCGTCTTGGGTGGCACGCCCGAGCAGGTCGAGAATGCCGCCGAAATCGGCATGGAACACCACCTGGGCCTGACTTGCGATCCTGTGGGCGGTCTGGTGCAGATTCCCTGCATCGAGCGCAACGCCATCGCCTCGGTCAAAGCCATCAATGCCGCCCGCATGGCGCTGCACGGGGATGGCAGCCATTTTGTGAGCCTGGACAAGGTCATCAAAACCATGCGCGAAACCGGGGCCGACATGAAAACCAAATACAAGGAAACCGCACGCGGGGGGCTGGCCGTCAACATCATCGAATGCTGAACTGGTGAGCCCGCGATCGGTCCAACAACCACAACAACAACCCCCACAGGGAGACAACGTGAACACGACCCAACAACAATTTGCCAGCGACAACTACGCTGGCACTTGCCCCGAAGCCTTGCAAGCCCTGCTGGAGGCCAACGCCAGCGGGCACGAACCGGCCTATGGCGATGACCGCTGGACCGAGCGCTCAAGCAACATGCTGCGCGAGCTGTTCGAGATCGATTGCGACGTGTACTACGTATTCAACGGCACGGCCGCGAACTCACTGGCACTGGCTGCCATGTGCCAGAGCTACCACTCGGTCATTTGCACGCCGGTCGCGCATGTGGAGACCGACGAATGCGGCGGCCCCGAGTTCTTCTCCAACGGCTCCAAATTGCTGGTGGCCGAAGGCCAGTCGGCCCAAGCCCAGCGCGGCAAGCTCACGCCCGAAGCCGTCGAAACGCTGGTCACCAAGCGCAGCGACATCCATTACCCCCGCCCCAAGGTGGTGTCCATCACCCAAGCCACCGAGCTGGGCACGGTCTACAGCGTCGACGAAGTGCGCGCCCTGTCCTGGATGGCCAAAAAGCACAGCTTGAAAATGCACATGGACGGTGCGCGCTTTGCCAACGCCGTGGCGCACCTGGGCTGCAGCCCGGCCGAGATCACCTGGAAAGCCGGGGTGGATGTGCTGTGCTTTGGCGGCACCAAAAACGGCCTGCCGGTCGGCGAAGCGGTGGTCTTTTTTGACCGGGAGCTGTCGCAAGACTTTGCCTGGCGTGTCAAACAAGCGGGGCAACTGGCGTCCAAAATGCGCTTCATTTCGGCCCCCTGGGTGGGTTTGCTGGACAACGACACCTGGCTGCGCAACGCACGCCACGCCAACGCCATGGCGCAGCGCCTGTACACGGGCTTGCTGCAGATCCCGGGCGTGCAGGTCTTGCATCGGCCCGAGGCCAATGGCGTGTTTGCACAGCTGCCCGCCCCGATGGTGGACGCCCTGCATGCCAAGGGCTGGAAGTTCTACCAGTTCATTGCGGGTGGCGGCTGCCGCTTCATGTGTGCATGGGACACCACCGAAGCCTCGGTGGATGCCTTGCTGGCAGACATCCACAGCCTGAACGCCTGAGTCAGGCCAGCCCCCGTGCCCGCACCCGGCACAGTGCGTCACGGGACATGCGCTGCCGCTTTGACTGGCTTCGGGGGTCCGCATCATGGACAATCTGGCCTGCACCCTCCACTGTCCAACACAACCCACATGCCGCTTCACATCCTGCCCGTCGATTACCAAAACCCTGTCCACCGCCATGCCCTGGTGATGCTGCTGGACGCCTACGCCCAAGACCCGATGGGCGGGGGCGAAGGACTGGCGCAGGATGTGAAAGATCGCTTGTGCGATGACCTGGCCGCACGCAGCGATGCGGCCAGCTTCATCGCCTGGCTGGACGATGCGCCTGTGGGCCTGGTCAATTGCATCGAGGGCTATTCGACCTTCAAGGCGCGGCCCCTGATGAACATCCACGACATCGCCGTGCTGCCCGGGCACCGGGGTGCAGGGGTCGGCCAGGCATTGCTGGCCGCTGCCGAGCAACATGCGCGGGCGCGTGGCTGCTGCAAGCTCACGCTGGAGGTGCTGACCGGCAATGCGCGGGCTTTGAAGAGTTACCTCGGCTTCGGCTTTGAGCCCTATGCGCTGGACCCCGCTGCGGGCCAGGCCAGCTTCATGCAAAAGTGGCTTTGAACAAAACCCTGTAGGTCGGGCCTTTACGGTCCGACGCTTGATTTTTTCGCTAAACGATATTTTCAAAAGGCGATAGCACACCGAAGATGTCGGACCTGAAGGCGCCGACCTACAAAGACCACGCGCCCAAATCAAAAGTCGCTGGACGACTGCACCTGCTCTTTGGCCAACTGCCACTGCTCTTTGAGCCAGCGCTTGAGTTCGGCATCGTTCTGAATCCGTCGCAAATCGGCCGCCAGGCTGTCGGCGCTGTGCCGTTGGTCGGCCTGGATGCGCTGCAGGGCTTGCGTCATCGCCGCCTCGTCCACATCGGCCCGCACCGGCACGCACAGCTCCCGGCTCAGACGGCTTTGCAAAGCGTCCAGATCGTCCTCCAGCGCGGTGACCTGTTCCTTCAACAGTGAAGCCATGGCGATCAGCTGGGCATCGGCCATGCGGGTGGCGTTTTGCGGGTTGATCTTCGTCACCTGCATTTGCAGGCGCAGCAAGGTGCTCAGCTCATTTTTTTCATAGGCGGCATTGACTTCGCTCATCAGCGCGGTTTTGCGCAGGCGCTCTTGCTCGTCGGGCTCACGGTCCGGGTGCAAGGCGCTGGCCAACTGCCTGAACACGGTGCGGATGGCGCTTTTGGCATCGGCCTCACGCAGCACGGCGGGCGGCACCTCGCTTTTTTCGGCCGCAGCGCTTTTCTTTTGGGCTTGTTTGTGTGCTTTTTTGGCCGCACGCTTGGCCGCCTTGCGCTGCTCGTCGGCCTCTTGCTGGCGTTGCCACTGGCGCATGCCCGCTTGCATCATCTCTTCGGGTGTCTGGTATTGGCCTGCTTTTTCAATCGGCTGGCCCAGCGCTTCTTCGATGCGCTCGCGCAAACGTTGCGCCGCCTCGGCCTGCTCTTGGGCTGCTTCCTGAGTGTCCTCATCGCTCACATACAACTCGGCCAGTGCCTGCACTTGCGGGTCAGAGCTCGCGGTCAATTGGTCGATCAAGCCACGCAACAGTCCTCGCGCCATGCGTTGCTGGCGCTCGGTGAAGTCGGCCGTTTGCAGGCGCTCATGCACAAAGAGCAGCAGGCTTTTGCGGTGGGCCTGCGCCAGCTGCACCGACTCGCGCAAGGCCTGAATGTGCGCATACCGGTGCCGGTCTGACCAGGCCTGCAGCCGCTCAATCTGGTCGGAGAGCTTCTCGATTCGGGCCAGCAAGGCGTTGAAGCGTTGCTGTGCGGGCGTGAGCGGGGCTTGATCGCCCGGCTGCACCATCAAGGCAGACAGGGAGACGGCAGCGTCTTGGGGCGCTTCGGGCGGGGAGTTCATTGGAAAGAGTGGAGAGAAGACCGATGGGCTGCTGGATGTTAACCCCCCGTGGGAGGCCGCCCCTGCGGCCGAATGCAGGAAGGGGCTTGGCCAGTCGATAATCCCCCCACCAATTCGACAACTGCTCGCCTGATGCCCAGCCCCACCCCGTTCAAAGTGCTCAGCCTCATCCCGCCGATGACGCAGCTGAACACCCCCTACCCGTCCACGGCCTACCTGACGGGTTTTTTGCGTTCGCGGGGGTTTGATGCGGTACAAGAAGATTTGGCTTTAGCCACTGTGCTGGCCTTGCTGAACAGACCAGGGCTCACCGCTTTGCGCGACGCAGCGCTGGCCTTGCCCGTTGAAGAGCGCTCAGGTCCGGTGAATTTTTTCCTCGACCATTTCAACGATTACGCCGTCAGCATCGACCCGGTCATCGCGTTTTTGCAAGGCCGCGACAGCACGCTCAGCCACCGCATCGCTGGCCGGGGCTTTTTGCCCGAAGGCCCGCGCTTTGCGGCGCTGGACGCCTACGACGACGATGGCACGGGCGACCCGATTGGCTGGGCTTTTGGCGCTTTGGGCCAGACCGACCGCGCCCGGCACCTGGCCACGCTGTACCTGAACGATTTGGCCGATGTGCTGCGCGACGCCGTGGACGAAGGCTTTGAATTTGTGCGCTACGCCGAGCGCCTGGCCGCCAGCCAGCCCAGCTTTGACGCACTGGCCGAGGCCTTGGCAGAGCCCCCCAACCTGATCGACACCACGCTGGAGCGCCTGGCCTTGCAAGCCATTGAACGCCACCAGCCGCAACTGGTGCTGCTGTCCGTGCCCTTCCCCGGCTCGGTCTATGCGGCCTTTCGCATCGCCCAATGCATCAAGCGCTCGCACCCGCACATCCGCATTGGCTTGGGCGGCGGCTTTGTGAACACCGAGCTGCGTGAACTGAAAGACGCCCGCGTGTTTGACCATGTGGATTTCGTCACGCTGGACGGCGGCGAGCGCCCGCTACTCAGCCTGATCGAGCACCTGCAAGGCCAGCGCAGCTTGCAGCGCCTGCAGCGCACCTTTGTGCGCAAGGACTCAGGTCAGGTGCAGTACATCAACTTGGCTGAGCCCGACATCCCGTTTGAAGAGGTGGGCACACCCACTTGGGACGGCCTGCCGCTGCACCAGTATTTGTCGCTGCTTGACATGCTCAACCCGATGAACCGGCTGTGGAGCGACGGCCGCTGGAACAAGCTGACGGTGGCGCACGGCTGCTACTGGAAAAAATGCAGCTTTTGCGATGTGAGCCTGGACTACATCAGCCGCTACGAAACCGCGCAGGCCAGCACGCTGGTCGACCGCATCGAGCGGATCGTGGCCGAAACGGGCCAGACCGGCTTTCACTTTGTGGACGAGGCCGCACCGCCCAAAGCCCTCAAGGCTCTGGCCGAGGAAATTTTGCGCAGGGGCGTGCAAATTTCGTGGTGGGGCAACATCCGCTTTGAAAAAACCTTCACGCCCGAGCTGTGCGACTTGCTGGCGCAAAGCGGGTGTATTGCCATGTCGGGTGGTCTCGAAGTCGCGTCCGACCGCTTGCTCAATCTCATGAAAAAAGGCGTCTCGGTCGAGCAGGTGGCGCAGGTCACCAAAGGCTTTGCCGATGCGGGCGTGCTGGTGCACGCCTACCTGATGTACGGCTTTCCCACACAAACCGTGCAGGACACGGTGGACGCACTCGAATACGTGCGCCAGTTGTTTGAAAACGGCTGCATCCACAGCGGCTTTTTCCACCGCTTTGTGTGCACCGTGCACTCGCCCGTGGGCCAGCACCCCGAGGCCTACGGCGTGCAACTGCTGCCCCTGCCCGAAGGCACTTTTGCCAAAAACGACGTGGGCTTTGTCGACCCCACCCCCATGCCACCCGGCGTGGACCACGACCTGCTGGGCCAAGGCCTGAAAAAAGCCATCTACAACTTCATGCACGGCGTGGGGGTGGACGCCGATGTGCGCCAGTGGTTTGAGCTGCCCAAAGGCCAGTGCCCCAAACCGACGGTGCCGCGCCACAAAATCGCCAAGGCGCTGGGTTGACCGGCCTGCTCAAAAAACAAGCATTGCGCGCCAGCCCTTCAGGCATGCGGCTCTCAGGGCTTGTTCATGGGCTTATCCACAGCTTGGCGCACAGTTGACGGGGGTAAACCCGCACACCGTGCACCAGCGCACCGACCCACTCAACGGCTGGCCGCCATCAAAGCGGCAAAACCTACAAACACGCCACCCGTGACGCGGTTGAAGTTTTTCAGGACATGGGCTTGCTGCAAAAAACGCGACAGCTTGTGACCGCTGAGCGCATAAATCAGGTACCAGCTCACCTCGATCACGGTGAAGGTGAGCAGCAGGATGCCAAATTGCATGAGCGCGGGCCGCTCTGGCTGGATGAACTGCGGAAAAAACGCCGCTGAAAACACAATCGCTTTGGGATTGCTGGCCGCCACCGCCAAGCCTTGACGGTAAAAAGAACCATTGCTGCGCGACGGGGCTTGCTGAGCCTGGGCGGCCTGCTCGGCTGGAGAAGACAAACCCGCCCGCCACAATTTGTAACCCAGATAGGCCAGGTAAGCCGCCCCCAGGTAGCGCAAGGCATCGAACACCGCTGGCCAGGTGTGCAGCAAAGCGCCCACACCCGCCGCCGAAATGCTCACCATGCACAGCAAGGCAGTCATGCAACCGGCCATGGTCACCACGGCAGCACGCCAACCAAAACGTGCACCGTGGCTCATCACCAACAGCATGTTGGGTCCCGGCGTCGCCGACACCACAAAGGTCATGACGACAAAAACCCACCAAGTTTGCAAAGCCATGTGACACCCTGTTTGAAATCAAGCGTGCATTGTGCCGCGCCTGCACCCGATGCGAAGTTCCTGCGACCGGATTTTGACGGCGGTCAAGGGCCGTCTTTGATGTAGCATTTGGTATTCAAAAAAATAACATGACTTCACCTGACACACCACCCGGCGTCCCGAGCAGACGACATTTTTTTCCATCATGGCTGGCATGGCCCGTGTGCAACGAACGCGAATGGCTGTTCTTCTCGTTTCTGATCATCTTGTCCATGGGATATGCCGCCTTGGCCTTGGTGTCGTGGCGTTTGCACTTCCACGCCGGCTTGCTGGTCAATGGGCTGGCCCTGCTGGCTTTGCTGACACTGGGAGGGTTGCGGCGGTCCCGCGTCAGCCTCAAGGTGCTGATCTCGGCATTGCAAATCGTGACACTGACCCAGGCGCTGGCCATCACTTGGCTGACCGGGGGCATCTACTCGGCCACCATCAGCTGGCTGGCCCTGGCACCCTTGCCCGGTGTGCTGGCCTTCAGCCAACGCGCACGCATTGCCGGTTTGGGGGCCGGCTGGCTGCTGATCCTGGGCCTGTACGTCTATGCCCTGCTGGGCGGTGAAATGGCGCTCAGCATCCTGCCGCAGGACCTGATCCATTGGCACCTGATGATGGCGGTTGTGATTTTTGGCATGCAATTGGCCTTGCTGTTCCGTTTGAACCGTGTGCGCAACGAACGCCTGCAACGCACCCAGCAGCAACGGCGCCAATTGCGGCAGCTGACCAAAAAGCTGCAGCACACCCAACAGCAAAAAGACCTGTTCGTGGCCTCTGTCAGCCACGAGCTGCGCACCCCGATGAACGCGATTTTGGGGCTGGCCGACCTGATCCAGCACGACAAAAAACTGGACCCCGAGGTGCGTGCCAAGATCGAGGACATCCAGAAATCGGGCGAACATCTGCTGACCATCATCAACGACTTGCTGGACCACGCCCAGATGGAGACCGGCCGCCTGCAAGTGGTGCAAGAGCCTTTCAACCTGCACGAGACTTTGGGCACGGCTTTCCAGTTGCTCAAACGACGGGCAGAGACCAAACCCCTGAGCTACCGGCTGCACATCGAGCCAGGGGTGCCCGTGTGGGTGCTGGGCGACAGCCACCGACTGATCCAAGTCCTGGTCAATTTGCTGGGCAACGCCATCAAGTTCACCGAGCGTGGCGAGATCGAGCTGCGCTGCAGCACGCCCGCCTATCGTGCAGCGTCACCGGACTTGACCCGCGTGCGGCTGGCGGTGCGCGACACCGGCATGGGCATTCCTGCCGATGTGCAGCACCGGGTGTTTCAAAGTTTCTCGCAAGCCGACAGCTCTATCGCCAGGCGCTTTGGGGGCAACGGACTGGGCTTGTCCATCACGCGTGGCCTGGTCGAGGCCATGGGCGGCACGATCGGTTTTGAAAGCCAGTCCGGGGTGGGCAGCACTTTTCATGTGGAACTGCCCTGCCCGCCGAGCAGCCCGCCGGCGCACACCCAGCGCATGCAGGAAACCGATGAAAACAGCGAGCACGCTGTGCGCATCCTGATCGCCGATGACAACCCGCTCAACCGCCAGATCGCGGCCTTGCAGCTGCGCCGCCACCTGCCGCATGCCCGGATCACCGAAGTGGACAACGGCCTGAAGGCTTTTGAAGCCGTGCGTGACGGTGACGGTTTTGATGTGATCCTGATGGACCTGCTGATGCCTGAGATGGACGGCCAAAGCGCCACACGCAAAATCCGCACCGAATTGTCCGAGCCGCGAAACGCCACCCCCATCATCGCGCTGACGGCCAACGCAGACCAGGACGAATTGGCCCGCTGCCTGGCCTGTGGCATGAACGAAGCCATGCTCAAACCCTTCAACCGCAGCTTGCTGGTCCAGCGGGTGCTTGCCTATGTGGCCTGAACCGATGCCAATGAACACCCCCAAGCTTTGGCGCAACAGGCTGTGGGCCTGCGCCCTGGTCGGCCACTTGAGCCTGGCCGCCATGCCCCTTGCCGATGCCGATGAGCCCTTGCCGCCGCTGTGCACCGACAGCGCCCCGGCATCGGAGGCGACAGACTGCATCGAGCTGGGCGCCGCTGTGGGTGAGCTGGGGTGGAGCTGGCGTCAAAAAATCCCCCCGCATGTGCGCTGGCTTCCGCGCAAGGACGCTGACGCTTTGTGCCAGCAAACCCAAACGACTTGGGGTCAGAAAGTGGACAGCGCCATTCCCGGCGGTTGTGTGTTTGTGGCGCCTGGCGCCTGCACCATCGTGACGTCCGGGCCTGTGTCACCCGCCTCCATCGGCAATGCGGTCAGAGACTGCGTGCCCTGAAGCGGACCTCACCAGGCGATCGGCTGGCCAAGGTGGTCCACAAACTGCGCACGGCCCGTGGGCTGCAAAACGTCCAGCACACCCAGCAAACGCCGCGCCGCCTCTTCAGGCCGCATGGCGTCGCCGCCCACAAAGGGCTGGCTCAGGGCCGATTGGACGGTGCCCGGCTGCAACGCCGCCACCACCGCCAGCGGCCTGCGGCGGGCCACCTCGATGGCAGCCGTTTGCAACAGCATGTTCAGCGCCGCCTTGGCCGCACGGTAGCCATACCAACCGCCTTTGCGGTTGTCTTCGATGCTGCCCACCCGCGCCGACAGCTTGCCCCAAATGACGCGCTGACCCGATGCCAACAAAGGCACCCAGTGTTTGAGCAACAGGCCCGGCCCCACCGCGTTGAGCTGCAGCGCCGCCAGCAAATGCGCCGCGTCCAGCTCGTCCAGTCTTTTCTCAGGGCCGCGCCCGTTCACAGTCAGTGCGCCCGTGGCGTCCAGCACCAGATGGAACGGCCCCTGCGCCGCCAGCGCCTGCACACAAGCGGCAATGCTGGACTCGTTCAGCAGATCCAGCCCCGGCGTGCTTTGGCGCGACACCCCCAACGCCAGGGCGCAACGCGGATCGCTTTGCAGCTGGTGCAACAAGGCGCTGCCGATGGCACCGCTCGCACCGATCACCAGGGCGCGGTAGCCCTCGGACAAGGAATGCATCATGACGGGGTTTTGCTCGGGTGGAGGCGCGTGTTGAGGTTATTGGGCGAGAGTTCATACACGCAGCGAAAGCCAATGTAGACCGCATAAAAGTCAGCGGGTTTGTAGGCCTGCACATCGGCCTTCATGTTGAACGCGCCGTACCACCAGGAGCCGCCGACGGTGCGCCTTTCAGCGCCCCGGGCGTCGGTGGTCCACTCCCAGACATTGGCGCCCATGTCGAACAGGCCGTTCACGCCCTGGCGCGTGGCCCCGGCAGGCGCGGCCCGTGGCCACGGGTCGGCATCGCTGGTGTTGGCGCCTTGAGGGCTGTCGCCCGTGGTCCAGGGGTAGGTGCGGCCCTTCACCCACGGCGCGGGCGGCGCATCGCGCAGCTCGGTGAATCCCGCCTTTTGCCATTCGGCCCCGGTGGGCAAGCGCCCCCCGGCCCAGCGGCAGTAAGCCTGCGCTTCGGCAAAGTCGATGTGCACAGCCGGCAAATCCGGGCTGGCCGCCAAACCATCGGGCCTGCGCCAGGACCAGCCGGGTCGGCGCTCCCAGCCTGCGCCGTATTCAAAACCGCCACCCTCTTTTTCGGCGCGCGTGACGGTGCCTGTGGCCCGCACATAGCGCTCAAACTGGCCAATGCTGACTTCGGTGCGGTCGATGGCCCAATCGCCCAAGGCCACCCTGTCGCCAACCTGCGCCGCAGCCATGCTGCTCAAGCCCAGCCAAACGACCGCACCTGCAGCGGGAGACATCCATGAAAAAGTCAGACCCTTTTTCATGCCATGCTCGCCCGCGCCAGCAATCGCCCCTGGCGATCGACCAAAAAGCCTTCACCCAGACCGGGATAGGCTGCGGTCAGCGCCGTCATGTTGACCTGGTGCGTGACCCAGACCTCGCGTCGGCCCGCGGGCATGCCTTGCAGGCGGGCACGCATGGCGCTTTGCTGTGCAGCGGCATCGCCCTGCCCGGCAAATGTGGAGTTGAGCGGGGACCAGTCCTCGAACGCGCCAAAAGCCAGACGGGCCGTGTCCTGACAGCGGCACCATTGGCTGCTGAGCACGGCATCGGGTTGCAACTTCTGGGCACGGACCCAAGCCCCCAGTCTGAGCGACGCCTGCCGGCCTTGCTCACTCAGGTTGCGCTGGGTGGCGCATTGCCCCAGTGCAAAGCCCGGGGGATCGCCGATACCAGACACCGTGGCGGCATGGCGGATCATCAACACGCCGCCTTCGCGCCGCCAGATTTGCGCCAACAGCTCTGCCTCTTTGGTGACGCCTTGCTCGGCCGCGACCGATGGCCATGTGCCCAGGGCAGTCGCCGCTGCCAGGGCGCTTTGAAGGACATCACGGCGTTTCATGTGCAGCCCCACAGCGGTGTGATCCATCTCAGCGTTCAGGACACTTCGCCCGAGGCGATGCGTCGCAAGGCTTGTTCAAAGACCTCGACGGGCTGCCCGCCCGAGATCAAATGCTTGTCGTTGATGATGATGGCGGGCACCGAACGAATGCCTGCCCGGGCGTAAAACTGCTGGCGCTCGCGCACCTCGGCGCTGTGCGCATCGCTGTCCAGCACCGCACGGGCCTTGGCCACGTCCAGCCCGGCGGCAGCCACCCCCGCCAGCAAAACCTCGGGGTCTTCCATGCATTCGGCGCGCCCTTGATAAGCCTGCAAAAAGGCTTTCTTCAGGGCATGCTGCGCCCCGGCGCCTTGGCCCTCGGCCCAGTGCAGCAAGCGGTGCGCATTGAAAGTGTTGTACACCCGGCCGCGCCCGCCAGGATGAAACTCAAAACCCACCTCGGCCCCGCGCGCGGCAATCGTCTGGCGAATCTGAGCCTGCTGCTCGGGCGTCGAGCCGTACTTTTCAGTCAGGTGTTCACCCAGATCCTGCCCGCCAGGGGGCATGTGGGGGTTCAGCTCAAAAGGCTGGAAATGCAGGTCGGCCTGCACCTCGCCGTTCAGGCGTTCCAAGGCTTTTTCCAGGCCACCCAGGCCCACAGCACACCAAGGGCAGGCGATGTCGGATACAAAATCGATTTTCAAAGTGGTCATGACCAGCTTTCCAGGCGCGCACCAGGCAGGCGCAGGGCACGCACTGGGCAACAAGGGTTGATGAAAAGATGACCCGGCATCTGTGACGGGACATGCAAGCTTGGATCTTGCCGCAAACGACCAAAATCCGCAGGGCCGGGTGTCCATTTCCCTGATCCCCGTCGGCCCCCCGGCGCCTGATGAACCGCCTGCGAGGCGGATCCGCCAAGCCAGGCATCGGCCTGAACCTCAGCCAACCAGGCTGGACGAGGCCAAAACAGACAGCGCAGCCCCTGCAACTTCACACGGGGGCCAGCTGCACCAACAAGGCGGTGTTGAAGGCCGCGCTCGCTTCGTACGGCACCCAATGCCCGACACCGGGCACCGTGTGCCAGCCGCCCCAGTCGGGTGACAAAGCGGCCATGGCCGCTTGCACTTCGGGCAGGCGCCAGCCGTACAAGGCGTCGTTTTCGCCATAAATGGCGCTGACCCGGGCCTGCAGGCGAGGCAGGGTTTGGGCCACGATGTCGGTCGACGACAAACGCCTGCGCTGCATGCGATCGCGCTGCACATTGGCGGTGTGCAAGGCCAGCGCCAAGGGGTCCAGCGAGGCCTCGTGCTGCAGCATCAAGGCCAGCAAGTTGTGGCGGTGCACCGCCGCTTGCGCCTCGGGCGTGGGCAAATGCCGCCAGCCCTTGAGTGCCACGCGCTCCGGTTGGGCCAGGCCCATGCCCGGCGCCCCCACCAGCACCAGTTGTTGGGCGTCTTGCGGGTAAGCGTCCAGCCACAGCGCCGCCGTCATGCCGCCAAACGAAAAGCCCACCAGACGCACCGGACCCTGGGGCTGCAGCTGAGCCAGGCCGTGGTGCAAATGAGGCGGCAGGTGGTTCGTATCGGTGCAGCCCTCGGGCAAGTCCGAGTCGCCAAAGCCCGGCAAATCGGGCACCAGCACCCGCCAGCCCGCCTCGCGCAGCACGGCAATGTTGCGCACCCAGTGCGTCCAGCTGCCGCTGCCACCATGCAACAACACCACTGCGGGCTGTCGCACCGCCCCCCAGGCGTGCCAGACCGTGGTGCAGCCGTCCAGGCAGGTCGTGTGGCGTTCAGCCCCGGCCAGCGCCTGGCGCAAATCGGAGGGCAAATAATCGGGCAAGGCAGCGGGTGTCATGGCAAAAAATTCGATGTCGTTGAAACGGAAAACACACGGGCCCCTATGGGCCCATATGGGCCCGCATGGACCCGCACGGGATCAGGGCGTGCGCGGGTGCTGCAGACGCCAGACCTTGAAAGCCGCTGCCGTCGCCACGACGCTGGTCAGCACGCTGACCGCAAACACGCTTTGCAAGCCCCAGCGCTCACTGATCACGCCGCCGATCAAAGCCCCCAGCACGCCCGGAAACCCATAGGCAATCACGGTGTAAAGCGCTTGCCCACGTCCGCGCAAACGGCCCGGGAAATGGTGCGAAATCAAGGCGATGCACACCGTGTGGTGGGTGGCAAATGTGATGGCGTGCAGCACCTGGGCCAACAACAAAATCCACAGCACATCGGCCCACACCGCCGTCAGGCCCATGCGCAGCACCATGACGGCCGAGCAAGCGACCAGCCAGCCCGTGAGCGACAAGCGCGGCAGCCAGCGCGATTGGGTAAAGAACCACACGATCTCCACCGCCACCGACACGGCCCACAGCACGCCGATCATGGTCTTGCTGTAGCCCAGCGAATTCAGGTACAGCGAGAAAAAGACGTAAATGCCGATGTGCGAGAGCACATGGAAAAAAGTGGACGCGAAAAACCAGAACACCGGTTTTTGCCGCAACACCGGCCCCACCGGCACATGCACATCGGAATGGTGAACCGACTCCTTGATGTCCGGCAGCCACCAGACACTGAGCAGCACGGCGCCCAGGCTGAACACGGTCCAGCCCGGAAAATGCTTCATGCCAAAAGCCTCGAACCAGGCGCCCGCCACAAACACGGTGACCAAAAAACCCAGCGAGCCCCACAAGCGCACGCGGCCATAACGCTTGACATCGAAGGCCCCGCCCTGGCTGACCAAATGCGCCATGGCTGCTTCGCTCATGGGCATCATCGAGCTGGTGTGGGTGAACATGACCAGCAAAACCAGCCCCAGGCCCAAAGGCCCCCAGTTGCCCCACAAAAAGCAGGCCGAGACAAAAGCCACCCCGGCACCGATGCGCAGCAGCTTCACGCGCTCACCGGTGCGGTCGCTGATGGCGCCCCAGGCATAGGGCGCAAACAATCGGGTGGTGGCCTGCACGGCCGTGAGCATGCTGATGGTCAGCAGACTCAGGCCCATGTCTTGCAGCCACAGCGGCAGATAGGGATTGAAAAACCCAATGTGGGCAAAGTAGCTGGCCGACAGCGCGGCAAACGGCCACAGCTGCCGGCGTCGGGAACGCTCCTGTTCAGGCATGCCGCGCTTCGTTGGGGGCACCGAACCCGATCACGCGCGATGGCCTGCAATGGGCGGCAAGTCGTGCGCCACATCACCGCATTGGGCGCGGTGCTGCAAGGCGTGCTCCATCACCACCAGCGCCAGCATGGCCTCGGCAATGGGTGTGGCGCGAATGCCCACACACGGGTCATGGCGGCCTTTGGTGATGACTTCGGTCGGCTGGCCGTTCGAATCGATCGAGTCGCGCGCAATCAAAATCGAGCTGGTGGGTTTCACCGCAATCGACACCTCGATGTCCTGCCCGGTGCTGATGCCGCCCAGCACGCCGCCCGCGTTATTGCCCACAAAGCCTTCGGGCGAGAGCGTGTCGCCCGCCGTGCTGCCTTTTTGCGTGACGCAGCCAAAGCCCGCACCGATCTCCACGCCCTTGACGGCGTTGATGCCCATCATGGCGTAGGCGATGTCGGCGTCGATCTTGTCAAACAGCGGCTGGCCCAGACCCACCGGCACGCCACGGGCCACCACACGCAGACGGGCACCACACGAGTCGCCCGACTTGCGCAGCGCGTTCATGTAGTCCTCCAGCGCCGACACATCGGCCACCGGGGCGAAGAACGGGTTGTTCGGCACATGGTCCCAGCTTTCAAAGCCAATCGGCACATCGCCAATCTGGGTCATGCAGCCGACAAAGGTGGTGCCGAATTTTTCTTTCAGCCACTTCTTGGCCACGGCGCCTGCGGCCACCATGGGCGCCGTCAGGCGCGCCGACGAACGGCCACCGCCACGCGGATCGCGCAGGCCGTATTTGCGCCAGTAGGTGTAGTCGGCATGGCCCGGGCGGAAGGTTTGCAGGATGTCGCCGTAGTCCTTGCTGCGCTGGTCGGTGTTCTGGATCAGCAGGCAAATCGGCGTGCCGGTGGTCAGGCCCTGGTACACGCCCGAGAGGATCTGCACCGCATCGGGCTCGTTGCGCTGGGTAACGAATTTACTGGTGCCGGGGCGACGCCGGTCCAGATCGGGCTGGATGTCGGCCTCGCTCAGGGGCAGGCCCGGAGGGCAGCCGTCGATCACGCAGCCAATGGCCGGGCCATGGGATTCACCAAAGTTGGTGACCGAAAAAAGTTGTCCAAAGGTATTGCCGCTCATGTTGGCCATTATCCCAGAGCGCTGCCCCTCTCCCCAGGCGATCCAGCACCCGAAGGGGCTCAACGCTCGCCCAGCGACTGGTTCAAGGTCTTGACCACCGGTTTGGCCAGGTAATTCAACACGGTGTTGGTGCCGGTTTTGATCTCCACCGTGCTGGTCATGCCGGGCTGGATGTCCAGCTTCTGGTCAGGCCGCGCACTGAAGCGCCGCCCATCGGTCTTGACCTGGACCCGGTAATAGGGCTTTTCGCCTTGCTGCACATTCAGGTTGTCCGCCAGGGTGTCGGGGCTGATGTAGGACAAGGTGCCCGACAGATCCCCGTAAATCGTGTAATCGTAGGCATCGATCTTGACGGTGGCTTTCATACCCGTCTTGATGAAAGCGATATCGGCGGGGCTGACCCTGGCCTCGATCACCAGGTCTTCTTCCAAGGGCACGATCTGCATGACTTCTTCGCCGGGTCTGAGCACCCCACCACGGGTGGTCACGCGCACATTTTTCACGATGCCGTGCAAAGGTGCCTTGATCTCGGTCTGAGCCAGCTGGTCTTTGCGCTGGGCCATGACCTGCTGCACACCGGCCAAGTCTTCCAGCGCTTTGCTCAGCTCGGCCTGCGTGTCCTGAAAGTATTTGTTCTTGCGGTTGGTGATCTGGGCCTGGGTGTCGGCCACCTGACGCTCCAGCCGCAACACCTCGGTGGCGCTGACGTCGCCCGTCTTGAGCAAGGGCCGTGTCATCTGCAGCTCTTTCTGGACGATGGCCTTGATGGTCTCCAGGGACTTCAACTCGTCCTTGATGGCCGATTGCCGCTTTCTGAACAACATGACCTGCGTGTCCCTGAACTCAGGATAGGCCTTGGCCTCCTTGGGAAATTGCGGCTCGTGGCCCAGCACCTCGGCCTGCAGGCGGGCCACCGTGATGGCCAAACCCGCTGCCTTGGCGCGGGTTTCCAGGTAACTCGATTCCTGCCGTGTGCCATCGATCTTGACCAGCACCTGATCGCGCTGCACCACATCGCCTTCCTTGACCATCAGCGCTTCGATCACGCCGCCATCCTGAGACTGGATGATCTGCGAGCGTGCACTGGAGATGACCGATCCCGGTGCACGGGTGATCTGGTCGATCTCGGCAAAATAAGCCCAAGTGAAAAACACGCCGCAGGTCAGAAAAAGCAACCACAAGGCCCAACGAGGCCCACGCAGCACACCACTCAAATCCTCGCGTTGGTGGTCGGGATCGGCAGGCTCCAGAAACCAGAAAATCTTCATGCGCTCACTCCTGTGGCCGCCTGACGGGGCATCGCCGGGTTGGGCTGGGGGACGGATGCATTGCGCAGACGGGCCAACACCTCGTCGCGCGGACCGTCCAGGACCACGCGTCCTTTGTCCACCACCAAAATGCGGTGCACATAAGACAGCACGGAAGGTTTGTGGGTCACCACCACGATGCTCGATTCCTGGGGCATGTGTTCAAACAAGTGTTGCATCACCCGGTTTTCCAGCTTGGCATCCATGGACGCGGTGGGCTCGTCGAGCAGCAAGACCTTGGGTGACGCGAGCAACATGCGGGTCAAACCAACCAGTTGACGCTGGCCGCCTGACAGGCCGCGCCCGCCCTCGGCAATTTCCAATTCCAGACCTCGCGGGTGGTTCTGGATCACCTGATCGAGCCCCGTCATGGCCGCGGCCTTGAGGATCTGGCTGTCGCTGGGCATGGGCAAGCCCAGGGTCAGGTTGTGCCGAAGCGTGCCATTGAACAAACGCACGTCCTGCGGCAGGTAGCCCACATGCTCGCGCACGAACTCGGGGGCCAGGTGGATCATGTCCACCGCATCCAGATAGACATGGCCGGCAGTGGGCTTGTACAGGCCGGACAACAGCTTGACCAAAGTGGTCTTGCCTGAACCGACCGCGCCCAGGATGGCGATGCGCTCTCCCGGCTCGATGTGCAAGGCGGGCACCACCAGACCCGGCAAATCCTTGGCATAGGAAAAGCTGGTCTGGCTCATCTGGAGCGCACCGTGGCAGCGCTCGGGCACCACCAGGCGCTCGCTTTGCTCACGCTCGCTGGGCATGGCCATGATCCCGTTGAGCGACTGGAGCGCGATCTTGGCGTGCTGCCATTGCACCATCAAGCTGGGCAACTGGGCCACCGGTGTCAAGGCCCGCCCCGAGATGATCGAGCAGGCGATCAGGCCGCCCATGGTCAGGACGCCCGAGTTGATGCTGTAAGCCCCTGCGGCAATCATGCCCGCATAACTGAGCTGCTGAATCGTTTGCGTCAGATTGCTCGACAGGGTCGAAAACATGCGCATCTTCAGCTCGCTGTCGGCCATGGTCGCGGTCATGCTGCGCCAGCGCTCGAGCATTTTCCACTCAGCATTGGCCGCCTTGATCGACTCGATGCCGTCGATGGCCTCGATCAGCAAGCCGTTCTTTTCATTCGACTCCTTCATGTGCTCGCCCGTGTGCCGCTCGATCGGTCCGCGAAACGCCATGCCCGCCAGCACCGCCAAGGGCACCGACACCAGCGGCACCAGCGCCACAGGCCCGGCGATGACGGCGATCACGCCCACAAAGAAAATGGCAAAGGGCAAGTCGGCCATGATGAACAGGCTCGACGAAGTCAAAAAGTTGCGCACCGATTCGAAATGCCGAATTTGCGACGCAAAGGTGCCCACCGTGCGGGGCCTGGCGTCCATGCGGATGTCCAGGGCCTTGCCAAAAAAGACCGCGGACAACTCCAGGTCAATGGCTTTGCAGGCACGGTCCACCATGTAGGCCCGCACCTGCTTGAGCACCAGCTCGATCACAATGGCGATGACCACGCCAATGGTCAACACCCACAGCGTCGCATAGCCCTTGGTCGGAATCACCCGGTCATAGACCTGCATGGAATACAAAGCCGCCACCAGCCCCACCACGCTGATCACGCAGGTGGCCACCACAGCTTCCAGAAAAACCGATCGGTAACGGCGAATCGACGTGGCAAACCAGTCGGTGGCACTCATGGCGCGGTGACCTGACTCGCCCGGCAAGGCGGGCATGATGGTCAACTTCAGCAAGCGTCCCTGGTGTGCATCGGCCCATGACAAAAAGCAGGCCAGGCCCTCGGCATCCTGGCAAGCCAGGCGGTGCCGCCCCGATCCTCCGCGAACCAACAGAACCTGCTCACCTTCTGCGCCGACCCAAAGCAGCGGAAAATCCGAGGGCTTGAGGTTTTTCGGCTCAAGGGCCTGGATGTGTGCGGTCGGAAAACGCCCCAGCCACCAGGCCTTGAGGCGCTCTTCGCGGTTCAGGTTGTCCACCATCAAGCCATCGGTGGTGCGCGACATCATGCCAAACCGGTGTGCCGGCACGGCCTGCCCCAAAAGGCCCGCCAGGCGCGACAGCACCACCGCCAGACGGCGGTCCAGCATGACGCCCGTAGAGGGGTCATCAGTCATGAACAAGGCTCAGGTTTTGCGTGCTCAATTGCCCGGTCAACAACATCAGCCGCAGCTGCAGCGACTCGCTCGAGCTGGTCACATCCACAGCACCGTAAGTCGCCTGGGTGCTTTCGCGCACCGCGTTCAGCACATCCAGCCAGTTTTTCTTGCCAATCTGGTATTGGCGCAGGTAAGAGGCGACCACATCCTCGGTGGCGCTGACCAGCAACTGCGCGGGCTCCCGCTGTTGCGCTAAGGCCTCCAGATCGGCCAGTGCCGTGCGCACCTGCTGCGCCAGCTGGCGCTCGTACACCACGGTATTTTGTTGGCTGTTCTCCAAGCGCGAACGGGCCGCTGAGGCTGCGCTGCGTGCCGACAGGCCCGGACCGGGCGAAAACTGCAGCGACAAATAAGTTCGACTGGGGGTGTTGCTGCTGTCGGTGGCGCCCAATGCATGGCGATGGGCCAAAGCCAGCGTTGGAAACACCGCCGCTTCTGCCATGTCAATCTGGGCTTGCGAGACCTCTTGCTGAATTCGCAAACGCTGCAGCTCGAACGAGCTGGCCATGGACGCCTCGATGGCAGCGCTTTCGCCCTGCTTTTGCCACGCCAGCATTTTGGGTGGCTTGAGTGTGCTGCGGCTCTCCCCGACCAGCTGCTGCAAAGCCAGCTCGGCGGTTTGCAACGATCGGCTGAATTGAATCCTCTCGGACACGGCTTGTTGCAAACGCGCATTGGCCAGCACCTGATCGGCGATCGGGCTGATTTCAGAGGCCACCCGGCGCTGGATCAATTCGAGCAACTTGCGGTGCTCGGTTTCATTTTTTTGCGCCACCTCCAGGCGCTGACGCCAGCGCAGCACCTCATAAAACTGGTTGCCCGTTTGCAGCATCAGACTGTTTCGGGTCTCTTGCAAGCTGGCATCGGCCAAAGCAACATGGGCTTGGGCCAGTCGGTTTTGCGCATCGATCTTGCCACCGGCCCACAAGGGTTGCTGCACGAGCAAAGCCCCCTGCGGACGCCCTCCCGAAGCCGTGGCCTCGGTGCTCACGGTTGGATAACGGGACCATTTGGCCGTGGCCAGGTCAGCTTGGGCCGCTTGTAGTTCGGCCTGCTTGGCTTTCACACTGGGATGCTGGCTGGCCGCCAGGCTCAAGGCCTCGGTCAAACGCAATTCAGAGGCCTGGGCCAGCGAAGTCCCCATCAAGGCCAGGCTGAGGCTCGCCAGGCAAGCCCGCACAACAATGCAATAGGTCATTTGAGCACAAACACTTTTCAGTGTTTTATTAATTTAGTACTCAAATATTATTGCACGAAGAACCCATAAGAAATACAAAGAATCACCCCCTGAAGCACAGACCTTCCCGTCTGGCACCGGGGCCAGCTGCCAGCACGCCGCCCCTGCGCGTCAATTGCTGGCGGTGGGCTGATAGGCTGGGTCTGCAGGCCAGTCGCGGATATAAGCCTTGAGCATCTTGTTTTCGAAGTCCTGGCTTTCCACCACCGCTTTGGCCACGTCGTAAAAACTGATGACCCCCATGAGCATGTGCGCATCCATGATGGGCATGTAGCGGGCATGGCGCTCGAGCATGATGCGGCGCACATCGTCGAGGTCGGTGTCGCTGCTGCAGGTCAGGGGTTGCGCATCCATGGCCTGCTCAACGGTGGTGTTGCCGACCTGACCCCCATTTTGGACCACCTGCTGGATCACCTCGCGGAAAGTCAGCATGCCCGCGAGTTGACCTTGCGACATGACCACCAGGGAGCCGATGTCCTTTTCGGCCATGGCGCTCAAGGCGACGGCCAGGGACTCATCGGGCTTGACCGTGAACAGGGTGCTGCCTTTGACGCGCAGAATATCGCTGACTTTCATGGTGTGTCTCCTCTGGCCAATGTGTGACTTGTGGAGAATGAATATAGCCCACAATCGAGCCCGTGCACAGTGAATCACGCACGTTGGCGTTTTCTTTTTCGGAGGCAACTCATGGCTGGTTACAGCGATCCCGGTTTTGACACTTTGGCCCTGCACGCAGGCGCCGCACCCGACCCGAGCACGGGTGCACGGGCCGTGCCCATCCACCTGACCACCTCCTTTGTTTTTGAGTCCAGTGACCAAGCCGCCGCCCTGTTCAATCTGGAGCGCCCGGGCCATGTCTACAGCCGCATCAGCAACCCCACCAACGCGGTGCTGGAGCAGCGCATCTCGGCTTTGGAGGGCGGCATCGGGGCCATCACCACCGCAAGCGGCCAAGCAGCGCTGCACCTGGCCATTGCCACGCTGATGGGCGCAGGCTCACACATTGTGGCGTCGAGTGCTTTGTACGGCGGCTCACACAACCTGCTGCACTACACCCTGAGCCGCTTTGGCATCCGAACCACCTTTGTCAAACCCGGCGATCTGGATGCCTGGCGGGCCGCTGTGCAGCCCGACACCAAACTCTTTTTTGGCGAAACCGTGGGCAACCCCGGCATGGACGTGCTGGACATCGAAGCCGTAAGCGCCATCGCCCACGAAGCGGGCGTGCCGCTGCTGGTGGACTCGACCCTGACCTCGCCCTGGCTCATCAAGCCCTTTGACCACGGGGCCGATCTGGTTTACCACTCGGCCACCAAATTCCTGTCAGGCCACGGCACCGTGGTGGGCGGCGTGGTGGTCGATGGCGGCAGCTTCGACTGGGACAAATCGGGCAAGTTTGCCGAGCTGAGTCAAGCCTATGAAGGCTTTCACAACATGGTCTTCAGCGAAGAAAGCACCGTGGGAGCTTTCTTGCTGCGGGCGCGGCGCGAGGGCCTGCGCGACTTTGGTGCCTGCATGAGCCCGCACACCGCGTGGCTGATCCTGCAAGGCATCGAAACCCTGCCTCTGCGCATGGCCCGGCACATGGAAAACACGGCCAAAGTGGTCGAGTTTTTGGCCGCGCACCCACTGGTCAGCCGCGTGGGCCACCCCTTGCTGGAGAGCCACCCCTCACATGCGCTGGCGCAAAAACTCTTGCCACGCGGCGCGGGCTCGGTGTTCAGTTTCGACATCAGAGGGTCCCGCGCCCAAGGCCAAAAGTTCATCGAGACCCTCAAAGTTTTCAGCCACCTGGCCAATGTGGGCGACTGCCGCAGCCTGGTGATCCACCCGGCCAGCACCACGCATTTCCGCATGACGGACGAGGCGCTGGCCGCAGGCGGCATCGGTCCCGGCACCATTCGCCTGTCGATCGGCCTGGAAGACCCGGCCGACCTGATCGACGACCTGAAGAAAGCCCTCAAAGCTGCAGAAAAGGCCTGATCGCCATGCACATCCGCGCCTACCAGACTTCTGACGAAGCGGCCGTGGTCGCCCTGTGGCAAGCCTGCGATCTGACCCGCCCCTGGAACGACCCGCACAAAGACATCGCCCGCAAGCTGCAAGTGCGCCCCGATCTGTTTCTGGTGGGCGAGGTGCAGGGGCGATTGATGGCCAGCGCCATGTTGGGTTATGAAGGCCATCGCGGCTGGGTCAACTACCTGGCGGTTTCACCCGATCACCAAAGGCAAGGCCACGCCAAGGCCTTGATGCAGCACGGCGAAGCCCTGTTGCTCGCTTTGGGTTGCCCCAAGATCAACCTGCAAGTGCGTGCCAGCAACGCCCAAGTGCTGGCTTTTTACCAATCTCTGGGTTACTGCGACGACCAGGTCGTCAGCATGGGCAAGCGCCTCATCCCGGACCAGTGAAACACCCCACCACCATGTTCATTCCACTGCCCACCCACAAGCTCTACGCCTACACCGGCGGCAAGGCCTTCAACCCCGCGCAACCCACCGCCGTGTTCGTCCACGGCGTGCTCAACGACCACAGCGTCTGGATCTTGCAAACCCGCTACCTCGCCCACCACGGCTGGAACGTGCTGGCGGTGGACCTGCCCGGGCACTGCAAAAGCGAAGGCCCGCCGCCGCAAAGCGTGGAAGAAGCGGCCGATACCGTCATCGCGCTGTTGGATGCGCTGAAAATTGAAAAGGCCGCGCTGATCGGCCACAGCTTTGGCTCGCTCATCGCCCTGGAAGCGGCTGCCCGTGATTCGGCGGCCCATCCCGGCCGCGTGAGCCACCTGGTCATGGTGGGCACGGCCTACCCCATGCGCGTCTCGCCCGCCTTGCTCGACCTGTCGGTCAGTGCGCCCTTCAAGGCCATCGACATGGTCAACAGTTTTTCGCATTCCACCCTGGCCCCGCCCCCATCAGCGCTGGGCCCCGGCACCTGGCTGTACGGCGGCAGCAAAGCGCTGATGCGCAGGGTGTTGGCCAGCAACACGCAGGTGAATGTGTTCCATACCGGCTTCAAGGCCTGCGACAGCTACAGTGGCGCCGAAGCGGCCATGCCCCGAGTGAACTGCCCCACCTTGTTTGTGCTCGGCAACGCCGACCAGATGACGCCGCCCAAGGCCGCGCAAAGCCTGATTGATCTGTGCACCCAACCGAAGGTGGTGAAACTGCCCGCTGGCCATTCGCTCATGACCGAAGCGCCCGAAGGCGTGTTGCAGGCGCTCAAGGATTTTTTGAAGCCATGAACACACCGATTGCCCACATCACCCCACCCCTTTCAGCGGGCAGGGTGCAAGAGATGGCCCAAACACTGGACCTGCGCGCCCTGCCGCGCGATTTTCTGGACAACCCCTACCCGGTCTACGCCGCACTGCGCGAAGCGGAGCCCTTCAAGCGAATGCCCGACGGCTCGTACTTCCTCACGCGCCATGCCGATCTGGTGGCGGTGTACAGGGATGCCAAGGTCTTCAGCTCTGACAAACAGGTCGAATTCGGCCCCAAATACAACCACGCGCCATTCAACCAGCCGCCTTACACCACACCCGGCGGTGTGGCCCCGCTGTTCGAGCACCACACCAACAGCCTGGTCTTCAACGACCCGCCGCTGCACACCCGGGTGCGCCGCCTGATCATGGGCGCCCTCACCCGCCGCGCCATCGAGGCCATGGAGCCTGGCCTGGTGCAGCTGGTCGACAGCCTGCTGGACAAGATCGAGGCCCGAGGCGGCGGCGACCTGATCGAAGACTTTGCCTCGGCCATTCCGGTGGAGATCATCGGCAACCTGCTGGACGTGCCGCATGCTGACCGCGAGCCTTTGCGCGGCTGGTCGCTGGCGATTCTGGGGGCGCTGGAGCCCGCCCTCACGCCCGAACAGGAAGCGCTGGGCAACCGCAGCGTGACCGAATTTCTGGCCTATCTGCGCGAGCTGGTTGCCAAACGTCGTCAACAACCGGGCGACCCGGAGCACGATGTGCTGACCCGTTTGATTCAGGGTGAGGAAAACGGCGATGCCCTGAGCGAAGTTGAGCTGCTGCAAAACTGCGTGTTCCTGCTCAATGCCGGACACGAGACGACCACCAACCTGATTGGCAACGCGCTCATCACGCTGCAGGAATGGCCCGAGCAGCGCGAACAACTCAAGGCCGACCTGAAACAAGCGGCCAGCGACGAAGAACGCGAACAGATTCTGGGCCTGGCGGTGGACGAGTTTTTGCGCTTTGAATCGTCCAACCAGCTGGGCAACCGCCGCGCCCTGCAGGCCACGCAGGTCAACGGCGTCGATCTGCCCGCAGGCGCTTTGGTCACGCTGTGCATTGGCGCGGCCAACCGCGACCCGGCGGTGTACGAGAACCCCGAACAACTGAACCTGCGCCGCACCGGCAACAAGCACCTGGCTTTTGGCTTTGGCGTGCACCAGTGCGCAGGCCTGAGCCTGGCGCGCCTCGAAGGCCGCATCGCCATCGGCCGCTTTTTGCAGCGCTTTCCCGATTACAAGCTGACCCAGGCCCCGGTGCGCGGTGGCCGCGCCCGGTTCCGGGGCTTTTTGCAAGCGCATTTCAAAACCTGCTGACGCCAGTTCTTGTTCGGCGCCAGCCTGCTGGCGATGGGACGCTGTGGCATGCAGCGCAACCCAGCTTAAGGCTGGACGGCTTGGGGCAAGAGTTGCGCCACACGGATTTGATCCAGACCGGTCTGCATCCAGACCGGATCAGGACCCGTGCCGCGCAAAACCAGCAAGCGATCGGCCAGTGGTGCCACACTGACTTGCATGGGATCGATCAACAGCACTTGCCGGGCTTGTCCCTGGCTGTTTTGCTCGGTCAGGCGCCCCACCCAATCCAGGCTCTGCAACACCTCGAGCACCTGGCGCAGTTCAGTGGACTCCACACGCAAACGGGCGGCCAGATCGTCGGTACTCCAACCCCGCTGCACCGAGGCCTTGGCGGCATTCAGCTCGGCCAGCACCTCCAGCGCCAGGCGAAAGCCCCAACCTGCCCCTTCAGGCTTGCGCCATTCCTGCCGCCCCAACTCAGGCAAGCTGGAGGCCAGCACCGCACCCAGCAAGACGATCAGCCAGGTGACATAAATCCAGACCAGCAAAATCGGCAGCGCCGCAAAAGCACCATAAATGACCGAGTAAGTGGGCACCTCCAGCAGGTAAATGGCCAACAATTTCTTGGCCAGCTCCAGCGCCCCGGCCACAAAGAACCCGGCCGTGATGGCATGGCGCCAACGCACGCGGGTATAGGGCACATAAAAATACAAACCGCTCACGCAAGCGGTCAGCAACACAAACTCAAAACTGTCCAGCAACCAGCGCACCGAACCGGGCAGCACGTCCACCACATCGCGCGAAGCCGTCACCACATAAGAAGTGATGGCCAGACTCGCCCCCAACAGCAAAGGCCCCAAGGTGATGGCCGACCAGTACAGCAGCACCCTTTGCGGCAAAGGTCGCTGACGCCGCAAACGCCAGATCTGCCCCAGCGTGCGCTCGATCGTCACCATCAAAAAGACCGCAGACATCAACACCGCCACCAGACCCACAAAACCCAGGCGGCTGGCCTTGCGGGAAAACTGGGTCAGATAGCTCAGCACCTGCCTGGCAATGCTCTCGGGCACCAGGCTCTCGATGAGCCAGCGCTGGATCGTGTCCTGAAACTTGCCAAACACCGGGAACGCCGCAAACACGGCCAGGCCCACCGCAAACAACGGCACCAAAGCCAACACCGTGGTGAAGGTGAGTGAACTGGCGCTCACGCCCAAACGCGCATCGCGAAAGCGCTCGGCCAGAACGCCCGCCATCTGGCGCCAGGGGAATACGGTCAACTCTTGCCACCACAGGCTGGCATGTGCTCGCAAAGAAGTTGTGGACAGGGAAGATTGCATGCCCGGTATGATGCCACCGCAATGAACCCCAACACCACGCCCCCCACCGACGACGCCCCCGAAATCCCTCCTGCAGGCGTCGAATTCACACGCTGGCTGGCCGTCGGCAGCCTGCTTGGCCTGATCGCACTGGGCCTGCTCTGGGAGCTATGGCTGGCCCCCTTGCGCGAAGGGGGTTCCTGGTGGGCCATCAAGGTCTTGCCCTTGTGCATCCCGCTGGCCGGTTTGTTGAAAAACCGCATGTACACCTACCGCTGGGTCAGCATGCTGGTCTGGCTGTACTTCACAGAGGGCGTGGTGCGCGCCTGGGGTGACGCCTGGCCCGCCAACGCACTGGCCGGCCTGCAAACCCTGCTGTGCACCAGCTTGTTTGTGGCCTGCGCCTTGCATGTGCGCATCCGCTTCAAAGCCGCCAAAGCCACGGGCCACTTTGTGCCTGTGCCCAGAGACTGAACACCCCACCTTTGAACCCGACTGTCTGCCCCATCCCATGCCCATGAACGCCTCACCCCTCCACCAGGACAACCTGATCGCCCGGCTTCGTCAGACATGCGGCGATGCGCATGTGCTGACCCACGACGACCCTGCCGCCGACCTGAGCGCCTGGGAGCAGGACTGGCGCAAGCGTGTCCAAGGCCGCGCCCTGGCCGTGGTGCGCCCCGGCAACACGGCCCAGGTGGCCGAGGTGGTCAAGGCCTGCGCTGCAGCGGGTGCGTCCATCGTGCCGCAAGGCGGCAACACCGGGCTGGTGGTCGGCTCGGTGCCGGACGCTTCGGGCACCCAGGTGGTGCTGAGCCTGGCGCGCATGAACGCGGTGCGCGCCCTCGACAAAGACAACCTGACCATCACCGTGGAGGCCGGTTGCGTGCTGCAAAACCTGCAAGCCGCCGCCGAAAGCGCGGGTTTGCTGTTTCCCTTGAGCCTGGGCGCCGAAGGCAGCTGCACCATTGGCGGCAACCTGGGCACCAACGCGGGCGGCACACAGGTGGTGCGCTACGGCAACACGCGTGAGCTGTGCCTGGGCCTGGAAGTGGTGACCGCGCAAGGCGAGATCTGGAACGGCCTGACCGGCCTGCGCAAAGACAACACCGGCTATGACCTGCGCAACCTGATGATCGGCAGCGAAGGCACGCTGGGCATCATCACCGCCGCCACCATGAAGCTCTACCCGCAACCGGCGGCTCAGCTGACCGCCTGGGCCGCCGTGCCCAGCATGGCAGCGGCCGTGCAACTGCTGGGCCTGGCGCACCAGCGGCTGGGGCCGGGCCTCACGGGCTTCGAAGTCATGAACCAGTTTGCGCTCGGCCTGGTCGACAAGCATTTCCCGCAACTGCGCGTACCCCTGTGGCAAGACAGCCCCTGGTGCGTGCTGCTGGAAAATTCGGACAGCGAAAACGAAGCGCATGCCCGCAGCCAGTTTGAATCCCTGCTCGAAGCGGCTCTGGCACAGGGCTGCGTGACCGATGCCGTGGTGGCCGAGAGCCTCAGCCAGGCCCGGGGCCTCTGGCACATCCGCGAAAGCATCACCCTGGCCCAGGTGGAAGAAGGCCTGAACATCAAACACGACATCAGCATCCCGGTCTCGCGCATCCCCGCTTTTGTGGCCGAGACCGACGCCCTGCTGGCCCGCGAAGTGCCGGGCGTGCGCATGGTGGACTTCGGGCACCTGGGCGACGGCAACCTGCACTACAACGTGCAAGCGCCCGAAGGTGCCGATGGCCGGGCCTTTTTGCGCGACTTCGAAAACAAGGTCAACACCCTGGTGTTCGACCAAGTCAAGCGCTTTGACGGCTCGATCAGCGCCGAGCACGGTGTGGGCGAACTCAAGGCGGGCAAACTCCCGCTGTACAAGGACCCCACGGCCATGGCCATGATGCGCGCGCTCAAACAGGCGCTGGATCCGCAGAACCTGCTCAACCCGGGTCGCGTGCTCGACATGCGCTGATGGCGGGTTCCGGCCGCTGTCAACGCGAGGGACCGGATCGGCCCCAACGGCCGGATCAACACTGCGGGCTCAAGCCGTAGCCCAGCACACAGACACCGGGCCCCTGAACTTCTAAGCTGAATCGACTTGATTTGCTGGTGCCGTGTTGGCCAGGGCAAAACCCAAGCCTTCATCACCCCTACAAGGAGTTCAGCGATGCCAAAACCACCCCTCATCAACCGTTTCATGGGCACTGCCACGCTGGCGGTGCTGGCCATGGGCCTGAGCGCCTGCTCTGGCATGACACAGCAGGAAAAAAGCACCGCCATCGGCGCGGGCGTCGGCGCCATTGGTGGCTCGATTTTGACGGGCGGCAGCACCGCTGGCACCGTCGGAGGCGCTGCCGTGGGCGGCGTCATCGGTCACGAAATCGACAAATCCAAAAAGTGAGACCACACCATGCTTGAAACCATTGCCATCATCCTCGTCATCCTGTGGCTCGTGGGCCTGGTGTCGTCCTACACCATGGGCGGTCTGATCCATGTCCTGCTGGTCATTGCCATCGTGGTCATCCTGGTAAGGCTGATCCAGGGCAGGCGCCTTTAAAGCGCTCAAAGGCTGCACCTCGGCAGCCTCACCTCCACGCCCAAGAGCCTGCACCTTCTAGAAGGTGCAGGCTCTTTTCAATGGTCTCAGCGTGCTTGTTGTGTCCCCGAAACTTCCACCTCAACGCGGCGGTCCACACGCAGACAGGTGATCAGGGCCTGGGTGGCTTTGTTGCCTTTGCAGTCGCCCGCTTGCGTCTCTGGCTGGCTGGAGCCGACACCTTTGGCGCTGACTTTGCTGGCCGGTATGCCGCCGGTTTGCACCAGGTAGTTTTGCACCGCCTCGGCACGGCGCGTGGACAGCTTGTCGTTGTAAGCCTTGGTGCCCAGACGGTCGGTGTGGCCTGTGATCTGGATCATGTCGATGTTGACGCTCTTGAGCTCAGCCAGAAGCTTGTCCAGCGCCTGCTGGCCATCGGCCTGCAAAGTGTCCTGGTCAAAACCGAACAAGGAGTCGGCCTCCAGCTTCACCTTGACCCAGGGCTTGGGGGCTGGCGGCGGCTCGGGCGGAGCCACCGGCACGACCACAGGTGCGGGCGGGGCCTGCACCACCACAGGCTCGGGGGTAGGCGCCACAGAGGGCTGGTAAGCGGTCTTGACGATGGGTGCCGAGCCACCGAAACGGTACACCAGGCCCAACGACACCCAATCCACATCGCTGCGCTGACCCACCGCATCGTTGACCCGATAGCGTTCGGCTTCCAGGCGCAGGGTCAAAGACGGGGTGAACGCGTATTGCGTGCCCAAACCGTATTTGTAATGGGTGTCGCGCTTGCTGGGCGAAGGCTCCAGCACGCTGACAGCGCCCGCGCCCGTGAAACTGCCTCGGGTTTGCGCATAGGCAGCACCCACGCGACCCAACAAAGACCAACGGTCGGTGATCGGCAAGGTGCCCACCAGATCAAGGTTCAAACCCCTGATGCGTGTCGTGCCGGTCAGGCTGCCAGCAGGTGTGGTGTTGGCCGAAAAACCAAAGCGTCCCAGATCAAAGTAACCGGCTTCCACGGCCCAGTTCGGGCTCATGGGCATGCCGATGAAAGCCTTGTAGCCCGTGCCACGGCGGTCTTCGCCCAGACTGTCGACCACAAAGCCAGCACCCAGCACATCCTGCGTGATGCGTGCGTTGTCGAAGTTCGACCTCGATTCACCGGCACTGATGCCCACATACGCACCCGTTTGGGTGAAGTTATCCTGTGCGTGCAGCATTGGGCTGGTCAGCGCGGCCACGGCCAGCAGTGCAGGGCTTGGCTTGAACGTCCATCGTTTCATTGCTTTTCTCCAAAATAGGCGACATGCCTGTATCCAAAAAAGCGCTGTCTCAAGCGCGGGTGAAAGGCCCTGCATGGATCGAAACCCATGAGGGCCGCTGATGTGGCTCAGTGAGGACGGGAACGCATGAGCCAGGACACCGCCAAGGCCACCAGCGCACCTGTCCCCGCAGCCATCCAAACGGCATTGAAGGGGCGATGCTGGATGAAGTTTTCGGCACGGGCGCGCACATGACGTGCCTCATGTTCAAGCCGATGTTTGGCCTGCAGGGCCGCTTCTTTGCCGGACTCGCCCAGATCCTGCAGTTCATCCTGAACACGGTGGGTCATGCGGCTCATCGCTGGACGAGCCTCTTGCAAGGCCTCGTCCACTTGGCTGGAGAGGCTGGTGCCCAGGGAGGTCCATTTTTCTTGAGGTGTTTTGGGGTCTGACATACGCGCCTTTTTTGAGTGAATAAAACCAAGAATGGCATTCACTGTAGAAGCCGCTTTGCCCTGCGTCAGTGGCTTGGCACACGCAGGTCTGATGCCGATCGTCCCCGCCGCGATCTGGCCCACACAGGGGCATGGGACGCCCCCATGTGACTTGACGCACTGATGCCTCCCACGAAGGCTTCTAGCATGGACTTGTCTTGAAGTTGTCAGCCGTGATGGCGCAGCTTCGAGCTTGTGGTCGAGCATTGCTTGACCGATCTGATGGCATGCAAAAAAGGACACCACCATGACCCGCAAAACTTCTTTGGCCGCAGTGGCCGCTTCCCTGGTTTTTTTGGCCGTTTCCGGTTGCGCGGTCTCGCGTGGACAAGAGACCGTTGGCGCCTATGTCGACGACGCGGGCATCACCGCCATCGTCAAGTCACGCTTTTTCGAAGACAAGGATGTGGCCGGCTCGTCCATCAGCGTGGAAACGCTCAATGGCACGGTGATGCTGTCGGGCTTTGCCAAAAATGCGCTGGAACGCAACAAGGCCGAATCCATCGCACGCGGCATCAAAGGCGTCACTTCGGTGAAAAACGAGATCGCGATCCGGCCCTGAACTGCGCGGGGGTCTTGGCAGAGGCAAGGCCTGCCCGGCCAATGCCTTAAACTGCTGCCCCATGACCACACCCGCACGCCCTATACGCAGCCAGTACGAAGACTTCATGCGTCATGTGTATACGAATGGCGTACAAAAAGGCGACCGCACCGGCACCGGCACGCGCAGCGTGTTCGGCCACCAGATGCGTTTTGACCTGAACGAAGGCTTTCCGCTGGTGACCACCAAGAAGGTCTTCCTCAAGGCCATCATCGTGGAACTGCTGTGGTTTTTGCGTGGCGACAGCAATGTGAAGTGGTTGCAAGAGCGCGGCTGCACCATCTGGGACGAGTGGGCCCGCGAAGACGGCTCGCTCGGCCCCGTTTACGGTGTGCAGTGGCGCAGCTGGCCAACGCCTGGCGGCGGCCACATCGACCAGATCCAGCAGGTCATGGACACGCTGAAAAACAACCCCGACTCACGCCGAATCATCGTGAGCGCCTGGAACGTGGCCGAACTGGACCAGATGGCGCTCATGCCCTGCCACGCTTTCTTCCAGTTCTATGTGGCGCCGCCGCAAAAAACAGGCGATAAGCCGCGCCTGAGCTGCCAGCTGTACCAACGCAGCGCCGACATCTTTTTGGGCGTGCCCTTCAACATCGCCAGCTACGCGCTGCTGACCCACATGGTCGCGCAGCAGTGCGACATGGACGTGGGGGACTTCATCTGGACCGGTGGCGACTGCCACATCTACAGCAACCACCACGAACAGGTGGAGCTGCAGCTGAGCCGCCAGCCCTTGGCTTACCCGACGCTGAACATCCAACGCAAACCCGCCTCCATCTTCGACTATGAATACGAAGACTTCGAGGTGACGGGCTATGAATGCCATCCCGCCATCAAGGCGCCGGTGGCGGTTTGATGAAGCTGCACCTGATTTATGCCCGCGCCCGTAACGGCGTGATCGGCAAGGACAACCAGATGCCCTGGCACCTGCCCGAAGATCTGGCGCATTTCAAGCGCGTCACGCTGGGCCAGCCGGTCATCATGGGCCGCAAGACCTGGGACTCGCTGCCGCCCAAGTTCCGCCCCCTGCCCGGCCGCCTGAACATCGTCATCACCCGCCAGCCTGAATGGCACGCCGAGGGCGCGCTGCGCGCTGGCTCCATCGAAGAAGCCATGCGCCTGTGCGGCGAGGCACCCGACGCCTGGATCATGGGCGGCGCCGAGATTTACCGGCTGACCGAGCCCCTGGCCAGCTCCGCCGTGGTGACCGAGATCGATGCCGATTTTGACGGCGACGCCTTCGCACCCACCCTGTCACCGAGGTGGCGCGAAGTGCAACGGGAATCGCACACGGCGGCCAGCGGCCTGCCCTTCAGCTTTGTGACCTATCAGCAATAAATCCCGGGAGACCTTCATGTCCGGACACGGCTTTCATGTGCATGGCCCGCACGACCACGAACTCGAACACGCCGCGCAAGGCCATGGTGGCAGCCACACCAACAGCATCGCCATGTTCACCGCCATCATCGCCACGGTGGGCGCGCTGTTTGGCTACATGGGTGGCGCCACACAGGCCAATGCGGGCCTGTACAAGAACAACGCGGCCATCAAAAAGACCGAAGCCTCCAACCAGTGGAACTACTACCAGGCCAAAAGCAGCAAGCAAAACCTGAGCGAACTGGCCCTGGAGCTGTCCCCCGCCAGCAAAAAAGAGTTTTACCAGGACGAAATCAAACGCTACAAGGGCGAAAAAGCCGAGATCAAAGTGGGCGCTGAAAAGCTCGAAGCCGAAGCCAAGGCCTGGGACCAGAAGTCCGACGAGCAGATGCACCAGCACCACCGCTGGGCGCAGGCCACCACGGTGCTGCAGATTGCCATCGCCATGGCCGCCATCGCCCTGCTGAGCAAAAAGCGCTGGACCGAATGGGCCATGTACGGTGCTGGCGCCATCGGCATCGGCGTGGGCGTGCTGGCTTTCCTGCACATCTGAGGCAGAGCTGGCCTGCTGAACGCCCCGGCCCTGTCGCCCACCGCGCCGACCTCACGGATGCCAAGTGGAGATCACATTGGGCGTTTCCGACGAGCGGGCACCTGCCAGGGCATAGGACAGCTTGTTGGCCGCGTCCATCACCGTCTGTGCAAAGGCCTCCAACTGGGCTTGATCCAGCCTTGAGGTCGGACCTGAAATGCACATCGAGCCGAGCAACTTCCAGTTGAGGCCGAAGACCGGCGCGGCCACGCTCGACACCTGAGGTTCGCGCTCCCCCATCGAGACGTGGTAGCCCCGACGGCGAATGTCTTCATAAATGCCGCCGGGCTCCCCCGAAAAAGCCAGAATCACCCGCCCTGGCGCCCCCAGGTTCAAAGGCAATCGCATGCCGATGCGCACATGGTGGCGCACCGATTGCAGCCCTTCCACACGGGAAATGCAGGCCCGCTCCTGGCCCTCCCGCACATAAAAAGAGGCGCTCTCGCGGGTCTCCTGGGTCAGGCCTCGAAGCGTTGGCTCCACCACATTGTGGATGTCAAAGCCCGCTTGGTAACGCGCCCCCAGCCAGCCTGCGGCTGGCCCGAGTCGCCACTGTCCCTCCTCGCTTTGCACCATGAAGTCCGACTTCGCCAGGGTTCTGGCCAGGCGCAGCACCGTGGTGTTGTGCAAACCCGTGCGACGGCTCAACTCTGCCAGCGCCAGCTGCCGCTCACCGATGCGAAAGGCTTCCATGATCTGCAAGGCCCGGGCAACGGCCGTGACGCCCCCGTCGGAGGGTTTGGGCAAAGCATCGGCTGGCGTGGCGTCGGTGTGTCGCATCATGAAACATCTTTCACTGTGTGAAGCAGCATTGTATTTAATGAAAGATGCTCTTAAAGTCCGCCGCAGTCAAAACTTCAAACCCACGGAGACAAGTTCCCATGACATCCGCCATCCAACGCCGCCAAGTCACCCTCGCCATTTTGCTCAGCTGCACCACGGCGCTCAGCTTCGCAGACACCTGGCCCGCCAAGCCGATCCGCACCATCGTGCCCTTCCCGGCTGGCGGCGGCACCGACATCGTGGCCCGCGAAGTGACCCAGAAGATGACGGCCACCAGCAAATGGACCTTCGTCATCGACAACAAGCCGGGCTCGGGCGGCAACCTGGGCATCGACACGGCCGCCAAAGCCCCGGCCGACGGCTACAACCTGGTGATTGGCCAGACCAGCAACCTGGCGATCAACCCCTCGCTTTACAGCAAGCTGCCCTACGACCCCGTCAAGGACCTGACCCCGATCGGCCTGATCGGCAATGCACCCCTGGTGCTGGTGGTGGCGACCCAATCCCCCTTCAAAACCCTCGCTGAGGTGATCAGCGCGGCCAAAGCCCAACCCGGCTTCATCAACTACGCCACCTCGGGCAACGGCACCGTGGCCCACCTGGCCACCGAACTGCTGCAGCGCGAAGCCGGTGTGAAGCTGACCCACATCCCCTACAAAGGCGCATCGCAAGGCATCAACGACGTGATCGGCGGCCAGGTGCAGCTGTACATGTCTTCGGTACCCACCTTGCTGGGCCACATCAAGAACGGCAAACTGCGCGCGCTGGCCGTGACCGCCGCCAAGCGCACCGACGACCTGCCGCAGACCCCCACCGTGGCCGAGTCCGGCTACAAGGGTTTTGAAGCCGTGACCTGGTTTGGCCTGCTTGGCCCGACCAAGCTGCCCGCTGCGGTGGTGAGCACCGTCAACGCCGAACTCAACAAGGCGCTCAACTCGCCCGACCTGCGCAAGAAACTGGAAGACCAGGGCCTGAACGTCACGCCCGGTACCGCCGACGATTTTGGCAAGCTGATCAAGGCCGACATCGCCAAGTGGGCCCCCGTGGTCAAGGACTCCGGTGCCAAAGTCGACTGAGCGCCCGCTGCGCAGCACCTGAGCTTCTGATGTCGGGTCCTTTCCCGTTTTCTGCCGGCACAGCCGTGGCCAGCACGCCGCTGCCTGCGGGGGCTTGCGACTGCCACATCCATGTGTATGACGCACGCGTACCTGCGGTTGCGGGCGCCACGTTGCACCCGCCCGATGCCAGCATCACCGACTACAGGCGCGTGCAACAACGCATGGGCACGCAGCGCGCCGTGGTGGTCACCCCTTCAACCTACGGCACAGACAACCGCCCGACGCTGGCAGCCCTGGCGCAACTGGGCGAAGCAGGACGGGGCGTGGCGGTCATCACCGGCCACGAAAGCATGGACGCGCTGCGCCTGCTGCACGCACAAGGCGTGCGGGGGGTGCGCATCAACCTGTCGCTGGGCGTGCTGCACCAAATCGGCGACATCGACAAAGTGGCCCGGCGCATTGAGCCCCTGGGCTGGCATGTGCAGTTGCTGATGCCGCTGGCCCAGCTGTCTGCGCTGGGCCGCTCTCTGCGCTCGTTGCCGGTGGACCTGGTCTTTGACCATTTCGGCCGCATCCTCCCCGCGCTGTGCGGCCAACACCCGGCGCACGAACTGCTGCTGGAGCTGCTGCAAGCGCGCCGTGCCTGGGTCAAATTGTCGGGCGGCTACCTGGTCAGCCCCACAGGCCAAAGCGATGACCCGCAACTGCTGCCACTGGCCTGCAGCTTCATCGACGCCGCCCCCGACCGCGTGATCTGGGGCAGCGACTGGCCGCACGCCACCGCATCGGCCGGGCACCAGCCGATGCCAGACGATGCCGCGCAGGTGGACGCACTGGCCCGTTGGGCTGGCCATGCCGATCGCCTGCGGCAAATCCTGGTCACTAACCCTGAACAACTTTACGGGTTCACACCCGTCACCTCTGACTGAACACCATGAAAACCTTTTCACGCTTCACCCGCCGACAGGGGCTGGCCGCTTTGGCTTTGTCCTTTGCACTGCCCGCCGCCCTGGCGCAAAACGAATGGCCGGGCACACGCCCGATCAGCTGGGTGATTCCTTATCCGGCCGCAGGCAGCACCGATGTGCTGGGCCGCGCCCTGGTGCAACGCATCGCCACAGCCTCCAATGCCACGGTGGTCGTGGACAACAAGCCGGGCGCGACCGGCACCATCGGCGGGGCTTTCGTGGTCAAGGCCGCTGCCGATGGCCATACGGTTTTACACACCACCATCGGCGCGCAGGCGATTGCCCCGCATCTGATGGCCAAGTTGCCCTACGACCCTTTGCGCGACCTCGAACCGGTCGCCCTCGTGGGCACGATTCCCCATGTGCTGGTGGTCTCGGCTTCGCAACCGTTCAAGTCGGTCACCGAGCTGCTGACCGCAGCCAAAGCCAAAGCGGGCGAGATCGCTTTTGCCTCCGGTGGTAATGGCACGATTTTGCAAATGCAAGCCGAACTGCTGGCCCAGCGCAACGGCGTGCGTTTCATCCATGTGCCCTACAAGGGCGACACCCCTGCATTGCAGGACACACTGGGTGGCCAGGTGCAGTTCATGTTCGCACCGATCACCGCCGCCCTGCCGCACATCCAATCCGGCAAGCTGCGCGCGCTGGCCGCCACCTCAGGTTCGCGCCTGAAGGTTTTGCCCGAGACACCCACCATGGCCGAAGCGGGTCAAAAAGATTTTGTGGTGGAACAGTGGCAAGGCGTTTACCTGCCCGCACGCACCCCCGCCCCGGTGGTGCAGCGCCTGAACACCGAAATCAACAAGGCCCTGAAAGACAGCGCCATCACGGAGCTGGCCGACAAGCTGGGCATCACGCTGGTGGGGGGTGCCCCCAAAGTGCTGGCCGATGTGCAGGCCAGCGATTCGGCCACCTGGGCCCGCGTCATCCGCACCGCCAACATCAAGATCGACTGAACTTCTTTTTCCATTTCACACAAGGACATCCCCATGAGCCAAGACATCGTGCGCGACTTCGAGCGCGTTTCCCCCGAGCTGGTCCAACAGGCACAAGCGTTTCAAGCCGCCATCCTGGCCGACGTGGCCGGCCGCCGCGGTGCCATGCACGGCCGCATCCAGGCCCTGCGCCCGCGCATGAAAGTCGCTGGCCCCGCCCTCACGGTCGAGGTGCGCCCCGGCGACAACCTGATGATCCACGCGGCGATTGCCATGGCCCAGCCCGGTGATGTGTTGGTGATCGACGGCAAGGGTGACCAGACTTCGGCGCTGATGGGCACGATCATGATGACGGCCTGCCGCCAGCTGGGCATTGCGGGCGTGATCGTGGACGGCGCGGTGCGCGACAGCCTGGAAATCGACGAGATGGATTTTCCCGTCTTTTCGGTGGGCACCAACCCCAATGGCCCGACCAAGAACATCGGTGGTCGCATCGGTCACCCCATTCACTGCGGCGGCGTGAGCGTGCAAGCCGGTGACTTCGTGCTGGCCGACGCGGATGGCATCGTGGTGGTCGAGAAGGACAAACTCGCCAGCCTGATCCCGGCCGCCCACAAGAAGGTCGAAGACGAAGCCAAGCGCATCGCCCAGATCAAGGAAGGCAAGACCGCCGCCTCTTGGCTGGTGCCTTCGCTGCGCGCCGCAGGCGTGCTCAAGGACGGAGAAACACTGTGAGCAACCCTGCCCTCATCGTCACCGGTGCCGACCTGGCGCCACAAGCCCTGGACTTGCTCACGGGCTTTGAGATCGTCTACGCGGGCAAGACCCCGACCGAGGCCGACATGGTGGCCCTGTGCCAACAACATGACCCGGTGGCCATCATCGTGCGCTACGGTGCCGTGGGTGCCAAGGTCATGGACGCCGCGCCTTCGCTGCGCGTGATCTCCAAGCACGGCAGCGGCACCGACACGATCGACAAAGCCGCGGCCCAGGCGCGCGGCATCGAGGTGCGTGCCGCCGTGGGTGCCAACGCCGCCGCCGTGGCCGAACAGGCCCTGGCCCTGCTGCTGGCCTGCGCCAAATCGGTGGTTGATCTGAACACCCGCATGCACGCCGGTCACTGGGACAAAGCCACACACAAGAGCATCGAGCTGCACGGTCGCACCATCGGCCTGGTGGGCCTGGGCGCGATTGGTCAGCGCTTTGCACGCATGTGCGACGCCATGGGCATGAAGGTGCTGGGCTTTGACCCTTTCGCCAAGAACCTGCCCGACTACATCCAAGCGGTCGATCTGGACACGCTCTGGCGCGAGAGTGATGCGGTTTCTCTGCACTGCCCGCTGACGCCCGAAAACAAACAACTGCTCAACGCCAGCACGCTGGCCCAATGCAAAAAAGGCGTGATCATCGTCAACACCGCGCGCGGTGGCCTGATCGACGAAGCTGCGCTGCTGGCCGCTGTGCAGTCGCGCCAAGTGTTTGCCGCAGGGCTGGACAGCTTTGCGGTCGAACCCATGACCGCACCGCACATCTTCCAAAACGCGCCCCACATCCTCCTGAGTCCGCACATTGGCGGCGTGACCAGCGACGCTTACATCAACATGGGTGTGGGCGCGGCGCGCCATGTGCTGGACGTGCTGGGCGTACTGGCAAAAGCCACCGCCTGAGGCCATCCACCATGACCACGCAGGCCATGACCCCACGCTGGAAACACGCGCCACCCGGCAGCCACTGGGGCGAGTTCGGCCCCGATGACCGCCTGGGCCGCATGAACCTGGTCACCCCCGCCAAGGTGCGCCAAGGCATGGCCGAGGTGCGCGAAGGATTGACGTTTTGCCTGTCGCTGCCCCTGGACGTGCCCGGCGGCATGGCGCTCAATGCGCGCCGCCTGCCGCCACGGCTGTATGGCACGCTGCGCGATGGCGCCAGCCAAGGCGTGCAAGGCTTTTGCTGGTCCTATGCCAGCGAAGACCCCAACCTGACCGACGTCGTCTGCGACGAGGTCATGCTGATGAACACCCAGTACTCGACCCAATGGGACAGCCTGGCGCACATCGGCAGCCGCTTCGATGCCGATGGCGACGGCGAGGCCGAAGCGGTGTTCTACAACGGCTTTCGCGCAGGCACCGACCTGCATGCGGGCACCACCGACCCGGCAGCCCCGCAAGACTGGGCACGCTACCCCGACCCGGACGCCGGCGCTTTGAGCGTGGCCAATCTGGCCGTGCACGGTGCACAGGGCCGCGGTGTGCTGATCGATCTGGAAAAACACCTGGGCCGCCACCGCGTGGCCGTCGGTTACGAGCAGCTGATGCGCATCCTGGATGCCGACCAGATCGAAGTCGAGGCTGGCGACATGGTCTGCCTGCACACCGGCTTTGCCGACACCTTGCTGGCCATGCGCAAGCAGCCCGATGTGAAGCACCTGCATGCCACCGGCAGCGGCCTGGACGGCTCAGACCCACGCCTGCTCAACTGGATCACCGACACGCGGCTGGCCTGCCTGATGGCCGACAACCCGGCTGTCGAGCTGGTGCCCGGCCCCTCGCTCACGCGCAGCACCCCGCTGCGTGGCCCCCGCCTGCCGCTGCACGAACACTGCCTGTTCAAAAACGGCATCCACCTGGGCGAGCTGTGGTGGCTGACGCCGCTGGCGCAGTGGTTGCGCAGCGCAGGACGCTCGCGCTTTTTGCTCACGGCGCCGCCGCTGCGCCTGCCCGGTGCGGCAGGCTCACCCGTGACACCGATTGCCACCGTTTAACCACGCCTCAAGTCCCCATCCCCAACAATCAACACCCAAGAGGAAGACCCCCATGAAACGCAGAACCCTCAACGCGCTCCTGAGCGCCGTCGCCCTGGCCCTGTCCGTGGCAGCACCCGCCGCCTCGGCCGCCTGGCCCGATGGCAAAACCATCAGCATCGTCGTGCCTTACGCACCCGGCGGCACGGCCGACGCCCTGGCGCGTCTGATCGCCCAACACCTGGGCCCCAAACTCGGCACATCGGTCGTGGTGGTCAACAAAGCCGGTGCCAGCGGCATCATTGGCGCACAAGCCGTGGCCCAAGCCTCAGCCGATGGCTTCACGGTGCTGTACGACGCCACCCCGTTTTCGATCAACCCGCACCTGCAAAAGCTCCCCTACGATGCCGACAAAGACCTGATCCCGGTGACCCAGGTGGGCGTGACGCCCATGCTGATGACCGTGCCCAAGGCCTCGCCTTTCGCCACAGCGGCAGATTTGATCAAGGCCGGCAAGGCCCAACCTGGCAAGTTGAATTTCGCCTCGGGCGGCCAGGGCACGGTGCAATACATGGCCCCTGAACTGATGAACCAGGCGGCCGGCGTGAACATGCTGCACATTCCCTACAAGAGTGGTGGCCTGGCGATCACCGGCACCATCGCCGGTGAGGTGGACATGGGCTTCTTCAACCTGCCGGCCATCAGTGGCCATGTGAAGAGTGGTACCGTGAAGGCCCTGGCCATCACCTCTGCCCAGCGCAATCCACTGTTCCCCGACGTGCCCACCGTGGCCGAAGTGATCGGCAAGCCTTATGAGTCCTACGAGTGGAATGGCATCTTCCTGCCGCGTGGCACCTCTGCCGAGATCGTCAACCGCCTGAATGCCGCGCTGCGCGAAGTGCTGGCCACACCGGAAATCAAAGCCAAATTCGACAGCCTGGGCTCGCGCATCGTCGCGTCTTCCCCCGAAGACTTCCGCAAATACCTGACCGCCGAGTCCGGCCGCTGGGCCGCCACGGTCAAGGCCGCGGGCATCAAGAAAGAGTGAAGGCAGGCCACGCATGAGCACACTGCGAATTTCCTACCGCCTGGCCGCCGCTGCGCTGTTGGGCCTGGCAGCGGCCGGTGCCTGGGCACAGGCCTGGCCCAGCAAGCCCGTGCGCATCGTCGTCGGCTTCTCGGCCGGTGGCCCGACCGACGTGGTGGCGCGCGCCTTTGCCGAACACGCCTCGCGCGCACTGGGCCAACCCGTGATCGTGGACAACAAACCCGGTGCCAACACCATCCTGGCGGCCGAGGCCGTGGCTTCTGCGCCGGCCGATGGCTACACCTTGCTGCTGGCCGCGACCAACCACACCATGATCCCGGCGCTCTACAGCGCCCGCGTCAAGTTCGACGCGGTGCGTTCCTTTGCGCCTGTGTGCACCCTGGCCGTGAGCCCCACCGTGCTGGTGACCGGCCCGGCCATGACCGCCAAAACCCTGAGTGCCTTCATGCAGCAGGTGCGCGAAGCCCCGGGCAAGCGCACTTACGGCACGCCGGGCACCGGCAGCTCGGGCCACTTTGCCAGCGAGCAATTCCTGCGCATGACGGGCCTGTCGATGAACCACATCCCCTACAAGGGCGCCGCCCAGGTGGTGACCGATGTGATGGGCGGCCAGATCGACGGCTCCTTTGCCACGCTGGGCTCTGTGTTGCCCCAGGTGCAGGCGGGCAAGCTCACCGCGCTGGCCGTGGCCTCACCGCGCCGCTCGGCCCTGCTGCCGGGCGTGGCCACCTTTGCCGAAGCGGGCGTCAAAGGCTATGTGGCCGACGCCTGGTATGGCCTGCTGGCCCCAGCCGGCACGCCGACCGCTGTGCTGCAGGCGCTGGAAAAAGTCGCCGGCCAGTTCACCGAACAACCCGCCACCGTGGCCAAGTTGCAAAGTCTGGGCATGGCGCCGCAGCAAAGCTGCAGCGAGGCTTTTGGGGCCGACATGGAGCGCGATGCCAAGGCCTACACCCGGCTGGCCCGCGAACTCGACCTCAAGGCAGAATGAGCCCACCATGTTCCTGCTCAACCCACCCACCGTTCGCCCCCTGGAACTGTTCAGTTCCATGCCCGACAAATACCGCCGCACCGGCGTGCGCAGCCTCTGGGCTGACGTGAACCAGGGCGGGCGGCTGGCCGATTCCTTTTTGGAAGGGCCGGTGTTTGACGCGCAGGGCAACCTGTTCGTCACCGACATCCCATTCGGTCGCGTGTTCCGCATCGACCCGCAAGGCGAGTGGGACCTGGTGGCGCAGTGGGACGGCGAGCCCAACGGCATGAAGTTCCTGAATGCGGGGCAACTGCTGGTGACCGATTACCGCAACGGTCTGGTGGTGCTCGACATCGCCAGCGGTCAGGTCCGGCCTTTCCTGGAGAGGCGCAACAGCGAACGCTTCAAGGGCGTCAACGACCTGGTGTTCGACTCCAAAGGCAACCTGTACTTCACCGACCAGGGGCAAACCGGCCTGCACGACCCGACAGGCCGCGTTTACCGCCTCGCACCCGACGGGCGGCTGGACATGCTGTTGTCGAACGTGCCCAGCCCCAACGGCATCGTGCTGTCCAACGACGAGCGCTTTTTGTTTGTGGCGGCCACGCGCGGCAACTGCGTCTGGCGCATGCCCTTGCTGGCCGACGGCAGTGTCTCCAAGGCCGGACAATTTTTCACATCCTATGGCCCCAGCGGCCCGGACGGGCTGGCCATGGACGAGCGCGGCCGATTGCTGGTGGCCAATCCGGGGCTGGCCTATGTCTGGGTGCTCGGCCACCGGGCCGAGCCTGAAGAGGTGCTGACCGGCCCAGCCGGTGCCTCCATCACCAACTTGGCATTTGGGGGTGCCGATCGCCAAACCGTTTACTGCACCGATTCCACGCATGGACACATCCTGAAAGCCCAGATGTCAGCACCAGGCGCCCGGTTGCACACCCGCTGACCAGTCGGCCATGGCCTGTGGCCTGGCTGCGGTTTTCAATTCGCCGAAAATACAGCTTTACCTGCTGAAGCTTTTGGCTCTGACTCATGAAAATCGCCACCTGGAATGTGAACTCGTTGTCCGTGCGCCTGCCTCAGGTGCTGGACTGGCTGACCGCCAACCCCACCGATGTGCTCGCCCTGCAAGAACTCAAGCTCACCGACGACAAATTTCCCCTGGCGGCATTCACCGAGGCAGGCTACCAGGCGCAGTGGTTTGGTCAGAAAACCTACAACGGTGTGGCCTTGATCTCCAAAGCCGAGGGCGTGGATGTGGTGAAGAACATTCCCGGTTTTGAAGACGACATGGCGCGCGTGATTGCAGCGACCTTTCCCGACAACGCGGGCAGTGAAGTGCGCGTGATTGGCGCCTATTTTCCAAACGGTCAGGCCCCGGACAGTGACAAATTTGTCTACAAGATGCGCTGGCTGGATGCACTGCGCGATTGGGTGAAAAGCGAAATGACCCGCCACCCGCAACTGGTGCTCACGGGAGACTTCAACATCACCTTTGACGAACTCGACATGTGGGACCCGGTGGGTCTGAAAGACACGATCCACTGCACCGTCGCCGAGCGTGAAAAACTGCAAGCCTTGACAGACTTGGGCCTGGTCGACAGCTTCCGCCTATTTGAGCAACCCGAAAAAAGCTACAGCTGGTGGGATTACCGTGAGTTCGCCTTCCGCCGCAACCGGGGTTTGCGCATCGACCACATCCTGATTTCACCCGCCCTCAAGGCCCGCGCCACCGCCTGCGTGATCGACCGCGCCCCGCGCAAAAACGAACGCCCCAGCGACCACGCGCCGGTGGTGCTGACGCTGGGCGAGTGATGCCCGTTTTGTCACTCGGAGATACCGCGCCAACATGGGCAAGCTCCATGCCCATGGGGGGCCATGTCGGGGCCAAAGCCACCGACCTGCCCAAGGCCCCGTTCACGCCGCCTGCGGCATCAGGAACTCACGGCTGATGCGCCCGCCCAGCACATTCACCCGCTCCAGAAACTGCGTCAGGTAAGCGTGCAGGCCCGTGGCCAGGATTTCGTCGATGCGGCCAAAGGCCAGCTCCGAGCGCAATCGGCCTGCGTGGCGCAAGGTGTCGCTCTCGCGGTCGTGTGAGACCAACGCCAGGTTGGACACCACCTCGTTCAAACTCGCATGCAGTGAGCGCGGCATGTCCGGGCGCAGGATCAGCAACTCGGCCACCCGCTCCGGCCGGATCACATCGCGGTAGACCTTGCGGTAGACCTCAAAGCCGCTGACGCTGCGCAAGATGGCGCTCCAGTGGTAGAAGTCGTATTCCTGCGTGCTCTCGGTCTCGGGGGCGCCGTATTGCGGGGCGCCAAAAAAATCGTTGTTCATGGCGTGGAACTTCACATCCACCAAGCGCGCCGTGTTGTCGGCCCGCTCCAGGAAGGTGCCCATGCGCATGAAGTACAGCGACTCGTCCATCAGCATGGTGCCCACGGTGACGCCGCGTGAGAGGTGCGAGCGGAACTTGACCCACTCAAAGAACTGGCCCGGGTCGCGCTCGAACGCGCCGCTCTGGAGCATGCGGTTGACCTCCAGCCAGGTCTGGTTCTGGGTTTCCCACACCTCGGTGGTGAGCGTGCCGCGCACGGCGCGGGCGTTTTCGCGGGCAGCGCGCAGGCAGGAGATGATGGACGAAGGGTTGTTCTCGTTTTTCACCATGAAGGCCATCACATCGCGGGGCGTGATGGTTTTGTACAGCGCCAGGTAAGACGGCAGCAACTCGCTGATGGACAAAATGCCCTCCCAGCCCGCCTCGACCGCCGCAGCCGATTGGGGCAACAGCGAGGTCTCGTAGCTCACATTGAGCATGCGGGCGGTGTTTTCGGCCCGCTCCATGTAGCGGGACATCCAGAAAAGGTGGTCAGCGGTTCTTGAAAGCATGGGGTTCCTTCGGCCATGTGATTCGGATTTTGTAGGTCGGCGGCTTCAGCCCCGACATCTTGGGTTTGCACTCCATCTTGTCGGGGCTAAAGCCACCGACCTGCGGGCGTACCGGGCTTTGGCATGGCTCAGTCCTGCAAGATCCAGGTGTCTTTGGTGCCCCCGCCCTGCGACGAGTTCACCACCAAAGACCCCTCTTTGAGTGCCACGCGCGTCAAGCCGCCGGGCACCATCTGCACGGTGCGGCCGCTCAGCACAAAGGGGCGCAGGTCGATGTGGCGCGGCGCGATGCCGCTGTCCACAAACGTGGGGCAGCTCGACAAACTCAGCGTGGGCTGCGCGATGTAACCCTCGGGGTTGGCCAGCAGCGCACCCCGAAAGCGCTCGATCTCTGCCTGGGTCGAAGCTGGGCCGACCAGCATGCCGTAGCCACCCGCACCATGCACTTCCTTGACCACCAGGTCCTTGAGGTTGGCCAGGGTGTACTGCAAATCGTCGGGTTTGCGGCACTGAAAAGTGGGCACGTTTTTCAGAATCGGTTCTTCGCCCAGGTAGAACTTGATCATGTCGGGCACATAGGGGTAGATCGACTTGTCGTCGGCCACGCCCGTGCCCACCGCGTTGCAAATGGCCACATGACCGGCCCGGTAGGCGTCCATCAGGCCCGCGCAGCCCAGCGTCGAGGTGGGGCGGAACACCTTGGGGTCGAGAAAGTCGTCGTCCACCCGGCGGTAGATCACGTCCACCCGCTTGGGGCCGCGTGTGGTGCGCATGTAAACGAACTGGTCTTTGACAAACAGGTCTTGCCCTTCCACCAGCTCCACGCCCATTTGCTGCGCCAAAAAGGCGTGTTCGAAATAAGCGCTGTTGTACATGCCGGGCGTGAGCACCACCACCGTGGGCTCGGCCGTGGTGGCCGGGCTGCTGGCGCGCAAGGTCTCCAGCAACAAATCAGGGTAATGCGCCACAGGGGCCACGCGGTGCTGGCTGAACAGCTCGGGGAAGAGCCGCATCATCATCTTGCGGTCTTCGAGCATGTAGCTCACGCCGCTGGGCACGCGCAGGTTGTCTTCGAGCACGTAATACTCGCCCTGGCCCGCGCTGTCGGGGGCGCGCACGATGTCGATGCCGCTGATGTGCGAATACAGCTGGTTGGGCACGTCCACACCGATCATTTCGGGGCGGAACTGGGCGTTGCCCTCGATCTGTTCGCGCGGGATGATGCCCGCCCTCAGGATGTCCTGGTCGTGGTAGACATCGTGGATGAAGCGGTTGAGGGCCGTGACGCGTTGCACCAGCCCCGCTTCCATGCTTTGCCACTCCTGGGCGGCAATCACGCGGGGGATCAGGTCAAACGGGATCAGCCGCTCGGTGCCCGAGCCATCCTCGTCCTTGTCGCCATACACCGCGAAGGTGATGCCCACGCGGCGAAAAATCATCTCGGCTTCTTCGCGCCGCGAGGCCATGAGCTGAGGGTCCTGGGCCCTCAACCAACGGGCATAAGCCGCGTAATGCTCTCTCACTTCACCCTCTTCACCTGCTGCAGGCAAGCGGCTGTACATCTCATCGAATTGGCGCATGGCTCGTCACTCCTGACCACAGAAAAGCAAGATGCGTACCTGCCTGAGTGGATGAAAAGGGTCAAGACAGGGGCTCAAGGCAGCAGGTGATGCCAATACCGGCGGGACCTTTCGCGTTCGCAAACCACTTGTTGGGGCGCATCGCTGCGCCAGGTGGCGGCGCCGCAATGCACGTTGTCGATGAGCCGGATCTGCATGTCTGCATAACGGGCCACCACCGCAGCTGCCGGATGCCCGAAACGGTTGCGGTAACCCGCCTGCACCAGCGCCAGCGTGGGATTCAGGGCCTGCAGAAATTCGGGGCTTGACGAGGTCTTGCTGCCATGGTGCGGCACCAGCAAAAGATCCACGGGCGCCAGACCCGACTGCACCAGCGCCCGCTCCTGAGCCGCCTCGATGTCTCCCGCCAGCAAGACCGAGGCATGGCCATCGCGGATGCGCAGCACGCAACTGATTTCATTGGGCCTGGTTTGGGGTGGCACATCTTGGTCGCCTGGCGCACTTTCAGGCGGCGGATGCAGCACCTCGAACAACACACCATCCCACACCCAGGACTGCCCCCTTTGGCAACGCGTCCACGCAGGCCGCAAGGCATGCAGTGCGTGATCGTCTTCCAACGATGACCACAAAACCGCCTGCGGCTGCATGGTCAGCACGGCCGCCGCACCGCCGGTGTGGTCGCTGTCGCGGTGGCTGAGCATCAACACATCCAGGCGCTCCCCCATTTGCGCCAGCAAGGGCACCAACACCCGGTGCCCGGCATCGCTTTCGGCGGCATAGCGCGGACCTGCGTCGTACAGCAGGCTGTGCCCGGCGGTGCGCACCAAAACGGCATTGCCCTGCCCCACATCGGCGGCCAGCAGCTCAAACGTGCCCGCCTCAGGCCGCGCTGGCGTCCAGAACAGGGCGGGCCACAAAAGCGGCAAGCACAGGCATTTCCAGGACAGGGGCAACTGGAGCACCAAGCCCACAGCGCCCGCCAGCGCCAACATGGCCAGGCCCCAAGGCGGCACGGCAGTGGACACACTGGCCCAAGGCCATGCCGACAACACCCCCAACAAGGCACTCAAGGGCTGCAAGGCCCAAACGGCCACGACCCACGCCCCCGACCAGACCAGACCCAGCATGGCCAACGGCGTCACCACCAAGGTCACCCAGGGAATCGCCAGCAAATTGGCCAACAGGCCCACCAGCGAAACCTGCCCAAAAAAAAGCAGCGTCAAAGGCGCCAGGGCCAGGGTCACCGTGAACTGCTCCCTCCACAAAGCCCGCGCCCACCCCAGCAGGCTCACTCCCCAAATGGGGATTGGGTGCGCACCCCATCGGTGCTCACGGCTTTCAGGCACCAAGTCGGTGCGCCCATGTGCTGCGTCCAACACCCCAGGCGTTCGTTGCGGGGACGGGCGCCTGGAGCCCGGCAGCTGGGAGGCCATCAACACCCCCACAGCCACAAAGCTCAGCCAAAAACCGGGCTGCAGCAAGGCCCAGGGGTCCACAGCCAACACCACGGCACCGGCCAACAACCAGACCAACACCCCGGGCCATTGCCGGGCCGACAGCTTGAGCCCCACCACCACCAGCAGCATCAGCCAAGTGCGCTGCGCAGGAATCCCCCAGCCACTGAACAAGGCATACCCGCCGGCCAGCATCAGCCCCGACAGCGCCCCCACCTGGGCGGCGGGCCAGCGCAAGGCGCCCGCAAAACCCCACAAGGCCGACTGGCGCCAGCCCCAAGCCACCGCAGCCGATGCCAGCCAAGCGAACATGGTGACATGCAGCCCCGAAATGCTCATCAAATGCGCCACGCCCGTGGCCCGAAACACATCCCAGTCACTGCGCTCAATGGCCGCCTGGTCGCCCGTGACCAAAGCCGCCACGATGCCCGCCAGCCTGGCCGTTTCGGCGTCCCCCGCCACCGCAGTCAAATGCGTCAGCAAACGGTCGCGCACCGACTGCCGCCAAGCCTCGATCGGGTGAGCCCAGGTCGATGCCAAGCGCACCGGAGCCGGGTCTTGAGCACCTGTGCGCACGTAACCTGTGGCGTGAATGCCCTGCTCCCACAGCCACAGTTCGTAGTCAAAACCCCGTGGGTTCATGTGCCCGTGCGCTGCCTTCATGCGCACCCGCAAGCGCCAGCGCTCACCGGCCTTCACCGGCTCGGGCAAAGCGGCGGTGTTCCAGCCGCTGTCATGCGTGCCGTCCCGGCCATACCAGCCCAGGTACACCTGGGCAGGCAAGGATGCGGACAGGTCCACCGCTGGAGGGACACCCGACTGACCGGGCCGCCAGGCGTGCTCGATCCGGAAACGAAAGCGCCAGCCCAGGTCCTGCCGCTGCGGCATGGCCTGCACCACGCCCACCACCTCCAGATCCTGACCTTCCAGCGCCGGATCGAAAGCCGTCTGCCGGGACAGCGCGTGCAGGCCAGTGACTGAAAACGCGACGGCCATCCAAACCACGCACAAGGCCTGGCGGCGCAGCCGAGCCGGAAACCAGCGGCTGCAGGCGAGCCCACCGCCCCCGGCCAGAGCCAACAGCCCCGCATAAACCAGCAGCGGCCACAAAGCGGCCTGCTGCAATTGCAGCGCCACCCCT